>Ga0213858_10001358_pt1 | contig 11677 bp, 8 predicted proteins | sample PICome_FD_160122 | JGI IMG/M metagenome (GOLD analysis project Ga0213858, IMG submission 160122) | Coastal seawater microbial communities near Pivers Island, North Carolina, United States - PICO245 | ecosystem: Environmental > Aquatic > Marine > Coastal | place: USA: North Carolina | collected... | reverse complement strand
CACACACCGTGAGCTCTCGTGCTGACAATCGATCAAAGGGGTTATCCGAACAAAACCGACTTAATGCCAATGCTTGCGCAACCTTCACTGACAAATGAACATCACGCCGAACGACTTTGCGCAATCCTTGTAAGAGATCAACACCGGAGACGCTGGTATCGACCAAGCCCATCACGCTCATCGATAAGAGTGACTGACATTCCACCGCTCGAATCGATCTCAGATACACCATTAATTGCGTCTGAGGTAGGGCACGCTTCAAACGATCGACTAGAACCAATGCGCTGAACTTTGGGCAACCACCATCAAGCAACAGCAGTCGAGGAGGATCTAGCGCGAGCTCATCAAGCATAAGACGGCCCTGGAATCGAACAAGTGATACATCGAACTCAGACCCAGCCACCGAAGCCTCGATGCCTTCAAGCAGTAAAAGTTGGTGAGATATACAAGCAATCGAAATGGGCATCAGATCCTCCTCAAGTTTGGCGAGGAGACTGTATGCGAAGACAGCCGTTTGAGCGCGCTATCGGACTTCGGACCAATATTAGAGAATCAGAACCAAGAGAATCAAACCCAAGGTCAAACGGTAGGCAACAAATGGCAACAAGCCCAAACGCTCGATCCATGACAGAAATAAGCGAATACACACATAGGCCGACAAAAAGCTGACCAGAACACCAATGCCGATCGAATCCCAGGCAACCGGTTCTGTCGCGTCAAGCAAATCCTTGGTCTTCAATAAAGCAGCACCCAAGATAATTGGGATCGATAGCAAAAATGAAAACTTAGCAGCGATACGCCGCGATAAACCGAGCCATAAGCCTGCAGTTAAGGTGATCCCAGAGCGTGATGTTCCAGGAATTAAGGCTAACGCCTGGGCGAGACCGATGAACAGAGCTGCTTTGACTCCGATGCTCGCAAAGCCTCCACGTCCGGATTGATAATGCGCCCACCAAAGTAATAAACCAAAGCCAATGGTCGCAGCTGCAATCACCAATTCGCTGCGGAGCGTTCCCTCAATCCAATCCTTTGCCAAAACACCAGAGATGACCGCAGGAAGCGTTGCCAATCCGATCAACCAACCCAGTCGCGCGTGTCGCCGATAGCGACGTCCCCAATCAACCAACATCCCAGTAGCAATGCGCCGGATTTCAATCCGCAGACTGACGATCACCGCACCCAATGAACCAAAATGAACCGCGACATCAAAGGCGAGACCTTGATCAGGCCAACCAAGAACTGCGGACGGCAAAATTAAATGCGCAGAACTTGAAATCGGCAGAAATTCCGTTAACCCCTGAATCAACGCCAGGAAAAACGCATACTCAACGGTCATAAAGTTTCGAAGGTTGTTCAGCTAACGGTTTCCATGAGACCGTTTGTCTCACATAGCGTGGGGTCAGTCGATGCCCATCAATCCATCGCGAGGAATCCATTTGTAATGCCAGATCTCGTAAGGTTTGCAAGCTCGGAATCACCGGGATGACCTCTACTGCAAAACGGTCTTGCTCCTCATGATGACAAATCCAGGTGTCATCAGGTGAAAGTTTATTGACTGGTTTCAATTGCAGAGACCCGAATGTGCCATCAGCCTGTCGATCCAAGCCCACATATACCTCATCCATCCGAGCATCCAAGATTGCCCCATGCGACGACTGAGCAGCCTCAGCGACTAACGAGAGTTGATCCACAGGCAACACTTGCAAAGGAGTCACTAAATCCAGCGCATGAATACAGGACACTGCGATACGGAGACCGGTGAAACTGCCTGGTCCATTCACCACAACGCATCGATCAATGTCACTCACTGAAAGGTTGCATTCGGCACAGAGTTCGCGAATCGACTCCAGTAAAACTGCGTCATGACGACCCTCGATTCGCTCACGAGTCACCCAAAGTGATCCAGAGACTAATCCAACAGAGAGTCGATCACGTGAAGCATCGATGTACAAACAATCCATCAGTATTCGCCCATCACCAACCAACGATGCCTAAACAATAGTCCGCTCCATGCGAGAGCCCAGTCGCGTTAAGAATTCATAACCAATGGTATTCGCTTTTGTTGCCAGAGTATCGATCGAAATTGTTGGACCCATGATCTCAACCCAGCTTCCAACCCGATGTCCGGATAAACGACTGACATCAACGGTCACAAGATCCATGCTAACGCGGCCGACAACCGGGCAGCGCTCACCGTCAATGGCGACTTCACCACGACCACTCAGCACGCGTTGATAGCCGTCGGCATAACCCACACCAATCGTCGCCAGTTGCATCTGATGTTGGGCAACAAATGATCCGCCATAGCCGACTGTTTCACCTGGCTGGACTCGCTGCAATTGAAGAATCTGCGCTTGCCATGTCACGACTGGCTGAAATCCTTTGGGATCCATCGGGTCGGGTGATCCCCCGTATAACCCAATGCCTGGCCTAACCAGATCAAATTGGTAATTCTCACCCAACAGAATCCCAGCAGTATTCGCCAGTGAACTGGGCGGACACCTTGACCCTAATGCGTCCCTCACAGACTCAAATTGAGCCAGTTGCTGCTGACTCTGCGAAGAGTCTGATTCGTCTGCGGAGGCAAGATGGCTCATCAAGAGTGATGGCTGACAGCACTCCATCAGCTCTGGCAGCCTTTCAAACTCATCGTGCGGAATCCCCAACCGTCGCATCCCAGTATCGATGTGCAATGCGGGACGAAGGCTCGCGATACCTTGAGTCGTTGCTTCGTCAGAAGTATTGATCACAGGCCGAATGTTTTTGTCCCTGGCCACTGAAAATTCATCCGGCATATATCCATGAAATGCATAAATCACCGCATCAGGAAGTAAGGATCGCAGTGCCAAGGCTTCTTCAAGATAGGCCACAAAATACGTACGACACCCAGCTTCCCATAAGACGGGAGCAGCGAACTGGATACCGACTCCGTAGGCGTTGGCTTTGATTGAGGCTGCGCACTCCGCTTGGCCTGAAAATGACGACAGGCGTTGGTAGTTATCTGCCAGCGCCTGTCTTGAGAGAAGTAGCCGAGGCTTTCGGCTCATCAATTATTCGCCTCGAAGGGCACTAAAGATTTCGTCTCGGATCTCTTCGACCTGACCGACACCTTGCACACGGTTCATTGAAGGCGCTGTTGCCGGGTGATTTTTTGCCCATGACGAGTAAAAGTGAATCAATGGCTCGGTCTGTTCGTGGTAAACCGATAACCGATCACGAACGACAGACTCACGGTCGTCATCCCGCTGAATCAACGGATCACCAGTCTGATCATCAAACCCATCTTTCTTCGGTGGATTGTAAATGATGTGGTAAGTCCGACCCGATGCTAAATGCACCCGACGACCTGCCATGCGATCGATGATTTCCTCATCATCAACCGCCACCTCGACGACGTGATCGATGTCCACACCAGAATCACGAAGCGCCTCAGCTTGCGGGATCGTCCGCGGAAATCCGTCAAACAAACATCCATTGACACAGTCAGGCTGCTCAAGTCGCTCTTTGACAAGACCGATAATGATGTCATCAGATACCAATCGTCCTGCATCCATCACTTCTTTCGCAGCCAGCCCCAGTGGGGTTTCAGCTTTCACCGCTGCTCGCAACATATCTCCGGTCGAAATCTGAGGAATTCCAAACTCTTTGCAAATGTATTGAGCTTGCGTTCCTTTCCCTGCGCCAGGCGCGCCTAACAATATGACTCGCATGTGCTATCGCACTCCTTATTGAAATAATCAGAAACCCTATCCGGATTTCAGGTGTTTGCGCAAGTTATCTGATGGTGCAACTACCCAGTATTCCGCATGCCAGCCGCGATTCCGGCCACAGACGCCATCAAAGCTCTCTCAACTAAGGGTTGTTCGGGCAACTCACGATCGCGCCGCAACAATTCAGCTTGCAGGATATGCAAGGGTTCCATGTAGGGATGTCTCACTGCTAAGGAGCGAGCGATCGCTGGATCACGTTCCAACAACTCAGCGACCTGCTTAATCGAGGCAATCGCCTGAATCACTGTCGACAGGCGAGAACGAGTCAATTCACCAAGCGCCTGCACACGTCCAGACAACACCTTTTCATAATGTGCGGCAATGTCTGGATCCGATTTGGCAAGCACCATTTCCAGCATATCAACATACACCTGAAAAAAAGGCCATTCGGCATACATCGACCTCAGTAATGGCAACTGATCACGATCGATTGCTTTGCACAGGGCATCATCCGAGCCGAGCCAAGCGGGTAGCATCAAACGAATCTGCATCCATGCAAAAATCCAAGGGATGGCACGCAAACTCTCTATGCCACCATCAGCTTTTCGCTTTGCAGGTCTCGAGCCTAAGGGCAATTTCCCAAGTGCACCCTCGGGCGTGACTTGTCTGAAGTACTCCACAAAATTGGGATGCTCTCGAACCATGGCTCGATACGATGCGACCGACTCGGTCGATAATTGATCCATCACCGCAACAAATTCAGCGCATGGCGGATGTTCAGGGGTGAGTGTCGCTTTTAACACCGACTGCACATAAGCGGTCAGGGTTTGCACCGCAATATCGGGGAGGCCAAACTTCCATCGAATCATTTCTCCCTGCTCTGTCACTCGGATGGCATTGTCAACCGAGCCCGGTGGTTGAGCCAGGATGGCTCGGTGTGCAGGCCCTCCTCCACGACCAGCCGTTCCCCCACGACCATGAAAAAGAATTAGCTTCACGCCATGTCGTCGAGCAATGGTTGCCAGCTCATCTTGGGCTCTGTATTGCGCCCAAGAGGCCGCGAGAGTGCCTGCGTCTTTGGCCGAGTCAGAATAGCCAATCATCACATGCTGCACGCCACCGATCGCTTCAACATAGGATGGATCGGACAGTAACGCGTCGATGACGGCAGGCGCACGATCAAGATCGTCCAAGGTCTCAAACAACGGAGCCACTGCTAAGGGTTGTGCAACACCACATGCTTTTTGTAACAACATCACAGCCAGTACATCCGACGGCTGACGAGCCATGGAGATGACATAACTACCGAGGCTCGCTGGATCGGCATCCGCGATCACATTGCAAGTGTTTAAGACTTCAGCGACTGTTTCGGATGGTTCAAATTCATAGGGAATCAGTGGTCTTGGATTCGCCAATTCATGCTTTAAAAAGTCGCAACGTTTCGCTTCGTCCCAACTGAGATAATCCCCAAGTTCGAGTGCCGCGGTGATTTCAGCGACGGCATCGGCGTGTCGACCGGACTCCTGACGAATATCGAGAGTCACTAAATCGATCCCGAAGGTTGCGATCCGTCTCAGTGTATCCAGCAAATAGCCATCAGCAATCTCACCCATACCGAGCGCATGCAAGGATTCCCACATGAGAAGCATGGGATCAAATAGATCGGCTGTCTCACGAACACGGCTGTAGCGATCAACAGCTTCTCCACGTAAGATCGCCTCAAGCTCAGCACGCAACACAACCATTTCTTCGCGTAAATCTTTGAGAATTCGACGATAGGGCTCGACTTCATTGGGGCCTACTAAATTCCTGACCGCTTCTGTCGCATCAGACATCGAGAGATCTTGAATCAATCCAGACAGATCTCTCTCATAAAGATCAGCCGCAGCCCATCGGGCCAATAGCAAGACCTCGCGAGTGACTTCATGAGTCACATTCGGGTTACCGTCTCGATCACCGCCCATCCATGAACAGAAGCGCACCGGAGCAACCCAAGGAGGGAGCTCTTCGCCAGTCGTTAAAGCGACTTGCGTGCTCAATTCTCGCAAAAAGTCAGGAACCGCTTGCCAGAGTGAATTTTCAATCATGGCGAAGCCCCACTTAGCCTCATCAATCGGAGAGGGCCGGGTCGCTCGCATATCATTGGTATGCCAGCACTCGCTGATCAAACGCTTCAATCGACGTTTAATATGAGCATCGCGACGTGGTGAGAGTGTCCCACCATCAAATTCCGACAAACACTCTGCAATTTTTTCGTATTTTTGAATGAGTGTACGTCGCATCGATTCGGTCGGATGGGCGGTAAGCACCAAGTCGATTTGCATCTCCGAGAGCGCTTCTAATACCACGTCTGGTTGATTCTGGACCAAGATCGAATCCAATAGATCCGGTAGCGCAGAATCATCAAGGTAAGGATCGCTATCTTCAAAATCACCCCGCGTTTTTCGGACTCTGTGGTGTTGCTCTGCGATATTGGCAAGATTGAGAAACTGGGTGAATGCGCGGGCGACAGAAACTAACTCTTCATCACCGAGATTTCTGACTTCTTGAATCAATAAATCACGAGCACCGTCATCCCCTTGATGGACAGATTTCGAGAGACCGCGGAGTCGTTCGATGCGCTCGAGAAACGAATCACCGCGGTCAGTCACCATGATCTGACCGAGCTGCTCACCTAATAGACGTACGTTGTCGCGTAATGACGGATGCAATTCCATAACTTCCAATCCCGTGGATGATCTCAAGGCTCAGATGCTTTTCGCCTGATCCCATAGTCCATTTTTTTCGTTGTCGGTTGCGATCGTCAGGTCGATCCCTTGAGACTCAGCAAATCGAATGACCTGACTGATCCGGGATTCAAATTTTTGTGTGGCCAATCGAAGCGATTGCTCACTGTTGATACCAAGATGCCTTGCAAGGCTGACCATTGTAAAGAGCAAATCACCATATTCTTCAATCACCGCCTCTGAATCTTGAGCACTGCGGGCGCGCTCAAGCTCACTGAGCTCCTCGGCGACTTTCTCCAGAACGCCATCAATGGTTGGCCAATCAAAGCCAATTCGAGTCGCGCGCTTCTGGATTTTCTGGGCTCGAGTTAACGAAGGGAGTGAAAGCGGAACATCATCAAATAAATCCAGTTGCCCGCGAGTTGCACGTTCTTCTTCTTTTTTGGCTTCCCAGGTGTGCTTGATCGATTCAACAGATGCGCCGGCACTCTTCCCGAAACTCCCAAAGGTTCCGTCAGAAAATACATGCGGATGACGAGACAGGAGTTTAGACACGATGGCATGAATGACATCATCCAGCGTGAATCGCCCGTCTTCTTCAGCGATACGCGCATAGAAAATCACCTGAAACAGTAAATCTCCCAGCTCGGCGTGCAATTCATCAAGCGCACCACGCTCGATGACATCAGCCACTTCGTAAGCTTCTTCCAACGTAAAAGGCACGATACTTTGATAAGTCTGCGCCCGATCCCACGGACAGCCGTGCTCAGTATTTCTGAGACAAGCCATTAAATGGACAAGATCGTTGAGTTGATAGCTCATCCTGAACGGATCCGTTTAGCGGCAATCACATTGTGGATCTGTTGCACGCGATCAAGGACTTGCGACAATTGCGACAGTCCATCGACTTCGATGGAGAGTTGCAGCCGAGCCGTATGATCGGTTGCGTCGGTTTGTGTCGACATGCCCGTCACATTCACTCGCTCATTCGCTAAAATCGAGGTCACATCGCGCAATAATCCTTGCCGATCGTAAGCGCTGACTTCAATCTCAACGGGATAGGTTTCAACCTGAGTTTCACCCCAAGAGACTTCAATCATTCGCTCTGGATGTTCTTCCTCGAGAGATAACGCGTTCCCACAATCATCGCGATGAATGCTGACACCGCGGTTTTTGGTGATGAAACCGACGATCATATCGCCAGGGACAGGATGGCAGCAGGTCGCGATTTGCGTCAATAACTGACCCACGCCACGAATCTGGATGCCATCGGTCCGTTCTTGAGGGGAGGCCTGACGCGGCTCTAGATCTAACTCTCGTTGCGTTACACCCGACAGGCGACTGACGGCGCCCACGACCTGAGAGACGCGAACATCACCCGCTCCAACAGCAGCATAGAGATCTTCGGCGGCTTGTAAATTGAGTGATTCAGCGACCGATCGCAAATCAAACGAACCAAGCGCTAAGCGTTTGATCTCAGCATCAATCAATTGCTTCCCTGCCGACACATTTTGGTCGCGATCGAGCTGTTTGAACCAAGCCTGGACTTTTGCACGAGCTCGCGATGTTTTGAGATAACCCAGATTTTGGTTCAGCCAGTCTCGGCTCGGGCGTGCCTCTGTTTGTCGAAGAATATCGACCTGGTCGCCCACCTTTAAACGGTAGGTCAAAGGCACAATTTTCCGATTCACCTTCGCGCCCCGACAGGAATGGCCGATCTCGGTATGCACTTTATAAGCAAAGTCCAAGGGGGTCGATCCGGCTGGAAGATCGATCACATGACCATCGCGGGTAAACACGTAAATCCGGTCTTCCAATACATCCTGACGCAGCGCATCGGAAAGCTCACGCAGGTCACCCACATCATCATGCCAATCGAGTACCTGTCGCAGCCAAGCGATTTTTTCTTCATAGGCTTCGCCACTAATATCGGTGTCAGTCCCCTTGTATTTGTAATGGGCGCAGACACCATATTCAGCTTCATCATGCATTTGGTGCGTTCGGATTTGCACTTCAACAACTTTGCCTTGTGGCCCGATCACTGCGGTATGCAGCGAGCGATAACCGTTCGGCTTTGGCGATGCGATATAGTCGCCACACTCATGCGGGATACTTTTAAAAGCACCGTGCACGAGACCCAGGGCCGCATAGCAATCACGCACAGAATCCACCAGGATACGAATCGCTCGAACATCATAAATTTGCGAGAAATCGACTTGTTTACGCTGCATTTTTCGCCAAATTGAAAAGATATGTTTGGCTCGCCAAGTCAAATCTGAACGAATCTGCTGTCCAGCCAAAATCTCCTGAATCGAGTCCACCAACTGCTCGATGTAACGTTCGCGATCTTCCCGACGCTCAGCCAGCGATTGCGCGATTTGTTTATAAGCGCCCTCTTCGAGATACCGAAAGGACAGGTCTTCCAATTCCCACTTTAAATGACCGATACCAAGACGATGTGCCAAAGGCGCGTAGACGTCAGAGACTTCACGAGCGACTTTGAGTCGTCTGGCCTTATCAGCGGACTTCACGGCGCGAATGGCGGCGGTTCGTTCAGCCAGCTTGATCAGTGCCACGCGGACATCATCAATGACCGCTACCAGCATTCGGCGAACGGCGTCTGCTTGATGTTCAGCGGCGCCTAAGAATTGTTGAGGCACATCCTGCCGCGTTTGGCTGATAATCGCCATTTGCTGAACACCCTCAATCAACTTTGCGACCGTCTTGCCAAATGCCTCCCGGACATCACGCAGTTGCAATCGACCAATCCGGACCGAGCGATACAACAGTGCAGCAACCAAGGCATCTTCATCGATTGGCATCGTCGACAGAATATCCGCCATCTCAAGGCCAAACCGATGTGCATCAGGCCCTCGCCAGTCTTTGGCAGCTTCATCCTTGAGCTCGAGCTCTTCGATCAGCTGAATGGCTTGACTCAGTTTGGCACTGGTCTCGAGATGGGCTTGCCTGGCGAAGCGTTCAGCCCAGTTTTCGAGCGATAAATCCGAGTCCAATTGAATCGGATGAATTTCACGCGCCTTAACCACGCGCCCCTCGCTGTACAAAAAGCGCCATCGATTCCATGTGTGCGGTGTGTGGGAACATATCCATCATCCCTAAATGGGTCATCTTGAAACCACGTTCAATCAACAGTTTTGCATCTCGGGCGAGCGTCGCCGGGTTACACGACACATACAACACGCGCTGAATGTTTTTCAGTGGTAGTTCTTCAAGCACTTCTTTGGCGCCAGATCGCGGAGGATCCACAATCAATGTATCCCAAGGCTCCTTCGCCCAACTTTGCTCAGCAATCGACTTGGTTAAATCAAATGCGACTGCCTGAATATTATCCAGAGAATTGTGACGAGCGTTTTGCAACACACGATGAACCATCGTTTCTGACACCTCAACGCCGACGACCTCGCGACTGCGAGTTGCTGCCGCTAGAGTAAAATTACCTAGCCCACAAAACAGATCGAGCACTCGTTCTGAGCCTTGCAAGTCCAGAAGCTCTATGGCTTGTATCATCATCGCTCGATTCATCGCTGCATTGATTTGCGTAAAATCGGTGACCGCAAATTGATACTCAAAACCAAACTCGCCAATTCGGTACGTTAAACGCTCAGGACCATCGGCTGGCCATAAACGAGCAACAGTATCCGGTCCTTTCGGCTGTAAATAGACGTGCCACCCAGTGCTCTTCGCTAAATGAATCCATTGTTCGAGGTCGGCTGCAGACAATGGCTCAAGATGCCGGACGACCACCGCCACAGTATCGTCACCGGCGGCCACTTCCACTTGGGGAATGCGATCAGGTGCAGACAACGCTGCAATGGTTGTTTCCAGCTGGTCCAGTGATTGACCGATGCGCGGATCCAGGACTGGACACCCATCGATATCTGCAATGAAATTCGACCCACGCTCACGAAAGCCGACCAATACGCGACCTTTCGCATGCACCCAACGAACGCCTAATCGTGCGCGACGACGATACCCAAGGGTGGGGCCCAACAATGGCGGGAGTCGTGTCACCTGATCGAGAGCAATTCCCTCGCGCGTCATGAGCTCGTCGAGCGTGTTTGATTTATGGTTAATTTGCGACTGATGCGGCAGATGTTGTAACGAACAACCGCCGCACACGGCAGCATGCGGGCATTCAGGTTGGCCGCGGGCGGGTGATGGCACAAGAATCTCCTTGGCCACTCCTTCAGCAGTTTTTGACGATTTCTTTGTGACCCGGACAGACACTAACTCGTCTGGAAGTGCACCATCGATAAAGAGCATTCGTTCGCCCCAGCGAACCAACCCACGACCCTCATGAGATAGCTTCGTTACCCGAATCGGAAAATCCGGGGTTTGCTTACGACGGGGGGCACGTTTTGAAGTTCGTTGCTTCATCGTGGGAATAAGTCGGTCGATAGGTAACGATCGCCTCGGTCACAAATGATGCACACCACCACACCGCGCTCGAGTTCTCGGGCCACACGGAGCGCTCCAGAGACCGCTCCACCGGCACTGACTCCGCAGAAAATCCCTTCATTGACAGCCAACTGTCGAGCCATGTCTTCTGCTTCATGCTGGTCAATATCGAGGGTCAGATCGACGCGCTTGGGATCGAAAATTTCAGGCCGGTAGGCAATTGGCCAGCGGCGGATCCCGGCGATTTTCGACCCATCGCTTGGTTGAAGACCCACAATAGTCACGTCTGAGTTCTGCTCTTTGAGGTACTGAGACACCCCCATGATCGTTCCTGTCGTACCCATTGCACTGACAAAGTGTGTCACCTCTCCTTGAGTATCGTTCCAGATTTCAGGGCCTGTGGTTTCGTAGTGAGCACGCGGGCAGTCCGGATTGGCAAATTGATTCAACACGCGGCCATGACCCTCGCGCTCCATCTCTAAGGCCAGATCGCGAGCGCCTTCCATGCCTTGTGTTTCAGACACCAGAATCAACTCCGCGCCATAGGCAGTCATGGCACGTTTGCGCTCATCGGATAGGTTGTCTGGCATGATCAGGGTCATTCTGTACCCGAGAATGGCGCCAGTCATGGCCAGCGCAATGCCTGTGTTACCGCTGGTGGCCTCGATCAGACGATCACCGGGGTGAATTTCACCTCGCTCGGCAGCACCACGAATCATGTAGAACGCAGGCCGGTCTTTGACGGATCCGGCTGGGTTATTCCCTTCCATTTTGCAAAGCACGGTCACTTCGGGTGCGACCCCTTGGTTCAGACGCTGCAAT
>Ga0213858_10001357_pt1 | contig 11684 bp, 10 predicted proteins | sample PICome_FD_160122 | JGI IMG/M metagenome (GOLD analysis project Ga0213858, IMG submission 160122) | Coastal seawater microbial communities near Pivers Island, North Carolina, United States - PICO245 | ecosystem: Environmental > Aquatic > Marine > Coastal | place: USA: North Carolina | collected... | reverse complement strand
CCAGAGTCATTCGCAAAATCAGCAATACTAATATTGCCTAATACATTTTCTAAAGCTCCAACGTCGTCACCTTCTGATTTGCTAACTTGAATATTAACAGCATCGCGATATTCACCTTGAGGCAGTAATCTTGCTTCAAGGTCTTTGTTCATTTTTGATTTAATGAACGCGTTTTTAACTTCAGCCATTTAATTTTAGTGTTTTATCCACTTAGATTTTCCACGCATTACCTGGACAATCTCGTTTAATTTTATATTAGATAATCTAATTTTAGCATTACGCAATTTAGCGCTAGCTTCTTTTTTAAGTCTTTGTATAACGTACTCCGGTTGATTTATTCTAGATGCTAATATAGCATGCTTTAGATAAGCATAGACGGCTTCTTCTGCCATCTTTGGTACTCTTGTATTTAAATCATTAGAAAGTCCATCAGAGATATATTGTAATAAAATAACTCTATCTACTAAATTTGCTGAAAAAGAAAACTTACCCTCTCTTTCATTTATTGTAAACCAACCATTAGCGTTGGCTACTTGCGGATCCATTCCGTATAGTTGACCATAGCCAAACATTGTGCCGCCATAACCATAATAATAATCATAAGCAAGTAAAGCGTTGTTTTCTAGTAAGTTTATATCTGCTGCGTTTTTATAAGCATTTTCTCTCCAGCGTTTTTCTGTTATTGATGTTCCTTCAATATTGTCATCAAAATTATCTTGAACAGGTATACCACGCCCATCTTGTAGTGGCATTTCGCTTGGATTACTTGTGAGCGTTGTAGGATAAATAATATGCTTAGCTCCTTGACTATCAACCCAAGAAAGCTCTACGTAGTTTACATAGTCTTGAGGTATAGCTACGCTTAGATTTTTTGGTACTGTAAGTTCTTGAGCATTAACACTTTTAAGAGTATCATAGCTAAACTCTTGAATAGCTCTTTTAGTGTGAAATATAACATCTGTACGTTTTACACTTGGTATAAGTTTGCCAGCGCCAACATAAGCTATTAGAAAATTGTTAACTATATCATCTAATTTTATATACGAATAAGAACCGTAATTTTTTTCTACAATATCACCATAAGCTTTATCAGCTGCAGTATTACCGTAATTACCACCATCTAATTTTTTTAACTGAACAACGACAACAGCGTTAGCCGCGATAGCACCTGTTATTGTAATAGTATTACCAGACACTGTGTAAGCGCTCGTGTATTCAGTGTATGAATCTGGAGCTCCACTTGGACTTGTGTATATTTTAAAATTGTTTAAAGCATAATTAACATTTGTTGGGGCAAATGCTTTAAAAATTAAATCAGTATCAAAAGTAGTTGTAAAACTTTGACCAGCAGAGCCAGCGGCATCACCTATAAAAGACTGAGAACCCTCGTAATATTGTCTATTGTTTTCCGTAAGTAATGACATTTATTAACTTTTTTGATTAATTTCATTTTGAGCGACTTCATTTGCAGCAGCTTGTATTATTTGTGGATCTCTAATTATTATACCAGAGTATTGAAGTATTCTTAAAACAACTTCAACTTGTTCAGCTGGCAATAATTCAAAATCTTGAGAAGTGCTATCACTGTATACATATTGACCAAGTCCTCCAACAGTAAAATCCCATGAAACGTTTTTAGGTTTTCTAATAAAAGAAGCCTTAACACTTGATTGTATAGAATCAGGTTTTACAAAAAGCTTACCACCCTCATACAGATATGTTGGAAATGAAGTTGTAGATTTTGTTAATGGGGATTTTTGTATATTGTAAAAATCGAACCTTTGAAGTCTTTGTAGTTCGACTATATCACCAGCAGGTGGCTCGTAGGTAACAGCACCTAATCTATAGAAAGCAACTTCAGTTCCTACAGGGGCGTCATTATATACAACTGCAGCGCCGCTTATATCATCTATAGCGGGTAAACTAAAACTACCAGCTAAATAATTACAAGTACCTATAGCTTTAAATGTAGATATTTTTTCGTCGATATTCATTTGTCTATCAGCGTAATCGACATCCGCTTGTGGCACGCGTAGCTGTTGATTTAAATCATCAAAGTATTGTTCAAATATATCTAACTGAACTTGCGTAGCTGTTTTGTTAAACTCATCAGGTGTAATATAACCACGCTGTTCTTTATTGAGTATTAGCAAAACGGTTTGATATACAGTATTTACGTTTATTGCCATATTTTTTTATTATAACATAGAGGCGGAATTACTCCGCCCCTACATTATAGTTACAGGTTAGAGTATTTTTTTCTCTATTGATTTGTAAACCTCAACGCCCTCATCTGTTTTAAACCACGCTGCCATAGCAGAATATGGATTTTCATCAAACGGTACGTTCATTAGTTTTCTTCCATTACTTCCCCAAGAAAAAGTTCTTTGATCTTGAGACAGTGTTATAACGCCAGTTTCTGTAGCTACAATTGCTATATTTCTTAACTGTACGTTTTCATCGTTAGCAAGCTCTACAAATAGTTTTGGATTATTTTTAGCGAATAATAACAAGTCGCGTTTAATCTCTTTAGAACTCATCTTAGATACTTTAGAACCAACCTCAACTCGCATAATAGCTTCTGCTTGATCTATATCCATAGATTTAGCAGCGTTAAGTGCTTCAATTTGCAACTCAATAACATCAAGTTCGTCTTCAGCTACTTCAACCGCATCAAATTCTAGATATAATCTATTTTTTAAAGGGTGATATAAAGAAAGTAGTTTTTGTAAATTTTGTTTTTCTTTAGGCACGTTTAATGTTCCGTTTCTAAAAACAATATGACCAAGAGTTGCTTCGCCTTTTTGTTCATCTACAAGCGGTGAGTCTTGATTTGTTGCATATCTTATTTCCCTTTGTTTACCAGTTTCTTCATCAAAAAAGAGTAAAGAGTGTTTACGCGTATGCTTGCTAGGTAGAGTTAAAGTTAAAGGGGTTTTATTTCCTTTTAAAAAATAAACTCTATCTTTTATTTCCCAAGTAGGCTTTTGAGGTTCTACTTTAGTTTGTTTTTTTGTTTTTTTAACAGTTACCTCTTCTGCAACTGTTTCTTCGTTTTTTGCCATGATATAATAAAATTAAATAATAAAAAAAAATAATATCTTGGGGCTACAATTAAGCAGCCCCAGATATTAATAAGTGATTACACTCCTTTGAATAGTACAAAGTTGTTAGCGCCTTGAGTTACCAAACATCTTTCAGATAGGAAGTTTACTTCCATTGCGTCAAGAGTTGAAGTAAAAGCACCACCAACAGAACCAGTAATCCAAGTTTTCATACGACGATCGTCAGTTTGAGACGCTCGGTAACGTACGTGCAAGAATGGACGACGGATGTTAGTACCAAGAATTTGATCGTAAACAGTTGAAGTACCAGCTGGAACAAGAACTCCTTCGATAGAGTTAACACCAGAGATAGCACCACGCGTAGAAGCGTCGTTCAAGTATTTCCAATCAGTTTTATAGAAGTCATAAGAACCTCTGCGGAAACCAGTAAAGCCAAGGTTAAGAGCCATTTCTTCTGAATTTTCAAACAATCCAAAAGCAGTACCACCTTGAGCACCGTAAGATATAGCAGCTAGCATATCATCAAAATCCAATGAAGTTTGACGTTGCAAGAACAACATGTTTTCTTCAATAGCACCTTGAGTATCTAGGTTTTTAAGAATAGCATCAAAATCACCAAGACCAGAAGCAGCGGTAAATCCTACTTGTACGTTACCACGATCTTCGATAGCAGCGAAAAGACCTTGAGTACCAGGTAGTCTATCAGTTTGATAATCACCAGCACCAGCGTTATCATTCTTTTCACCCTCTACCAAAGCCATTTCTAAATAATCTTCGAAACGTAGACGAGTTTCAGACTCAGCTTTTAAGTACCATAGGTAACCAGAAGTACCATCTTCAGTAGCAACTTCTACCCAACCAATTTGAGCAGCATCAGAACCTGATACAGCGTATTGGTTACGTATAATTACAGGTGTGTTAGAGTATTGAGTCAACTGAGGAGTTACACTAATTCTCTCTGCACTTGTAGTTGTACCAGAAGTACTTTGACCTTTTTGGTAATCTGAACCATATACAAAGATCTTAAGTTGACCTGAGGTAAATCCATTAGCAGCTGTAAAAGCGTTACCACTAAAAGGAGTAACAGTTACAGCACCACCAGCTCCAGGAGTTGAAGCAGTAACAATTGCTTTACCTTCAGTACCAAGAACTGTATCTAAAACAACAATAGTGTCGTTAATAGAGATAACGTTGTTCACGCCACCGGGTACAGTAATAATAGTACCAGCACCATTTACGGTACAGTCATCATAAGCAATGTGCAAACGGTTTTGCTCAGACCAAATAACTTGATCAGAAGTCATAGGCATTTCAGCGCCTACCATACGCAAGAATCCAGAAAGTGTACGGTTTCCGTAACGCTCTACTTCTTGCTCATAGATTTCAGGAAGATATTGCTGAGCAAAATCATTTCCTGCACCAGTGTTAAACTGCAAATAGTTTGTAGCCAACACTTGTTGTTTAGCAGATGGGAGTAAAGTCCCAAATTGTGGAGTTAAAGACATTTTAATATGTTTTTAATTAGTTAAATTTTTTAGTTTTGATTTTCAATTTTGAAGAATCAACTCCACTAACAGCTTTAACTTTTAAACCTCCTATAAATACATCACCAGAAGCTGTTTGCCTTGGTTCTGTACTTATATTTTTAGATTTAGCCATTATATTTTTTGTAGCATCGGCTTTACCTTGCTCGTAAAAATGCTGTGCAATAGTGTCAGCGTTTCTAGCGGCATATAAAGCTTTATGATAACCACTTGTATCTTCTATCTCGCCACTGTTGTTTAGAAACTTTCCTACAAACTCAGAAATATCAGATTGTGATTTAGCTACTTTTTCAGGGTTTTTAATATTATATCTAAATTTATTTTCACCAATTTTAAAATCAAAACCTTCGAAATTATTGTTGAAAAGATTAGATGTTTTATCTAAAAAAACCTTTTGTTTTTCAGCTATTGATTGTTGTTCTTCTTTGTATCTGTTGAAAAAGTTTACAGCTTCTTTTTGTTCATTAGTTACGCCCGGTCTCAACTTGATTTCGTCGTAATATTTATCTTTTAATCCCTCTAAAAAGCTTTTAGCTTTCGCAACTTCCTCTTTAAACGCAATTTTCTTTTTGCGTATATCTTTTGGTTCATCTATATCTTCATCATATGAAAAGTCTTCTAGTAATAGACTTACATCTTCAGGATCAAGATGTGGTTTAGTTTGTTTATAATATTCTCTAATTAAAGAATTATTATCAACATTGGTATAATCAGCATTTAACCTTACATAATCTTCAATGCTTCCACCAGTTTCTTCCATAAAAGAAACAAGCTTGTCAATATTTTCTGGTAATTTTTTTTGTCCAGCGGTAGATTCTTCTACTTCAGTAGTCACTTGTTTTTCACTTGTTTTTACATCTTCTTCATTAGATTGATCTACGAGTGTAATAGGTGATTCTACTTCTTCTTCTTCGGTGGTCCGTACTTCTTCAACCACTCTTTCGCTGTTGCTACCGTCTTTGGGTTCTTCGACAACAACATCGCTATCATTTGTCTCTTGTGTTTGAACGGCATCGTCTTCGTTTTTAATTACTACTTTTTTAACATCGGGTTCTAAATCTACTAAAGGTTCTTTCATGTTAACCTTAACTATTTTTTCCTCGGTGTTACCTAAATTTTTAGGTTTAGAAGGAGTTTTAATTTTAAACTCTCCTTCTTGTTTTACTGCTTCTTCAGTCATGATATAATAATATAAAATTAATAAAGTTTATTTTTAACGAGGTTCAAACTGCTCGAGTCCAAATCCTCCAAGTGAGTCAAAACTAGATGACTCAAAGTTTTTAGGTAGTTCGTCGTTTTGACGTTGCGAAATCATTTGCGATTGTTGTGTACCAATAATTCTAGCACGTTCATCTTTACGATCTTCTATTTCTTTTTCTTTATCTCTTTCAACTTGAGATTTTATTTGGGCCAATTGCATATTGTAATTAAACTCTTCAGCCATTAATCCTTTTTTGATTTCAGCTTCTTGCTGCATTCTTTGTATTTCAAAATCAGATTTTCCTTTTTCAAGTTGTAGTTTACTTTCAGTAAGTACTTGTTGTTTTTGCATTTCAGCTAAAGCTGCTTTTTCAGCAGACTCAGCATTAGCCTGCGCTTGAGCTTGTATGTTGGCTAATTGAGCTTCTTGAGCTTCTTGCGCTTTAATTTTTTGTCTATATTTTAGGTATTGATTAGCTAGTTTTAAGTTTCTAATTTCTCTAATATCAATAGCGTCTTCTAAACCTATTTGACCAGCTTGTAATGCTATTTGTATATTACGCTCTAAACCTTGTTTTTCTTCCTCATCAGGTTCAAGTTCTAAAAATATACCAAACTCATGCATGTTTAGTTTATCAATTTCCTGTAATGTAGCCACATTAAATTGGTTTATAGAACCTAGTAACGCTTGCTTTGTTAGAGGAAAATTTAACATATCTGCGACTCTTAAACTAATATTCTCAGCAGTTCTAACAGTTAAATACATTAATGACTGTAGTATATGTTTTGTTGCTGTATTAGACGCGGCAGCTGCCAATTTTTGTAAACCTACTAAAGCATCTTTGTCCGGTTTACTTCCATCACGAGCTTCGTTTAGACCCGTCACGTCTCTGATCATTTTCAAATAATACTCATACGTTTGTATAAGCGCTTGAATTTTAGGCATACCAGAAGAAGTCTGTAGTTCTTGAATAGGTACTTTACCTCTATTAGGATCACCATCTTGCGTCAAACTTCTACCAACAATACTACCCGTTTGAAAATACATATTTAATGCTTCTGCCGGATTATAGTTCGTTCCATTACCTAAATCAACTTCTGCTAATCCATCAACATCAACATAAACGCCATCAGGTACCATGCGTGATAATACTTGTTGTATTTTTAAGTGCGTCAATTGAATCATATCAGCAAAGCCAATACATTTGCTAACAAGACTTTCTATACGACCTTTATACATACGTGGAGCCGATATAGAGTAATTCATTTTAACTTTAGTTTGATCACTATATGGACGAGTCATGTTTTCAGCAAGTTCCCACTTTAACATCATTTCATGTCCTAGTATTTTAGCGCCGCTATATAAAACTTCAATAGCTCTATGCGCTTTGCTAAAGCTTTCACTTTCTGGCGGATCAAACGTATCATCTTTTTCAAGAGCTTTTTCAAGACCTTGATCTGTTTGTTTTATTTTAAATACTTGGTTTTGGTATGTTTTATACTCGAAATATAATACTTGAACTTGACTATAATCATCATCTTGACCGTAATAGTTACGAGTATAATTAGAATCACCAGGATATTTTTCTATTTCTTTTAATTCACTTTGTGTTAAGTTAGGAAATTGTTTTTTAAGTTCTTCCAAACTTACACTTTTAACTTCACCAGCATAATATATATCCTCAAAATTTGGATCTTCAGTGTACGAATATACAAGATTTGTAGGGTCTACATAATCAACTGTCACACCGTTAGCTAGATTAAAATCTGTTTTTACAGCTGATATTCCTAAAACAACAAGATCATATGCAAGTCTTTTTTTAACTTCTTCATATTTGTTGTAGCTAAATATATTTTCAATAACTTCTTCTTCTGCTATTTCTATTGCTTGCTTATAATTAAGCTGCATGTACATATCTAGCTCTTGCTTGTTTTGAGGAAGATCTTCTGGGTTTGGAGTTTTAAAAAAACTTTTACCAGTTAACTCGTTCAACTCAGTTATTAACGCTTGATTTGTTATATCACGCATAGCGTTAAAAGCAAAGTCGGTTCTTTCTTTTACAGCATAAGGATCTGATGCGTAAGATTTTATTTGATAACCTTTATCGGTCATACCGTTGACAACAATGTCAACAAACTTAGATAGCACAGCAACTGGTTTCCAGTCTAAATTAAGATAAGATAAATCACCATTAACTGATAATTCGTCTTTATATTTTTGTACAGACTGCTCACCTCTTGCGTATAAACGTAGATTGTGAAAATATCTCCAGTTGTTAGCAAACCTTCCGTTGTAACCAAGGCCTCGATCTCCTCTAAACCATTCGTTTTCTACAGCTCTTCCTACAGCTAAGCCATAATCATAAGTGCTTTTCTCTGCGTCTGGTACTACCTGACTTGGAAAGGAACTATTAACGTTAGTGTAAACCATTTATTTTATTATTTTTGAAATACTACCTTTGTTGTCATATTTTTTAAAGCCCAAAGGAAAAACACTTTTTTGAACCTTATGAACCGGTGTGTATCTATTTTTATTACAAGCCATAATAGCTAATCCTGAACTAATAGAAGCATCGTGCTTAGTTCTATTATTTATATTAAACTTAGCCCAGTCTTCTAATGTTCTTTGAAAATACATATCACCATACGCGCTTTCTTTTAATCCAACAAAATCTTCTATATAAGATTCTATAGCAGCAGCGTGTGCTTGCTTTATATCTTCACTAGAGTTGGGTATACCACCAATTTCTTTTTCAGTTACAGATAACTTATTATAAGTTTTATCTGGTCTATTCATACTGAAGCCTCTATAACCTCTTCTTTTAAAATGATATAAAAGTCTAGGTTTGTTATTTTCGGCTAATATAGGCATGCCATAAAAAATACAAGCCATTAAAACATCTTCAAAAAATATCTCAGCAGTTTGTGGTCTAGCTATATATTCCAAGAAAAACATGTTTGGAGGAACATCTTCCATGGTAAACTTAGTAAGACCATGCAAAGAACCTTTAGAACCTTGACGATCTACCGTGCCTGAAATATCATAAGAGTCACATCCGAAAGCTCCACAGTGCTCATTGCCAGGATATTTTATTCCATTTTTTATTATTACACGATTTTGAAGATTTAAAGGTGGAACCCAAGATATTAAAAATCTACCATCTTTATGAGGTACAAATTCTACATAACTATCTTTTTGTCCATTAGCCCATTTAAAAGATCCTTTAGTTACTAAACCTCCAGTTTTTAAATCTTCATTATAATCTATTTGTTCGTATATTTTAGTTAGATTAAATAAAGATTCTTTTGTTTCATCTCTAAAAGCGTGTTGTTCAGTTCTTGGAAATTGACGATAGTACTCATTTAAACCATCTTGATCGTCTTTTAAACCTTCAACTTCATTTTCCCAATGCTCTATAACTCCGGTATCTATAGGTAATCCGTCCGCACCTTCAACTTCTTTTTTTGGTGTATCGAATACAGGTATTCCATAAGAGTCAATGAAGCCTTCGTAGTTCCATTCCATAGGTATGAACAAACTATATAATCCTGAGCTAGTCTGTCCATTGCGGTTTCTTTTTGTAACGTCTGAAGCATAATAAAGTTTTTTAAAGTTTTCACCACCTTTATCTAAAGCGTTTGACGTTGATCCCATCATACACTTACCAACAATTCTAGAACCAAGACGTAATGTTGTTTTTGTAACTCGCCAGTTGTTTAAGATGTTATCCGGTCTTTCCCATTTACCACTTTCATCGTGAACTAACAGTTTTAATTTTTCACCGTCGTAACTGTTATCACCTGTGTTTTTCCAGTCAATAGTTGTATCTAATCCTTCAAGCTCTTCAGGGGTATCACCTTGATCAAGTTTTCTACGTGTTAATTTTGAAGCAGGAACTCTATAGGCTAATTCTGTTTTTGGACGGTCCATACCGTCTTGTATTGGTTTAAAGAAAAAAGGATAATTAACAGATATTGGAACTACTTTATCTGTAAACATTTTTTTAGCATCAGCTCCTGATTTTGACAATATACCGTATCTTGAGTCGCTTGATATTGTTGCCAAGTTAACAGTTTCACCTGATGCCATGAATGAAAAACCAGAGCGTCTGTTTTTGAGGTAGCACATACCGTAACATCTTTGATCGGCTTTACAAGCTTCCCAGAATATAAAGAATAATCTATTTGACTCCCTAAAGTCTGCTGCCCCAACATCAATTTTACTCCACTGCAAGTACATATAGTGAGAGCCAGTAATATAAGTAGCAACACCTTTATTGTTAAACCAATAACCTTCTTCGCGACGCTTAAACTCTTCGTCAATATAGTCATACCATTTTTCTTTAAACTGTTGTGGATATTTATTCCACTCAAATACGCTTTTTATTTTGCTTAATTCTTTTGGATAATTTTGTCTTGACCACTTATCCGTATTTTTATTTAGTTTACCTTTTAAAGGCGGTAATGCTATTTTTAGGTTTTGTATCTCATACACATCACCTATTTGACCAGTTTTACTTATAACTACAACGTCGTGTTCTTTGTTGTAGCCATACTCCCACTTTTTGCTTTTATTATTTCTACTAACAATGTGAGGTTTTATATGATCCGCAAGTACGGTTAATAAAGTTTGCTCGTACATTATCTTGATCTTCCTTCAGCAAAACCCTGAAAAGACTTCTGCTTTGTATCTGCCGGTTTATCTTCCAACATATTTTTTTCTTCTTCGATACGATTAAGTATTTCAAATGCATCGAATATAGCTAACTTTTTTGTTGCGGCTGCGTTTTTTAAACGATCAGCTGATATATCATCATCTGAATCTACAATAGGTTCTTTAGCTACCTTAATTAATTCCTCAACTGCTTTTTGCCCAGCTTGGATTATACTCAATTTGGTTTTCTTGGTGCTCATATTTAATTACAATATCATTTGATTTCATACAATAGAGTCTTTCATTATTAACAATAAACTCAAACTCACTATTAGGAGTAAACCCAATTATATCACCTTCGTTTATTCCTTTAGCTTCTAAAGACTTATTACCATATTTTAATACACCAATAAGCTTTTTTTCTTTTTCAAGTTCTAGATCGTTGTCATTTTTAACCGGCATAGCAAAACATCTATCAGCAAATGCTTGCCACCCGTGTGTTTTTTTATATAAATATATTTGATCTACTTGACAAAAGTAAAGATCTTCTTTAAAATATTTACTACTATTAGTTTCTTTACCTTTTATATTATAGTATCTTCTAAATATATTATGATGTACTATAATCTCATCACCAACTTTTATAGGTGTTTTAAAAGCTAAAGGTACAGAAACAACAACAGCTTTGTTGTTTACAAACTTATGTTTTTCTATACTAGTATTTAACAATAACTCTTTGCCGTCTACTTCTATAGAATTATCATAAATATTACCAATAGGTTTTATGATAAAATCATATACACTTTTCATTAATACTCTAAATCGTATTCAACAGACACTGCCATGTTAGAATTAAATTTCTTCCATGGCAATACCTCGTCATTTTTTTTTATGTATATGTTATAAGAGCCATCAGATTCTTCTAATAGTATATAAGCAATTGTATGACCACCGTACACTTGTTGACCAACAGAGTAATGCATAGCATCGTTCTTATAGTCAGAACCAATACTAATTTTTCTTATAACAGCACTCACTAGTCCTCAGATTTAACTACAGTTAACTCGCTATCTTCTTCTTTTTCGATAATAGTATATTCTCCTGTTTCAAGGTTAATATTTACATTACCGTATTCTTTTTCAAGCTCAACTTTTGTTTCTTCAATATCTTGATTAATGCCAGCTATTTTGTGTAAAGCCGCGTGTTTTTGTGTTTCTAAAA
>Ga0213858_10001356_pt1 | contig 11694 bp, 27 predicted proteins | sample PICome_FD_160122 | JGI IMG/M metagenome (GOLD analysis project Ga0213858, IMG submission 160122) | Coastal seawater microbial communities near Pivers Island, North Carolina, United States - PICO245 | ecosystem: Environmental > Aquatic > Marine > Coastal | place: USA: North Carolina | collected... | reverse complement strand
CAACAGGTTGTCCAGGCGTTCTAGGATGTCATTAGTCTGCATCTTGAAACCTTTCACTTAACTCATTAGCATCAAGCATTTCACCAACTTCGTCGTTGCTCATCCACTTGACGCACATGGTGACTGCCATCATAGGATCTAGGTTGCCATCCTCAATCATTTCAATAAGTTGATCACGATAGTCCATTATACATCCTCCACTTCTTGACCTTCGGCGAAACGGAATAGATCTAATGCTAATGATCTAGCCTCGTCTCGTGTTAACTGTATTGATTGGAACATCTTGTCCAATGGACCTACTTCACCTAGGTTGTATGCACGTGGTGTGGTGACTTGAACTTTCTGTTCTAAGCCTGCCCAAAAACGTGTTAGGCTTACATCTTGTGTGGAACTTCTTAAATCTGTAGACATCTTACCCTCGTTGTCTGTTTGCCCTATACACTTAATATAGTACTTCTTGATTGGGATGTCAACCTCTTTTTTGATCTTTTTTTAAAAAAGATGAAGCAGCAGGATGAGGGCGGTCCTGCTGCTTCTGTGTTAGGAGGTGCGTGAGGGCGGCGCAGCCTCCTTATACTGTGGCGGAGCTCTATGCTCGACGCATCACAGTATTCTCTGCAAAGGCTTCCCAACGATCTGGAAATGCCACTGCTAGGTCTGCTACCTTGAGCACTGAACGCAAGCTCAACTCACGTAGACGACCTTTGTTTGTATCTACGAAGTCCACAATGTCCGCTTTGACTTCGTCGGAGAGTTTATAATCAGCGAGCATACCATCTTGGATAACCTGACGGATACGCAACATCTTCTCACGCTCTGTGTCAATGGTTAGATCCATATAGTGGCAGCGGCTTTCAAGTGCCTCCAAATGCTCCCGAAGTTTACCTTTAACCTTGTCGAACTTGAGGTTGGTGATAAAGATAGCACTGGCCTTGAACGAAAAGCTATCTGGTATACCTTCTGCTCGTAGTTTATGTGAGTCAGTGTTCCAGTGGATCCGGCGTGTCTTCTTAGAGTCCAATGCTGCCTTAAGGATGTTCAACGATAGTTCGTCGCTGAATATGCTGTCACAGTCATCAAACACAACCACATTGCCTCGGTCTGCGTTCTTGTACAGTGCGCAATAGAGACCCAGTGGGCTCATAGCACCTTTGATCACTTCGTGTGTTTTACGAGCGCCCAGTTGTTCTAGTGTCTTGTACCGGTCTAGCACTTCTTCTACACCGTGTGACTTACCGACACCTGGAGGTCCTGATACGATCATTGCACGTACATCGCCTTTCTTAACTGCTTTGGTCATGTCGTTCAACATTGAGAACCTGGTGCGGATGCGTTCAATTGTTTCTGCATCGCTCTCTGGCTCTGCGGCGGTTACGGAGCCAGTGCTCTCCTTTACACTGTCTGCACCTGATACCATCACTTTGATATTGCGATCTGGGAAACCAGGGACTGCTGTACCGTCTACAGTCACATAACCGCCGCGAACTCCGACCTTGTAACCTTCTACAACTGGTAATGTCTGCCCTGCGACACTGACCTCTTTACCTCTTAATTTAAATGTACCATCTTCAAAAAACATAATATTCATACCCTCTATTTGGCGATTACGGAAGGACTCGAACCCTCAACCTACAGATTAGAAGTCTGTTGCTCTATCCAGTTGAGCTACGTAACCTATACCTCCATCTCATATTGACGTTCCATCTCTGCTTCGAGATCCGCTTGGCGTTCTTCATACTTTGTAAGAATACGCTCAATGGTCTCTTCCAATGCTGGATGCATTGTCATAGTAGAGATCGTTTCCAAGTCTTCAATCATTTCGATTAGTTCGTTCATCGTTGCCCTCTTCGTTGTTTACAATTTTAATATAAGGCTTCTTAGTACAGTTGTCAACCCCTAAATAATCTTTTTTTAGGATTTCCAGCATATTTTCTGCATCAGGATATTTTGCTAATAAATCAAACATTCCGTGTTCTCCGAACGTATTCGTTGTAGGTTAGGTAAGTGTCTGTGCGGGGATCCAAGTAGGCACCTGCCCGTGGATCATAGTACAGCACATCGTTACCGTCGTAGAAGAACGGACCCTCAAGACCTACTCGCTCCGTATACTGGGCACGAAACTCTTCTGAGATGTTGAGGATCCGATATCCCATTACGCTGCCTCCTGATCTATTAGACGCTGCATACGTGCAGCTTCAGCACGGATTGAATCTTCTGCATCGTGCTTGATTTCATTTGTGTATGGATGCACCTGTGTGAACGTGCCATCTTGGCGTAAGATGTAAGCATAGTCTTCACCAGCAGGTTGATTGCGCATGAATGTCTTCTCAAACACTGCATAGGAAGCATATTCGATTGGGCTAGTATGCACCCAGCCTTCGCCTCTATCGCGATTGTAATACACGTTCTGTTCGTAGTAGCCATCGCCACGTGCATCAAAGTCGATCTTGTCACCGATCTTTGTGCCCCAATGCGATGCGTCACCAAGTGCGATAGCAGGAGCAATCTTCTCTGCTGTGTTCCAGTTGTTCACTAGGTTAAAGCCAAGCCCTGCTGGGTAGCCGTCCCAGTGATGGTAAGATGTTGTGATTGTGCCGTCTGCTAGTTCTAGTCCGATACGAGCTCTAGTTGCCATTGTGGATGCCCTCCGTTTAGCGTTTCTATATATTACATATAATGCAAGTAGGAGCTGTTGTCAACCCCTAAATGCATCTTTTTTGATCTTTTTTACATTGACCAATATGTTTCTGAACTTGGTGAACAATGGCTAGGACGGTTCGCTGGCTCCATAAACTCTTTGCCACTCAGCAAGTTCTTCTTCTTGACCTGCTTCTCAATGTTCTGATGGAAGAAGCCGTCTGCTGCTATTGCATAACGGAACTCACCGTAGTTAGGATCTGTTGGCAGTAGTCCCTCTGCCTTGATGATTCTTGTCAATGCTGCTTTGGCTGCACCCAGTGACTTGTATGATTTTCTGTGATCAGGATAGGTAACACCGTTTGCATTGGTCTTGCCCATGATGTAGGTTGATGATTTTTCGTAGATGTAATATGCCATTAGTCTAAATCGCACTCCCAATTGTTGTTTTTGTACTCTGCACGGAGACCTCCTAATGGATAATCTTCATGCTCGAAAATAATATATGGCGCTGAGGTCCACTGACAGATGCCCTGTGTTACTATGTTCACATCGCATACGTTAACGAAACGCTCTTCACCGGTTTGACGGAAATGTGCTGAGTTGAAGATTCTAATCATTTTACACCTCCATACTCGCATAATTGTCATCTTGCATACCTTGCTCAGTAAATGTAATATCCATTCCAAGCGCAGCACTAATCGCAGCTTCAAACCCACTGTCTGTGTATATGTCCCATGTAGCATCATGCTCCACGTTCACCATAATACTGTCGCTCATATCATCTTCATACACAGTATGTCTTATCTGTATACCATCTACACGCACAGTATCACTGCCCGTATAATCCCAAATGCTATCCATAGCAAGTTTTACAGTGCCTTCTACAGCGTACTCAGTAACAGTGCAAGTCTCTTGCAAGTCCGCATCACGTTCAATTTCAACAGTTTTGTTTGTAAGTTTTAGCATATAAAGCCCTCCATATGCTTGTTTGTGTTTATATTATTAATATAGTATTTAAAAGCGCAGTTGTCAACCGAAATTGTAAAAAAAGTTTTGTTAGAAAACAAGCACTTAGCATTTTTTTACTAAGTGCTTGTTTTTATTGCGTTAATAACTGCAATGCACAATACGCAAATATTGCATATTGTTAAAATTGTAATAAAACTTGCATTTGCTTGCGTGTACACGTTTAACATTTAATGCAGCAGCAACTTCTTGCACAGCAGCGTCTGTTAAATTTTGTGTAATAAAACACAAGTTGCGCAAGTTTTTATTCCAATTATTATTTGTTGTTACAGCGTTTGTGTAAGTTTGCGTACTTACAGCAACATTGTGCTTTTTTAAAATGTTGCGTACAATTTTACGTGCAGTTTTTGTATTTGTGTTTTGCATATTTTTCCCTCCATATGCGTGTGTTGTTATATTATTAATATAAGCACTACAGCAGCAAAATGCAAGTGCTGCTGTAATGTTTTTTTATATGTGTTGCATTTATGCAAGCAGCTCAAATGCGTCATCAATAATATTATGCGCACTTGCATCACTTGCAAACCCTTCTTCACTAGCAAAGTCTATGCTGCTGCTGCACATAATAACGTCATTTAATACGTCAATGTTGTGTGTTAAAAACACTTGCACAAGTGCGTCACTGCTTTGCACGTCATTTGCTACAACTACATTGTTTACTGTTACAACAATAGCTGCGTTTTGTGCGTTTAAAAATACATTGTTTTGCATAACATATACTCCGTTTTTGTTATACTATTAATATAAGCATTTTTACACAAATTGCAATAGCAAACACAAAAAAAGTTTTGTTTAAAAACAACGACTTAAAAAATAAATTTATTTTATAACCTCTTGAAAACAAACAAAACTTTTTTTTGTAAAGCACTTGACAACCCCTCCCAGAAACACTATATTATAAGTGAGGCCGGGAAAGAATGTACCGTACGGGAGGGCACGGAGCTCTGGACCTATGGTTTAATGATTAAACCATTTCTCGAGATAGTTTAACGTTAAACCGTTTGCCCCAAGATAGTTTAACGTTAAACCATTTGCCAAATTGCACCAAAATCTCCAAGTTGCCCCGCCACCACCCCGATCGACCATACTTACACCACAAACCTCATCCATCACCTTAACTACCTCCGCTAAGTCATTGATAATAAAGAAGGATTTGTTTTTCTCAATAAAAACAAAGACTTACACGACGAAGTTAACTCGTCGGATAAACTATTGATATTACTATACTATACTGTATACGGGAAAAAGTTCAATGTTTTCAAACACTTATACTGTGGTTTTAATGTATAGCGTAAGTCATTGTTCTCGATAGTATATACTGTATACGGGGCCTCCCCCGAGGATGAGGTTCTCGGTTTAACCTTTTGAATTTTAAAGAGAAAATCAAAAAAGTCAAACCGTGTCATATGGTGGTTAACGACCCATCATACGGGTCCTAACGACGGTTCATACGGGGCCTTACGGGCTGTCGTTCTCCACCTTACGGAGGAAAAACCTATAGATTTCAAAGATTTGTAGTAGGATTTTAAACCTTTGGATGAGGGGCTGAGAGGCATAGTTCAAATACTTTCCACAATATATTCGCTTATAGCCAACTCTAGTATCCTAGTATCACGGTCTCCCGTATACAGTAGTCTCCACAGTAGTTGATTGTCTATATAGTAGCCAGTGAGAGTATAGTCTCGCACTAAGATTCGCTCTATGATCCTACCGACCTCTTCAGGATAGTCTCTTATGGTTATGTCATACATTCAACAGCGGGGCCTTTATTATTCAACAGCGGGGCCATATAGTATAGCGTAGCCTATACAGTATATATTACAGTAAGAACAATTGCACCATTGCTACTAAGTTCATTACGGCAAACCATGTACACAGTACAGTAGCCATTGGTGCTACACGTATTACAGTGCTTACTATACCCAAACAACTCCCCACAAAGTACAGTGGAATAAAGATCTTCGTAGCAGGATCCAACACAGTAAAAGTAAGTATCGCACTAGCAGTTATCAGTAGTAGTGTTTCTGAGAGTTCACAATAATAAGCAGTAGGACTCAGTTCATAACTTCGTTTAAAGTGTTGTCTTATGCGTTTGATCATAACTATAGTTATATGTTTTTATACTGTATAGCCAACAATAATGGTATGGTCAAGTTTGGGTTTTCAAAGGATCCACATCGTAGGGTGCGATCATTACAAACAGGATCATCAGAAGAGTTGGTGTTGTTAGAGTCAATCTCTGTACCCGAGGATCGTGTGCGAGAGTATGAGCGATTGTTGCATTCAGAGTTTGCGCATTTACGTACTCGTGGGGAATGGTTTAGGATTTCGGGAGAGGACGGGGTCGCTTACCTAACTTGGTTTCAGATACATTATCTTTCAGAGTTTGACTAGTGTTGTCCCAGATTTTTGGCGTGCGTACCGGGGGCACCTTCGGTGCTGTTAGACGACTGTGCAGATCAGGTCCGCCGGCTTGGTGTATAAGCTTCACTAGATCTTCAGTGAGTTTGCCTTGTGCATCTTGTATAAAAGCCAGCTCAATCAGTGCAGCCAACAACACAGGAGCCATACTCACGGTTTGTATCATGGCACGATATTCCTCTGCGGTTTGGTGACGTCTCAATGGTGCAAGTGTGCATACAACATTGCTGTGATAATCCACTATCACATCTTCACGTGCATTAGTACCTTCACAGTGTGTTTTGTGATGCCAAGGAGCGTTCACAGGAAGGTGTCTAGTGAAAAAATTATTTTCGTAATCCATACGTTATTTATAGTGTAAATACAGTATAATTGTAGGAGGCAACCATGAGCAGTCTTAGCAAACTTACACTTGAATTAGAGATTGGGCAACAGATCTCAGTCAAAGGTAAAACAGTCACAATCACCAAAATTGAATATCATGAACGTTCAGGAGACATTGTTATAGGAACCACAGGAGGAAAACGCAAAGCTCTAACATTCTCGCTGATAAAGGATTATACGGAGGCTTGAAGCTCAACGAATAAATAACATATGCTGTTAAGAGAATTATTCACTGGCGCAAAAGCCAGCACCTGTAAAAAGAAAGGCGATATTGGCGCAAGTGCGGAAGCAAGTTGCAGATCAAAAGGCCTACGAAGACGCAACAGTAAAGTCAAAGTTAAGATAGCAGGCAAGCGTCAAAAGATTGGTAGCCGTAAGATCAAAGGTGCAGCACACGGAGGTCCATTACCGGATTATTCATAATGAGATTAAAGAATTTAGCAATCATATTAGAGCAAGCAGATCCCAACACAGTGTATGTCATAGGAGACAGTCATGCAGTGAGCGCAGGCAAATACATAACAGGTGCACAAATCCTTGCACAAAATTCTGCTAAACTACAGAACATTGCAGCACAAGCACAAAGTGTGCCAGACAACAGTCGTGTGTTGTTATCAGGTGGCAACAATGATTACGCTGGTTTACACACAGCCGCAGGTGCCAGTGTATCCAAAATCATACGTGCTTTGCGATCACGTGGTTGCAGTGTTGTTTATTTGAGTTTTCCGCCTATTGATCTCAATGGAGAGTTTGCAGATGTTTATAGAGAAGCAGGTTATACGTCACAATACAATAGAGTGCAACAAGCCACTGCGTCAGCGGCAAAAGCTGAATTAGGTGCCAACAATGTAGTAGGATTGACCATGGCAGACATTTCGCCAGCGGATCCACAGGCCCGACACGCTACCCCACAAGCATATAACAGAACAGCAAATTCAGCAGTAAAACAATTTCGGGTTGCAAAGCAAACCAGTGCTGATCCTAATCAAGTCACAGATCCTAGATTGGTTCCAGTTGAACTACAGGGGTTTACCCGAGAAGAAGCAGCATTGCTAGATGTGGATGGAGATGATAAAGTAACCACAGGTGATCTCAACGACATCGGAGTTGAAACTCAGTTGTTTGCCACAGGAGATGATTTCTTTGGATTATTTGGTATTTTATTAGATTACATGGGCAAAGTAAAAACATTGAAGCGCAGTTCTCCAAGGATGGATGTGTATTTAGATAGAGCAAGACAATTAAAGGCTGAACGTGCTAAACCAAAAACCGGTGATGGCAACAGGGGAGCAGGCAGCAGCACCAATGCAAGGACAGCCTATAATTATTTTGTACAACAAGGAGTAAAGCCTATCCATGCAGCAGCTATTGTAGGTAATTTACAAGCAGAGTCAGGTGCACAAATAGATCCTAGTGCTGTTGGTGACAATGGTAATGCTTGGGGTATTGCTCAATGGTGGCCAGATCGCAGGAAAAATTGGGAAAATTGGAAACGCAGTACTTGGCGCCGTGATGGTACAAATCCAGGATTTGAAAGTCAATTAGAATTCGTCATTTGGGAATTAAACAGAACAGAAAGTCGTGCTCGCAGAGAAATCTTTAAAACACGCACTGTGGCTGATGCAGCATATGCTGTTGATAAATTCTATGAACGCAGCAGTGGAGCTCACAGACAGCGTAGAATAGACAATGCATTGGCAATATATGATCAATTTGGTGTAGCGTAAATGGATATAACAGGAAAGTGTTTGATAGCAAGGCCTGGATTAGTTGACCCATTTTTTTTAAAAAGTGTGGTATTTGTTTATGAACACACCTCAAGAGGTACAGCTGGTGTTATCCTTAATAAAAAACTAAATGCCACCACCAAGCAATTAATGTTGAACAAAGGATTTGATGCACAAGTTCCTGAAGAGCCAATGTTTGCAGGTGGGCCTGTGAACGAACGTGCTGTGATAATGTTGCACAGTAGAGATTGGCGCAGTGGCAACACTATGAATATCACAGAAAGTCTAGGTATCACCAGTGATGATCATATGTTGTTTAGATATACTCAAGGCGATACAGCAAGATACTATAGATTTTTTGCAGGATGCAGTGTTTGGCATCCACAACAAATCAAACAAGAAATAGCAAGAAACAGTTGGTTGATAGCTGATATTGATTTAAATGTAATATTTGATACAGATCCAAGACATTTATGGGACACAGCGGTAGAACAAACAGCCAGCGAAACAATGGATCGCTTTTTGTAAAAACTACTTGACAATTCCTGAGTTTTTTGCTATAAATAATAATAGGAGATAATTATGTTAAGGTTGGCCCTGGCATTTGTCCTGGGTCTTACTATCGTATCCTTTGCAAATGCCCAAGACGCAAGTAAAGATAAAGTTTTTATCACAACACAGTTCTGTGGACCATGGGAAGATGTTATGAATACTCCTAAAAAATACAAAGAAGGTATGTTGTTCACAGGTGATGGAACGCAATTTAGCGCAAGTAACGGACAGTTATTCCAAGGCGGTATGTTTTTCTTTGTTAATCAGGAAACAGGTAGTTACAGTATAATAAATGTGTATGGAGACGGTATGGCTTGTATGATGCAGACAGGCAGGAACTTTAAACCATATGGTGGGCCTCAACCTTGGGATAAACCAAAAGGAGATGGGCTATGAAGTGGTTAATGGTTGTTATCTTTGCTACTGTACAAGGAGATGTATACATTTTCAAAAAGCCTACGTTTGAATCAAGAGAAGCCTGTATTGCCAGTGTCAAAGATCCAGAAGCTCAAAGACAATATGTATCAAAACTTGTTAAAGAATACGGCAGGGTCATGCCTATACATGGAATCAACTGTTTAGAAGAAAATGAACTTAGAGCCATAATGAAAGAATATGGTGTTCCTTGGGAACCTAAAGTAAGGTATAACAAGACATGAACATAGTTTGGACATTAGTTTATGTAATAGTACAAGGACAAGACGTTCATGCAGTTAATGCTTACGGTCCTGGTTTTACGTTTCCTGATGTGTATGAATGCTTTGCAGCACGAGAAATGCTCAGTGTTGATTTAGGAATGACTGAAGGTTACTTTCCACATGGCAGTCAAGCCGTTTGTATACCACAGGAACAAACCCAAACATAAATATTGACATGAGCGATACACTTGTCCTGAACGCAGATGCGCAGCCCGTCAGCTTCTTGCCGCTTAGTGTGGTACAGTGGAAAGAAGCAATAATGTATATGTACCACGATAAATGCAATGTCCTAGAATGGTATGATGATTGGTTGGTCCGGAGTCCCACGTGGGAAACACGGGTGCCCGCCGTGATCATGTTAAAGCAATATATGCATAAGACCCGCAAGCCTCGTTTTAGTAAATCTAATTTGTACTTGCGGGATTTGTATGAGTGCGGTTACTGTGGCAACAAGTTTGTCAAACATGAACTTACAACAGATCATGTCACACCATTGAGTAGAGGTGGTGGTACCAACTGGACAAACTGTATCACAGCCTGTAAGCCTTGTAACTGGGCAAAAGGCAGTAAGGTAGGTCCAGAGTGGCGTCCACGTTATAAACCTTATGCTCCTGGATATTATGAACTTGTGCGTAAGCGTAAACAGTTGCCAATACAGCTAAGACATCCTAGTTGGAATCAATGGCTTGATTTAGATGCTCTATGATTTTTGTTGTAGCTTTGTTATGTCCACTTTGATTCATATGTCCGCTGTCTAATCTCAACGCACTGTCTTGAAGTATGTTTTCTAAATTGATTCCTGTTATCCTGTGAGACTGATCATACACAGTGTTAATATTGATACATTGTATACCGTTGACATCACACAGTGCTCGAAAAGCAGCGTGTTGGGTTTCAAATACTTCTCGGTTGAATTTATTATTGGTAAACCTGTTGTGTAAATCGCTGTATTTCTTTTCGTGTCGATTTTGACTATATTCAGAACTATGAACTGTGAGTCTAAATATTTTACCCGGATGCCAAGGATCATCAAGTGCTTCACTGGAACTGTAAAATCTCGTTGGGTCTGGGCTCCAAACTTCTTTGCGATCTAATATAGTGTATTGTAAAAGGATTAAATCTCCTCGGCTGAGGTCACCATCTATGATTGCCCTGCTAAGAACTCTCCATATCCTATGGTTGCTGCCCGCACAGGCAGCAGCGTGTAAATATCCATAACCAAAATAGTCTGCTACTTGTTTACCATAAGGAACAATGCCTTTTCTGTAATCACTAAAACTACAACCACCAACAGCTAAAATCATATACGTACTTATCTAGCTAGATCTTGAATCATCTGTGTAGCAAAACGTTGATGAGACACAGGACCATAGTGTTGATTGTCTAATGCAAAATCCATTTCATCATAAGGCACAATACAATCCAAACTGTTTTTGATTGACACCGTGAACCAAGCAGGAGGATCAGGTAAATGATGAATGTTTTGTTTATAGTGTAACACACGTTGGGTTTTTGATATTATCTGTGAATGTGAATGATCAATATACAAAAACGTTTGTAGATCTAAATCCTGCTTGTCATTGCATAAACTTATAAATTTTTGATATGCCCTATTCAACGGACTTGCACTAGGCCAAATACCTAAATGATGTTTTCTTTGTTTCTGTAATATCATTGTGCGTTCTGTCATTGTCCAAGTACAAATAACAATATCTGTAGGTAGAAAATCAAACTTTGTTATCTCATACCACATATTTCTATTGCTTGCTCCTGGATAACTTAGATTATAAACTTCACAGTTAAAGTGATTGCCTATCAATTGGGGATAGGCTAGTTTACTTGGTTGTTCAGCGACTGTGACTTTATCCCACTTGGTGTTGTCAACTACATATGCATCTTCCAAACAATGCCCGTAGGTTTGACTGCAACCAAAAGCAATTATACGCAACACACTCTCCAAAGTTCTCCTACTTTTTCACAAACCGGCACTCCATTAACACTGATTCTATTTTTTTTATATTTGTAAGTGCGAGTCGCCCATTCTGGCCTATGAAAACTATGTTCATCGTTGTCGTTAAATTGATCTATTAGATCTTTGTAGCGTTTTTCATTGCCAGTGGATCTATGAAAAACTCCATTGTATTCCATTGTGCGTAATGCCCATCTACCTCTTCGCCAATCATAATCAGTGTTTCTTGGATGATATAGTTTGCCAAATTCTTTTGATATTGTTAAATCTTTTTTGT
>Ga0213858_10001355_pt1 | contig 11697 bp, 8 predicted proteins | sample PICome_FD_160122 | JGI IMG/M metagenome (GOLD analysis project Ga0213858, IMG submission 160122) | Coastal seawater microbial communities near Pivers Island, North Carolina, United States - PICO245 | ecosystem: Environmental > Aquatic > Marine > Coastal | place: USA: North Carolina | collected... | reverse complement strand
CTATATACCCGGTACGGTACCAGATGATAAAAAAGATTTAAAACAAAGATTTCAAGATAAAAATCTTTTAACTGAAAATGGAACTATAAATCCAGCTTATAGATTAAAAGAAAATGGTGAAGACGTTATAAATTCTAGTATTGATACAGCTACTCAAAGTATAATTTCATACTCACCACTTAACACATCACAAATAGCAGGTGTTTCTACAATAACCACAGATCAGTTAGCTGCTAATAGGTTGCGAACTAACGACGCTCAAAACTCGTACACACAAAATATAAGACCGTTTTTAGTTGGTAAAAATATATCTTATAAAGACGGGCAACAGTGGCCAGAGGAATTAACTCTTGGTAATGGTACTAGCGGGAAAAGTCCTTATGACGATAAATCGCAGGTATTGTATAGACAAGCTTTAGCTGCGTATGCAGAGAATATTTTTGGTTTAAATAAAACTAATCAAGAGGTTTCTAAAACAAAACTCACAGACTCTGAATACAAACGCCGTATGGGTATTGTAGATGAAGATAAAGATAAAGACGTGGATAAACCAGCGTCTCCAGAACAAAGAGCTAGAGAAAGAGCTGAAGAAATTGTTAACGCTCTTCTCAAAAACCCAGCAAGTACTATTAGAGAAAAGCTTGGTCCACAGGCAGATTTTTCTATTGAAGGAACTGTAATAACAATAGTTAGAGATACAGGTCCAGAATCTTTTGATATGAATAGAAAAGAAGATATTAAAAACCTAGCTAGAGAACTTGATAAGTATCAATACGGAGCTGATGCTATTACTGATATAACATCTATGGAGATAGGTAAGTTTGTAGAAGAAAGACGTAAAAAAAGATTACCATAATAAAAAATTAAATTATGTTTAAATACGAAGGTTTTGAATATACTCTAGATGAAGTTACTCAAGCTGCTAATGATAAAAATCTAACTGTAGATGAATATGTTGATCAATACGGTTTGGAAACTATAGAAGTTACAGACGAAATACAAACAACCCCAACTGAGGGAAAGACAAACGGTGCTGCGGCAAAGGGTGCAACTGCAACACCGGTAACCGGGCAAGCACCCGAGAGTACGGAATCAGACTTGGAGGGTGGTTCTTTGGATTCAATAGATCCTTTAGATAATTCTAAAGAAGCTATATTAAAAAGAAGAAAGCTAAATGCTCTTGAAGAAGCGGCTATAATGCAGCAGCCTGTCGAGCTCGAGGAGGTTACTGTAACAGCTGAAGCTCCAAAACCTTTTTCTTATTGGAAAGATTTAGTTTTATCTCCAGAATACGAGGAAGCTTTTGAACAAATACAAAAAGATACTGGTGAATTTTCTTCTACAAAAGATAGAGGAGTTTTAGAATATTTAAAACAATTTAGCAAAGCTATATATGCACCAGCCTCAAAACAAGAAGACCCAACGTATGATCCTATAAATCTAGATTTATTTACTAGAATTGAAATAGCAAAAAAACTAGACAAAAGAACATTACAAAAAGCAAAGGGTGGTTTTTTAAATTTAAAAGAAAAAGAACAATTAATAAAAGATGCTAAAGCTAAAGTGGTACAAAGATCATTATTTACTTTAGAAAATGATTTAGAAAATACTTTAGAAGAGTACGATGAACAATACGACCCTATAAAAGTAGAAGCTAAAGCTATACAAGATAGAATAAACTCTACTTTTAATTTTGAAAACGATAAACCTATAATAGCAACTCAAGCTAGCGCTGATCTGTATAATAATTTAATAGATAGATACAGTGTATTACAAGAAAAAGTTAAAGCTTTAAATGAAGGTCGTAACACTTTAATAGAAAATTACGAAACAGACATAAACGCTTTACAAACTGAATATGGTATTGATTTAGCTTCTGGCGTTGTTAATAATAACTTTCAATTAACAGATGAAATTGAAGAGTTTAATAAAAAAGTTTCGGAAAATACCGGTGCTGATTTAACGGCGAGGTTAATTGGAGGTTTGTGGAAAACTGGAAAAGATTTTATTTTTGCTGTACCTCAGTTGGCTGCTTATGCAACAGATTTATTTACCGATCAAGACACTTATAGTTATTTTGACGCTTGGAATGATGTTACATCTAATCTAACCAATTACAACACTTTAGGTGAACCCGAAGCTTCTGAAGTAGTAGATGAAGAAGGTAGATACGTTAAAGATCCTAAAGAGTATTTAAGAATGACAGCAGATATGTTGCCTTTTACTTTAGGTATAATAGCTTCTGCTAGAAAAGGAGATTTAAAAGGAACTCAAAAAATATTAGGTAATGTTTTAGGCGGCAAGAAAGGTAGAATATACGGGTTAGATCCAAAGCTTAAGCAAAATATAGCTATGGGTGATGCTGCTTTTAAGATGACTGTTAATGACAATATAAGAGAAGGTAGACAACAAGGGCTTTCTGATGCTCAATCTTTAGCTTATGGCACAACAAAATCATTAGGCACCGCGATTAGTCAAGCTGTAATGCCTGATATTAATTTTTTAAAATCTGCCGCAGGTAAATCTTTATTGACTAATTTTAGAGGTAATTTAAAAAACGCTACTAATAAAAAAGCAATAAGTTCTGCAGCTCAAACTTTTTTTGGAAATTTATCTAAAGAGCTTGGTGAAGAAGAAATAGAAGCTGTTTTAGACTTAGGTACAAAATATGCTTTTGGATTAGGATTGCCTGACTGGCAAGGTTTTATGAAAGAACAAAAACAGCTTGTAGCCGGAACTATGATGCTTTCAGGAAGCCTTGGTTCTATTGGTGCTACTAATACTTTTAAAGCTGTAAAAGACCAAACATACAAAGGTATTATAAAAAACCAAAATCTTTTGCTTGATCAAATTCAAATGCAAAAAAACATGGCTATTAAAAGCGGTGATTTTGAAATGGCAGAAAAGTTAAATAACGCTGAGTATTTTACAAGAAACATAGTAAGAGCTGCGGCTGTTTCACCTGAAAATGTAACAGCCGAACAATTAGATCTTGTTGTTGAAAAACAAAAGCTACTAGAAAAAAGAAAAAAATTAGATCCATCTTTTAGAAAAGAAGTAGATCAAGAAATAGATGTTATTGACGAAAAAATATCTAATTCTAGAGTTCAAAAAAGTAGAGAAGAAGTTCAAAGGAAAATTGAAAAAGGCGTAACCAAACTTGCTGATGAACTAGGTATTGTATCTGAAACAGTTGCTGACGATGACGCTAAATTAAATAGACTTAATGAGCTTAAAAAAGAAGGTTATACTGTTGACGAAAAAGATTCTACAAACTACGGTACTATACTAACTAATGATAAAGGTGATACAACAATTGTATTCAACGAACAAGCAAACAAAGAAGACAATGTTATTACAACAGGCGCGCATGAAATGCTACACGCTGTACTTCTTAAAACTGTATCACAAAATCCAGGCGTTGCTAAAAATTTAGGTACATCTCTTATAGACGCTTTAAAAACAATTAACGCTGAACAAGTAACAAATGAATATAGAAACAGATTAAACGATTATTTAGATGATGCGGATTTAACAAGCGACGAGGCTTTTGAAGAAGGCCTTACTTTGTTAAGTGAAGCTATGATAAACGGAGACATTGTTTATAAAGAAAGCTTAGCACAAAAAATAGGTAATGGTTTAGAAAGACTTTTTGGTTTAGCTGGTGGTAGAGCTATTTTTAACGACGGTAAAGATGTATTTAAGTTTATAAAAGATTACAACAATAGTTTAATTAAAGGTAAAATAAGTCAAAGAGTTTTAGAAACAGCTAAAGAAGGAGCGCTTGGTACATTAACACAGGTAGATACTACTGCCGAAACTAAAGCTCAACCTAAAAAAGCTGCGTCTATTAGATCTCCACGGGGTCAAGAGTTTATAGGTCTAGCGCAAGAAGGAATACTTACCAATGAAAATTTAGTAGAAACTATTAAATCCCCTTCATCAACATCTGAGGATAAGTTTGGGGCTATAGAAGCTGTAGTAGAAAATAACTGGCCTGTAATAAGTAAAGCTGTTAAGTTTAATCCTACAGGTACTATACCTATGGAAGCTGTTAAAGAAGCTGTAACAGAACAAATACAAGGTATATTTCCAGGAAGAGGCACCGCTTTGTTTGACTCTTATAATCCTGAAACTTCTCAAGTAAATACATTTATTGGAAGTACGCTTGGTCCTAGACAAGCTGAGATATTAGAAAGAGCTCAAGCTATAGGTGGCACAACACAAGCTGTTGACATATCAGAAGCTAGAGGTATTGCTGCAGAAGAAACAAAAGTGCCTAAGGCTGAGCCAACAACAACTAAACTAATTGATTCAAGAAAGTTTGGACCTGCTGCTAAAGTTGACATAGATAACATTGTTACTATAGAAAAAGGTGCAAGGCCTTCGTTTAGAGAGCTTGCTGAACAAAACCTAGATGAAGTTTCTACTAAAGTGTTTAACGTTCCTGGTAAAAAAATACGAGGTAAAGAAACGCTCACAGATGCCGAAGCTAAATCATTGCAAAGATTATTTGTAGATCCAAATAATATTAGAAAGCTTATAAAAACAATGCCACCTTATAATGTAGCTGGTAGCGAAACAGTTATAAGCGAACAAGGAGAAGCTATAGACGTTTCTAGAGATATTAGAGGTAAGTCTATAGGCTTATCAAAAAAGTTTATAAAAAAATACTATCAACCTGTTAAAAGAGCTATACCGGGTATATCTAACCCAAAAGGTAGAAGTTTAGGGCTAACCACACAAACACAAGTGTATGAGCTTAAACCTGAATATACAGGTAGAATTACAGATAAAATTGTAAAGCAAATACAAGATGACGTAGGTGTTACAGAGTCTGGTGTGCCTAATCAAAAAATATCTGCTGAAAATAGAAGTAAGTATGGTACTACTTTAACTGGCTTTTCTAAAGCATATTTAGCTAATGCAATTAACGCTGCTGGTAGAGGAAAACAAACTACCAAGCAAGAGCAAGCAGATACTGGTGCTGGTAAAGCTAGGCGAGCTGCATCTAGAAGAATACCAACTGAAAATAGAAACAGTTTTATATTTTCTGATTCTTCTGATTATGATTTTGCTTCTAATGCTAAAGATTGGAGAAAAATACTTGATAGTTTAGGTATAGAGCAAATTGATATGTCTACAGAAAAAGGTAGACAAAAGTTTTTAAACACTGCTATAGAAACTGGTTTAACAGAAGAAATACCAGAGTCTATATGGTTAACACTTGGAGGAACTAGCGAAAGATTCGTTGATGAAGCTCAAGGTGTTTATTACGATCCAGATTTAAAAGCAGCTGTTACAAAAGAGGGTTTTGAAATAAGAACAGATATAGGTGTCGGTTTAAGAGATTATAAAAGAGGTTTACCGTTTAGAACAAAGGCAGAAGCTGAAGCGTGGATTGCTGATTCTAAAAAAGCTGGAGTTAAGTTTGCTCCTGAAACAGAAGCTTCGAAAGCAATGGCTGAAAAGTTTGGATATAATAAGAAAAATGATTTATCTAAAAAGCTTAATGATCCTGACTTTGTTGCACAACAAGATCTTTCTTTACAGGGTTTAAAAGATTTGTTTAATACTTTTGAAAGATACATAAACAAAGGTGATAATAAAAATGAAAGAGCAGCTATAGTAGCTGTAATGCTTGGATCAACATCTGCACATCAAGGTCATTTTATGAGGGTTGCTGCGCCTGTTAGATTTTATCAAGAGGGTTATTTAGATGGACCTAAAGGTAAAACAATGGTTGAAGAACATACTCTTCCAGCAACTATATTAGCTAAGTATTTATTTTTAGAATCTTACGATGGTAAAGTAAATAAAGTCTGGCCAAATGTAGAAAGAAATTATTTTCAAGGAGCTTTGTTAAAAGAATCAGATTTAAAATTAAAAGGTAGATCAGATATAAATGAAAAAGCTTTTAATTACACAGAAAAAACTCCTGAAGGTTGGCAAATGTCTGATAACATTTGGGCTAGATATTTTAACTTAGATGTAGCAAGTAATCGTTTTGGTATAGATCCAAATACTATAAAGCTAACTGGGGGTAAAAGTGTTTTTGACATATATAATGTCGATGCTACTGGTAGTAGAATATCTGATGCTGGTAATTTGTCTAGACGAAGAGCTTCTCGTAGAAACAATTCTACAATGCCTAAAGGTTCAAGAGTTAAAAATCCAGACTCAATGCCAGATGTTCTTGATCGTATGTCTAGCCTAGATGAGCAAGCTAAAGAAGCTAATAAACAATTGTTTGACTCAGCTGATTTAGACAAAGGTTTTAATGATATATTAGAGCGGACAACTGGCATCGCATCGGAAAAAAGATACAAGCGAGTTAAAGCTGAAGTTGCTGGCGCAGCTCGCGGTAGAGTATTTAGAGGTATACCTTATTCAGCTCAAGATCTTGTAGGTTTATTGTATGAAACTCTTGGTAAAGGAAAACTTGGTGATGCGCAAATGGCGTGGTGGACTGAAAACCTACTTAAGCCGTATGCAAAAGCAATGAATGAGATTGATGCGGCTAGGCTTGCTTTGATGAACGATTATAAAGTTTTGAAAAAACAATTAAAAGTTGTACCAAAAGATCTTCGTAAAAAAATTCCAGGTGAACCATTTACTAGAGAGCAAGCTGTAAGAGTTTATATATGGAATGCTCAAGGTATGGAAGTTCCAGGCATTAGTGAAACTGATTTAAAAGACCTCACTGATTTTGTAGAAAATAATGAAGAGCTTAAAACTTTTGCTGATCAAATTATATATATACAAAAAGGTGATGAGTATGCTAAACCAAAAGAAGGTTGGCCAGCAGGTAGTATCACAACTGATTTATTTGAAACTATAAATACTGTTAAACGAGCTAAGTATTTAGAGCAGTGGAAAGCAAATAAAGATATTATATTTTCTGAAGAGAATATGAATAAACTAGAAGCTGCGTATGGTAAGAAGTATCGTGTTGCTTTAGAGAATATGCTCGAGCGTATGCAGAGTGGTCGTAACAGAAGATTTTCTGACGATAGTTTAACAGGTAGATTTACAGACTGGTTGCAAGGTAGTATTGGTACAATAATGTTCTTCAACACAAGATCATCTTTATTACAGACTATATCTTCTATAAACTTTTTAAATTTTACAGACAACAATCCACTTGCTGCGGCTAAAGCTTTTGCTAATCAAAAACAATTCTGGTCAGACTTTATGACTCTTATAAACTCTGACTTTTTAAAAGCTCGCCGCTCCGGGCTTCGTATGAATGTAAACGAAGCTGACATTGCTGACATGGCTAAGAAAGGTGGGCCACGAGCTGTAATAAACAAACTATTACAATTAGGTTTTGCGCCTACACAAATAGCAGATAGTTTTGCTATCGCATCTGGTGGCGCTACGTTTTATCGTAATAGAATTAATACGTACAAGAAACAAGGTTTATCACAGCAAGAAGCAGAGACAAAAGCGTTTGAAGATTTTAGAGAGAACGCAGAAGAGTCACAGCAATCCGCAAGACCTGATAGAATATCAATGCAACAGGCTGGTCCATTAGGACGTCTTATATTGGCTTTTCAGAACACACCATCGCAGTACGCTAGAATTATAGACAAGTCTGTTAGAGATCTTAAGAACGGCAGAGGTGATGCTAAAACAAACATTAGTAAAATAATTTATTATTCTACTGTACAAAACTTATTGTTTAACGCTTTGCAACAAGCTTTATTTGCATTTGCTTTTGGTGATGAAGAACCAGAAGATAAAGAAAAAGAAGAAAAGTATATTAGCATAGCTAATGGAATGATGGACTCACTACTACGTGGAACAGGTGTAGCTGGTGGTGTAATGTCTGTACTTAAAAACGCTATACTTAGAATAGTTAAAGAGTCAGAAAAAGATAGACCTAAGTACGAAAAAGTTGGTGCTGACTTAATAAAAATAGCGCCACCTGTTTCTTCTAAGCTTTCTAAAATAAATCAAGCTGCTCGCTCTTATGAGTGGGATAAAGAAGAAATGAAACAAAAAGGTTGGAGCTTAGATAACCCCGCATACTTAGCTGGTGCAAATGTTATTTCAGCTTTAACTAATGTACCACTAGATAGAGGTATAAAGAAAGCAAACAATGTTGTTAACGCAACTGACAGCGATCTTGAAACTTGGGAAAGACTAGCGTTGCTAGGTGGTTGGCAAGACTGGGAAATAGGTATTGATGAAGAAACTAAAACAAATAAACCTCAACCTAGAAAAAGTAAATTTAAAAGAAAAAAGTTTTAATATGGGTAAGATTAGTCCAGCGTGTAAAGCTGCAGCAAAAAAGAAGTTTGAAGTATGGCCATCAGCATATGCCTCTGGCTGGGGAGTACGTTGTACTAAAGCTGGTGGACCTGGAAAAATGGGTAAAAAGAAAAAGAAGTAATGGCTAAAGCGTATAGAGGAGTTTTAAAAGCTCGTATAAATAAACTATACGGAGGTGACGTTACTTGTAGTAAAGTTAAAAAACTTAAGTCACGTAAAGAAGCTACTAAGCGAGACGTGCAGTTGGCTAACTGGTTTATTAACATGCAAAATTGTGGACATGGCAGAAAAAAGACCTGAGTGGAAAGACTCTAAATACGCAGACGCAGAAGGTAAGTTTAAAGATTTAAGCTGCGATGCTTTAGCTGATTGGCTTATTAAAAGTAGGAAAGGTAACAAGAAAGCTATTGTTGGTAGTTTAAATCAACAAATAGTTTTTAACCGCAAGAAAAATCCTACGTATGCTAAGAAAATGAAGTGCGCCCGTAACAACGCGATGAAAAAACTAGATAAAAAATGAATCACAAAAAAAGTCCTTTAGCACATTGTTGGGCAAATGTATTACACAGCCCAGAAACAAACAAAATGAGACAGCGTGTTTCAGCTTATGGAGTTGGGACTGGTAATGACAAGGCATTGTCTAATGCTGAAAAACTTAGATCACCGCTTAATAAAAAATCTAAAATAAAAGGTGGTGGTACTAGCAAAGTGTGTTTGCCTGCTGCTAAAGTAAAATCAATGAGCAAAGCTGAAAAAGAAAAAGTTATTAGAGCTAAACGATCTGCCGCGGCTAAAGGAGATTACAAGCGCTCTAGCAAATCAAATGTTAAAGGTGCTCGTAAAAAAGGAGCAACATTACGTGACTGGTTTGAAAAAGAAAATTGGATTAACGTTGCAACAGGAGAACCATGCGGAAAATAATTATTGCTACAGCTGCCGCGCTGTTTGTTAGCTGCGGTAGTACAAAAGTAGTACACACAAAGGATATAACTAAAGAATCTAGTTGGTTAACTTCATCTGAAGATAATCCTATAATTAATGTTATACAAAAACATTACGCTAATGATGATGTAGAAATCATTATCAAAAAAAAATTAACGACTGACTATGTTAAGATATTGTTAAGAAATGATAAGCGTGTTATTAAAAAAGAAACAATAAGGAACAAATAAAAATGGGCGTACCATACCCAAAAGTTCCTGTAACCAAGAAGGGGCCCTCAAACGAAGGCCCCTTTTTTTTATCCGTCACAACTTAGACAGTCTGGATCCATAGCTCGTTGTGCTATATCGCCACGTAACACAGATTCTGTTCGCATATAGTACAACGTTTTAATACCTTTCTTCCATGCATCTAAGTGAACTTGGTTGATCCACTTAGGTGATGCTTCAGAAGGAAATGCTAGATTCAAACTAACGGACTGATCAATATATTGTTGCCGTATACCCGCTTGATTAACGAGTTCGAGTTGGTTTATTTCTTTAAAAGTTTTAAACACATCTTTAACTTTATCGTATCCTGAGGTATCTAAATCTTCTTGTTCAGATAGTTTAACTAGCTTGCGGTTTACATAACCCCAATCATCTAGTTCAGCTATGTCTTGTATGCTACCTCCATCTTCTAATATCTTATTCCAAGTTTCGTTTGTGTTAATACCAACTTTACGTAGTACCTTAATTAGTTCTTTGTTTTTCCTAATGAATGTACCCTTCGCGCTTTGTTCAGTGAAAACATTAGCGGCCCAAGGCTCAACGCCAGGACTAACGTTACCGGCAAGCTTACTATTAGACACAGTAGGAGCAATAGCCCTAAGATGAGTGTTACGAAAGCCAGTGCCACGACACCAAAGAGGTTCACCATAAATCTCAGCAAGCGCTCTTGATGCTCGCTCAGACTCAATTTTAATTTGGCTAAATATACGTCTTGTTTCAAACTGAGCTTGTAATCCTTCAAAGGGTATACCGTTTTGTTGAAGGTACGTGTGCCAACCCAAGACTCCCAAGCCAAGTGCTCTGCCTTTTTCAGCAGATCGTACAGCATTTCCAAAGCCTTTAAGCCCTTTAGCTTTTTGAATAAACTCCTCCAATACTCCATCAAGAAACCACGTAGCATCATAAATAAGGTTTGTATTTTTCCACTCTTCATATTTAGTTAGATTTAAACTAGATAAACAGCAAACAAAGCTATGACTTTCATCTGTATGTAAAACAATTTCACTACAGATATTAGTCATGTGTACTTTTAATGCGTTGTCTTTGTAAGCTGCTGGATTTGCTTTATTAGTGTTTCCTTTAAACAATATGTACGGTTCGCCAGTTGACTTTCGCTTTCTAAGTAGTTTACTCCATCGAGCTCTAGCGTCCTTATCTCCTTGTTCAAGGCGTCGCATAAACTTATCGCCAACAACTGCGCACTGATGAAGGTTAAGCGATTGTCTGTTAACGTCTCCTTTAGGTTCTCGTATTTCAAGCCACTCTTCAAAATCGTCGTGTTCAATGTTGATGTTGACGCTTGCAGCTCCGCGTCTAACCGATCCTTGATTTGTTGCAAGAATTGTTGAATCGTATATCTTGCAGAATGGTACGACTCCGTCTGATGTTCCATTTCCTGTAATTGTTGCGCCGGCGGGTCTGATCATATTAATACCAATGCCAACTCCACCGCCATGCTTAGCGAGCAACATCATCTCTAAGTTTTTACCACCAATGTCATATATACTATCACCTACGTCTATTCCAAAACAACTTATTGGTAAGCCTCTGTCAGTACCTGTGTTAGACAATACTGGAGACGCTAAGTTAAGCCAGCCTTTCCATATGTAATCAAAGAAAGTTTCTGTTAACTCTGGCTTATATAAACGTTTAGCAACTGTACTTGCCACACGCATATAAGCATCACGCGGTGATTCCCATGGTAGTAAATATCCTCCTGCTATAGTTTTTTTATATACATCAGTGTCGCCCCAAGCAGGATAGTCGACACCTTTTTTCCATTCATTATTCCACATCATTTAAAAAATAGCAATGCGTATGCTATCATTACGTTTAAGTTTACTATTACTAAGTTCCATTGCTTCGCAACCCAAACTTGTGGTGTACAAAACAAACCAGCTAAAAAATATATAACTATTCCAGATGTATCTGGCAATAAATGGGGAGCAGTTACAAAAAAACCAGTCCCCATATATCCTAATCTATTTGCTAATCTTTCAATCGGTGATAAGCGTCTTTCCTTCACTAGGCTCTTCAGCCACTTTCTCTTTAATTTTTTCGATTGCATCTTCGTAACCTTCCAATTGTTTTAATATCTCTTGCTGGCCAAACGCCATAGTCTTTAAATTGCTTACTTCATTTATAAGCTGCTGCAACACGTTTGTAACAGCTGCCATACGTTTTTCTAATGCGTCTGTTCTACTTTGTT
>Ga0213858_10001354_pt1 | contig 11701 bp, 15 predicted proteins | sample PICome_FD_160122 | JGI IMG/M metagenome (GOLD analysis project Ga0213858, IMG submission 160122) | Coastal seawater microbial communities near Pivers Island, North Carolina, United States - PICO245 | ecosystem: Environmental > Aquatic > Marine > Coastal | place: USA: North Carolina | collected... | reverse complement strand
CCCGCCCCTCATGCGCCTGCAGGCCGGCCAGGTCGTCGAACGGTTGCGCAATGGAGCCCACCTCACCGTTGTCGTTCAGTCGTTTCAGCGCCCAAACCCCTTCGCTGCAGACCGTGGCCAGCAGCTGCTCCCCATCCCAGGCCGTGGTGCGCATGCCGTACACCCACTGGGGCATAGCGGTTTCCGCCTCCATCGGCCAGGGGCGCTGCCATAGCGGTGCGTGCAGATCCGGCGTCGGTTCTGTGTGGATCAGATTCCACCAACCGCTGCTGTCTTCGCTCACCACCAGCCGTCCATCCGGGAGCCACAGCGGTTGAAACACCGACACAGGCTGGCCACCAGCGTCGCTAGAGCTTCCCGCCATCCGCACCGGTTCGATGATCCGGCCCTCGGCATCGAGCTCCGAGGCCCAGAGCTGGCTGGCGTCCCAGGGCATGGCCGGTTGCTGCCATTCCACCCAGGCGAGGCGATCGCCGCCGGGGCTCAAGCTGGCGTAGCCCGCGAAATCCTGCGCTTGGTGCACCACCTCCGGTTCCTGCTCCTCGGCATCGAGAGCGACGCTCACCAGCCAGTCCCGACCGTCTCGTTCGCAGATCCCCAGCCAGCGCCGGCGGCCGGCATCGATCTGACCATCGGCCAGCACGGCGCCGGGCCGACTGAGACGGCGGGCTGGCCCCAGGGCGGTCAGGGTCATGGCCTCCGCTGCGGTCAGGCCGCACCAGCTCTGGCTCCACAGACAGCCGTCTTGATCATCGATCCACACCAGCAGCAACTGATCGCCATCGCTGGATGCGGCCAGAACGCCGCCGCCGTAATCGTGCAAGCGGCTGCGCAGGTTGATCGGCGCTGGCGTCAGTTCCTGCATGGCCTGGGGATCGGCCCCCCAGCGGCGGATCAGGGCCGTGGTGCGCCCCTTGTCCTGGGGGCGTTGCTCGAGCCAGAGCACCCAGTCGCCGATCAGGCGGGGCTCCCGCAGAACCGGTGATCGGCCCAGGGCGATCCGGGCGGCCAGGGGTGTGGGCATGGCGGGCGCTGCGGTGGCGGCTGTCGCCATGAGGCTGACCGGCTGAGCTGCCTAAGATCAAGCCACGCTCACGACCCGCGGAGAACGGAATCTTGGCTCGAAGCTTCGCCCAGCTGGCCCGGACAGCCGAACGCAGTCGCACTGCCGTCGCGGTGACCAAGGAACCTCTGGACGTGGCTCCGCTTGAGATCCACACCCTTGGCGATCGGGTGCTCCGTCAACCTGCCAAGCGCATCAGCAAGGTGGATGCGGCGGTACGGGACCTGGCCCGCGACATGCTGCGCAGCATGTACACCGCCCGGGGCATCGGCCTCGCCGCGCCGCAGGTGGGTGTGCATCAACAGCTGCTTGTGATCGATCTGGATATCGAAAATGCCGCTGCGCCTCCGCTGGTGCTGATCAACCCTGAGATCACCAGCGTCAGTGCATCCGTTGATACGTATGAAGAGGGTTGCCTGAGTATCCCCGGGGTGTACCTGGATGTGGTGCGTCCCAGCGCCATCCAGCTCAGCTATCGGGACGAAATGGGCCGCCCGCGCACCATGAAGGCCGATGGCTTGATGGCCCGCTGCATTCAGCACGAGATGGATCATCTCCAGGGGGTGCTGTTCGTGGATCGCGTCACCGATGAAGGCAATCGCAACCGGGAGCTGAGCGAGCACGGGTTCAAGGCTGTTGATGTTCGCCCTCTGGCCTGAGTCATGCCGATGAAGCCTCTTGCCGGCGTTTTTCTCGCCCTGGCCTGTGTGCTGGGTATCGCCGCCACCGGATCGGTGTTCGAGCTGGCCTACGGCAATCCGGAGCTCGGTCAGGTCACCACCGGTTGGATTCTCGGCCTCAGCGCTCCAGCCACCGTGGGATTCCTTCTGGTTGCGATTCGTCTCAACAAACCGGCCTGAGCGGCATCGTTTTTTCTTGCGCTGACTTTTACGATCCGCTCCTGTTCCCTCCCCTACCGGATGGTCCGTTTTTTCTCCGCAGCCCTCGCCTCCGCTCTGACCGCCGGTGGGTTGGCGATGGTCGCCAGCTCCTCGGTGCGGGCGCAGGGATCGTTGTTCACGGCCGTTCCCGTGGAGGAGACCCGCTTCATCCTGGTGGCCGCCCCGATCGGCAAGGGGGAATCGGCGCAGCTGAACATCTACGAGCAGCGCAGCAGCAAACGACCCTGTTACGCCGTCTCCGGCTCTTCGCCTGCCGTGGTGGATCCGCTGCTGGCCACCTTTGACTTCACGGGAATCTGCAACCGCTACATCGATGGCAACGGCTACTCCCTGCGGATCGGCGCTGATGACCTGGGAACCCGATATCGGTTGTCGGTGGTGAAGACGGGCTCCGATGTGGAGCTGTTGGCGGTGCCCACCCGTGATCCCTCCAAGCCCACCCTGTTGATCGCCCGTACCGGTGGCCCCGGAAGCGACTTCCTGCAACTGGTGATGGAGCCGGGCTGGTCGTTGCGTCGTCGTCAGTACGGCAAGAAAACCCTCGGCCATCTGTATGTCTACCGGGAGTCTTGGCCGGGGGCCGATCCTGAGCCAGCCCCCGCCGCTGCCGAACCCACGCCACCCGCCAATCCGTGAACCTCCGGCCGGTTGCTACATTGATCGGCTGGACAACCTTGCTTATTGCATGACTCAGGTCACGGTCGGAGAAAACGAAGGCATCGAATCAGCGCTGCGTCGCTTCAAGCGTCAGGTGTCCAAGGCCGGAATCTTTGCCGACCTCAAGCGTCTGCGTCATCACGAGACCCCGATCGAGAAGTACAAGCGCAAGGCACAGCAGCGCCGCCGCCGTCGCTGACCGGCAGGTGACACGTGGCTGATCAAGCCTGGATTCGAGGCTTGCAGCGTTCGGAAATGCGCATGATCACCTGTTGGCGTCCGCTGACGTCAATCCCAGACTGAAGGTACGCAGTTTGGGAGGGGATGATGGATTTCACACTCAAAGGCCTACGCCATTGGTTGGGTGACAGCTTGTCGCATGCTCTGGGGAATCCCCGAGAGGAGAAGCAGCATCAGCCTCCCCCGATCGGCGCCCAGCCTTATCGCGACACTCCCAAGCGATAGGGACTTCAGGTCTTGATCAGCTGATCAAAACTGCGGAAGCAGAGGGCTTCCGCAAGGTGGCCCTTGCCCACAGCCTCCTTGTCTTCGAGGTCGGCGAGGGTTCGGGCCACCCGCAGCAGACGTAAGCCGCTGCGGGCGGAGAGTTGGCGTTGGCTCACGATCTGTTCCCAGCACTCCACGGCCTGCGTGGAGAGTTGGCCGATGCGTCCGAGTGCAGTGCCACTCAGGCTGCTGTTGAGACAGCCCGCAGGATTGCGCTGCTGCATGCGTAGCCGGGCCCGCTGGATTCTCTCCGGATGCAGCACCTCCGAGTCGTCAGGTTCCGGCATGTCCAGGCTGCGCCGCAGATCTCGGGCGGGGAGGCGATGCAGCCTCAGTTGCAGATCAAGCCGGTCAAGCAGGGGGCCCGACAGGCGGTTCCAGTAGCGCTGTCGCTCTGTGGGGCGGCAGCGGCAGGGGTGGGCGGCATCGCCGTCCCAGCCGCATGGGCAGGGGTTGGTGGCCGCCACCAAGGTCAGTCGGCAGGGAAACGCACATTTCAGTCGGGCGCGGCTCAGCCACAGCACACCCTCTTCGATCGGTTGGCGCAGCTGATCGAGCAGGGCCCGCGGGAATTCGGCCAGTTCATCAAGAAACAGCACGCCACCATGGGCGAGGCTCAACTCCCCTGGTTTCGGATTGCTGCCGCCCCCGAGCAGCGCGGCCACGGAGCAGCTGTGGTGGGGAGCGCGGAACGGTCGGCGCTGCAACAGTGTGATCGGTTCCGGAAGCACCCCTGCAATCGAGTGCAGGCGAGTGATCTCGAGCGATTCCTGCTCCGTCAGAGGGGGGAGCAGCTGGGGCAGGTGGCGAGCCAGCAGCGTTTTGCCGCACCCCGGCGGCCCCACCATCAGGAGGTGGTGGCCTCCTGCGGCCGCGACGGCGAGAGCGCGCTGAGCCACAGCCTGGCCGACCACCGGCGCGGGTGCGGCCGCTGGAGCTGGCTGCACACCTGGCGCCTGCTGCGGTTGAGGTCGATCTTGCCAGGGCTGCTCGCCCCGGAGCATGGCCACGGTGTCTGCCAACGACTCGGCACACAGCAACCTCAGGCTTGGCACCAGAGCGGCTTCTGCCGCGTTCCCTGCTGGTACCACCAAGGCTCTGGCTCCCCGGCTGGCGGCAAGGCTGGCCACCGCAAGGATGCCTCGGCAGGGCCTCAGGCTGCCATCGAGGCCTAACTCGCCGGCGCACCAGAGGTCTTGCAGCAGGGGGGCATCGAGTTGGCCGCTGGACACGAGCAGAGCCAGGGCGATCGGCAGATCGAAGGCCGGTCCCTCCTTGCGCAGCGCCGCCGGGGCCGGATTCACCACGACGCGCACCAGAGGGCCTCGGAAGCCGCTGTTGCGCAGCGCAGCGCGCACCCGTTCACGGGATTCCTGGATCGCCGCATCAGGCAACCCCACCAGCTGCAGGCCCGGCAGGCCCGGCGCCAGATCCACCTCCACGGTCACTGGACGGGCATCGAGGCCGACGATGGATGCGCTCAGGCAGCGTGCCAGCATTGAGGGAAAGCGGTGCAGGGATTGGATACCCCGCCTGTCACACCCCCTGCCCTGATCCGTCGCAACACCATGTCACCCCAACACCATGGCTGAGGACACGATTTTTGCCCGAATCCTGCGGGGTGAGATTCCCTGCGATGAGGTGTATGGCGACGACCGGTGCCTGGCCTTCCGCGATATCGCTCCCCAGGCACCGGTGCATGTGCTGGTGATTCCGCGTCAACCGATCGAGAGCCTGCGCGAGGCGACCGAGATCGATGCCGCCCTGCTCGGACACCTGCTGCTCGTCGCGGCCAAGGTGGCCAAACAGGAGGGTTTGGAGGACTGGCGCACGGTGATCAACAGCGGCGCTGAGGCGGGGCAGACCGTGTTTCATCTCCATGTGCACGTGATCGGTGGTCGTCCCCTGGCCTGGCCTCCCGGCTGAGCTCAGGCTCCGTGAGAATGTCGTCATGACGACGTCCCCCCGTTCGGCCCCCTTTGAGGGGCTGCGCCGCCAGCTGGCCAAGCTGCGCCACTTGGCACAGCCTTTCTTCCTTCCGCTCGATCAGGCTTCCGGTGGCCAGTTCATCTGGTTGCTGGTCTCGTTGCTGTTCTGCGTCGGCGGCATCGTGCTGCTGCTGCTCACCGGCTTGATGCAGCTGCTGAATCGTCTGCAACCGGTGATCACCGAAAAGTATTTCGGTGGGGTGTTGGGAACACTGAGCACCATCTGGGGTGGTTGGTGGGGCTGGGCGTTCGGCGCCCTGTTCCTGATCGGTGCGGCCAGTTTCCTGGCCATGCGCCAGCAGCTGCGCAACCGTCGCTGGTTGCACTGGTTGCTCCTGGCCGTGATCGTGCTGATGCTGCTCGCGGTGAACGGTATCAATGCAGGCATCAGTTTCATTGCTCGGGATCTCACCAATGCGTTGGTGGCCAAGCAGCAGGATGGTTTTTATCGGATTCTGATCATTTACGCCAGCTGTTTTGTGGTGGCTCTGCCGATCAGGGTGTCTCAGATCTTTTTCACCCTCAAGCTGGGGATCATCTGGCGTGACTGGCTCTCTCGCAGTCTGATTGCCGACTACATGAGCAATCGGGCCTACTACGTGCTCAATCCCAATGATGAGCAGGCCACCGATATTGATAACCCTGATCAGCGGATCACTGATGACACGAGGGCGTTCACGGCCCAGAGTCTTCAGTTCACGCTAGGAATTTTTGACGCGCTGCTCACGTTTTCGCTCAATATTCTGATTCTTTGGAGTATCAGCACAACCCTCACCTTCTCCCTGTTTGCCTACGCCGCTTTTGCCACCACCGTTTTGCTGGTGGCTGGTCGCAAGCTTGTGAAAATCAACTTCGATCAACTCCGTTATGAGGCCGACTTTCGCTATGGCCTCGTGCATGTGCGCGACAACGCCGAATCGATCGCCTTTTACGCCGGTGAGAAGCCGGAACAGGAGGAGTCCCAGCGCCGTCTGGGTTCGGTTGTGCGAAACTTCAATCTGTTGATCATCTGGCGGGTTGTGATCGACGTGATGCGTCGATCCATCGGCTATGCCAGCAATTTTTTCCCCTATCTGGTGTTGGCGGCGCCATACTTTGCTGGTGAGATTGATTACGGAAGTTTCATTCAGGCGAACTTCGCCTTTGGGATGGTGGAGTCATCTCTCTTTTTTGTGGTCAATCAGATCGAGGAACTGGCGCAGTTCACTGCTGGGATCAGTCGCCTTGAAGGCTTCCAGTCCAAGGTTGAGCAGGTCAGCTTGCTGGCGCCCACCAGCGGTCTGGCTCGGATCAGTGAGCGCGATTCGATCGTGGTGGACCATGCCGATCTCGTGCCACCAGGAGGATCGCAACCGATCATTCGTGATCTCACCCTCAGTGTGGGGGAGTCCGACAAATTGCTTGTGGTTGGACCCTCCGGTTGCGGCAAAACCTCCCTGTTGCGCATGGTGAGTGGTCTCTGGTCTCCCGAGCACGGCAGCGTTGAGCGTCCACCCACCGGCGATCTGCTGTTCATTCCTCAGAAGCCCTACATGCTCTTGGGCTCTCTGCGCGAGCAGCTCTGTTACCCCACCGATGAGAGTCGCTTCAGCGATGACCAGCTTCGGGCCGTGCTTGAGCAGGTGCGTCTGCCCCAGCTGGTGAGTCGCTATCCCGATCTTGATGTGAAGCAAGACTGGCCACGCATTCTTTCTCTCGGAGAACAGCAGCGCCTGGCCTTTGGTCGGCTGCTGCTCAATGCGCCGCGATTTGTGGTGCTCGATGAAGCCACCAGTGCCCTGGATGTCAAAACCGAGCAGCACCTCTATGAGCTCTTGCTGGATCGTGATCTTGCCTTTATCAGCGTCGGCCACCGTCCCACCCTGGTCAGCTTCCACGACACGGTGCTGGAGCTGATCGGCAATGGCGACTGGCGCATGATCCCCACGGCCAGCTATGAAGTGACCCGTTCCTGATTCGGTGGGATGACCTTGAGCAGCGATTCAGCCACAACCGCAGACACCGGCACCAGCGCCACCACAAACGATGTGCCCGCATTTGGTTGGAGTGCCTATGCGGAACGGATCAACGGACGGTTCGCCATGATTGGCTTTCTGGCGGTTGTGATCGTGGAGGCGATCAGCCACGACACCTTTTTGCACTGGGCTGGCCTGGTGCCCTGACTGAGCCGGTCAGAGTCCGACAGGCTGGGTTCAGGGCAGTTGGATCAGATCCACTTCCCAGCGGCCGTTTCGGCTCACCTGCACAGCCAGCTGACGTCCGCGCCCATCCAGGCTCACGGCGCGGGGAACTCCGGCTGGGTTCAGTTCCAGTCGTTGCAGGATGCCGACAGAGCGGCGATACAGCATCAGCTCGGTGCTGTCGCCGAGCTGACGCACGAGTGCGAGACGCTCTCCATCGCCGCTGACGCTGAGGCTGATCGGTTGGGCATCGGCGCGATTCAGGCCCGGCACCGGCACCGGCACCGGTTGACCGTTGCGCAGGTCGATCAGCTCGAGCCGTTCCCGCCCGCCGCGACTGCTCAGACTGGCCAACCATCCCTGGCCCAGGCTTGGATCTCGCCGGGTTTCGGCGCTGTCGGCCAAGCGGCTGTTCAGGCTGTGCAAGGGCCGGATGCTGTCCCCGCCACAGCCACTGAGGGTCAGGATCAGCAACAGGCTGCCGCCCAGGCTCGAGGTTGTCTTCATGGCGTCGGCTGGAGGGGTCCGCTGAAGCGCTCCCCCGCCGATCGGTCCGGTTCGAGGATGGCGCCCAGATCGATCAGCTCCACTCGCCACCGCCCTTGCACGGCCACCTGTAGGGCCATGGTTCGGGCATCCGGTGACAGGCTGAGTCGCACTGGCTCGCGGTCGCCCGGGAGGCGGATCGGATGGGCTCGGCCCGTGAGGCGGTCTTCGATCAGGGCGAGACGGCGCTGGCCGCGCTGGGTGATCACGGCCAGATAGCGCCCATTCCAGCTCAGGGAGGGGGAACTGTGGGGTTGGTGGCGGCTGAGATGACGCAAGGGCAGGACGGCACCACTGCGCAGATCACGCAGTTGCACGGTGGGTCTGCCTCGTCGCTCCGTCACGGTGGCCAGCAGTCGCCCGTTGCCACTCAAGGCCGGCTCCTGCTGGGAGCGTTCGACTTCTCCGCCGGGAATCCGCTCGACCCGAGGCGTGCATCCCGTGAGGGCCAGAAGCGCGGCGGAGACGTTGAGACAGGTGATAGCGGCCAAGGCAGTGCCGCGAACAGCGTGAATGGGCCACATCGCAACGAACGTCTGTTCAGGCGCTGAACGGGGTGTGTGACGTGGGCTGCGCGGGAGCTTCAGTCGTCAAAACGGGAGCTGTTGTCGCGCGGCCGGGAGCTGCGGGGCGTGGGTCGTTCGGAGGGAGCAGCCGCTGCGGACGAGGCGCGGCTGGGCTTGCGCTCGCTGCTGGACCGGCCGGCTGACGCTCGTTCAGGCGTTGGGCGTTCGGGTGTCGTTCGATCAGTGGAAGTTGTCGGGCGATCGCTCACCGTGCGGCGGCTGGTGCTGGGCGAAAAGCTGGCTTCTTCCGGTTCGCGCCGTCCGCGAGCGTTGGTGCTGCTGGATGAGGTGGGACGACTGCCCCGACGTTGATCCTGGCGGAGATTGCGCCGCTCGCCGAAGTTGGATCGCTCCGCAGCTGGGTCGGAATCGTTGCGCCCGAAGCGGGCCATGCGCCGTTCCCGCTCCGACTCATCCCCCCAACTGGAGTCCGCTTCATCCCTGCCAAGGCGGCGACTGGCTGCCTGCTCGGGAATGGCCGCCCTGGAAGCACGACGCGGTCTGTAAAAGTCGCGTTCAGGCGCTTCTGCATCCTCCTGTTCGTCTTCCACACTGCGGAAGCGGCGGCGCAGGGGCGGCGCCTCATCGAAGCGGTCGTAGGGAGAATTCCATTCCCCGCCGAGGCCACCGGCCGGCCGGCGCGGCGGCGCTGGCTCATCGTCGAAGTACGCAGACCGTCGGGCCTGTTCCGTTGAGACTCCGCGCAAACGCACACTTTCGTAGGCGAAGAACACGGTGGTGCCCGCCAGAAGGAACTGTCCGAACTGAAGGATCGGGTCGAGGCGCCAGCCCTGGAAGAAGAGAATTCCCCCGCAGAGCAGTCCGATGGCGGCAAAGAACACGTCATAGTCCCTCGCCAGCGCAGGTTTGAAGCTGCGCATGAAGTAGAGCATCGCCCCGCCAACGGCCAGCACGATGCCAACGATGCTGGCCCAGTTCAGACTGGCATTAACCACAGATGTGCCCCCGGGCGACGGCTGTCTTCAGACTGTCAAGCAGTCGGATTGATCTCAGTCTACGAACCGTGTCAGGGAAGATCAGAGCTTGCGGTCGACCTGGTCGGTCTGGCTCAGAAGGAAGAGGCCGATGCTGGCAGGAATGACCACGATCACGGTGCCCCACACGAGGCTGCTCAGAAAGTTGGCGAGGGAGGGTGTCATGTCGGGGTGACGTGGAGGCCTTGCAGGGGCGATCCTAGAGATCGAGGGCGGCTTTCTACGATGATCGCTCCCCATGCTTTGAGCTTTGTGACGCCCGTGTCGCTTGCCCCATTGCCCCTGTTTCACCTGGCGCTCGGCTTGCTGCTCGCGGCCTGGACCCTCTGCTTCATCGTGCGCATCGTGCTCACCTGGTATCCCCAGGTCAACTGGCATTCCGGGCTCTGGGCCGCGGTGGCCTGGCCCACCGAGCCGCTGTTGGTGCCGACGCGTCGCCTGGTGGCGCCCATCGGTGGCGTGGATGTGACGCCGGTGATCTGGGTGGGGCTGCTCAGCCTCGTGCGTGAACTGCTGGTGGGTCAGCAGGGGTTGATTTCGCAATGGATGCTGCGTTCGATGGCTGTGGCCTGAGCTCGTCGCCAATCAGAGCATCTCCTGCTCCACGAATTTCGTGTGCACATCGCCTCGCTGGAATTCAGGGCGATCCAGTAGGCGCAGATGGAAGTCCACGGTGGTGGGAATCCCGGTGATGGCACATTCATTCAGGGCGCGACGCATGCGCTTCAATGCGCTGTCACGATCGGGAGCCCAGATGATCAGCTTGCCGATCAGGGAGTCGTAGAAGGGAGGGATGTCGTAGCCGGTGTACACATGGCTGTCGACGCGGACGCCAGGCCCACCTGGGGGAAGCCAACCGGTGATCCGTCCTGGTGCGGGCCGGAAGTTATGGCTGGCGTCTTCGGCGTTGATCCGGCATTCGATTGCATGGCCCCGCAGGACGATGGCGTCCTGGCTGACGCTGATCGGTTCACCACCGGCGATGCGCAGCTGCTCGGCAATCAGGTCGATGCCCGTGACCATCTCGGTCACGGGATGTTCCACCTGGATGCGCGTGTTCATCTCCATGAAGTAGAAGCCGCCGCTGCGATCGAGCAGAAACTCCACCGTTCCGGCTCCTTCGTATTGGATGCTGCGAGCGGCCGCAACTGCGGCTTCGCCCATGCGACGACGCAGTTCCGGATCGAGGGCTGGGCTGGGGGCTTCTTCCAGCAGCTTTTGGTGACGGCGTTGGATTGAGCAGTCCCGTTCACCAAGGTGCACGACGTTGCCGTGGCGATCGGCCAGCACCTGCACTTCGACGTGACGGGGCCGATCGATGAATTTCTCCATGTAGAGCCCAGGGTTGCCGAAGGCCGCCTCCGCCTCCCCCTGGGCGGCCTTGAACAGGCTTTGCAACTGGTCAGGACCAGGCACCAGGCGCATGCCCCTGCCGCCACCTCCGGCAGTGGCCTTGATCATCACCGGATATCCCATCTCCGCGGCGAGCTCGGCGGCTTCCTCCGGCGTGGCCAGCAGGCCTTCGCTGCCCGGCACGGTCGGTACGCCAACCCGTTGCATGGTGCTTTTGGCTGTGGCCTTGTCACCCATGGAACGAATCGCATGGGGGGACGGGCCCACGAAGGTGATGCCATGATCGCGACAGATTTCCGCGAAGCGATCATTTTCGGCGAGGAAGCCGTAGCCGGGGTGGATCGCATCCACACCGCGTGACGTGGCTGCCGCGAGGATGTTCGGGATGTTCAGATAACTCTTGCTGCTGGCCGGCTCACCCACGCACACGGCTTCGTCGGCGAGTTGCACATGCAATGCGTTCCGGTCCACTGTGCTGTACACGGCCACAGTGGCGATTCCCAGCTCTCTGCAGCTCCTCAGAATCCGGAGGGCAATCTCGCCGCGGTTGGCGCTCAGCACTTTGCCGATGGGCATCCCGCAGCATCCAGGCCAGGGCGGATCGTATCAGCGCTGGTGGCCAGGGCCCTGAACCTCGAGCCGGTATGATCCTTCACCGATGCGATCCGCGTGATCACGTCAGCCACGCGGATGTGGTGGAATTGGTAGACACGCACGTTTGAGGGGCGTGTGGCTTCGGCCTTGCGAGTTCAAGTCTCGCCATCCGCATTACTCTTCACAACAACCCATTCAGGCCGTTGCAGTCGCTCCCTCAGTCGAGACCTGGGGATGCAGCTCTGAGCATCGTGCTTGTGTCCAATGGCCCTGGTGAACTGGCCACTTGGGTGCGCCCCCTGGCCGATGCTCTGCACCGCTCGTTGTTGCTGAGGCCGCGGGCACCGTGG
>Ga0213858_10001353_pt1 | contig 11702 bp, 7 predicted proteins | sample PICome_FD_160122 | JGI IMG/M metagenome (GOLD analysis project Ga0213858, IMG submission 160122) | Coastal seawater microbial communities near Pivers Island, North Carolina, United States - PICO245 | ecosystem: Environmental > Aquatic > Marine > Coastal | place: USA: North Carolina | collected... | reverse complement strand
TCGCACCCGACGGCCTGGGTGAACTGCAGGACACCGTGCGCGCCTTGCACCAGGACGGCCACCCCTGGGTGCCCTGTGGCCTCGGCACCCGACTGCACTGGGGCGCACCTCTTCAACCAGCCGCCGATGGCGGCCCCCAGCCCCGCCTGAGCACCAGGCAACTCAAGCGGATCCTCCACCACGCCGTCGACGATCTCACCGTGACCGTGGAAGCGGGTCTGCCCCTGGCCGAGCTCCAGTCCGCCCTGGCAGTGCACAACCAGTGGCTGCCGATCGACTGGCCCTGGGGCAGCACAACCGAGCCACTCCTGCCGGAACCCTGTTGCTCCGCCGGCAGCATCGGCGGGTTAGTGGCGCGGGGACTCAGCGGTGGCCTCCGCCAGCGGCACCTGGGGGTGCGCGACCAGATCATCGGCATCGGTCTCATCCGCAGCGACGGCATCAGCGCCCATGCCGGCGGCCGCGTCGTCAAGAATGTGGCCGGCTACGACCTGATGCGCCTGCTCTGCGGCAGCTGGGGCAGCCTCGCCCTGATTCACAGTCTCACCCTGCGCACCCAGCCGATCCGGCCGGCTCGGGCCCAACTGCAGGTGACCGGTGCCCTGGCCCAGCTGGAGGCCTGGCGTGCCGAGGTGGTGGCCAGCACGCTCACCCCGGAGTGGATCAACTGGCGGGGCGCCCCCTGCAGCGACTCCTTCTCCGACCCCTGCTCCACCGACCCGACAGCGCACGCCTGGCGCATCCAGATGGGAATCGCCAGCGTCAGTGATGCGGCGGTGGAGGCGCAGCTGAGCCGCCTCGAGGCCCTCGCCGCGCACCACCAGCTAGAAGCGGAACGGCACGCCTGGGCCAGCCCCCTGCCAGCCCCTGCTGCCCCCACAGGCCCCTGCGCCTGGCTCCTGCGTCTGGCCCTGCCGCCGGCCCGGGTCGCCGACCTGCTCGCCAGCCGGGAGCTGACCAGCCTCAAGGGCTGGCGGGGCGAGCTGGCGGCGGGGGCCGGCAGCGGCGACCTCTGGCAAGTGAGCACCAGCGCAGGCGATGCTTCAACAACGCCTGCCTATGCGGTGCAGGCCGTGCGGCAACGGGTGTGCCAGCTGGGCGGCCAGCTCACGGTGCTGATACAACCGAAACCGGACAATCCCGGCGCAGCCCTCGCAGCCTGGCTCGATGCACCCGCCCGCCCCCTGATCGAGGCGGTGAAACGGGAGTTCGATCCGCTCCAGCAACTGAGCCGCGGCCGCCTGCCGGGGGTGGCGACGCCGTATCCCCTCAGCTAATCACGTAACGGCACCCGAGCGTGCGGCTCTTGCCGGGAGCAAGCACAAGCTTGCGATCGCCGCTGATCAGGGCCTGCCGCGGCCCGGTCCAGGGCTCGAGGCAGACCATCGGCCGCGGTGGCTCGGTCCACACCACGGTGAGATCCATCGGATCGAGGTGCTGCAGCTGCAGGCGGGTGCCGGCGACGTCATCCACCAGGGTCACCGGGCCGGCGGGGCGGGTGAGAAAGTCCACGCCCTCGGGCAGACGGGCCAGCTGGGAGGCGGTGTCAGCCTCGGCCATCTCCAGATGATTGAGGCACACCGGCGCCAGCCCTTCCAGGTGGGTGCGACTCAGGTCGGTGACCTTGAAGTAGGGGTGGAGGCCGAAGCTGAAGGGCATCGCTTCGGCAGCCGCGTCGCTCCTGCGCTCCTTGCCCTGGTGATCGTCGCCCTGGTGGCGGATCGTGACGCTGATCTCGAGGGCCTGGGGCACGGGTCGCACCTCCATCACCAACTGAAACGGGAAGGGATAGGCCGTCCGGGTCGCCTCGTTGTCGTGAAGGCTGAGGCGCACACCGCTCTGATCCTCGAGCAGCTGCAGCTGCCAGGGCAGGTCGCGGGCAAACCCGTGCTGCTTGAGGATGAACTCCCCACTGGGCAGGGGCAGCACATCACCGGGGAGATTGCCGCAGATCGGGAACAGCACCGGAATGCCGCCCCGGATGCTCTTGGCTGGATCGGCGTACCGCTCCTGGTCGAAATAAAGCACCTCGCGACCATCGCAGCACCACTCACTCACCAGACCGCCCCGCTCGGGCACGATCCGGAGGCGATCACCCGATTCGGGGTGCACATACTCCCAATGGGCGTAGGGCGCGGACTGCTGCGTGAGCGTCATGGCCATTGATCCGTTGGACCCAGGTTGGCGGGAAAGTACCGCCGCGACCATGAATCACCGGTGTTCTGGCCGACATGGACAAGGCGACTGGGTCGACAGGCTCGCCAACCACGAGAGCAGGGCCGCATTCACCTGATCCGGCACCTCATCGTGGGGGCAATGGCCCGCCTCCAGCACCACCTCCGTGGTGGCCGCCGGGGCATGGCGCTGGAAACTGGCGCGCCGACCGGCAGCATTGATCCAGGGATCGCGGATGCCCCAGAGCAACAGCAACGGCGCCTGCAACACCGCGAACAGCTCATCGAGGGGCTGACCGCGGGGGATGTCGAACACGGTGCGGAACACCCCGAAAGCCCCCGGATCGAGCGAGGGGCGACGGATCGCCTCCACCAGGGCGTCATCGACATTGGTGCGATCGATGTACACCTGGTTGAGGGTGCGACGGATCGTGGCAGGACGGCGCAGGTTCTCAAACAGCAGTCGCTGCAGCAGTGGACTCCTGAGCAGGGCGGAACCGATCGTCTGGCGGGCGATCGCGCCCCAGCCCTTGGCGGGTTGCTGCTCGTCGCTGAAGGGGCCGGCCGCATTGAGCAGCACCACGCCGGCCGCCTCCGGGCCGAGGGCAGCTCCGGCGGCCAGAGCCGCGAAGCCACCGAGGGAGTTGCCGGCGATCACCGTGGGGCGGCCGATCCGCTCCTGCACATAGGCGACCAGCTGGTCGCGCCAGAGGGCACCGCCGTAGGCGAGCTCCGCCGGCTTGGCACTGCGACCGAAGCCGAGCAGATCGATGGCATGCACCTCATGGCTGCGGCTGAGCACGGGGATGTTGTGGCGCCAGTGGTCGGTGGAGGCTCCGAAGCCATGCACCAGCAGCAGGGCCGGTTGGCCTGGATCAGCACTGGAGGCACTGGGACCGCAGCTGAGGCTGTGCACGGCATGGCCGCGGAAGCGCCAGGTCTCGACCTGGCGGGTCGGAGCAGCATCTGGAGCAAGGGTCACCGCAATCGCCCACAGGGCTGGCGATGCTAGGCAGCCCTGGTGATGCGCTGATCGTGAACGAGTGGAGCGGCGGCATCGGCCCCCTGGCGGATCCCGCCATGCTGCGCGGCGGCCTGTTCTGGGCGCTGGCGCTTTACATCCCCCTCAGCGGCCCGCTCCAGCGCCTTGAGGAAAGCCTGGCCCAGGGGCCCCTCAGCAACGGTGGCCAGCAGGTCGCTCTTGTGATCAGCAGCCTGCTGCTGGCCCTCGCCGTGGGACTGGTGCTGCAGCTGCTGCTCAGCTGGACGCTCGGGCCAGGCTGGGGCTCCAGCCTGGCCTTGATCACGGTGGGCTGGAGCCTGTTTCTGCTCCTGGCGCGGCGAGAGCAGGGCTGACGCCTGAAAGCATCAGGCTCCGGTCAAAACGATCAGATCAAATCCGATCAGACCACTCACATCAAGCCAACCGGATCGGCCGCCACCGCATCATCGATGCTGTCGCCATCGTCGGGTTTGTCGCCACCGATCACCAGACGGAGCAGGATCGGGGCCAGGAAGGTGGTGCCGATCACCATCAGCAGAATCGCCGCCTCCAGCGAGGGTGAAAGCAGGCCGGCACTGGTGCCGAGGCCGAGGAAGATCAGACCGACTTCGCCCCGGGGCATCATCCCCAGACCCACCACCAGGCGGCGCGTGGGCTTGTCGCTGAGGAAGGCCCAACCGGAAGCGATCTTGCCGACGATGGCGATCACCAGCAGGAAACCGGCCACCACGAGGGCGGAGCGGCTGGCCGGATCGAGCGGGTTGATCACCGACAGATCCATCCCCGCACCCACGAGTACAAAGAAGATCGTGGCGAACAGGGTGACGATCGGAAGCACCGCCTGCTGAATGGCGCGGTTGTGCTTGGAGCCGCTGAGGATCAGGCCGGCGGCAAAGGCGCCGAGGGCCGCCTCCAGGCCGATCGCTGTGGCTGCAAAGCAGCTGAACGACAGGATCACAAACGAGGCCACCAGCACTTCCCCCGGCGCCTTGAGCTTGTCGATCAGCCAGTCGAAAGCAGGGGCTGCGGTGCGGCTGAGGCCGATCGCTGCCACCACAAACACGATCGCAGCGGCCACCAGCTTCACGATCGGGGCAATCGCCAGGGAACCGCCTGTGGCCAGCGATACCACCACCGCCAGGATCACAATGCCAAGAATGTCGTCGAGAACGGCGGCGCCGATCACGATCTGCCCCTCGCGCGTTTTGAGGTAACCGAGTTCTCCGAACACACTGGCAGTGATGCCGATGCTGGTGGCCGTCATGGACGCGCCGGCGAAGATCGCCGGGATCAGGGCCACGTGGAAGAGGCTCATCAGGCCGAAGGTGCCGAGAGCGAAGGGAAGCACCACACCGGCCACGGCCACGGTGAAGGCCTGACCGCCCACCGCCACCAGTTCATCCAGTTCGCTTTCCAGCCCGGTGAGGAACAGCAGCGCGTACAGACCAAGCGTCGCCACCGCCTGCAACGACGGGAACGTCTCGTTGTAGATCTCCGGGATCGTGTCGGACGGGATCGCCGCCAGGCCGCTGATCAGCGACACAAAGCTCTGGCTGAGCTGGGCCTGGGTGTCGGGAGGCACCAGCAGATGCAGGCCGGAGGCGCCGATGATCACGCCAGCCAGGAGCTCGCCGAGGATGGTGGGCAACTGCAGCCGCACCAGCACTTCCGCCATCGTGCGCGCCGCCACGAAGATCAGCAGGAAGCGGATCACCCCGATCAGGGTCTCGGCCACCTCCAGATCGTGACTGCTGAGCTGGGTGAGGATCTCGGGCAGCTGGGCCAGCTCCAGGGGGAGAACCATGCCGGGTCGGTCCGAAGTTTGGGGGACCTTAAAGGGAGACGCTGCCGCCTGATGCTCCCGGTGAGCCGCTGACGTGGGCCACCACACGGTGTCGATGTGCGGTCGTTGACGACCAGGCCTGCGGGGCATGGCTACCTTCCGCGTACTGACCCGCCCATGGACAGGAGCATGACCACCACCCCTTATCAGGCCGCCGCCCAGGACGTGCAGGCGCCGCTGGATGAGGAACTCCAGCGCCTGGACGCCTACTGGCGTACCGCCAACTATCTGGCGGTGGGCATGATCTACCTGCAGGACAACCCGTTGCTGCGCGAACCGCTGCAACCGGACCACATCAAGAACCGCCTGCTCGGCCACTGGGGATCCAGCCCGGGGCAGGCCTTCATCTGGACCCACGCCAACAGGCTGATCAACAAGTACGACCTCGACATGATCTACATGTCGGGGCCCGGTCACGGTGCCCCCGGCGCCCGCGGCCCGGTGTACATCGATGGCAGCTACTCGGAGCGATACCCCGACAAATCACTCGATGAGGCAGGGCTGAAGAAGTTCTTCAAGATGTTCTCTTTCCCCGGGCACATCGGCAGCCACTGCACCGCCGAAATGCCAGGTTCGATCCATGAAGGCGGCGAGCTCGGCTATGTGCTCTCCCACGCCTGCGGCTCTGTGTTCGACAACCCTGAGCTGATCACGATCGCCTGCGTCGGCGACGGTGAAGCCGAGACCGGCCCCCTCGCCACCAGCTGGCACATCAACAAGTTCATCAACCCGGTGAAAGACGGCGCCGTGCTGCCGGTGCTGCACCTCAACGGCTACAAAATCGCCAACCCGACCATCCTCAGCCGCATCCCCCATGAGGAACTCGACAGCCTGCTGAAGGGCTACGGCTGGAGCCCGATCGTGGTGGAAGGCTCCGACCCGATGGCCATGCACCGCCAGATGGCGGTGGCGATGGAGCAGGCGGTGCTGGAGATCCGGGCGATCCGCGAACAGGCCCGCAGCAGCGGTGAAGCCTTCCGGCCCCGCTGGCCGATGATCGTGCTGCGCTCCCCCAAGGGCTGGACCGGCCCCCAGGAGATCGATGGCAAGAAGATCGAGAACTTCTGGCGCTCCCACCAGGTGCCTGTCGCCGATGTGAAGAGCAACGAGAGCCACCTGCGCCTGCTCGAAGACTGGATGAAGAGCTACCGCCCCTGGGAGCTGTTTGATGAGAACGGCGCCGTGCGCGAGGAGATCCGCGCCCTTTCCCCGAAAGGTGATCGCCGCATGGGCTCCAACCCCCACACCAATGGCGGTGAGCTGCGCAGGGATCTCTTCTTCCCCGATCTACGCAACTACGAGGTTCCGGTGGAGATTCCTGGCACCACCGAAGCAGAGAACACCTATCCCCTGGGCGAACTGATCCGCGATTTGATCAGCCTCAACCCCGGTGGCTATCGCCTCTTCGGCCCCGACGAAACCGCCTCCAACCGTCTGCAGGCCGTGTATGGCGCCACCAAGAAAGCCTGGATGGCCGACTTCCTGCCGGAGGACCTCAACGGCAGCGAACTCTCCCGTGATGGGGCTGTGGTGGAGATGCTTTCCGAGCACACCCTGGTGGGAATGATGGATGGCTATCTGCTCACGGGGCGGAACGGTTTCTTCCACACCTACGAGGCCTTCGCCCATGTGGTGGCCTCGATGTACAACCTGCACTGCAAGTGGTTGGAGCACTGCGAGGAGATCGCCTGGCGGGCCCCGATCGGCCCCTGGAACTGCCTGATCTCCTCCACCGTGTGGCGTCAGGACCACAACGGCTTCACGCATCAGGATCCTGGCTTCATCGATCTGGCCGGCAACAAGAAGGGCAGCATCACCCGGGTGTATCTGCCAGCCGATGCCAACAGCCTGCTGGCGGTGGCCGAAAAGGCGCTCACCGAAACCGATGTGGCCAACATCATCGTGTCGGACAAGCAGAAGCACCTGCAGTATTTGACCCTCGATGAAGCCCGCCGCCATGTGGCCAAGGGTGCGGGCATCTGGGAGTGGGCCTGCAACGACAATTGCGGCGTTGAACCCGACGATCCGGATGTGGTGCTGGCTTCCGCCGGCGACATCCCCACCAAGGAGTGCCTGGCGGCGATCGAGATCATGCGAGAGCAGATTCCTTACATCAAGATCCGCTACGTGAATGTGGTGAAGCTGTTCGCCCTCTCCAATCCCAAGGATCACCCCCACGGCCTAAGCGATGTGGATTTCGCCAGCCTGTTCACCCCCGACAAGCCGGTGATCTTCAACTTCCACGGCTATCCCTGGCTGATCCACCGCCTCACCTACAACCGCCCCAACCACAACAACTTCCATGTGCGTGGGTACAAGGAGAAGGGGAACATCAACACGCCGCTCGAGCTGGCGATCAGCAATCAGATCGACCGCTACGACCTGGTGATCGATGTGATCGATCGGGTGGAGAAGCTCGGCTCCCGCGCCGCCCATGTGAAGGAGCAGATGAAGGACGAGATCCAGAAGCACCGCGCCTATGCCTACAAGCACGGCACCGATGCACCGGAGATCAACAACTGGCGCTGGAGCCTCGGCCACGGCTCCTGCAAGGCCTGAGCCCAGGCGGCACAGCCTCCCATCGGTTGTCTCATCAGCAGTCCTGATTCACTCTTCCCCACCCCATGAGCAGCACACCCTCCCAACGCCTCGACCTGCGCCTGCCCACACCCGGCTGTTACGCCGACCCGGAACGGGCCGGCATCGAGGCCAACGACGTGTTCGACGGCATGACCGAGCACCTCTTCTTCACGCTCGGCAAGCTGGCCCCCACCGCCAGCCGCCATGACCTCTACATGGCCCTGAGCTATGCGGTACGCGACCGCCTGATGACCCGCTACCTGGCCAGCCTGGAGGCGATCCGGGCCCAGCCACAGCGCAGCGTCGCCTACCTGTCGGCGGAGTTCCTGATCGGCCCGCAACTCAACAACAACCTGCTCAACCTGGGCATGCAGCAGGCGGCCGAGGAGGCGCTGAAGCGCTTCGGCATCGAGTCGTTGCAGCAGATCCTCGAAGTGGAGGAGGAGCCCGGCCTCGGCAACGGCGGCCTCGGTCGCCTCGCCGCTTGCTACATGGAATCGCTGGCCAGCCTGCAGGTGCCAGCCACCGGCTACGGCATCCGCTACGAGTTCGGCATCTTCGATCAGCTGATCCGCGATGGCTGGCAGGTGGAGGTCACCGATAAGTGGCTCAAGGGGGGCTGGCCCTGGGAACTGCCCCAGCCGGATGAGGCCTGCTTCGTGGGCTTCGGCGGCCGCACCGAGAGCTACATCGACGACAAAGGCAACTACCGCTCCCGCTGGATCCCTGCGGAGCATGCGATCGGTGTGCCCCACGACGTGCCCGTTTTGGGCTACCGGGTGAACACCTGCGATCGCCTGCGACTCTGGCGCGCCGATGCCACCGAGAGCTTTGATTTCTATGCCTTCAACATCGGCGATTACTACGGCGCCGTGGAGGAGAAGGTGGGCAGCGAAACCCTCTCCAAGGTGCTGTATCCCAACGACGGCACCGATGAGGGCCGCCGCTTGCGCCTGAAGCAGCAGCACTTCTTCGTGAGCTGCTCGCTGCAGGACATGCTGCGCAGCCTCGATCACCGCGGCCTGGCCGTGGAGGACTTCCCCAACTACTGGACCGTTCAGCTCAATGACACCCACCCGGCGATCGCCGTGGCCGAGCTGATGCGGCTGCTCATCGATGATCGCCACCTGGAGTGGGACAAGGCCTGGGACATCACCAGCCGCTCGGTGGCCTACACCAACCACACCCTGCTGCCAGAAGCCCTGGAGAAGTGGGATCTGGGCCTGTTCGCCGATCTGCTGCCCCGCCACCTGGAGCTGATCTACGAGATCAACCGTCGCTTCCTGCAGCAGGTGCGTCTGCGCTATCCGGGCAACGATGCGATCCAGCGCAAACTCTCCATCATTGATGAAGAGGGGGGCAAGGCGGTGCGCATGGCCCACCTGGCCACGATCGGCGCCCATCACGTCAACGGCGTGGCCGCCCTCCACTCCGACCTGGTGAAGAGCCAGCTGCTGCCGGAATTCGCCGAGCTCTGGCCGGAGAAATTCACCAACGTGACCAACGGCGTGACGCCCCGCCGCTGGGTGGCGTTGTCCAACCCCGAGCTGGCCACGCTCCTCGATGAGCACATCGGCGAGGGTTGGATCACCGACATGGAGCAGCTGCGCCGGCTAGAGGAGCGCCAGCACGATTCCGGCTTCCTCGAGCACTGGGGCGCCACCAAGCTGTCGGTGAAGCGCAAACTGTCGGGTTACATCCACCGCCACACCGGCGTGCTGGTGGATCCCGCCAGCCTGTTCGATGTGCAGGTGAAGCGCATCCACGAATACAAGCGCCAGCACCTCAATGCCCTGCAGGTCATCACCCAGTACCTGCGGATCAAGAACGGCCAGGCCGATGGCATGGCGCCACGCACGGTGATCTTCGGCGGCAAGGCCGCCCCGGGTTACTACATGGCGAAGCTGATCATCCGCTTCATCAACGGAATCGCCGAAACGGTGAATGCCGACCCCGATATGGATGGCCGCCTGCGGGTGGTGTTCCTGCCCGACTACAACGTGAAGCTGGGCGAGCAGGTGTACCCCGCCTCCGACCTTTCGGAGCAGATCTCCACCGCCGGCAAGGAGGCCTCCGGCACGGGCAACATGAAGTTCGCCATGAACGGGGCACTCACGATCGGCACCCTCGATGGCGCCAATGTGGAGATCCGCGAGCGGGTGGGCGGTGAGAACTTCTTCCTGTTCGGCAAAACGGTGGAGGAGATCGGCGCCCTCAGGCGCAGCGGCTACCGCCCCTGGGAGGTGATCCAGTCGCTGCCCGAGCTCGCCGAGGCGGTCCGCCTGGTGGAGATCGGCCACTTCAGCAATGGCGACAGCGACCTGTTCCGGCCGTTGCTCGACAACCTCACCGGCAGCGATCCCTTCTTCGTGATGGCGGATTTCGCCGACTACCTGCGCGCCCAGGACGCGGTGAGCCGCGCCTGGCACGATCGCCAGCACTGGAACCGGATGTCGCTGCTGAACACGGCCCGCACCGGCTTCTTCTCCTCCGATCGCTCGATCCGGGAGTATTGCGAGTCGATCTGGAACGTGCAGCCCCTGAACGTGGAGATCACCTGCGACGTGCGCTGATGGCTCCGCTCACCCTGGTGATCAACCTGGGCAGCTCCAGCCTCAAGGCCGCCCTGCTCGAACCGGGCGGGGTGGCCTGCTGGCACCAGGGGCGCAGCCTGGCTCCCCGGGAAGAGCTCCAGACCGTGCTGCACGACTGGCTGGCGCCGGCCCTGGCTGACCATCGCCAGGCGCTCGTGCGCATCGGCCACCGGGTGGTGCACGGCGGTGAACGCTTCATTGCACCCACCCGGATCGATACGGCGGTGGAGCAGGAGCTGCAATCGCTGATCCCGCTGGCACCGCTGCACAATCCACCGGCCCTGACGGGCATTGCCTGGGGCCGGGCCTGGGCGCCGGAGCTGCCGCAGTGGGCCTGTTTCGACACCGCCTTCCACAGCACCCTGCCGGAAGCGGCCCGCACCTACGCGCTGCCGGAAAAACTGCGCGCCCGAGGGCTGCGCCGCTTCGGCTTTCATGGCCTCAATCACCAGCATGTGGCGGAAGCCCTAGCCGCGCAGTGGCAGGCCCAGGGCCGCGATCCCGATCAGCTACGGCTGATCAGCGCCCATCTGGGGGCGGGAGCCTCATTGGCGGCGGTGCACGGCGGCCGCTGTATCGACACCACCATGGGCTACACCCCGCTGGAAGGACTGGTGATGGCCACCCGCAGCGGCAGCGTCGACCCCGGTGTGCTGCTGGAGTTGATGCGGGAAGGCTTCAGCGAGGCGGAACTGGCGGAGCTGCTGCAGAAGCAGGCCGGCCTCAAGGGCCTCTCAGGGCTGAGCGGCGACATGCGGGAAATCCGAGACCAGGCCGCCGCTGGCCATGCCGGTGCTGCACTGGCCCTGGCAGTGTTCCGCCACCGGTTGCTGCAGGAACTCGGCGCCATGGCCGCAAGTCTGGGCGGCGTCGACGTGCTCGCGCTCACGGGCGGCATCGGCGAACACGATGGAGCGCTGAGGCAGGAACTGGGTGATGCCCTCGCCTGGATCCCGGGTCTGGAGATTCAGGTGGTGCCCGCCGATGAAGAAGGCATGATCGCCCGCCTCAGTGAACGGGGAAGCGTGTGAGCGGGCAAGCCAATGTGAATGCGAGCTGGTGATCGTCAGCCGCGATCGGGCAGGTCGGGGGTCTGATGGAGCAGGCGATTGAGACGCAACCGATCGGCGTTGAGCGGATCTGGGGCGAGTTCACCGGCCAGCTCACGAAACTTCTGCTCGATATCATCGGGCACGCGCACATCAAAAATGCGCTCCATCAAGGCCTCGATCGAGAAGAGGTGGGCATTGATGTTTTCCAGATCGGCTATGGCCTGCTGAATCTCATCGGCCGGCTCTTCAGTGCCGCCCACGGGGGTGGCGTGAGCCTGGCCTTCGGAGGTGCGGGCGCCGTGCTGCTTCTGCAGGTCTTCCAGCACACGGCCCGAAAGGGTGCGAAACGCCTGCAGCGCGGCCCAACTGAGTTCCTGCTGCTGACGCAGGGTGGGGCACTCACGGATCAGACGGTCGTGCTCCCGGTAGAAACGTTGACAGTCAGGGCATTGACAG
>Ga0213858_10001352_pt1 | contig 11708 bp, 8 predicted proteins | sample PICome_FD_160122 | JGI IMG/M metagenome (GOLD analysis project Ga0213858, IMG submission 160122) | Coastal seawater microbial communities near Pivers Island, North Carolina, United States - PICO245 | ecosystem: Environmental > Aquatic > Marine > Coastal | place: USA: North Carolina | collected... | reverse complement strand
GCAGCATTGAACGTCGCAACTCCCGATATTTCCCACGATACACCCCGGTGAACAGAGCCGTCAGGCTGGCAAGTATTCGCGAATTCTGAATGCGGTCCGCCACCGTTGCGGTTTGGTCCTGCCGCAATTGCTGCGCACAACCACAGGCCCACACCAGCAGCCAGGAGGGATCTGACAGATCCCCGCGAGTCGCCAGCCGAATGACCGCGCGCTGCTCCTCACAATTCGTCAGCTCGAGGTGACTCCAGGGACGCAGTAAACCTGCCAGCAGTCGTTCAGATAAGCACGACGCGTTGCACAGCACGGATGCCAGATTGTCCTGATTGGCGACGATCGCATCCAGCACCCGACCAGCCGCAGGATGCTCGGAAGATTTCCCCAGATGTTGCAGCAGGATCGGCCACTCCGCAGTTCTGACCGTTCCCTGTTCCACCATGCCCAGCAGTTGATCAATTCCAGCCGGTGTCTCGTCGCCACCCGCGGCACTGATGCACTCGGACAACTCAGCAACCTGCCCCTGTTGCAGCAGTGCAGGATGCTGCAACAGCCACAGTCCAGCCCAGCGTCTGATCACCGTGCAGTGCGGATGAGCCGCCAGTTGCCACAAACTGCGAATCAGCAGGTCAGATCGTGAATTCCAGATCGCCGGAAATGCCGGAGCTGGCTGTATCTCACTCAGCGTACGGCCGGCCGCCAGATTCCAGCCTCCAGTCCGGAGTTCGATCACCATGCTGTTTTGAAACAGGATTCGCACCAGCCCGGTGCAGTCCAGCAGGGCAGTGCCGGTGCCACAATCCGCATCGGTATACTGCCACAGACAGCGCACAACGGCCCGCAGACAGCGAGAAGGTCTGTCAGCAGCCAGTCGCCGAAAATATCGCCAGAGACGACGCTGCAAATATCGCCGCGTTCGCACACGAAACAGAAACCGGTGATTCCGAGCCATCACCTGCTCGTGCGGTTCTTCCAGCCTGATCCGTTGCACGCCGGTCCTGCCGATCAAACGCCGTCGCACCGGCGGCAACACTGTCCCTCTCGGCGTATTCAGCAGTGCAGTTTTTTCAGCACCACTCGCATCGCAGCGCTCGCGGCGAATCGATCGATCAAATGCTGCCAGCAGCAGCCCCATGATCTCGTCGTCCCCTGCTTGCTCTGCGGCAGCAAGAATCGCCCGCACCAGTCGTTCGTGCCCGGCATTGCAGAATGGCTGCCGCAAATACTGACGCAGCAGATTCCTGGCAGCCGGCTCAGGATACTGCAGCCAGTGACTGCCCAGCTCAGCCAGCCAGTCCGCATCACAAATTCCACAGACCACTTCCACAGGAACATCGGCGGCTTTCGCCAGCAGTTCCTGTGGACTGCGAAACTCAAAGAAGATGTCCTGGTGATTCCCCTTCAACGCCTGCACTGCGGCACTCCCTGCCATACGTTCCAACGGTCGCAGCAATTTGCCTCCGCTGCTCTGCAAACGATCTCGTCAGCGGTTCACCACAAACGACAGGACACGAGCGGCAGTGCCTTTGCTGTCGGCATGATGCGCTGCACTCACGCGAACCTCCACCTGATGCTCTTTCGCCGCCAGCTCAGATTCAAACATCACTGTCCGAGGATAATGCAGCCCGCGACTAAAACGATGATAGAGTTCGACGGACTTCCATTCGCCGTCATCGATGCGATATTCCAGCTGCCCGGCATCCGGACCGGCAAGCACAAATGCCCCGACAGCTCGACCTGTGAAGGAGAACGCCAGGGAGGATCCCGATTGCTCTGAATGCAGCATTGTCTCCCCAGTGAATCTGGCTCGCGACGAACCCGGCAGACTCTTCCAGTCCGGAATTGACAACTGCCAGCCGTCTCTCCGCTGAACCTGATCAGCGGCCAAAAACTCCCCGCCGAAGAAACTTGATCCCAGCAGTGGAGCCGGAAGTTCCGGATCTTCATTGCCATCGACCGGACTCGACAGGACCGCCTGCAGGACCTGCTGCACCATTTGAGCGGCGTGCAGATTGCCGGCCGGGCCGGGATGAGTTCCTCCCCACTGTTTCCAGGTCATGCTGCCGTCAGCAATACGATTGGCCAGCTCTTGTGGCAAATCAATCGAACTGACGTTGTAGTGAACCGCGACTCGCTCATGCTGCAACGCACTTAATTGCGTCCCCCCGCCCTGAGCCGTCTCCAGCATCGGTGGATTCACAAAATGAATCATCACGGCACCGGACTCCGGATTGGCCGTCAGATACTGTCGCAGGACTCCTTCCATTCCGCGGACACAGCCATCCGCATCATGGGCAGCATCCTGGTCGTCATTGACCGCAAATTCCACAAACAGAAGATCGACAGGACCACCGGATAACACATCACGCTGCATGCGAAATGCCCCGGTGTTGGAACACGTTGACGCGATTCCTGCCCGCACAAATTCGAACTGGGTGTTTGGGAACTCCTCGGTCAGCCACTGTTCCACATGCGGACGGTAGCCTTCCATTTCGGTGATGGATCCTCCGAGGAACGCAACGCGAGCCGACTGTTTGTGCCGCAACCCGGCCAACGCCTTCCCCAAACGACCTCGCACACGAACAGCATCATTGTCCACCACCGGGACTGTCGCATCTCCCTGAAGCCAGTTGAGTGATGTCAAAAACCGATCCAGCTGCAGCGTACACCGCAGGTGCCACTGGCGTTGCTGATCCGAATTGCGTCCGGTCGGACGCAAGTTGAAGAAACCATGCCGGGCACCGGCAAAGGCATACAGCTCGCAGCGATTTCCCAGCGCTTCGGATCGCTTCGTGAACTCCCGGATCCCGGCAATTGAAACAGTTGGATCCTGTTCGCCGTGAAAAATAATCGTGGGTGGTAAACCAGCACGCAGATTATGAATCGGAGAAATCGCGGTTGGCTTTGTCCCCAGTCGTGATTCCAATGCTGCAAATCTTTCTAACGCTGCGGCGTCCAGTTCCTCGCCGTCCAGTGGTGCCAGCACCAGCGCCGGGTTAAACAGCGCTAACGCGTTCGGCTCGGCACTGACTGCAGCATCTTCACCCGAGGCAGCAGCCAGTTTCATCACCGCGGTGGCGCAGGCCAGGTGCCCGCCAGCAGAACCGCCCCCGGCACAAATTCGATCCGGATCAATTCTGAGCATTTCGGAATTGGACCGCAGCCAGCGAATCGCCGAACAGGCGTCCTCAACACAGTCAATGGCCAGCGTCTTGTGTCGGGATGCCACGCGGTAATCCGCGACCACGGCAACGACACCGCGGCTGGCCAGATATTCCGCTTGCGGCACAAACTGCGTCGGTGTCCCGGAGCGCCAGCCACCACCAAAGTAAAACACGATTGCTGGAAACCCCGATTGGGGTGCAGCGGTCTCGGCAGCAGGACGAAAAACCCACAGTTTCAGTTCGGCCTGCGGGGTGGTCTTGTAGACGAACGACTCTCCGTCGATGTGCGGTGGCCAGTCCTGTGCCACTGCAATGGAGCCCGCTGCAGAAAAACTCGCTGCAGAAAAACTCGCTGCAATGAAAACCACCACGGACAGTATCCCAACGCGGCGTGTCTGTCTGTTTGCCAACATCAAGTACTCATCCGACTGCTCGATCATGACAATTCTTCCTATAACAGGGAGCCACGCTCTGCTGCTGTCATGCTGAAGGAATGACAGCAGCAGGTCTGGAGTGAATTCCGGTCACTCCTGTCTTGCCCAATCCGGGCGATTGACTGTAATTGTCTGCGGAGAAATTACCAGCCTGCAATGAGAGAACACATGTCACCAGAAAACGCGTCTACGGATCCGCCAGTCCCTGAAACCGCAAAGCCCACCGCCGGAAAGGCGGGGCAAACGCTGGCCCTGCGACTGTGGCCTGCATGGCTCGTCTGCTTCGTCATGCTGTCATGCATGATCACCACTGTCACGTCCTCCATTGACAACCGTTCGCGGTTTATGGTGATGATGGCCGGGCCGCTGGTTTGCTGCCTGCTGTTCATTCTGTACGTAATCCTGTTCAGCCGTCTTCGCTGGAAGGAAATCCTGCTGCTGTCGCTGTCCGCAGTGATTGCGCCCGCTCTGTGCGTGTCGCTCAGTGTTCAGGAGTCTCCGCTTTATACCGCCCTGTGGGTCTACGCGGTGCCGCTGGCAATCTTCACAACCACCGCCGGTCTGTCCCTGTTCTGCGATTCGCCCCGTCGGATCCGTAATACATCTCGGTTGCTGTTCGTCGGCTGGATGCTGTTTACGCTGGTTCGTGTCGATGGTTTTGACGGCTCCTACTATCCGGAGTTTGCCTGGCGTTGGACCCCCGTGCATGAGCAGACGCTTGCAGCATTGCCGCAACAGTCGGAACCAGTGGCGACGCGGGAAACGACGGAGATTCCGGTATCTGTGCCGGCGGAGTGGCCCCGATTTCGCGGATCAGCGAAAAATGGAATCTCAACAGCCGACCTGACTCCGCTTGACTGGAAAACCCAGCCCCCCGAGATCCTCTGGAAGATTCGCGTTGGTCCGGCATGGTCATCGTTTTCCTGCAGTGGAAAGCGTCTGTTTACGCAGGAACAACGCCACGAACAGGAATATGTCAGTTGCTATGACGCAGCGGACGGTTCACTGATCTGGAGTCATGCGGACAACACACGATTCGAAGAAGTCGTCTCCGGGTCGGGCCCCCGCAGCACACCTACGGTGATCAACGGACGCGTTTTTGCATTAGGCGGTCGAGGTCTGCTGACCTGTCTCGACGAGGAAACCGGGGCCGAAGTCTGGCAGCGCGATTTCGTCATGGAATTTGGTGCTGATCCGCCCATGTGGGGCTTCTCCGGTTCGCCGGAACCGGTCGATGACAAGATCGTCGTTTACGTCGGAGGCGAGAAGCACGGCCTGACAGCATTCGACATGGAATCGGGGGAGGTCCGCTGGTCATTTCCGTCTCGAGGCATGAATTACACCACGGTGCAGACAGCGAAACTGTGTGAAACACCCTGTCTGCTGTTCTGCGACGGGGCAGGAGTGCACGCACTGGACCCAGCCACGGGGCAGCCCTGTTGGACGTTCAAACCGACCGGCTATGAGCAAACCCCAATGGTGGATCCACAACAGTTCGAGAATGGAGATCTGCTGGTCGCACTTGGCGATGGGGCCGGAGTCTGTCGTTTACAAGTGACACGAACAGAAAGCGACGAAGGATCACCATGGAAAATCACCGAGTTGTGGTCTTCGCGATTCCTGCGACCCTCATTCAATGACAGCCTGATTTCCAATGACCTGGTGTTCGGATTCAATCAGGCTGTCTTCTCGTGCATCGATGGCCAAACGGGGAAGCGACTGTGGCATGGAGGTCGCTATGGCTTTGGGCAGGCGATCCTGCTTCAGACCACCGGTCAAATCATTGTCGCAGCCGAAAATGGGGATGCAGTCCTGTTAAGAGCCACGGGAGACGGCTTGCAGGAACAACACCGAATCAGCGTGCTGAACGGCAAAACCTGGAATCATCCCATCGTTGCCAACGGATGCCTGTATCTGAGGAACGGAGCAGAGGCGGTGTGTCTTAAACTGACCACTGCATCTTCGACTGCCCCGGCCGTTGCCAGTGTCAAACCGGTGCGTTAACGGAGACGACTTGTGTTTGTTCAACAGGTACGGCAGACGTAGTTTCCAGCAGGCAGCGTTCCGCATGCTCCAGAATGCGGCGATCATACTCTTCCGTGGCAGTGTCTCTGGCCTGATTGTGCCTCGCTTGTGACACCGACCACACCCGGACATCCGGCCCCAGCATGTGGGTCAGCGAAGCAGAGATTTCCGGAGTGATGTAAGTGTCTGCCGCACCGGAGATTAACAGCACCCGATCGGATTCCAGTCCGTCAACCTCGTCGTGCAGATTGATGTAGCGGCAGTTTCTGGCTTTCTCACTGCTCGCGACGGCACACCGAATTGTTCGCTGAACGTGCCATTCCGGAACCAGTCGATACAGCCAGCGAGGCAGAAACAGGTCCGCAAAACGGTCCGCAAAAAATCGCATCGTCGAGAGAGTGGAAAACGCACTATCGGCGATGACGCCACGAACTTTGGGATAGCGTCCGCCAGTCGTGAGTGCGGCGACACCGCCACGGCTGACGCCATAGGCCAGAATCGGCAGCGTGCTGAGACGAGGATGTGATTCCACAAATTCCAGTGCCGCGGCCACGTCCAGCATCTCATATTCTGAAAGCCAGTGCAGTGGTGAGTATCCCTTTGGGCACTCACTGTCACCGTGACCGCGAAAGTCGACGGACAACACCGAATAACCGCGACGGATCAAGGCGCTGCAGTAAAACGGTGCCAGCCAGCGACTACCGGTCATCTCCGGAAAAAACAGAATCAAGCCCGGGCTGTGGTCGTGATCTGCGTTCCAGAGAGATCCAAACAACTGGACGCCGTCCGATGTTTTGAATTGAACCTGCTCAGCGGTAAAATCCATCTCCACCACCGGTACCCGAAAAGAAGGCATTTTTTCGAATCGGGCAGCAATTCTGGAAGTGAGCCACGGATTGACAAGCTTGCGATCCAGCACCAGCACAGCCAACAATGCACACACGGCAGAGATCAGAATGGTTGGACCAGAAAGCATTCCCACGGATTCCTCAATTCGCAGACTCTGAAATCCAGCGGCCGTATGCAACGGTTCTGAATATGACGGAACCTCATCCTTCAACAGCGGTCAAACTGCGTCAATCTCGATACGCCGCAATAATCAGGGCCACGTTCTGACCACCAAATCCAAAGCTGTTTGACAACGCTGCAGTCAGCTTTTTTTCTCGCGGCTGATTGGGAATGTAATCGAGGTCACAGTCCGGATCCGGTGTCTCGTAGTTGATGGTTGCCGGAAGCACTCCGTCACGAATAGCCAGCAGACAAGTGATCGCTTCAACCGCACCGGCGGCAGCGATCAAATGTCCCATCATGCTCTTAATACTTGACACTGGTGTCTTGTAAGCGTGCTCACCCAGCCCCCCCTTGATGGCCATGGTCTCAACCTGATCATTCACCCGAGTGCTGGTCCCGTGAGCGTTCACGTAACCGATTTCCTCGCGGTTAATCTTCGCATCTGCAAGTGCCATCCGAATACAATTGATCGCGCCTCGACCTTGAGGATGGATGTCTGTAATTCGATAAGCGTCGGCGGTCGAGCCGTAACCTCGGATCTCCCCGTAGATCTTCGCACCTCGTGCTTTGGCGTGCTCCAGTTCCTCGAGGATCAGCATACCGGCCCCCTCACCCAGCACAAAGCCGTCACGATTCAGGTCAAACGGACGCGAAGCTGTCTGTGGCGAATCATTTCGCTCGGACAGGGCCGTCAACAAGTTAAAACCTGATACACCAAACGGATGGATCATGCTGTGAGCACCGCCGGACAGCATCACATCAGCATCACTCCGCCGGATGATCTCGGTCGCTTCACCAATTGCCTGGCTGGATGCTGCACATGCCGTGAGACAATTCAGATTCGGCCCCTGAGCGTTGAACACACTGGAGAGGTGTGCGGCCGGCATATTCGGCTCCAGTTCCAGTTCGTACCGGGGATTCATCCGGCAAATAAAGCTCTCTGTGAAGTTGCTAACATCGACTTCACCACTGCGACTTGCTTCCGCCACCAGTGACATGAACTGAAGAAAATGCTGTTGCCCCTCACCAGCCCCAAGGTAAATACCAAAACGCGCGGGGTTGAAATTATTGCTGTCCTGAAAGCCGGAGTCAGCGACTGCTTCTGCCGCAGCACCCAGTGCGAACCGGGAGTTGCGTCCGGCATCCACGAAACGATCAGCATTGGAGATGCGAGACTCAAAGTCGTAGTCGCGAACCTCAGCCGCAAACTTCGTCGGGAACTCAGACGCATCAAAATGCGTGATAGGGCCAACACCGTTACGGCAGGCTTGCTGCGATTCCCAAACTGTCTTTACATCGTTGCCGATCGGCGTTACCGCACCGACACCAGTCACCACTACTCGCCGTTTCATCTCGTACTCCAGTCGACCAGAATCCAAATGGGATTCGTAAACACGATTTGTGTGCAGCCGATTACTCGTTGCCTGCCGCCTCGGCTTCACTGCCGTCACCGGCTTTTCCGACCGTCAGAATATCAAGCAGATTCATACGGAAAACAAAATTCTTCTGGTCGATCTGGCTGAACTGCGGATCGTCGGTCGCCAGGTGAGCAAAAACAATCTCCCCGGACGCTACTTCCCGATCGCCAACGCGTGCCTCCACGCTGACAGTTCCGCCCTCCTCCCGAGCATCTTCCAGCACTGCTTCGTATGTCAGCTGGTCACCCGGACAGGCCCAGCTGTGAAATGTGACTTTCGGCACCTTCGCGAGAACCACATTGTACTTGAAGTCATTGTGCTCCCCGAGCAGGATGCCGCCAGTCTGAGCCATCCCCTCGATCATGAGTGAAGCTGGCATGACCGGAAAACCAGGGAAGTGATCATGCAGATGCTCTTCGGCAAGCGAAACATTCTTGACAGAGACCGCTCGCTTCCCTGATTCAAATTCCACAAACCGATCAACCCAGTACCAGCGCATTCGGTATATCCCTGCTGTCCGCCGTCCTGCGACGGTCACTACGTTTGCTGCGGCGAAGTCAGCCTGTTTGTCTTCTCCGCAAATCTCTGGTCTCGAACCGGACGCTCAGCTGTTGAGCATGTGTCCCAGCCGGACCAAAGGAAACAAAATACGTTGTCATGTAGTTCCCCGCTGGAAGTCCCGTTCCCGAGCACACGGTTGCACACAGACAACGCCGCTCCCAGTACCAGCCGTCTGAAAACGACGTCTGCCGTTCAGGGCTGATGCTCAGGTGTCACCAGGAGCCGAGACACCTCTGTTGGAATGACTGCCACAGACCTGTACGCACACAAGCCCGAATGCAAAGCACTCCGTGTACTGTGCTCAGGACGTGGCATCAGCCGACACCCAGGAACACATCTGACAGGCCCAGTACCAACAGGGCCCAGTACCAACAGGGCCCAGTACCAACAGGGCCCAGTACCAACAGGGCCCCGTGCTGACCGGTCTGTGCACGGCAGTACCTGAGCGTCGGGCAGGGAATCTCCCCAGAAACCCGCCCAACCTCAGTTGCTGCGGCAATCCGACTCAGCCGATTCGTGACTCCACGAACTTGCAGATCATTCCGACTGTGAACAGATCCGAAAGACGAGAGACCGAGGGATCTGACGCGAAGGCGTCGATATCGGCATGCGGCATTCGAGTCCGCAGCTGCTCCAGTCCGTCAGCGGTCACTTTGCCATCTTCCACGAAACCGGAATCGGCATTCGCGAGGTTCTCGGGGAATAACTCACCGCGAGGAATCTTGATGTCAAATGCCTTCTCGAGTCGGAAGCTGATGTCGAGAAAGTCGATCGATTCGGCGCCCAAATCCCCAATCAGAGTGGCTTCCGGGGTGACTTCGTCGTCGTCAACACCCAGTGCATCAACCAGAGTTTCACGTACTTTGTCCAGGACATCTTCAGACATGATTTACCTCTCCAGAGCCTGTGCGTGCCGCAGCAGACCTAGTCACCATACTTTTCAGCGGAGGGACTGCGGTGACTGCAATCTCTCAGCTACCCAATTTTGCCCGCATCAGCACAGCGCTGACGCAGACGACTGCTGCAAGGAATGTTGGCAGGAGCCCTGCTGTTGATGCGTTGCGGGGCAACACAACTTGAGTGGGGCAGCAACCAACCTTTCCAACCAGCGTACGGAACCCGGCGGGGCGGTTTTCCCCGACCACCTCGCCTGCTTCCCTTTCTTCGAATTCCTGTATCAGACGGAATTGTTGTCGTAATCGAGGGGAACTTCCACTATGGAATGCCAACTCGGCAAACTCTGTGCGAAAGTGCCCCAATCGTGGTAACCCGCTCGGAGCAGATTCCTGGTAGACAAATTGACAGGAATCAAAGGCCTCCGAGTGTCAGTCCGCCGTCGACCTTCAGAACCTGACCGGTGACATAGGAAGACTCGTCAGCAGCAAAATACATCACCGCGCCGGCAATATCGTCGGGCAATCCCAACCGTCGAGCGGGGATTTTCTTCTTAATTTCCGCACCCGCCGCACTCACAACGGCGCTCGTCATATCCGTCTCGATGAAGCCTGGAGCAACTGCATTCGCGGTAATACCACGTCGAGCGAGTTCCGTGGCGATGCAGCGGGTGAAACCTTCAACGCCGCCCTTACTGGCCGCGTAGTTCGCCTGGCCGGGGTTGGAGACATCCGCAGCAACACTGCTCATGTTGATGATCCGTCCATACCGCTGTCCCATCATCTGCCGGGTCACGGCCTGACAGAAGTTGAACACACTGGTGAGATTCGTGTCGATCACATCCTGCCACTGCTGAGCATCCATAGTAGCCAGCAGACCATCTCGAATGATGCCGGCATTGTTCACCAGAATATCCAGACGCTCCCATTTCTCCACAACCTGCTCGATGACATTGTCGGCTGCTTCTTTGGAACGAACATCAGCCTGAATGGCCCACGCCTCGTGGCCCTCGGCCGCCAGCGCCGAAACCACCTCGTCCGCAGCCGCTGAATTCGAATTGTAAACGAACGCCACCTTCGCTCCGCCACGAGCCAACGCTTCCACAACGCCTCGGCCAATTCCCCGGCTGCCGCCGGTAACCAATGCAACTCGATCCTTTACCGTCATCTTGTAATTCCTTGTCATTCACCCCGGTACCTGCCCGGGAAAATTGTGACCGGTGCAGGAGTCGGCCAATTCGATGTTGCAGATCCCTGCGAAAATGCTTCTTGTTTTCTTCAGTGTGACGACGTTTCAACGTCACGGCCAGTTTCCGGCCGCAGCCGCATTTGCGATCCTGTCAACCAATCTCTGGGCTTATTTTCTCCGACAAAAACCTGCCCCCTGTTGCTGGCACGGTTACTGGCACTGTTGCATTCGCCTTGAACGCCACGAACATCATGAACGGCCCGCGGAGTCAACATCGGAATGCCTCAATTGCGGTGGGTCAACCAGCCTCAACGCCAGCGGACAACTGCCCCCACTGTTCCCGCATCGCAGCAATCAGTCGACGATCATTGTCAGCCATCTGTGCGTTACGGTCTGCAAGGTTCTGTCGAGTCAACGTCAGCCGAGCACTGACCGCCGACTGTCCATCTTTTGTTCCCGACACCAGAAATTGAGTTTCGGCCTCCCCGGCGGATTTGACTTTGGCTTCAATTTCCAGCACTTCGCCTGGTTTCAAAAAACTGTTGAAACGAACGGCGCGAGCCTGTTTCAGCAGGATCGTGCTGTACCGAAAATTGTCTGTGATTCGTGAAAGCCAGGCACAGGACTGCACCATACACTCCACCATCAGGACGCCGGGAAGGACCGCAAAACCCGGAAAATGATCCTGCAGGTACTCCTCCGCAAGCGAAACCTGCTTGATCGTCCTGATGGACTCTCCAGGAGTGATGGACACAACGCGGTCGACCAGACAAAACTTCATTGCAATTCATCTCTACGGTTTCAGCCGACAGTAATCATTTCACCCGGCAGCGATCTTTCCAGCCGGCAGCGATCTTTCCAGCCGGCAATCCAGCCCCGGGGAACTCCGCTCGACAACAGTTTTTTCGCGAACTCAGAGTGAAATTCCGCCACTAGCCAGCAGAGGCGGCCACCTTCAACGGCAGCAGCCCGCCCACGCTGTTCAATGCGAAATTCACGAATTCTCCGAATTCTCCGAA
>Ga0213858_10001351_pt1 | contig 11708 bp, 12 predicted proteins | sample PICome_FD_160122 | JGI IMG/M metagenome (GOLD analysis project Ga0213858, IMG submission 160122) | Coastal seawater microbial communities near Pivers Island, North Carolina, United States - PICO245 | ecosystem: Environmental > Aquatic > Marine > Coastal | place: USA: North Carolina | collected... | reverse complement strand
CAGTTCTCTCGATTCTAAAACTAATCCTGGCCTCAGGCAGTGACAAGGCTTTGAAGTAGTCCAACAATTTATTCTCTAACTTGGGGATGGCGGCCAATCGTGTTTGATGAATCAAATTGGCTTGCTCATTTAAATCCGCATATATTCGATCAATTTCAGCAGTCAATACCGCTATTCGGTCATCGGTTTGACTCGAATCAGAAAGGCGCTGGCTTAAATTCTCCCGAAGATCAATCAAATCCTCCACCCGATCCATGCCGTGTTTTTTTTGAAGACGATAAAGCCCGTCAAGCAAATTTTCTATGTTTTGGGCCTGCTGTGGATCATGCTCAATACGATCCAATTGTCGATCCAGGCTCGATTGAATGTCAGCGAGCTCGATACGCATCGCCTCAATGCGCTGAGAGAGGTGACCCAAGTCCTGGGTTACCCCATCGATTTGACTCAATCGCTGACGAACCTTGGTCAATTGATCCATCAATCCCAGATCGTCTTGACCCACGATGACCGACACTTCTTGAATCACGTTTTGAATGAGCTCCTGGTGGGTCAACAAATTTTGTTGTTGTTCCAAATCATCCTGATCGATTTGGTCTAAATCCAAGGCCGTCAATTCATTTAAGATAAAATTTTGATAATCCTCCTCCTGCAGCGCACGCTGTCGCAAGTCCACAAGCTCTTGGCGCTCCTTGATGAGCTTTTGCCAATGCGCAAAATCTCCTCGATACTTAATCAACTGCCCTTGGGCCCCCGCCATCGTGTCGATTAAATCCAACTGAAAGGATTCGAGATAAAGGTTATCAGCTTCACCTTGATGGTGAATTTCAACCAGGTGTTTTTTCAGTTCTTGAATTTGACTCAGGGAAGTCGGAGAATCATTCACAAAGGCCCTAGACTTTCCACTGGGCCAAATTTCACGTCTTAAAATCGTGACTTGATCATAATCCAATTCAAGCCGTTTAAATACCTGTTTTAAACCGTAATGCGACACATTGAAATGAGCCTCTACAATGCATTTTTTTTGTGGATCTCGCATGACCTTGGCATCTGCACGTCGACCCAAAACCAGGTCCAAGGCAGATAGGACAATAGATTTACCTGCTCCAGTCTCACCAGTAATTACCGTAAATCCGGAATCAAACTCAACGTTTAAATCCTCGATTAACGCATAGTTCTTAATGATTAAAGATTTTAGCACAATCTACTTGTTTTTAGACCTCCTAAGGCTGGCCTACTCAGGCAAAAGGGCCCTGCCCTATAATTTTATTTTGTTCCAACTGTCACTCTTTGTCGGGGCAATTCTCTTGACAACCTCAACCAACTCCGTAATTTCAATGGTTGGACCATCAGAAAAAATCTGTTGGATTTCATTGGCTTTTGCGTCAAAAAAGGTACGCATTAGAAAAGAATTGGGACGTCTATCGTTTACCTTTTTTAATAAAATGACCGCATCCCTGACACCAGTTTTTCCATTTTTTAAATTGGTCGACATCAAATCCAGACCCGTGCGGTGGTAATCGTACATTACTTGACGAAAATCTTGATATACATTGGATAATACCGCATCGTTAAATCGGTAACGCGATTGGGTTCCATCCACTGCCTTCCAACCTTGGAAGCTGCTCGAGGCCGCCGTATTTACAATTTGTCGTGCTTGCGCGAAATAGGGGTCTCCACCGAAAGGAGCAAAGGTATCGGCATCAAGGCCAATGATGGTGTATACATGATAGGCCAAAACAGAGACCAGATTAGAGTCAAAATTATTTATGTTGAACACCAACGGCTGGAATTCAGAATATTCAAAGACAAATTGTCTGTCGTTGTAATTGTAAACTGGACTGTCATAGGTCGAACCGAACACCGTACGAGAGGACTGCACTTGTAGGCTTCCAGAAAATGAGGTCGATTCAAAACCCTGTAAAATCAACGTGAAGTTACAATCAATACGCTCTTGATTAGTAAAGGTTCGATTGGTCCATTGAGTCTCATTGAGTAGCTCGGTAAGTTGGTCTTTGAGCGTGCGGAAAACTTGTGCATTTGGCTGTCCAGTTTGCTCGGCATCTATGGTCACCGTGGCATTGAGCTCCTGTGCCTCGACATAAACCGAACACAAACAAAAAAGTAGCAATAAGAGATTCCTAAGCATCATTCACATGAATTAAATAATCGACAAGATCTTTGGCCACGAGTTCTTTCGTTTTCAAGTCGAAGGGGGTAATTGTTCCGTCCCGATCAATGAGGGTTACTTTGTTCGTGTCACTACCAAAGGCCACACCCTTGTCTTCAAGCGAATTTAAAACAATTAAATCTAAATTCTTTTTCTCAAGCTTGCTTTTTGCATTGGCCAAAGCCTCTTGAGTCTCCAAAGCAAATCCCACTAAAAATTGATCCTTCTTGATTTGCCCTAAATGGGCTGCAATATCCCTAGTCGGACTTAAGTCAAGTGAGAACGAAGAAGTCTTGTTTTTTATTTTGTGTCGGGCCTCAATGGCTGGCTTAAAATCAGCAACTGCAGCACAACAAATCACGGTATCGCACCCATCAAAATGTTCCAAAACAGTTTCAAACATTTCCTCTCCCGTGACGACGTCAAACTTTTTCACCCCAGGTTGAACCTTTAAATCAACCGTTGGCCCAGAGATCAAAACAACCTCTGCCCCCAGGGCAGAAACATGATTAGCAATGGCGTAGCCCATCTTTCCACTGGAAAAATTACCCAAATAACGCACCGGATCAAGCCGTTCGTAAGTTGGCCCTGCTGTGATTAAATATTTTTTACCTGAAAGCGGCGCTTTACTTTTAAGGTCCTGTCGAATAAATTCTACAATGTGCTCGGGTTCAGCCATTCTTCCTGGACCGATCAGCCCACTGGCCAGTGGACCCTCTTCTGATGGAATCATCAAATTCCCATAACCCGTAAGGCGCTCAAAGGATTCCTGTGTGGCCGGATGCTCGTGCATATCCAAATCCATGGCTGGGGCAAAATATACGGGACATTCTGCTGAGAGATAAGTGGCCAAAAGTAGATTATCACATGTGCCGTTGGCCATTTTGGACAAAGTGTTGGCCGTGGCTGGTGCTACGATAAACAGATCCGCCCATCGCCCTAGATGAACATGATTGTGCCACACGCCTTGATCCAAGGCTTCTTCGTCTGTAAAGGTCCAAAAGACTGGATTTTCGGAGAGTACCGATAAGGTAAGCGGCGCAACAAATTCACGGGCATCCGGGGTCATAACCACGCGAACCTCAGCGCCTTCCTTTTTAAGCAAACGCACTAAGGACGGTATTTTGTAGGCAGCAATGCCTCCGGTAACGCCAATTAAAATTTGTTTTCCCGCGAACATAAGATTGGGTGCTCGTTTAGTCGATCACCTCATCCTTAGTGTTGCGGTGATAGATTTTCTCTTCGAGCCATTCCTGAACTGCCAAAGCATGGGGTTTTGGTAATCGCTCGTAGAATTTCGAAACTTCAATTTGCTCTTTATTTTCGAAAATCTCCTCTAAACTGTCGTTGTAGGTCGCGAACTCATCCAACTTTTCAGTGAGTTCCTTTTTGATGTCCCCATTAATTTGCGTGGCGCGTTTGGCAATAATCGAGATTGCCTCATAAATGTTTCCTGTAGGGGCGTCCAATTGATTTTTATCAATAGTCGTGGTATTCACAGGGGCGTCTGAATTTTTAATATCGCTCATAAAGATCGTTGATTAATTTTTAGATAATGACTGTTCTTGTAATTGGGTATTTATTTTCAAGAGTATTTCCTCAGCTTGACCGCGCTTGGGGCCATTGCTGTAATACTTCATAAAACTTTCAAAATATTTTTTGGCGGTTTTTAGGCGCTCTTCAACCAAATAGGAAACACTGTTTTGGGCCAAAACAAAAGCTGCTTCAAGTCGACCAAAATAGGCCTCCTCTCGATAAATCGATCCCGGGTGATCCTTGATGAAATTATCGTAAGCTTTAATCGAGGCTTTATAATCACTGATTCGAAAATATTGCTTGGCCGTTTCGAAATCCTTGCGCTCTAATTTTACCTTCAACTCTTGAACCATAGTATTGCAATCACCTCTAAAATTAGAGTCAGGATAGTTGTCCACAAATCCTTGAAGTTTTTCCAAGGCGATGTAAGTATCCTTTTGGTCTAAAGAAAATCTGGGTGATAATTCATAATAACTTCTGGCCGACTTGTATGCAGCCATTTCAAGAGAATCACTCTTGGGGTAGGACGCTACGAATCGTTCAAATTGATAACCAGCCAAATAATAATCCTCGAGATTATAAAAGGTATTGGCATAGCGATACATCAATGGTTCAGCCTGAGGTTTTCCTCGATAAATCGGCACAATTTGCTCCATCAAGGGCAATGCCTTTTTGAACTTGTTGGCCTTGTAGAGCGAGTCAGCCATGCTGTATTTGGCCGAGGTGTCGTCAGAACGTAATAACTTCTGATATTCTCCACATCCTGTGGTCAAAATACTCAAAACAAGAGCAATAGCAATATTGCGGTGATTCCAATTCATCGGGCAAAAGTAAGCAATAAATAACAGTATTAAAAATAGATTTTTAGGTCATTAAGGGCGTCCAATACCTCCAGTAAGTCCACGAAAATGGTGACTTTAAGATTTAAACTGACGTGCAAAATTACCAATGCGTTCTGCCAATGTTTCGTCGACCTGGACTAAGGGCAATCTCAGAGCGTTTTGAACCAACCCCATTTCAGCCAATAAGCATTTAATTCCAGCGGGGTTACCTTGCTCAAAGATGAGTTCAATAACGGGCAATAAAGGGTAATGCAAGGCCAGAGCTTTGGACAAATCGCCCTTTAGACCCGCCTGAATCATCGTGCTGAATTCAGACGGATATGCCTGGCCAATAACAGAGATGACCCCTTTACCCCCCATGAGTGTCATGGGAAGGGCTAGATGATCATCACCCGAGATAACCAAAAAATCAGATGAGACCAGCCCAATGACCTCCATGGCTTGTCCCAAGTCCCCTGAGGCCTCTTTTATGCCTATAATGTTTGGATGCTCACTGAGCTCAGCCACTGTTTTTGGCAACAAATTACTCGCAGTTCTTCCAGGGACATTGTAAAGAATAACCGGAACATTACTGGCATCGGCTATAGCCTGAAAATGGGCCTTAAGACCTGACTGAGTGGGCTTATTGTACATCGGGCATACCGATAATACAGCCGCAATATCATCCGCATTAACGGACTGAGCGGCCTCTACAACGGCCTGAGTGTCGTTTCCACCAACACCGAGTACCACAGGGACCCGACCTTGGTTCTCCTCAAGAACTAGGCTTAAAGCACGTTCTTTCTCTTTTTTGCTCAAGGTGACGCTTTCTCCGGTCGTTCCCATGACCACCAAATAGTTAATGCCGCAATTGATTTGATGATTGACTAAAACACTCAACGCCTGTTCATCTAAATGACCACTTCGATCAAAAGGGGTGACTAGGGCCACTCCTGTTCCTATTAACTCGTTCATATTTTCTTATTTAAAATCCCCATATACTTGACAAACTCACTACGCAGCAATTCCAGACGCTCTGGTGACACGCCAAGAGAAAGGTCAAATAGAGCCGGATTAAGCCCCTGACTACCGACTTTGAACTTGCTTTTGGACTTGGCCACGACCAAATCTAACAATTCATTGCCAGGATTGTACAGCGACAACAGCACGTCAAAAGAGGTCTCGATGAATTCCAAGGCTCCAGGATTGTCAATCCGACCCTGCCAATCAAAATCTGCATTGGTCAATTGATTTTGCCTTAACGTGGGTAATTTCTTTTTGACCTCCAAATAAGTAAAAATCTTAATGTCCTTTGGGGCCATGTTTAATGCTACATACCAATCGTACAAGGCATCAAACTCGGGAACCACTTGCTCATCTATTAAAATTCCAAGCGTACGACATTTGGCGTTAATCTGGGAGCGATCACGAGATTTTAAAGCCTGTGCCAAGTCTCGGCCGAGCCATTTCTTTTTAAGCCATTCTCTAATTTGATGCCACAATTCCATAGAATCAATTCGCCTTGTTAATCATTTCAAAAAAGTCGTTCTCACCAATAATGGGTATACCCAATTGATCCGCCTTTTGACGTTTGCTCGGACCCATCTGATCACCAGCGACCACATAGGAAGTCTTGCCAGAAATACTGCCCACGACTTTACCCGAATGTTCAGTGATTAAATTCTTTAATTCGGCCCGACTGACCTTTTGGAATACACCGGATACCACAAACGACAATCCGTCCAGTGCAGCTGAACTCAATTGTATTTGTTCTGTACCCATAGCTTCAAATTGACAGCCGTAGCTCCGGAGTCGCTCGATGCGATGCCAATTGTCCGAATCAGAAAAATATGCCATTAGACTGTCGGCAATTTTCACGCCAATATCGTCCACGGCCAATAATTCATCTTGGGTTGCCGCCTTGAGTGTATCAATGTCAGTAAAGGCCTGGGCCAATTTCTGCGCCACTGTTTCTCCCACATGTCGAATACCCAAAGCGAATAATACCTTGTGATAGGGCTGTTTTAGTGAGTCTTTTACCCCCTGAATTAGATTTTCAGCACTCTTCTGCCCCATGCGCTCCAAGGGGACGACCTGATCCATCCTCAAACCGTATAAGTCCGCAAAATCATTGATAAGGCCTTGACGTACCATCAAGGCAACCGTCTCCTCACCCAACCCATCGATGTCCATGGCCTTTCGAGAAATGTAGTGACTGATGCGGCCGATAATCTGTGGCGCGCACTCGGATTCATTAGGACAATAATGCTGGGCTTCGCCCGACAGCCGAATAAGAGGTGATTCACACTCAGGACAGGACTCTATAAAGCCAACAGGCAGGGCATCTTCTCGGCGCAAATGATCGCGGACGGCCGTTATTTTAGGAATAATTTCTCCCCCTTTTTCAACCACAACTACATCACCAAAATGCAGATCTAATTTCTCGATTTGATCGGCATTGTGCAATGAGGCACGCTTGACAACGGTTCCTGCTAATTCAACAGGTCTTAGCTCCGCCACAGGCGTAATCGCCCCAGTTCGGCCGACTTGATAAACCACATTCAACAATTCAGTCTGTACTTCTTCTGCTTTAAATTTATAGGCCATGGCCCATCTGGGGGCCTTTGCGGTATATCCCAGCTCGACTTGTTGATTGAGATCATTGACTTTAATTACAACACCATCGATTTCATACGGCAGCTCGTGTCGGTGTTGGTCCCAGTAATCGATAAAAGCCATAACCTGATTCATGTCGGCTGCAGCTTTGGCTTGGGCCGGCACCTTAAATCCCATGGCGCGGGCTTGATCCAACATACTTTCTTGGGTGTCAATGGGCCATTTTGCCCCTTGAATGCTATAGAGGAAACAAGTGAGTGGTCTTTTGGCAACCTCTGCACTGTCCTGGAGTTTTAAACTCCCTGATGCCGTGTTTCTTGGGTTTTTGAACAATTCCTCTCCCAGCGCTGCCCGCTGTTCGTTCAGCTGCTGAAAGCCTGATTTAGTCATGATGATTTCTCCCCTAATATCAAATCGCTCCGAATTTGGCGCATTAACTTTTAGGGGGACAGTGTTTATGGTACGTATGTTTGCGGTTACCTCGTCGCCTTGCAGTCCATCACCACGGGTAACGGCTCTTAGCAAACGTCCTTGCTCGTAAGTCAAACTGATTGAAGCACCATCGTATTTTAGTTCACACATATAAGTCACCGGTCCATCGACGACTTTTTTGACACGGGCTTCCCAATCCAATAAATCTTCTTTAGAATAGCTGTTGTCCAAAGAATACATCCTGTGATCGTGCACCACAGTCTCAAAAGACTTGGTGATCGAACCCCCGACACGTTGGGTGGGTGAATTTGGATCGGCAAATTGTGGATGATCGCGCTCCAAATCTTGCAGTTCTCTGAGCAATCGATCGAATTCAAAGTCAGAAATCACTGGTGTATCCAACACGTAATAGCGGTGATTATGGGCCTCTAATTCAAGGCGGAGTGAATTGATTTTTTCTTCCACACTCATAGGACAAATATAAGGATTCCGGCGGCGAGATATCGACCAAATACAGATAAATTAGTGCCTTAGTTTTCCGGGCGCACTCCCAAAACAAAACGGGGTTTTCCCCACTCATCTTCGCGCGTAATGACCTGGGTGTAGGCCAAGGTCTCGAGCATCTGATGAACCTGATCAGCATAGCGGTAGTGACATTCAAAATAAAGACGCCCTCCCGGGTTAAGATGATGCCGCCCTTGATCTGCAATTCGCTCATAGTAATTAATAGGATACTCATCCGAGACAAAAAGTGCCCCATGTGGCTCGTGCTGTCTTACATTATTGTGCATTAATGGTTTTTCACTCAGAGGAATGTACGGTGGGTTCGATACCACCAGGTCAAATGACTGACTTGGCCAGGGCTTGAAAACGTCTTGGACTTGCCATTGGACCTCCGCCCCAATACTGGTTTGATTTTCTTTGGCCAAGGTCAAGGCCTCTTTAGAGATATCCCAAGCCTGCCATTGGGTTTCCTTCATTGATGCTGCTGCACTTAAGGCGATGCAACCGCTTCCAGTCCCTATATCCAGCGCCTTTTTTGGTTTTTTTTCTCTCTCCAAGTCGAGCATTAGTCGGACAAGCTGCTCGGTTTCAGGTCTTGGAATAAGTGCTCCTTTAGACACCTTAAACTCATGGCCGAAAAACCGAACACAACCTAAGACATATTGAATGGGTTCGTTATTCAACAGCCGGCTCAACACCTGATTAAGCCACTTCTGATCAACATCCACAAGCTCGGTCTTTTGCTGGATCACCAAGTCTACCGCCTCCCAACCAAAACGGGTCGAAAGGACCATAATCAAAAGGCTTCTCGATTCTTCATTTGGATAGATGGCACTCAAGGCATTCATCCAATGCTGTTGCCATTGCTTGACCGTCATAATTGGCTTATGGTTTTTAACATTTTAATCCCACAGGCATGATGACCAGTATCCCCTAAAGGACCGTCAATGTAATCAAAACCTGATCGTAGATACAGCGCTTGGGCGTGCTTCATATAATCCATGGTTTCGATATAACAAAAATCAAATTTTTCAGCCACAGCAAATTTGAGGCATAAGTCCATCATTTGGCGCCCGTAACCTTTTGATCGCGCTTGCTTGGAAAAGTACATTTTCTGCAACTCGCAATAGTTGCTGTGAAAATTGGCCAATGGAGCAATCCCGGCTCCACCAAAAATTGTTTGACCATCGGTCAACACATAATATCGTGATTTGGGGCTTTGGTAGAATTGATACATGGCGTCCAAAGAGGGATCGGCATAAGCGGTACCGACTTTGGGCACATTGAACTCGAGCAAAACTGAGCGAATTAACTGACCCATTTCTGGATCATCACCAGGCTGGATGCATCGAATCTGCAGCATTTTTTGAGTGAAATTTTAATGGTACTTTTGAAGGGTGAAGATACACGAAAAATTCATGGAACGTTGCCTTCAGTTGGCCAAAAACGGCTGGGGCACTACCTACCCCAACCCCATGGTTGGCTGTGTCATTGTGAAAGATGGAAAAATCATCGCTGAGGGTTGGCATCATCACGCTGGTGGGCCCCATGCCGAAGCGCATGCCATCATGCAAGCCAAAGCCGATGAGCTCAAGGGCGCTACCTTATATGTCAACCTCGAACCCTGCAATCATATCGGTCGAACAGGAGCATGTGCCCCACTGGTAGCAAGTCATGGCATAACAACCGTAGTCATCGGCTGTATTGATTCAAATAAAAAAGTAAATGGATCGGGCATTGATTATCTCAAAGATCATGGTCTAAAGGTCATCACCGGAGTTCTTGAGCAAAAGGCTCAAGCACTGAATAAACGATTCTTTCGCTTTCACCGAGATAAAAGACCACACCTGGTCTTAAAATGGGCACAAACCAAAAATCAATTTTTTGCGCCACATTCTAAAGAAATCAATCGTCCAGTTTGGATCTCTAATGCGTATTCAAGACAACACGCCCATAGTTTGCGCAGTAAAGAACAGGCCATCCTGGTTGGATACAATACTTGGCTTGAGGACCAACCCAAATTGACCGCCTATCGATGGAATGAAAATAACCCAACGAAAGTGGTTTTAGGAGGAAGCCAACGCCCGACAAAAGAGGTGCTTTGGATTCAGCGAAATCGAGTTGACACCGTCGGTGAGTTACTTCATGAACTCTATAAAAACGACATACAGAGTGTCCTTGTAGAAGGAGGGGCTAAGACACTGCAGCAATTCATAGACGCCGACCTCTGGGATGAGTGTTATGTTTACCAGAGTCCGAATGACTGGAACGAGGGTCTCAAAGCCCCAAGAATGCCCGGAAATCCAAAAAGCCTCACTGAATATGGGACTGATGAACTGCTCTATTTTTCAAAAGAATAATGACTAAGGCTAAAACCAGTTTTAAAACCATAAAACAAGGCGCCAGTGATGTCCTCTATAAAAGTAAAGGCAGTAAATTCATCGGTTTCAGCAAAAATATCAGTAGCCCCGAGGACGCATTGGCATTTTTTGATCAACTAAAAAATAATCACAATGGGGCCAATCATTGCTGCTATGCCTATAAGGTCGGGATGGACCCCAGTGAAACTCGTGTGAATGACGATGGAGAACCTAGTCACAGTGCCGGAACTCCAATTCTTGGTCAGATTCAATCTTTTAGTCTGACCAATACGGCCATAGCGGTGATTCGATATTTTGGCGGAACTAAATTAGGGGTGGGCGGCTTAATTAAAGCCTATAAGACAACAGCTCAACTGACTTTAGAACAATCGGAATTCATGACACAGCACCTCCATAGACAAGCTGAACTGCGTTTTGAATATGAACAAGTCGGCGCAGTAATGCAATGGATAAAAACAAATCAATACACCGTTGAGCAAAAGCACATCGATAGAAAAAGCCGAGTTATTTTTCAATTGCCAATCACAGATCAAGAAAAGGCACGATTATATTGGACAACTTTTCAACAGGTGGACCTATCGATCCACTAAACTTCATGGAAAATTTTTAACGCGTAAAAACAAGTCGCCTTAAGACTTCATATTTTTATCAATGGATTCCAGAAGGTAGTCTGGAGCCTGACGTATTTTTCCAGTTTTTTTATCGACAAAAGCGAGGGTGGTTTGAGCGGTCACCAAGCGCTTATTCTCTTGATTATAAATCGTGTAGGAAAATTCTATTTTTACCGCTGGTTTTTGAATCAATGTCGTTTCAATTTCGAGCAGGTCATCATAATGTCCGGGAGCATGATAATTTATGCTCAATTGAGTCACGGGAAGCAAAACATTTTCTGACTCTAAAGATTTGTAGGTGTGACCCATTTTTCTCAGCCAATCTGTTCTAGCCTGTTCGAGGTACAAGGCGTAGTTTCCGTAGTAAACATAGCCCATTTGGTCGGTTTCGCCATAGCGAACACGAATTTTACATACTGTTTTACAGGACATTAATTTTATACATAAAATGAGATCAAAATTTTTGTGAGCGGGCTCTCGTAATAATGAGAAAAAAAAAATCAAAATTCAATAGGCTTTCTATTTTTTTTTTAGATTTTTTGTTCACATATTTGTATTGTTAAGAAAATGTTAGCACTGGGTCCTCGGATCGCTAATTTCATTCTGTTTTTTAACCAACATAAAACGCTTTAATTAATCA
>Ga0213858_10001349_pt1 | contig 11725 bp, 13 predicted proteins | sample PICome_FD_160122 | JGI IMG/M metagenome (GOLD analysis project Ga0213858, IMG submission 160122) | Coastal seawater microbial communities near Pivers Island, North Carolina, United States - PICO245 | ecosystem: Environmental > Aquatic > Marine > Coastal | place: USA: North Carolina | collected... | reverse complement strand
AAAAAACTTTGAGGCGGAATTGAAGGGGAGAGGGTTTGTCAATCAGGAGACAGTAGCAAAGGTTAAAGATAGTTTGGTGAAGGGATCGAAAGAGACGGTGCTGAAACCTGCTACAAAAACACCAGTAAGTAGGCAAACAACGTTCAAAGATTTCACACGTCGTTATCAACCTAATGTTCAAGGTCCAAAAAGATCTGAGTTACAAGTACAGGCAGATCATATATTGAGGACGATACAGAATAAGAGAAAGATGATAACAAAGGCACAGTTGGATTCATTAAAGATCTCACAGAAAGAAAAGGATAAGTTAATTGCACAGGGATTGGTTAGTGAAGCAGTTTCTAAATTATTTCCAGCAGTAGTTAAAGCAACAGCAAGACAACTCTTCAAGAGTAAGGGATTAGTGAGTAAAGTAAAAAGAGCACTACCTAGTCAACAAGTTAAACAGATAAAGTTACCAAGAACAACAACAGGATTTGAAACTGCAAGAGGATCAAGATACTCATTTTCAAGAAAACCAGGAGAGTTTGCTAAAACACAAAGAACAGCAGTTAATGATCCAACACACCCAACAAAGGCAGGATTAAAACAAAAGTCAGATTGGACATTGTTTACAACTCCTAATGCTGCATTTGATATGAAAACAAAATGGATGGGTGGAGCATCAAGAAAAGACTTCTATAAAGGTTTCCCAGCAGCAACTAATCCAAAAAAAGGTAACGCAGCAGTTGAGGTATGGAATGATTATGAAGGTAAAGGACGTGCTATGCATAACAGTAATCCTATTACTAACTTAAGGACAAGAGGTAGAGGTAACTTATCCATGTATCCTCAAGACCGTAAAGACTTAGCACAGAGAGTAAGAAGAGCATTAAGGAATGAACCAAACAAAGAAACATTAAGGAGAGAGATAAAAAGAGGAGAAGATCGGAGTCTAACTAATCTTTATCGTTATAGAAACAATCCTCAAGATCCTAAGACATTAGAGAGAGTATTACGGCAACAGAAGAAAGGATTAGCATAGAACGTGTGGAAGATTTGGTGTAAGGCATTAGGTCAGAAAGAGGGTAAGAGTAACAGAGAAGCAGATGCAGTTGCTGTTATTCGTACCCTTATTTTATTGGGTTATATGATTACTAACTGCTTTATCATGGCAGGGGTTGTTAGACATTGGAATGATGTAAATACTGTATCCTGTGATACAGAAGTAATTAAAAAATAGGTTTTTAATGTAAGAATAAATATAAAACACTTTTTTGTCTTTGAGATACTGTGTGGTTGCTGTGGAGTGTCCTGAGAGTGTCTCTGAAGGGTTTTGAGTGCTTATAAATGTGTCCAGGTGTTGTGAGTTTAGCGAGCGTATCATAAGACGCGCAAGTTGTCAACCCACGGGGACGGCGAAAAGTTCTGAGACCCACACAATTTTTATATCCCATGTATAAATAAACACTATGAATCTCGACGAGACTCATATCTCGACTAGACACATCATCTAGACTAGATTGACATCTCGACGAGTTATCTGTATAATACACAAAGATCTCGACGAGGATTATGTACGACGACTACGATCTCGACTATACATATGCACCTGAATACACATACGATCTCGACGAGACATATGACATGTGGGTGCAATCGTTCGCGAATGCATCACATCTAGATGAGCAAGATCTCGACGAGGAATATGCACGTGACGCGCAAGATTATGATGCGCTTGCGTATAAACATTATGCATGATATAATCTAGTACACATACACATCTCGACGCCATGTATACACCTACAAAGCGCACAGTTCGGGTTACTCTCGACATAGAGTGTTATGATGATTTAGATTTAGAATCATTCGATTGGAATGATATTCTAAGTCTAGAAGGTGATGAGAATGTGTACGTTACCACAGAAGAAAAATATATCGACTGGTAGTGTGCCAGTTCGTGGATTGGCACACCGCTCCTATGGGGCGGTTTTTTTATGTTTACCGGAAGGCAGGGGCGGTGGCGATGTATTTTCGTCTACAGCGGTACCCCCCGCCTCGTCTGATTTCCTATAGGATACCACGGCAGGGATCCACTGCAACCGATTGTGTGCCAGTTCGTGAGGTGTCCACCATTGCCACACAGGGTGCCGTTTTGGTGTATTGTTATCTCAAGTTCAAAAACGACCCATGGATTTCGACACTTTCGACGCTGACATTTTCGCTGAGATTAATGATGCTCCTGGTGAAATCTTTGACATTCCAGAGATGCAGGATCAGAAATTTGACGTTGAAGCATACATCAACGGGGAGACCGACTACTGATGTGACAGTCGGGGAAGTGGCACAGACCCCCTTGCGCTTCCCCCCGTTCTGCGCCATACTACGTACATCAATCAAGGAAAGGAATTTTCCAGATGACCAACCTGAACCAATTCTTCGCTGACTGCCTGAACCTGCCTTATAAGGGCAACAGTCAGGACAACCCCGAGCATGAAAATCAAGTCGCAGAATTGCTTGAAAAGTACAACCTGAAGTACGAATTTCAACCGAACGGTATTCAGAACTCTCCGGACTTCCGTGTGCATCATGAGGGCAAAACTTATGATGTTGAGTGTAAGTCTTCTAAGCAGGCATTTCCTACATACAACGGCGGACTTCCTAAGAAAGGTGTTATCTACATCTTCAGCAGTAAGAAATACAATGAAACCACAATTTTCTTCGCTGATGATGTTGTGAGTGAAAAGAAGCGTGAAATGTATAGCAAACTCACTGAGGAACTTAACACCATCCTGAAAATGTATCAACTGGATGATGAGTGGAAGGAAGATGAGCGCGGGTTTGACTTCTACATCCGCAACATGTACACACAATCCGGTGGTAAGGATAAGACCGACTACTTCACACATTCCTCCCGCAATAAGTGCGAACAAAATGTTATCAACTACTCCTTCTGAAACCAGTTGGAGGACTGGCACAGCACCGGTTGAAATCCCGCCGATTCTGTGCCATATTAGAACCATGAACAAAACACAAAACCCCTACCGTCAACAGATCATCGCCCAAGGTCGCGATCCGATCGACGCTCCCATCCGTGAGGTTCCCGCCCGTTATCGGGACCGCTTCGCCACCTATGAAGAATATCAGGAGGCAATCGCGGAAATGCTCAACGGCATGTGACAGTCGGGGAACCGTCCCCAACCTATTGACTTTCCCTCCATTCCATCCTATCTTCCGGATATGAAACAAACCAAATTCGATTCCAACGGCATTTTCGCCAGCACTCCTGAACTTGCCAACATCGCCCTGCAGGTGTTGGAGCAGGAGAAGCGTGAGCGGGAACTGCGCCGCGAGTGGTTCAGCAAGTGGAATGAGTCCAGCAACCACGACGGTGGACAGTGGGGAATCTGGAACATCAGCGACCGCGACTGACCCGCTGACCCCTTATAATTTTCACATACCAAACAAACCAACTCACATCATGCTCAAAGGAACCGAACTGCTCAACGCCATCGCCGCCATGCCCGAAGGCACCACCCGCACCGAACAGTGCCGCGCCTGCGGTTATGAGATCGACGGTCGCCTGCATTTCACTGACTTTTTCACTGCTATTCTTGAGGCGAAAGGTGAGATCAAAACCGAGGATCAGCGGAATGAAGAACTGATCCAACAATATCCTGAGCAAAGTGATATCCTGACTGAATTGCTTGAGGATTATGATTCTGAGGCGATTGAGGAGTTCATTGAGTACTTCGGAGAAGAGAATCTGGAGTCCTTCACTGATGCTTACCAGGGCGAAATGTCTGGCGCTGAGTTTGCTGAGCAGTTGGTCACTGATTGCTACTGTCTGGACATTCCTGCCTTTGTTTGCATCGACTGGGAGCAAACTTGGGAAGAATTGCGTTACGATTACACCGAACTGTCCGGTCACATTTTCTGCAACCACTTCTGAACCAGTCGGGGGACTGTCCACTTCGGTGGTTCCAGTCCCCGCGAATCCGTGGTATGATTCGTTCAACAAACAAACAACCCCATGACCTATCCCACACCCGACGCTAACGGAACCATCTCCTGGAGTGAGGCGGTTCAGTTCGTTTTCTCCCCTGACCCTGATCTGAACTTTTTGGTTCAGTTCGCCCGGGATTATGGTCATCTGTTCGGTGAGCGGGTGGACCTTGGCGAATTAGAGGTTTGGTATTCGGAGCTGGCAGTTGCCGCCATTGCCGACTGTGTGTTCGGTTAGGCAGGCGGCACAGGGGGGTTGACCCCAGCGTGGGTTCGTGGTAGGCAGTGCCGCGCCCCCGCCCGCCGTCCGGGCGCCGCCCGTGTATATAAAACGCATAGGTACCATTAAGCTATAAAGTCTTGCTTTTGCCAGCTCTTTGTATAACGCAAGACTTTTCTATATAAAACAAAAATGGAAATAGGTATAACTTCTATGCAAAAAAATCCCGGAGAAAATTTTTCGACTGTAGGGGTCGATCCTGTAACTGGTGAGTATGTCATTAAAGTACCTGAATGGATCATCAGTGAATTCGGGTGGTATGAAGGTACAGAGATCAACATGGAAGTTGACGGCGATTGTATTGTGATACAGGAGCAGTAATAACCGAACCATAGAGTAGACATAATGTCTATCTCATAGTATAATTACCTTTGAATCGATTCACATTCACACTTGACCAAATTATGGCAAAAGGATTTACAGTAAAAGCAAAAACGCCCGTAGCGAGTTCTACACCTAAAGCAGTAGAGTGGGACTATGCAAAAGCAAGAGAGATGATCAAAGGGAAGACAGTAGTATTCTGTCTACCTGGACGAGGAGTATCATATACGTATTTGAAGAACTTTGTTCAACTTTGTTTTGACTTAGTACAGAACGGAGCAAGTATTCAGATCTCACAGGACTATAGTTCCATGGTGAACTTTGCCCGTTGTAAGTGTCTGGGTGCTAATGTACTGCGTGGACCTGATCAGAAACCATGGGATGGTAAACTTCCTTATGACTATCAGTTGTGGATTGATAGTGATATTGTATTCAATGTAGAGAAGTTCTATCAGTTGGTATTGATGGATAAGGACATTGCTTCTGGTTGGTATTGTACTGAAGATGGACAGACCACTAGTGTTGCTCATTGGATGGAAGAAGATGACTTCCGTAATAATGGTGGTGTCATGAATCATGAGACACTGGAAACCATTCAGAAGCGTAAGAAACCTTTTACAGTTGACTATGCTGGTTTTGGATGGTTGCTGATCAAGAATGGTGTCTTTGAGCATGAAGAGATCAAGTATCCATGGTTTGCTCCTAAGATGCAGGTATTTGAATCTGGTGAGGTACAAGACATGTGTGGAGAGGATGTATCATTCTGTCTGGATGCTATCGCAGCAGGTTTTGAGATTTGGTGTGATCCACGTATCAGAGTTGGTCACGAGAAGACAAGGGTGATCTGATGTCTACAGAGAAGTATACAATCTCTCATCATGGTCAAGTACTTGCAGAAGGGTTGACCCAAGAGGAATACTTTGATAAAATGATGGACCTGGCAGAGGACTTCTACTCTTCTGGGTCTCCGAATCCCTCGGAATTACAAACAACTATCACTAAGGACGATTAAGTTATTATGGCACGCTCAAAGACTGGACTGGTCAAAGACGGTTTTATGCCCGGAAAACCGAAGGCAACTCGTCAAGGATCCGGAAAAAACACGAAGTATGCCGCTACTTCTCGTAATGGTAAAAAGAAACCCTATCGTGGTCAAGGACGACGCTGATAAAAAATAAATATTGGTAGGGATAGGAACCCCTATAAAAGTTCTGATTCACACAATCAGGAGCGTCATGGGTAATTCACCTGTCGATAGAGATAAAGATTATATGTTCCAAACATTTGGCACCAAGTATCTAATTACTGATTATTGGTCAATGCCACATACGACGAATGATAAACCTGAAGAATTGGAAGAAGAAGAGGTAAATCAAAAATCTGAGTGAGGGGGTATAAATAAATTTAAGAAAATCACCCCATTTAAATGGCAGTTCAGAGGGTATCCAGAGCATTTAAAGATATTAGTTTCGCCTTTGATCCACATCCTGTGACAAAGGACTTGCCTGTGCTTACTAATGAACGTGCAATCATTCGATCTGTACGTAACTTAGTTGAAACAATACCTACTGAACGCTTCTTCCAACCATTATTAGGTACTGATGTCCGCGATTCTCTTTTTGAGTTCGTGGACTTTGGTACTGCAAGGGTTATCGAAGACCAAATTAAGAATACAATTCGATTCTATGAAGATAGAGTCGAAAATTTAAAGGTTCAAGTTGAACCTAGACCTGATAATAACTCTTTTAATGTAAATGTATTCTTTGATATCGTAGGGAAAGATTTTCCACCACAAGCCTTCTCCTTTATATTGGAGGCAACGCGATAAAAAATGCCTTTTACACAGTTTACTAACCTAGATTTTGATCAAATTAAGGTCCAAATCAAAGATTATCTCCGTGCTAACTCCAATTTCACGGATTTTGACTTTGAAGGATCTAACTTTTCGGTCTTAATTGACACGCTTGCTTATAATACTTACATTAATGCCTTTAATGCGAACTTAGTCGTCAATGAATCCTTCCTGGATGGCGCTACAGTACGTGAAAATGTGGTTTCCTTGGCAAGAAACATTGGTTATATCCCTCGATCAAAGACTGCAGCAGTCGCAGATGTCACTTTTAGTGTTCCGACAAGCACTACAGGTGGTTTTATCTCCTTAGAAGCAGGTCTTGTATGTGTTGGAGCAGCAGATAACACTACATATCGCTTCTCAGTACCAGAAAACATCAGTGCAACCGTAGTAAATGGCACTGCTCAGTTCGGTACTGCCGATAAACCCATTAAATTATACCAAGGATCGTACCTGACACGTCAATTCTTGGTTAATACAGCACAAGATCAGCGTTTTATCCTTGATAATCCTAATATTGATACAACAACTGTTAGAGTTTATGTAAAAGGTGTCAATGATACGGGTCTTGGAAGAGAATATCACGTTGTAGACAATATTCTGAACATTGATAAGACCTCTGAGATCTTCTTAATCCAAGAAGTTCAAGAAGAAAGGTACGAATTGCTGTTTGGTGATGGATATTTTGGAAAAGAACTAGAAAATAACGCCATTATTACCGTTAGATACATCATTACTGATGGTGCAGCAGGAAATGGTCCTTCATTGTTCGATTTCCAAGGTAATTTTGTTGATGAAAATGGTGTAAGACTCATTCCTACTGCTTCAGTGCCCGTTACAACCGTCCAGAGGGCGATAAATGGTGGTGAAATAGAGAATGTATCGTCTATTAAGTATTTTGCTCCTAGACTCTACTCAGCGCAGTACAGAGCGGTTACAGCAAGAGACTATGAAGCGATTATTTCTTCCGTGTATCCAAATATGGAGTCGGTTGCAGTCGTTGGTGGAGAAGAATTAAGTCCTCCTAAGTTCGGGACGGTACAGATTAGTATCAAACCTAAGAATGGTACATACGTTTCAGACTTTGACAAGCAGAACATTCTTTCAAGACTGAAGCAATACTCAATTGCTGGTATTAACCAGAATATTATTGACTTGAAAGTCCTTTATGTTGAACTTGATTCGACAATTTATTATAACGATAATCAAATTTCAAATTCAGATGATCTGAAAACTAACATCACTGCTGGTTTGAGCAGATATTCTAAGGATGTGGATATGAATCGTTTTGGTGGACGATTCAAGTACAGTAAAGTACTACAACTCATCGATAGAGTTGACAATGCAATCTCTTCTAATATCACTAAAGTTAGAATTAGAAGGGATATGAAGGTTCTGAAGAACCAGTTTGCTCAATATGAACTCTGCTTTGGTAATAGATTCCACGTTAATCCTAATGGTCTGAATATTAAGTCCACTGGATTCACTCTAACAGGTAGTTCTGATATCGTTTATTTGACTGATGCACCAATTATTGGTACTGGTCTTGATCAGATCACAAATGCCACTGAAGCAACGCAGACTTTCTTAAGGAGACCACAGTCACTTGATATTGAAAAAGGTGTTATTTCCATTGTAAAACTGGATGCTAATGGAAATAGAGTTGTTGTTGCTAAGGATGCTGGAACTGTTGATTACAAGAAAGGTGAGATCCTTCTCAGTACAATTAATATCTCATCTACTGTTGCCCCAAATTCAGTTATTGAGGTTCAGGCATTCCCAGAATCCAATGATGTTGTTGGTCTGAAAGATCTTTATCTGACGTTAGATGTTTCCAAGAGTCAGATAAATATGGTTAAAGATGTTATCGCATCTGGTGAAGATATTTCTGGCGTCTCGTTCATAAGAGATTACTATACTTCAAGTTATTCAAACGGAGCATTACAGAGGAAATAAGATATGTCGCATTTTGAGAAGAGAGTGCAACTCAATAAAATTATTGAGAGCCAACTTCCAGAATTCTTAGTTGCCGATTTTCCAAAAGCAGTAGAATTTTTCAAACAGTATTTTATCTCCCAGGAATTCCAGGGTGGTAATACTGATCTGATTGATAACCTTGATCGTTATATCAGGGTTGATAATCTGGTGCCAGAAGTTGTTGTTGGTAAAACAACTCTCTCCTCTGCTATCTCAACATCTGATACTACAATCACTGTAGCATCTACAAAAGGTTTTCCAGACGATTATGGTCTGCTGAAGATTGGTGATGAGATCATTACCTACACAGGTAAAACTGATACTACGTTTACTGGATGTATTCGTGGATTTAGTGGTATCACTGGGTATGATGACTCTACAGAGGCGTATTTCTCTAATGTCAACCGCCAGAGTGTAATCTTCAAAGACACCACCGCACAGGCGCACACAGCGTCCTCTGAGGTTCAAAACCTTAGTGCTCTCTTCCTGCAGGAGTTCTATAAGAAACTCAAGAAGACTTTCACTCCAGGATTTGAAGAACTCAAGTTTGTTGATGGACTTGATGTTGGAAACTTCATTAAAAATGCTAGAAGTTTCTACCAATCAAAAGGTATTGAAGAGTCTGTAGTCATTCTCTTTAAAGTTCTTTATGGTGTAGAAGCAAAGGTCATTGATCTAGAAACAAGACTGATCAAACCATCTTCTGCTGATTATATTAGAAGAGAACTGGTTGTAGCAGAAGTATTATCTGGTGATCCATTTAAACTTGAAGGTCAAACCATTTTTAGATCAGTTGATCTAAACACTAGTGCTTCAGTATCTGATGTAGAAATATTCACAAGAGATAATAAGACTTTTTATAAAATTGGATTGTTTGTTGGATATAATGACAGAGATCTCATTGAAGGTGAGTTCATTGTACCAGGATACTCCAAAGTTCTGGAACCAGTTGAAATTGGTGGTGAAACAATCGCTGTTGACTCAACGATCGGATTCCCTGATTCTGGAACTCTGATTAGTGGAACCAATACTATTACATATACTTCTAAGAGTATCAATCAGTTCTTCGATTGCACTGGTGTAACAACTAAAATTGAAGTTGCTGATCCTATCAGAGCAAATGAAACTGTTTTTGGATATGAGAATGGTGATACTGAAAAGAAAGTAGAACTTCGTATCACAGGTGTATTGTCCAACTTTGAGGCAATCGGTGATATTCCTTTAATGGAAGCAGATGAAATTATTTCTGTCAAGAATGTTGGTGAAGTAATCTATAATCCCGTTGAAGATAAAACTTACAAAGAAGTATTTGCAAACTCTTGGATTTACAATACAAAGTCAAGAGTCAATGTTGACTCAATTAATGGTGCAAACTTTACCCTTAAGTCTGATATTGATAAGTCTCAATTTAGAATTGGTGATTCTGTAGACATTTTAGTTGGTGGTAGTAATGTCAAAGCGTCTGCTGATGCACTGATTACTGCTATACCAAACAATACAGTTTTAACTCTGAGCAATATTTCTTCGTTTGTACCTGCCGCTGGTGTTTCTTACAGCATCAGAAGAAATCTAAAGAAGAGTAAGAGTTCAGGTGTTCTTATTAAATTAGGTCAGAACATATACATTGCTAATGCTTTGAATGTATATACCGATGATCTTGGTCAATTTGGATATGTAGCATCACATTCACTTCCTGGTTATACCATTCAGGATGAGATTGTTGAGTCTACTATTCCTGATGGAACTGATGCAAATCTGGGTGGATTTAGTAGTTTCTTCAAAACATATTCCATCGTCAAGTTTGCTAATCCTGTAAGATTCATTGATGGTGATCAGATCAGATATACAGCAACAAATCCTCTTGCTGGTCTGAATTCTGGTGAAACTTATTATGTTAAGTTGGTAAATGGAAAAGAAATTTATCTCTATGCTTCCAAGTCTCTTCTGACTGGAAATGAATTTATCAGATTTGCTCCAGTAACTGGTGCTGGAGATCATAAATTTACCCTTGTTCGCCATGAAGACAGACTTCTTTCTTCAAATAATATTCTAAGAAAGATTCCACTTTCTTCACCATTAGCAAGTGTCAAGGAATCTAAGAGAAATCTTGGAAACGTTGGTGTACTGATTGACGGTGTTGAAATTAGTAGTCCTGACAGTGCTGATAAAGTTTATTATGGACCAATCGAAAAGTTTGAAGTTCTGAATGGTGGTAGAGATTATGATGTAATTAATCCACCCAATATTACTGTTAGCACTGGTGCAGGAAGCACCGCTTATGTTGAACCAACTGTTATTGGATCTGTTCAGAAAGTTTTTGTAGATCCTCAAGAATTTGACATTGATGATGTAGAATCAGTTACTCTTACTGGTGGTAATGGTGAAGGTTGTGTACTGGAACCTATCGTTGGTATCAGATTCCGTGAAATTGAATTTGATAGCAGACCATTGAGTCTTGGTGGTGGTGTTGATATTACCAATGAAACAATCACTTTTAGAACAAATCATGGTCTTGTAGATGGTCAACGCATTATCTACAATGAGAATGGCAATAAACCAATTGCCCTTGGTCAAGCATATGATGTTAATAATGCTGAGACTGGGAAACTGATTAGTGGTGATGAGTATGTTGTAAAGGTTGTCAATACAACTACCATCAAACTTCATATCAATGAAGGTGATGCATTGAATGGAAATACTGGTATTAACACTCTTGGTTTATCTGTCCCAGCAGATGCTACAGGTGTTCATAAGTTTAGAACTCTCTCTAAAGGAAATCTAAGAGAGATTAAAGTTCTTGATGGTGGTTCTGGATATACTCATAGAAAACTTAGAGTAAAAGCAGGTCACGTTTCTTTAGAGTACAATAACATTTACTACAAGGGACATGGATTTGAGACAGGTGAGACTGTAATCTATACAGCAACTGAAACTGCGATTGGTGGTCTTACCGTAGATAACAGATATTATATTGACAAAATTGATGACGATACTTTCAGACTCATCAATCTTGGTGCCGATGGAACATTAACAACAGAACTTACAAGAAGAAAATTTGTAGACTTTACCACCACTGGTAGTGGGTATCATGTATTTCAATATCCACCTATCACTATCAATGCTAATGTTTCATATGCTGGAACTACTGGTGGATCGTTTACTTTCACTCCATTAGTTACTGGTATCATCGCTGATGCGTACCTATATGAGTCTGGAACGGGTTATGGATCGACTGTACTTAATCTCCATAAGAAACCACTAATAAACGTCTCTGAAGGCAAAAACGCACAACTTGCACCAATCATCGACAA
>Ga0213858_10001347_pt1 | contig 11732 bp, 8 predicted proteins | sample PICome_FD_160122 | JGI IMG/M metagenome (GOLD analysis project Ga0213858, IMG submission 160122) | Coastal seawater microbial communities near Pivers Island, North Carolina, United States - PICO245 | ecosystem: Environmental > Aquatic > Marine > Coastal | place: USA: North Carolina | collected... | reverse complement strand
GACGAGATCGTGATGATGATGGCGGTCGTGGTCGCGGACGCGATCGCGATGATGACGGCGGCCGTAGTCGCGGACGTGGCCGCGATGATGACGGTGGCCGTGGTCGCGGACGAGATCGCGATGATGACAACGATCGTGGTCGCGATCGCGATGATTCTCGTGGTGGTTCAAGGCGGCCACGACGGCGCTGATACAGCGGTCGGGATTGCGATCCCGGCAGCGAAGAAAGAAAAGGCCCGGTGGCAATTGCCACCGGGCCTTTCTTATGTGCTGGTAGAAAAAGCGGTCGAACTGTGTGAACCAGGAATTCTCGCAGTTCACCCTGGTCCGGCCGAGGTTACGGCAGCAGAAGCGGATCCGACTTCTTCCCGATCCGCTCTGGATGCCGCAGGGTTGCTTAGAGGGACCAGCCGGAGCGGTAGTCCCGACGAAGAAATTCGTCAGCTGCACGTGTATTCGTGACACGCATTTCCGCTGCATCCCAGTGCAGTACTTCGCCAGCCCGATAGGCAACATTTCCAAGGTGATTTGCTTCTGTCAGCCAGCCGGCATACTCGAAATTGCAGGTTGTCGGGGCACCAGTACGGCATGCATGCAGCCATTCTTCGTGATGTCCGAGCGACTTTGGAATGAATGGCTCCGGTCGAGTAAAGTCCTTAAACTGCTGTTCCGGAAGCAGGAGATGTTTTCCGTAGTCGGAAAGCAGCATGCCAGCGTCACCCACAAACAGAACACCGCTGTTCCACGCTGGGACATCTCCGTTCAGAACCGGGGCCGGCTTGTGTGAGCCCTGGTACCAGTGTACGTCTACCCTCGGCTGGTCACCGTCTTTCTGGTATTCGTAACGAACGCTCATGGATGCGGGAGCGATTTCGGGATGAGCTGGTCCTCCCGCAGGTTCAATCAGTGACGGAGCCCGCAGCTTCAGAGCCCAGAACGGCAGGTCAACCCAGTGGCTTCCCAGGTCGGACATTGTGCCATTTCCAAAATCCCACCAGCGGTACCACTTGGGGCCAGGAAAGTAAACGTTGTTAAAAGCGCGTTGCGGCGCCGGCCCCAGCCACAGATCCCAGTCCAGTGACTTCGGGATTGGGTCGGCCTGTTCGGGACGCTGATCAACGAAGACGATGTCGCGGTTCTGCTTCGCTTCTTCGGCGGATTGCAACCCCCATGCCCTCCCGACCCACACATGACACTCGGTCACATTTCCGATCGCGCCGGTCTGGATGAGTTCCACGACCCTGCGGTAGTTTTCACCGGCATGAATCTGGGTTCCCATTTGCGTTGCCACACCCGCTTTTGCGGCTTCCTCCCGAATCACGCGTGCTTCATAGACACTGTGAGTCAGCGGTTTTTCGCAATAAACGTGTTTCTTCAGCTGTAGCGCCGGGAGGGTGGCGAAAGCATGGGTGTGTTCACAGGTACTCACCACAACGGCATCAAATTCATTCGCACGATCAAAAATGCGTCGGAAGTCTTTTTCTGTACGAGCTTTTGGGTGAGTCTCTGCAGCCCGGGCGAGGTTGTCGGCATTCACGTCGCAGAGAGCGACAATTTCCTGGGAACCAACGGAGCGGAGATTGCCGCCACCGCGGCCGCCGCAGCCGATGACTGCCAGTTTCAGACGTTCATCCGAACGACTTGCCGAAGCAGTACTGCCTACAAACAGTCCGGCGGAAAGAGCTGCCGTCGCTTGCAGAAACGGGCGTCTGGGGAATCGTTCGGGGCGTGGCATCGAAGGCTCCTCGGAAACGGTCACATGCTGGACCGTGATGGGATAAAGCAGGAAATAGTTCTTCCCGAGTCTGATCTTGATCCCCCGGAAAAACAAGCCCGTCCGCTGTTTCACAGGTTTCACAGGGTGGCCTGCAATTTCCGCCTGTTTTGATCGTACCGGGGAAGACACAAATCTGAATGTCCTGTATTCTCCAAACTCGGCAACATGCTATGGATAATCTGGTCCTTGATTTTCTGGCGAGACTTCGCGTTTTCGGAATCCAATGTACGACTTGATCGGAGATATTCACGGGTACGCGGACGAGCTTGAGCAACTGCTGCATCTGCTTGGCTACCGTGACATCGGTGGAATCTACCAGCATCCGGAACGCAGGGTTCTGTTCTGCGGCGATTTTATCGATCGTGGTCCACGAATTCGGGACGTGCTGACGATCTGCCGCAGCATGTGCGAGAACGGGCAGGCTGAGGCAGTGATGGGGAACCACGAGTTCAATGCTCTGTCGTACCATACGCCCGATCCCGGTCGTCCGGGAAAGCATCTGCGTACTCACACGTCAGCAACGACCCGGCAGCACCGGGCAACACTTGACCAGTTGTCTGCTGCGGAACTGGCGGAGGCATTGCAGTGGTTTCGGACGCTGCCAATGTGGATTGAGAAACCTGAACTGCGCATGGTGCATGCCTGCTGGGATCCGCGAGACTTTCAGATCATCAGCGAGTCACTTACTTCCGGCGAATCGGTCAGTACAGACTTCCTGATTCGAGCGACTCGGAAGTCAGACCCGCTGTATCGGTCGGTGGAACGCGTCCTGAAGGGGCCGGAGATGCGACTTCCCGGAGGCATTTCAGTGACAGATACCGAAGGGAATACCAGACGACGAGTTCGGGTTCGCTGGTATGAAGTTCCTGAGGGGCGTTCCTGTGCGGAATACATGCTGCCGCGAGTGGATCTTCCACACCTGCAGATGACGATGGTTTCCGACAGTGATCGCCCGGCTCCCTATGCGGCCAGTGAATTGCCGCTGTTTTTTGGGCACTACTGGCTGTACGACAACACTCCCGTCCCGCTGCGGCCCAATATTGCCTGTCTGGATTACAGTGTTGCCCGCAATGGCATGCTGACGGCCTATCGCTTCAACGGTGAGTCCCGGCTTTCGGCAGACTCTTTCGTATTTGTCCGCCGCCCACCGCCTGAGCAATCACTTCCACACACAGAACCAGCACAGCGGAACCCTTAATCGATGTCCTCCAGTCAGTCGGATGTGGTCATCATCGGGGGCGGAATCGTTGGGCTCGCAACGGCCTGGCAGTTGCACCAGCGAGATCCTTCCGTCCGCATGACACTGCTCGAAAAAGAACCTGATGTTGCTGTTCATCAGACAGGTCGCAACTCAGGTGTACTGCACTCGGGGATTTACTATCGCCCGGATTCACTCAGAGCCCGCAACTGCCATCAGGGGCGGATCGCATTGCAGGAATTCTGCAGTGAATACGGTGTGGCATGGCAACAAACCGGCAAGGTAATCGTCGCCGTCACCGAAGATGAAGTTCCGCGACTGCGGCAGATTCTGGACCGTGGCCGGCAAAACGGAGTGACCTGTCGTTTGATTGAACGTGAGGAGCTTCATGAACTGGAACCGCATTGTGCAGGCCTGAAAGCGATTCATGTTCCTGAAGCCGGAATTGTGGACTACACCGGCGTCTGCAGGAAACTGGCCGAATTACTGCGACAGGCGGGGCACCATTTGGCGTTCAACACTCAGGTGAAGTCCATTCGACAGTTTGCAGATCGAGTAGAACTGGACTGTACCAGCGGCACGTTCGCGGCGTCTCAAGTGGTGAACTGCTGCGGCTTGTTCAGTGATCGGATAGCGCGAAAAAGCGGTCAGCAACTGAGGGAACGCATCGTTCCATTTCGAGGGGAGTATTATGAGCTGCGACCGGAAGCCGAACACCTTTGCAGATCGCTGATCTATCCGGTTCCGGATCCGCGTTTTCCTTTTCTCGGCGTCCATTTTACTCGAATGGTCCAGGGTGGTGTGGAATGTGGACCCAACGCTGTGCTGGCGCTGGCTCGCGAGGGCTATACGTGGAAGCAAATCAATCTTCGGGATCTTGCCGAATCGCTGACTTACCCGGGATTCCTGCGTCTGGCCGCCGGCAATCTGCGGACAGGCCTGCAGGAAATCCATCGTTCCCTTTCCAAAGCTGCATTCGTGCGGTCATTGCAAAAGCTGATTCCGGAGATTCGAGAAGAGCATCTGACGGTTGGGCCGTCCGGAGTACGTGCTCAACTGCTTGGCCGTGACGGCAAACTGATCGATGATTTTGTGGTTCAACGTCAGGATCGTGTGGTTAATGTTTGTAACGCAGCTTCTCCCGCAGCTACCGCCTGCCTGAATATTGGTCGTCTTGTTGCCGACTGCCTGTAATCGAAACCAACAATCCCGCGGGTTGTTTCGGTTCCCTGATTATGACCCGGCGCTGATGCACAAGGCTGTGTGTGCAGCGGTCACCGTACTGAATTGAATGGTGGCGATATCATTGGGGTCGTTCGCGTAGCCGCCAGCCATGACAATGACAAGCGGGCAGCCGAGCTGTCGCACCAGATCAAAGACATGCTGATCCCGCTGTCGCAGTCCTCCCGCGGAAACCGACAGTCCTCCAAGGGTATCGCCCTGCCACGGATCGGCCCCGGCAACGAAATAGACGATGTCGGGCGGGAAGCCCGCACTAATCTGCCGCAAACCGTCGGACCACGCTGCCAGGTACTCCGAATCTTCGGTACCAGGTTCAAGGGCAATATCCAGATCACTGATGGTCTTGCGAATGGGGAATGCTTTTCGGGCATGCAGTGAAAAGGTGCGGACAGATTCATCACCCGCAAAGATTAATGCCGTTCCATCCCCCTGATGCACGTCTCCATCCAGCACAAGGGCACGTTGAATCTTTTGCTGTGCCTGCAACACTCGAATCGACACCGCCACATCATTGAAAACACAGTACCCTGCGCCCCGGTCGGGGAATGCGTGGTGAGTGCCACCGGCCAGATTCACCGACAGCAGGTCGTCCAGTGCGGATTCGGAGGCGGCGATTGTTGCGCCGGTCGAGCGACGACAACGCTCCACCATCTGTCGACTCCAGGGAAAACCAATTCGGCGGATTTCGCTGGGCGACAGTTCTCCGTCGAAGACACGGCTGATCCAGTCCTCGGTGTGAACCAGTGCCAGCTGCTGCCGACTTGCAGCGGGCGGAACGCAAAAGTCCTCCGCCGCAAAGGAACCGCAGGCCTGCAGCTTCTCGCGCAGCAGTCGGTATCGTGACATCGGGAATCGATGCCCGTCGGGCAGCGGCAGAACAAACAAATCTGTGGTGTAAAGCTTCATCCCGTCCACTGCCTGTTGGCTGTTTCATCGACATCTGGTGGCGACGGGTACGATAGTCAGCCAGGACCATCTGTGACCCGAGCCAGAACTGCAACGTGGCAGGAGCGGGCCCCGGCCTGCATCAGTGCTGCTGCTGCCATGGAACACGTCGCCCCGCTTGTCAGAACATCATCTGTCAGCAGAATCCGCTGACCGCGAATCTGGTCGCTGTTAACGATCCGAAAACTGCCCTTCTGATTCTCAAATCGCAAACCCAGTGGAGTTCGCTTTTGAGGTTTTAGCGCGCGGGACCGAGTAATCACGTGTAAATCCTGACGAATTCCGGAACAGCGGCTGAGTTCAGCTCCGATCCGCTCCGCCGGATTGAAGTGCCGCTGCAGTCGCCGGGTCCAGTGCTGCGGGATGGGCAGCAAAAGAGAAATCTCCCACTCTCGGAACTGTGCTGCCGCCCGCTCTCCCAGCAGGCGCGCCAGGGCTTCCAGACGGGCCGAAGACCACGACCACTTCCCTGCCAGAATTTCCTTTCGCAGAAGCCCTGCATAGGGGCCAAGAGAAACCGCCTGCGAGAATCTCAGTCGCCGCCCACGACAGTAAATACAATGGCGATCAATACTGGACCATGGTCCGCACTCGGCGCTGCAGCGGCGGCAGCGATGCTGTTCCTGCGGCCGGAGTTGCTGAACACAATCGTCACAGTAACAACGCTGTGTTTCGGCACCGTGAAGTCGAGTGCCACAGGCGCTGCAGCTGGCGTCCAGCAGGCAGTTTGTCAGTTCCCGTAAAACGAATCCCGATCGGTGGGATGCCATCATCAGCCGTACTCCTCACTGCAGTTTTGGAGATCCGCGTGATGCGAGCGGATGGCATCGTGAAACGGAAACAACCTGACAAGAGTGTAGGGGGTAAAAAATTCCACCCTGGTGCGAAGCTATGATGACGTCGCGCAAGCACGACAGGCAAGCCCGCGGCCTGCAGAATTTTCAGCGATCGGCTGTTTCGCGGGCAGGGCCCCGCAAATGTGGCTCAGCTTTTTTTCTTAGCGGCTTTGCGAGCGGCCTTCGTGGCGACTTTCTTTGCCGCCTTTGCGGCTGACTTGCGGGCGGCCTTCTTCTTTTTCGGGGCCGGCTTGTCGTCGGAGGAATCGAAGATACGGTCCCAGCCACTGACAAATTTCTTTGAGGCTCCGGTGTGAACCGTGTATCCGGTCATCTCAGCACTTTTCCGTGTTTGCAGGATCTTGAAGATTGCGTTATCGCTGACGCAGTGTTGTCTTGCGCATTCTAGTGCGCAACTATCCTGATCGCCACGATGCGCGGTGATGTTACGAGCAACAGATTCCGTTTCCGGCAAAGGCCTAAGTTTGCCGTGACAGCTCCTGGAGTTTTCGCAGTCGCGTGAACAGCGAAGACATCCGAGCGTCGGGACCTGCAACTTCCTCCCGTGCAGGGAATTGGTGAGATCCTTCGGCAGCTGACGGGGTTGGTCGGCGTTCGAGATCTGTTTGATCGCCAGTATCCGTGACCACTCGAAGCGTTTCAGTTGTTGCATCACGCGGGGGGCCTGCATCGGCTCCCGCAGAGTGCAAAGCTGTACCATCTGCAGGCACAGATTTTACGGCAAACCAGCCGTTGGATGAATTGCCGGATCCGGACCGCAACATCTCCTCAATGGCTTCGTCTGAAGCGATTACGCTGCGCGCATTTGAGAAACCGGAAGGCCTGCCACGGGACGGCTGTGGATGTCGATTGCCTGTACTGTGAGACCGGACTGCTTCTGCTGCGGTATCTTTGGCAGCCGCTTCCGGAGGATTCACTGAGCTGAATGATTCATCGTCGGAGTCAGGTGCGGACTGTTCTGTTTCATCCGGGGTTCCCGACTGCACACCAGCGACCTTCTCGACGGGTTCAGTCACATCCTCTGTTTCGTTGGCAAAACCCACCTCAACGGCGTAGCCAGTGGTCGTTCGTTCAACAGAACCGGCATCTGTCAGTTCTTCAGTCGGCCGAGCCGTCTGTTCCTCAGGCGCTTTTCGGTCAGACGTTAAGGCTGGTTCGTCAGTCTCCGGTTTTGCCGTTTCTGAAACGGGGCTCATCCCAACGATTTCAACAACGGAATCTGTCTCAGAAGCGTTTTCCAAACCGTTGTGTTGGCGGGGGGAATCGTCGAGCTCTTCCGCCTGTTCACTCCAGGCGTCTTCCAGGACTCCGGTATTCCATTGGAATGCAAGATGTCGCAGCTGAGTCAATGCCCGACGGACGGTGTCACAATCTACTTTCAGCTGTTGAAATTCCGCGGCAGCTGCCAGGGATTCATCCGCCAGCACAGCCAGCGCTGCAGCGCCACCACCACAGGCCTGCAGCATGAGTTCGAGAGCGGGCTGAGTGAAGACTTCGGCGGCGTCACCACCGCAGCACCGCAGGTGTTGCTTGAGAAAGCAGAGGGATTCTTCGCTGGAGAACGGCTGGAGAAATTCGCTGCAGCGGACTCCGTGTCGAAAGTACTCGTATTCAGGTCGAGAGCAGTCCAACTCAAACGATGCCGGTGAAGAGCCAATTACTCTCAGCAGCGGGCGGCCCTCAATGGATTCCTCGCAGAGTGCACGCAGTTCATTGAGCGTTGGAACACCAACCATCTGGAGGTCGTCAATCAGCAGAATGACGGGGCCCCAGAAATCAAAGCTTTGACGCAGTTGACGGATGACCGACCATGTTGTCAGGTCGGCGGGACTTGCTGCCGCCTGATCGGCCTCACCGGCCTGCCGACAGGCAGCCAGCATCAATGCCTGTCGCAGTGCGTGCTGGTTTTCCAGGCTTGTCCCTGAAACGAAGACTGCCCGTCCATCATTCGCGAGTTCTCGCTGCAGGTGTCGCAGCAGCGCCGTCTTCCCGGATCCGGCAAGACCTGACACGAGCGCCATGCCGAGGCCGGACCTGACGCATCTCAGCAACCGCGGTTTCAGCGCAGCAACCGACTCTGAAACCACAAAGGCTGCGGCGGGTGAGTCACTCTGAAAAGGCTTTCGGTGAAAACCGAAGTGTTTCTCGTACATACTTGTTCCGTTCGCGACTGGAGCCTGCGCAGGCCGATTCGTGGAAACCAGCCCACTCCTGATCCTACATCGGGTGCATCCAGGCAGACTCTTGAGCACAACCGATATTACCGGAATTGCCGCGTCGGGTGTCTCCCAGAACCTGCCCTGCAATTCGCTTCTGCTGCTTCAAGCGGTCGCGTTGCTGTTTCTTCGGTCAGAATTGCCGGACCGGAATCGGGGAGGGCTGATTGGACGGCCTATTGAGCATCGCAAACGTTGTGGACCGCAGACTCCCACTCCCAAAAGGAACCAAATCGGGCAGGCCCGATCTCCTCTTTCAGCGATTCAGCAGAAACTGCCGAAAAACAACATCGAATACCGCTGTTGCCATGTTTAAACTCTCCCCGGGCGACGAAAAGTCATTCCAATTCTGCGAATGGCCCCGATTCCGTGGTCTCTGGCATGGCTGGGAACGGTCCAGCGGCGATCATTCCAGGCGTTTTCCTGTTCAACAGCAAAACGGACCTTGTCGCCGTGGATTCCGGTGCCAGGTTTTTTCTGGACTGACTGATGCGTTGTGATTCAGGATTGTTGGCAGCGGCAACATCGCCTGCCTGCCGACGAAGATCACGCGGACGCAGACCACGCGGACGCAGATCACAAGGGATCGATTTAGCGTTTGCTTGACCGAGTGTTGTATTTTTTGCTGATGCCGTTTTTGTAAACGGTTTTCAGTTCGGTTTTCACCTCGACTGCTGATTGCGGCCGGGGTCAAGAAGAGGGGTTGTGACGTTGAGTACCGTCGAGAACTCGACCAAAACAATTAATGGCGCTCAGATCCTTATTGAGATGCTGATTCGTCAGGGCACCAAAACCATGTTTGCCTACCCCGGTGGTGCCAGCATGCCATTGCATCAGGCGCTGCGTGAGGAGCGGGAGCGGATTCGCACGATCCTGCCCCGACATGAACAGGGCGGCTGCTTTGCGGCTCAGGGCATTGCGCGCTCCACCGGTGAAGTGGGTGTTGCGATGGGAACCAGTGGTCCCGGGGCAACAAACCTGGTAACCGCGATTGCTGACGCCAAGCTGGACAGCATTCCGATGGTCTGTCTGACCGCTCAGGTTCCGCAGAGTGTGATTGGTACCGATGCGTTTCAGGAGACGCCAATCGTTGAAGTGTGCCGTGCGATCACGAAGCATCACTACATGATCACCAGCATTCGTGATGTGGCTCGGATCATGAAGGAAGCCTTCCACATCGCGGCCACCGGACGGCCGGGGCCTGTTCTTGTGGATGTCCCCAAGGATGTCCAGCTGGACACACTGCCTCTGGATGAGGTGGACTTTGATCCTCCGATGAATCTGCCCGGCTACCGCCCCGCGGTTCGTCCCGTTGCGGACGAGCAGATTCGTCAAATCATTGCGGCAGTGCGTCGGTCGAAGCGACCTGTTCTGTATGTGGGCGGCGGATGTATTCAGTCCGGGGCCTCAGAGGCACTCACAGATTTTGCACTTCGCACAGGAATCCCTGTCGCAATGACAGTCATGGGGCTGGGAACGTTTCCAGGGACCCACCCGAACTCACTGCACATGCTGGGAATGCACGGCACCGTGTATTCCAATTTCGCTGTGGATGAATCTGATTTGTTGATTGCACTTGGTGTTCGCTTTGACGACCGAGTGACGGGCAAGCTGGAGGAGTTTGCAAAACACGGGAAGATCATTCACGTCGATGTGGATGTCTCAGAAATTCACAAGAATAAGGAAGCCCATATTCCGGTTCACGGGGATGTCAAACAGTGCCTTGAAGCACTGAATGCCGCCCTGACAGACGAGGACATACCGGAACTGGAGGAGTGGCATCAACGAATTGCGGGCTGGAAAGAGAAGTATCCTCTGTCCTATCGCGATGCTGGTGATCAGATTGTGCAGCAGTATGCGATTGAGGAGCTTTGGCGGCAGACTCATGAACGCGACACCTACGTCGCCGTGGGTGTCGGTCAGCATCAGATGTTCGCCGCTCAGTTCTACAAATTTGATAAGCCCCGCCGCTGGGCGAGCAGCTCCGGGCTCGGAACCATGGGATTTGGGCTGCCTGCTGCGATGGGCATTCAGACGGCCCACCCGGATTCTCTCGTCATCGATATTGATGGTGACGGATCGTTCCAGATGAACATCCAGGAACTCGGGACCCTGTTCTGCGAAAAACTGCCGGTCAAGATTCTGTTGCTGAACAACCAGCATCTCGGCATGGTGGTGCAGTGGGAAGACCGGTTCATGTCAGGACGCAGGGCTCACACCTACCTCGGCCCGGTTGACCATCCGGAGGCGCTCGGGGAGGGATCCGGCGAGATTCCTCAACAGACGTTCCCGAATTTCGTCCAGATTGCCGAGGGGTATGGCGTGAAGGCACGACAGGTCCGCAGCAAGGCGGAGTATCCTGCAGCACTGGCCGAGATGCTGGATCACGATGGCCCGTACCTGCTGGATGTCATCTGTCCTTACCAGGATCAGGTGCTGCCGATGATCCCCAGTGGCAAGACTGTGCGAGACATCATCACCGAATGACAAAATTTGGAAAGTGATCCGCAAATCAAAGAACGCCGCGGCAACAGTCGCGGCGTTCTTTATGCGCGAGTCCACTGCAGACTTGTGGGACTGGCTGACTGCGAGGGCCGTGTGGCAATTGCAATTCTGGCCGGTGTTCTTTCCTTCGGCTGTCCTTATTGACGCAGGCGGCGAGCAATCCCTTCAAAGGAAAACGCCGCTTTCAATCGACGGTCGACGGCTTTCCCCTGATTCAGCAAATCACCGGGTGCCTTCCGCTCTGCATTCATGCTGCCAACAACGACAACGCCCTGAGAGCCGGGAAGTGCAAAGACATAGGTTTGGGGAAAGGACTCTTCGATCGTTTCGATGTCATTTTGCAGACCGCTGTGGGGATTGATATTGAAGACCACCATGCCGTCTTCTGTCAGCAACTTCTGAATCCCCGTGTAGAACTGTTGTGTGCGAAGTTTCAACGGGACGCCTGTCGAATCTGTCCCGGCTGACGGTTTCAGGAACGCATCCATATAGATCGTGTCGTATTGGTTTTGCGTACGTTCGAGGTAATCGAATGCATCCGCAATAATCAGACGGACCTGATCGTTCTGTTTCACTGCAAAGTAGCGTTCTGCCAGCTGGACAACCAGGGGATCAATCTCGACGGCTTCAATGTTCACATCCGGGTCGTACTTTTGCAGAAAGTGCACCATTGATCCTCCGCCCAGCCCAACGATCATCACCCGCTTCTGTTCTTCTTTGAACAGATAGCTGGCAAACATGTGTTTGAGATAGCTGAAGTAGAGAATGTGTGGTGCACGCAGATTCACCTGGCTTTCGTAAGCCTCCTCACCATTGTCGCGCACAAAGATCAGTGATCGAACTGTTCCATTCCGACGGACGCGAATCTGTGAGTAGAGCGATCTGCGTTCGAATTCGATTCTGCCGGAACTGCGTTGACTGGCAGCCAGGTGTGGCTGAAGAGCCAGTCCGAAAATTATCGTCAGGGCTGCAGCGACAACTCCGAGGGTGAT
>Ga0213858_10001346_pt1 | contig 11733 bp, 2 predicted proteins | sample PICome_FD_160122 | JGI IMG/M metagenome (GOLD analysis project Ga0213858, IMG submission 160122) | Coastal seawater microbial communities near Pivers Island, North Carolina, United States - PICO245 | ecosystem: Environmental > Aquatic > Marine > Coastal | place: USA: North Carolina | collected... | reverse complement strand
TATAACTGTAGTAAGCACAGGTAATCTTGAAGCAGGAATGATAGTAACGTCAGATGTTGCTGGAGCTTTAGCGCCAGGTACATTTATTGCTAATATAATAAACGGTACTAGTTTCGGCATATCACAAGCAACAACTGCTATTATACCAGGTGGTACAACATTAAACTTTGATATTCATAGCCGAAATGATCTAGCCTGGAAAGTTAAAGGCTTTAAACCAACAAGTACTCCTGATGCAGCTGATAGTTTTTATCAAGCTCCTAACGTTGATTTTTATAATGCTGGTAGATTATTTGGTAAAGGTACATCAGGAATCGATAGTACACAAAACGGTGTAACTGTAACATGGGATCCAGTTACACAACATTTTGATACATCATTACAAACTATTCCAGGTTTAAGTGCTGGCACAACTGGTAATACTACGACTGTACCAGTTATTACAGTTGATACCTTTGGTAGAATAACTGCAGTTACTACTGCTAATGTCGCAGATGCTCTTGGTTCATTTACATTAGATGCTGATATTGGAACAGCACAAACTATCGGTGTTAATGAAACTGTTAGAATTTACGGTACACAGAATGAAATTGAAACACATATTACTACAACAGGTACAGCAGAGAATCAATTTAATATCGTATCGGTGGGACTACCAGACGATGTTACAATTGGAAATGATTTAACAGTAACAGACAGATTAATTGTTAATGGTACTAGTGATGATCCTAGCGAATTTGCTGGCGATGTTCAGATAGATGGTGATCTAAATGTACAAGGTTCTATCTCTGTAGGTGAACAATCTTTAAGCTTTACTACAACATCTGCTACTGTATCATCCAAGCAAATTATATTGAATGCACTTACAGATACTGCTCAAGCAGATGTTGCTTCTGGTACCGGACAAGCAACCGTTCCAGCTGCATCCTTTGTTGCTCATCGCGGATTTAAATCAACTGTACTTAGTGGTAATACGGGAACATTAACTAAAGGATTAAGATATAAAATTAAATCATCTGGAGCTAGTAATGCTATTACTGCAGATGAACAAGCTGCAATTAAATTGGTATCTGGCTCTACAGATGATCATATACATAATGAAGTAATTACTGCAACTACAACTGGTAATAGTGCTTTAAATGGATTTAGTAACATTACTTTCAGAGAACAACAAATTGAAGCTAAGATTGCATGGAATGAAGGAACTGATCAATGGGAGTTATACAGAGCATCAGATACTACTAGTGGCGCTATTGTAACTCAAACTGATACATTCTTTGGATCCTTAGCTTCAACTGCTCAGATAACTCCTTTTACTAGTACTGATACTGAAGATTACAATTTATTACATTTCCCAGCTGAAGATGATAGAGAAAAGATATATCAAAATGATAGTTTAACATTTAACCCTGGAAGAAAAGATCTTAAGCTTAATGGAAGAATGGCTATTGGTGGAACTGGTGTACCAGACGGAAGTACATTCTTTAATCCTCTAGCACAACTTCATATTAAAACTAATATAAATTCTGAAGATGCTACGCTTATTTTAGAATCAGATCATGATAATGATAATGAACTTTCAAATCCTGTATTACAATTAATACAAGACGGTAGACGCGTTAGATCAGCAATTCAAATGACTGGCAATGGTAATGACGGGGCAACTGGTGCAAAAAGAAATGCATTACTATTTTCTACATCAGCTGAGAACGTTTCCGGAAATGCATATATGCACTTTGCAACTGGTGGTGTTATAACAACTACTGATGGTGATACTGATATTACACTTGATAGTACTGCAGATTGGAAAGGCTGGAATGAAGTATATCTAATTGATCAAAATGGCGGTGAAGGTGCATTACAATACGGCTTTACACCTGGAATGGATTCTACTGGTAGAGCAAATCAGAAAATAACGTTTATCGACGCTAATGATCAGGTTTCTCTAGGTGCAAATACATTCTATGCTTCACAGGCAAGTGATGGTCTTTTCATTGATACCAATGGTGATCAACAAAATGATACTGATATTCGTATGAACCAAGCCGGCACTGACGGCGGCGCTTATATGAAAATACAAAGCTTTGTAGAAGATCTTACATGGCATGGCCGAAGTCTTACTTTTAGTGGTGATGTTGGACCAGCTCCTGATGCAGATAATATGCATAGTAGTTATGAAGTATTTGCTTTTATTAAATATGTTATTAGAAGTGGAACTGGGCCGCAGTACAGCTATAGACTTGGTGGTATTGAACAAGTTGATATAAGAAACTTATCGGGTACTAGTTTTAGTTTAAGCTTAAATATTCCTAATAATTTTGAGCTAGCAGCCACAGAATTAGCTATACCACAAATAGGATTTACAGTAAATGGTGTTAATGCTGTTGCAAACACTCAACGAGCTACTGGTGATCTTGATGTTACTAATTTGGCTGCTACTGTATCAGAAGTTTTAACTGGTGGCGCAGATGATGCCGCTGCAGGTAATCCTCAGATTACAACTAAACCACAAGTTAGAATGACAATTACTTCTGACACCGGTAATGTTGGTATTGCTACTACTGCTCCTGGTGCTAAATTAGATGTTCATGGTAACTTTAGAGTAGAAGGTGATCAAAATTCTAGCTTCCCAATTACAACAGGTGGTGATGCAGAAGACGATGATTTGCTTCATACTGCAGTCTTTGCTTCAAATAATTTATCACAATCAAATTCGCTATCAACGACACTCAATAAACAGTTAAAACAAGCTGTATTTGTTTCAAGGCCTGCATATAGTGGTGCATTAAGTTATTTAGATATTACTGATGTACGTACTGTTAATGCTAATAACACACTAGCTGGATCTGCAAAACGTATACAGTCTCGTACGAGTACTGATAAAAATGAACAAGGTGATCGAAAAGGATTTATATCATTCCCAGGCAATAGTAATCTTGTTGAAATTGGTGGTATACATACGGATGTAGATAAAGTTGGTGTATCGACTAACTCTGGCGGTCCTACTCAAATATTCCATAACACAGCAAACGCAAATGTATCATCTAAGAAACTTGAAACAACTGCTGGTGGTATTGCAGTTACAGGTCATTTAACCTCAACTACTGCTAAAATTGGTGGTCTTAAAATCGCTGATAGTGTTTCTGATGATCATGAAACATATCCAGTCTATGGCAATTATATTGCATTTAAAGGTACTAGTGGTGATCAATACGGAAATTATAATCATACTTATATTGGTGAAAGAATTTATGGTGCTGATAGTGGTGATGATGATACTCGTCCAGACGGTGAAAAATCAGAATTGTTATTTATGAAGCTAAATGATACTGAAGGTGCAGGTGGCGGTTCGGATAGAATCAGGCATTTTGCTTCTAATCACGTTTTCGATATTAGCACTAGTACTGCAGTTGGTGCTACAGATGGAGATTTAGAAGCTGCTCTTAATGCAACTAATAGAACTTCATTTAATGCAATGACAATTAGGCAAAGTGGTAAAGTTGGTATTGGTACTGATAGTCCTACGGATCTTTTAACTCTTTCTGCACCAATGGCAGCAACTCCAACTTATATTTCTATTCGTCAAACTGGAACTAATACTGCTGGTGGCGGCGGTGGTATCATATTTGATACTTCTGCAACTGATACTCAGGCTGGTAAATTTCAAGCTAAAATTGAAGGTGTAAGAGCTCAAGGTGCTCATGCAAGTAACGAATTAAGATTCTTTACAACTTTCGAAACTAACATTGATGCTGCAGTATTACCAGGACAATCTGATAGTCCACAACAAAGAATGGTTATCGATCAGCAAGGTAACGTTGGTATTGGTACAACTAGTCCAGAGCAAGTATTCTATACTCAAACTGAGGCTGATATTGCTGCCGGTGTAAATAGACAAAAATGGCCAACGCTTGATGTAGCTGGTAGAGTTAAAGCTACTCATATAGATACTGTGTCAATTAATACTACTGGTAATTTGCTGGTGGGTACAAATGGTTCAGGCGAGATAAGAACTAGAGATATTAGAGCAGGTGGTAATAGTGCCGCAAATGGTAATTCGGCATCAATAAGATTACATGCAGGTGAATCAATATCTTATGCTCCCGCACAAAATGGTGAGCTTGTATATATAAATGCAGAAGGCGGTATACAGATTAACTCTTCGCCAAGCAATTGGATAGCAAGTAACCAGCCAGACGATGAAGATTATGATGATACTGCACCAACTTATGACGGTGGTTGGGATGAAAGACATACGGTAAGCATTTGTAAATCTGACGGTAGTTCAGACTTTAATCAAATAAAACATACCGGTTTAACAATGACTTCTGGTACTGATATCGATCAGTTGTATTCGTTAAACTTTACTCCAGCGGGTAATAATGAATGGACAGATATTGGAATCAACGGTACTGATTTAAGTACAGGTACATACATAGTTCAAATGTATATTCATGACGGTAATAGTGGTCAATATAACGAATATTATAGTGGTGTAATGTCATGGTATGCTGGCAGCGTTAATGATGATAATACTGATGAAATATTTTTACATAATGCTGGTCATGCTTCACAAGGATCTAGTACCGAAGGTAATAAAAACTGGTATTTAAGAACTAAACGATTATTACATACCGACAATCCTGACGGTCTCGGATATTTAAAACTACAGGTGAGATCATCATATACACCACCAGTCAACGCGGGTAGAGCATATACTATTAAACTACGGAGAATGATATAAAATGGCAAAGGGCTATAATAAAAATCAAGGGTCTAGATTCAGTGACGGAATTGTTTCTGAAGGGCATATTACACTGAATGGCAATCTGTGGCTTCCAGATACTGCTTCTGGCTCAGGCCCAAATGGCGAAAGCCATGGATATATCTATTTAGGTGATAACAATGACATGAATATTCATGTTTCTGGTAGTGTCCATGGCGTAGTACGACAAATTAATACAAGTGGAAATCTTTATCTTCAATCAGCTAAGGTTGATGGTGGTGAAGTAAGAATTACTAAAAACGGTGCTCAGGAAACCTTAGCAGTATTTAAAAATGGACCTGATGTAACAGGCCAGCCAGCTGGACAAAACTATAGAGCCGGAGTTAAATTATACCATAATAACGTGCCAAGATTTTGTACTCGTGGTAGTTTTACTTACGGCTCTGGCGCGGATAATATGGAGAATTGTGATGGAGGCGTTGAAATTAATGGGCCCGCTAAAGCAGCTGCTGCCGATTTGGTTGCAGGTCAGCCGATGGTTGATAGTAGCTTGATTGTTGCTAGAATCGTATTTGATCAGGGCATTAATACCAACGATCATTGTATGATTAAATGGGTATCAACAGAAGATGCAACTGCAGATCGTTGTGCTTTAGACTTTGTAATTTCTGATAATGCAAGTGATACCGTCGCGCAAGCAGATAAATTTAGATTTAGATATAATCCTCACCTAGATACTATTAATAGCAAGGCTGAATATTCTTTAGTAGAAATAAGTGCTAAGGCTGACGGTTCTACTCGAATGGATCTTACAACCTTAGTTATGGACGAAGGCGAAACCCGTACAAGTGAAGTTATTGCTGATAAGTTTACCGGTGAGGCCTCTACTGTTGCTGTGCTGGATAATGCTGCAGGAACTCTAACTACTGACAATTTAACTGAAGGTTCTAGTAATCTTTATTATACTGATGCTCGAGTAGATAGTCATATTTCTGTTTCAACTGGGACTGCAAGTGGCGCAGGAAGCTTATCTTATGATGAAGGTGCATTTACATTTGTGCCTGCACAACTTGCATCAACTAGTGCAGCTGGTATTGCATCGTTTAGCAGTAATGATTTTAGTGTTAGTGCTGGTGGTGAGGTAACACTGACTGATATTGAAAATGGAGATGTATCTGCTTCGGCAGCAATTGCTTACAGTAAATTAGCTAATGTTGCTAAACAGACATTTTTAGGGAATAATACTAATTCCGCCGCCAGTGCTATAGCTATGACTCCGGCTCAAGCTCGATCATTACTTGGTAATATAGCTAATGGCGCTGATAACTATGACGGTTGGAATATTAACCATACTGATGCTGACGGCAATGATGGAACTGCAACCAAAATAGGATCTGCTGGGAACGTCAAATTTGTAGGAGCAGGGGCAACAGCAGTTTCACGCTTGAATGGTACTGTTACAATTACTTCAGACAATGATAATACTGAATATACAGGCGATGCCGATTTTGGTACGAAGGTGAATGGTACTACAATTGAATTACTAAATGATCGTCGAAGAAACAAAAATGATGTAACTGTTTACACAGGCCAAAAACATGAATATATTAAATTTAATCATGACGTGAATGGTGCTAGTGGTGGAGCTCCAGGAGCTATTCAATTTTTTACTGAAAATCTTGAAGAAATGCGTCTGGATAAAGATGGCAACTTACATGTTAATGGTAATATTATTGGTTATTCAAATACAATTTCTGATGAAAGATTAAAAGAAAATATTAAAACTGTTGATAATGCTTTAGATAAAGTAAGTCAGCTTAAAGGTGTCACTTTTGATTGGGAAAATAACGGCGTATCTTCAGCTGGTTTAATTGCACAGGATCTTGAAAAAGTTTTACCTTCAGCTGTAAAAGAACAGGAGTTACCACTTCATACTAATAGTGAAACATATAAAACGGTTGAATATTCTCAAGTTACAGCTCTTTTAATCGAAGCAATTAAAGAGTTAAAAGAGCAAAATAATCAACTAAGAGCTGATATTGAAGAGTTGAAGGTGAATAAATAGAAGTATACATATACAACTTTAAGGTACATATTCATGGCAATCGTTTCAAATTTAGTAATAGACCAAGGATCAGCTTTTACTTCAACCGTTACTGTAACAGATAGTGATGGTGACGTAGTTAATTTAACTAACTATTCATATGCTGGTAAGATTAAAAAAAATTACACCTCTTCGACTTCAGTTGATTTTGCCACTCCAACAACACCCGGTGCTGATGGGCAAATAACACTTACTCTTACAGATACTATTACAAAAACAATGAAACCTGGTAGATACGTATATGACGTTGAGATTACTTCTCAAGGTGGTTTAACAACCCGTGTAGTAGAAGGCCAGGTAGAAGTTATGCCCGGAGTCACGTTAGGAGGAACATAATATGTCAGATATAAAAGCAAAGATAACGCAATCTGGCTTATTAAAAGGTTCTACATCATCTCAAGGTAACGTAATAGCATCTAAGGTAGAAGTTAATACTGCTGGAATAAATCTAGGTGATCTTACTAATGTTACTGTCACAAGTCCTGCTGATGGTGGCTACATTATATATGATAGCAATACAAATACCTTTATAGACGATCAAACCATAATTAAAACCAATGATTCTGAAACTGGTCCTGCAATTAGTTTGACTGGCCACTTAGATATTGGTTATGGTAAAAAAATTAGTTTTACAGGCGCAGGGGAAGGTCAAAACGTCTATAATGCAATAAACCTTCGCAATAACAATATCATTGGTGTAAACAATTTAAAAATAAATGACGCAGGCGATCACGAAGGTGTTGAGTGGCCAAATTGGAAAATATTTGAATCACCGAATCCATTTGATGGAGAAGGTGTTGATGGTAACCAAGAGGGTAACTTCCAAATTGCATATGAAAATGGCAATAATAACTGGGAAACTAGACTTGAAGTAAAACCTGGAGGCATAGACGTAACGGGTACAATCACATTCGATGGTGGCACAACTTCTGCAGCTCTAGACTTCCCAGATCAAGTTCAAGTACGTTTTGGAAATGACGGAGACCTACGCATTTATCATGATAGTAATGCTAGTTATATTGATGATCAAGGAGATGGATCTCTTTATATTCGTGCTAATGATTTGTACTTACAAAAATACACTGGAGCAAACTATTTTAGTGCTATAAATGGTGGTGCAACTACTTTATTTTATAATGGAAATACCACACTAGCAACAACTAATAGTGGTGTCGACATTACGGGCGATTTAGTTGTTGACACAGACACTCTTTATGTTGATTCTACAAACAATAGAGTAGGTATTAATACTACTGATCCTCTTTATGCACTGCAAGCAGTTGGTTCAATATATGCTAACTCAGGATCTTTATTCCTTGATTCTGGTCAAAGATTAAAATGGGGTAATTCACAACAATTTATAGAAGGTACAAACGATGGTCCATTAGAATTTGGTGTAGGCAATGCCAAAAGAATGGTAATTGAAAATGGTGGTAACGTTGGTATAGGAAATAACAACCCATCAACTGCTTTAGATGTAGCTGGCACAGTCACAGCTACCGCTTTTGCGGGACCAATCACCGGTAATGTTACAGGGAATGTTACAGGTGATGTTACGGGTAATGTAACTGGACAAGTTAGTAATATCGCTAATCATACTACAACAAATTTAGCTGAAGGTACTAACTTATATTTTACTAATTCTAGAGCAGATGCCCGAGTTAATGAACAAACAGGAGCCAATTTAGATCTTAGTCTTAAAACAACTAATGACTTACCTGAAGGATCTACTAATCTTTATCATACGCCATCAAGAGCTGTATCTGCAGTCACTGCATCAAATCTTGATATGGGTGGTAATAAAGTCTTATTTGCGAATGTTTATTCAACTGAAGGCGATTTACCAAATGCAGGTACTTATCATGGTATGTTTGCGCATGTTCATGAAACTGGAAAAGGTTACTTTGCTCATGCTGGGGCTTGGCACAAATTATTAGATGAGTCAAGTTCTAGTACTACTAATTTATCAGAAGGTTCTAATCTTTATTATACTGATGCTCGTGTAGATACAAAGCTATCAACCGGTGTTAGTAATATTGTAACTACTGGATATTTAAGAGGTCCTGCAGAATTTACGATCGATCCGGCTGCACATGGTAATAATACTGGTAAAGTGATTATTGCTGGTGATTTACAAGTTGATGGTACAACTACTACTATTAATTCTACTACTCTTGATGTAGATGACATAAATATTACTCTTGCTAGTGGTTCTACAGATAAAGCTACTGCAAGTGGTGCAGGCATTACAGTTGATATTGGTACAAATGATCCAGTTTTAGCTAATCCTAAAATAGAATATGTTGGAACCAGTTCAAATGATTATTGGTCATTTAATAAAAATATTCTTACAACCGGCAGTTTAAATGTTGCTGGTGCGTTTCATGATAGTAGCAATTCAACAGGTACACTGGGACAAGCTTTATTATCAACTGCAACTGGCACTGGTTGGGGAACCATTGCAAGTGCACTTACAGTTCAAGCTGATAGCGGCACTAATCGGTCTATAGATTTATTAACTGAAACGTTAGATATTGCAGGTGGTACTGGAATAAGCACAAATACAACTACTGATAATACTGTTACTATTGATTTGGCTCCATTAGATGTTAGTCCTGCAGGAACATACGGCGATAACGATAATATTCCTCAGATTACAGTAGATAATAAAGGAAGAGTAACTGCTGTAACGAATATATCATTACCTCGAGGCGCTCATAGCGCAACTACATTTGAATATAAATTTGATTTTGATCTCGGGTCAACTGTTACAAACAAATCTATACAGCTTTCTAGTTATGACTATACAGCCGATGATTTAAAAATTCGAATTAACTATACTGATAATAACTCTAATGACGTAACAAGTATATTACAGCACTTAACGTTATCGGATTCGAATCCACGTGGTTATATTACTTTAATAAATGTTGATGATGCACAAAAATTTGTAGTATTTAAAGTTACAGATATTACTAGAAATATTTCATTAGGAAGTGGTGATAATGAATCGCTTGAACTTTCAGTTGAAAGAATTGGTGGTGTTTCTGGTTCGAGTACCGGTACTACGAATCAAAAATTGGTTGCTGGTTTAGCAGTTGGAGATGGTAATTCTCTTCCAACTGCGCCAATAATTACAGCAGCATTTGATCGTTCTACTGATGAAGGAGCTCATGGGGGAACTACATTTGAATATAACTTAGGATTTAATACTGGACAAGTTGCTCAAGCTGGTGAAATTAGTCTCAATAGCTATGATTATGATTCAGCGACGTTAATGAGAATACCTTATAGCGATAAAAATGGAAATGATATTAATGCGCTTATTAAACACTTAACGCTATCAGATTCTAATCCTCGTGGATATATTACTCTAATAAATCGAAAAGATCAAACACGGTTTGTAACTTTTTCAGTAACAGATACTACGCGAAATCTATCAGTTGGAAGCGGAGACTTAGAAGCTCTTGAAGTTTCAATTGATCGTATTTCAGGTCTTACTGGAGGATCATCAGGAAACCAAAATCCTGATATAGCGGCAGGTCTTTCAGGAGGAGACGGTAATTCTCTTCCTAACAAGCCGCCTTTGACAGTAGCTTTTGTTCGAGCTGGTGATAAAGGTACAACGGGTGATACTGGGCCCGGCGGAACAACCAGTTTTGAATATACGTTTGATACAACTAGCTTTGGTAATTCACCTAGTAGTGGAAAAATGAAAATAAATAATGCGAATCTAACGCTAGCTAGTGAGCTAAGATTCCATTATTTCGCTAGAAAGATTGATGCGGCTGGCACTATTAATATTGAACAATATCTTAAACAGGTTGCAGTCACTTCAGCAGGAGCTTCTGACTCAACTGTAAAAGGATACGTAAGAATTACTGAACGTACAAATGTTGATAATTTTGTATTATATAAAATTACTAGTGGTACTAATTTCAGTGGTAGTAATAAGATGAGTGTCACTTATGTAACTGGTTCAGTCACCAGTTTTACTTCAGGTGATACATTAATAGCTTCTTTCACTAGAAATGGTGACGCTGGTAGCGGTACTGTTGGATTAGATACAAACGACATTGATGATCATTTAAATAATTCATCTGGCAATAGAGCTACTGATGATTATGTATTAAGTTGGGATGGAACTGATTATGCATGGGTTGCTCAATCGAGCGGCGGGGGCGGCGGTAGTGTTAGAACTGTTAGTGTTGATACTAATGGCGATGGTACTGCCGATAATACATTAGAGTCTAGTGAAACGTTAGTACTTAAGGCTGGATCAAACGTTACTTTAGCTGAAGCTGATGGTGTTGTAACAATTAACTCATCCGGCGGTGGTAGTGGAGGAAGTGTTCGAACCGTTGAAGTTGACACAGCTGGGACTGGATCAGGCGTTAATACACTTGCTGAAAGTGAAACATTACAATTAAAAAAAGGTAGTAATATTACATTAACTGAAAACGCTGGTGTTGTAACAATTAGCGCAACTGATACTAATACAACATACGCCATTTCTTGTGCCGATGGTGCTGTTACCACCGAAGAGAAAATTGTTCTAACTGCTGGTGGATCAGGATCTGGGGATGATGAAATTGTACTTGCAGCTGGTACTGGTTTAAGCATTGCTAGAGATAACGATAAAATTACTTTCACAAATACTGTTAGCGATACTGGCGAAGATAACCAAAATGCATTTAGCAATGTGGCTGTTAACGGACAAACCACTGTAGCTGCTGAAAGTGCTACTGATACACTTACACTCGTAGCAGGTACTAATGTAACTATTACAACTGATGCCAACAATGATTCAATTACGATTAATTCATCCGGTGGCAGCGGAACTGCTGGTCTAGTTCAAGATGCTGATAGTGATACAAAAATTCAAGTAGAAGAATCAGCTGAT
>Ga0213858_10001345_pt1 | contig 11733 bp, 24 predicted proteins | sample PICome_FD_160122 | JGI IMG/M metagenome (GOLD analysis project Ga0213858, IMG submission 160122) | Coastal seawater microbial communities near Pivers Island, North Carolina, United States - PICO245 | ecosystem: Environmental > Aquatic > Marine > Coastal | place: USA: North Carolina | collected... | reverse complement strand
GTTCAGTCAATTTCATGAGAGGAGGAAGAAGAAATAGATTTCTTCCTAGGTATAAGATGTGTGCTATCACAGATGTTGGTGTAAACTACACTCCTGATGGAACCTATGCAACATTTGACAGAAGCAGTCCTGTAGCAACTGAGATTAAAATTAGTTTCATGGAAACAAAACTTGTATTCTCCGAAGACATTAGCGAGAGAGGTTTCTGATGTATTTTTCTTTACTACCAAACATTCAATACGATGAGAAACCGATCAACTATCCTTTCTCTGATTCAGATTTTGTAACTGCCAAGAACTTCTTTCGTAGATACAAAATAAATGATGATGTGTTTTCATATGCTACATTCTTTACAAAGTATGCCATTGTCGATGGAGACCGTCCAGATAGTTTAGCAAATGATGCTTACGGAGACCCATTCTTTGATTGGGTTATTCTTCTAACAAATAACATGGTCAATGCACAATATGATTGGCCAATGACAAATCAAGAGATGACAAAAGTATTAGAAGCAGAATTTGATGATGCATATACACAGATACATCACTTTGAAACCATAAAGATTGGTCAGTTCGCTGCTGGTTTACGTGTAGATCAAGCATTCTTTACTTCACAACATAAAGTAAACATAAATGGTGTCATCTCAATAAAAAACGGCGGCGAGATTTGTGGTCCCGTCACCGTTGCTGAACATTATTTTAGAGAGAACGAGAAGAAGAGAGAAATTTATCTTCTCAAACCTGCTTACTTCCAATCATTTGTTGATGACTTTAGGAAGAAGAATCTCTACAAGAGAGATGACAATAATTATATTAGTCAAAGACTAAAGAAAACTGGTTGACTTTTTCGGGCAAAAATTTGCCCGAATTTTTTTTCCAGTTTTATAGAATTCACTTCAGCGTTTCGACAGCAGCAAGTGCTTTCTGACGCAGTGATTCAGGGAGAGGAACATAACCTAGTGCGTCTGCCTTCTGCTGTTGAGTAGGCGTCAGCATGTAGCGGAGCATGTCCTTCACGTTATCGTTCTTCTCATACTCAGGGTACGCAAGGATCCAGGTGAGAGAAACGATTGGGTATGCGTTAGCACCAGCAGGGTTAGCGTCAGCACCACGCAGTTGATCGTCAAGGACAATCTCACCAAGACCAGCAGAGGCAGTCTCAGCAGATGCCTTCACGAAGTTACCTGCTTTGTTCTGAATAGCAACCTGTTGCAGATCACCACGAACATAACCATAGTTTACATAACCGATGCTGCCAGGGGTGTTGGTGATAGCAGCAGCAACACCAGAGTTGCCCTTACCACCGATACCAACTGGCCAATTCACTGCCTTACCTGTACCCACGGTCTTCTTCCACTCAGGAGAGAATGCCGAAAGGGAGTTCGTGAACCCCTTGGTAGTGCCGCTGCCATCGGAACGATGGACGGTAGCAATACGCTTATCAGCACAACCGAAATAAGACCAGTTATCAATCTTGCCAAGGAAAACATCTGCGAGATCTGTTTGGGTCATCTTAACTTCACAACCAGGGTTGTTGTAAGTAGGGACGATCGCACCGCCCGTCATAGGAATGTGAACCATCCCTTCAGCAGGTTGCTTCTTATCACTCACGGCACCATCAGAGGCACCGAAGTCAACAGTCTTTGCTTTGAACTGACGGACACCAGCACCACTACCAACTGCTTGATAGTTCACTTGGTTTCCAGTGTCATCAGAGAAAGACTTGAGGACAGCATTATAATACATGGCAGGGAACGAAGCACCAGCACCATTTAATTTAAATGGTTCGTTTGCTTTCTCAGTGGAACCACATGCCACCACCAGGGGTGCTGCCAAGATGGCAGCAGCGATTGCTTTGAGTTTCATTCTCCTTTACCTCAGAACTTGTACTTGGTTCCGACTTCAACCTTCCAGTCACGGGTGTCATCACTATCTTGGAAGATGTTTTCCCACTTACCATAAGCAGAGAACTCATCAGTGATCTTCACTTTAGTTCCTACTTCCAGTGCTTTGAATGTATCATTATCACCACCATCAGGAACGGAAACACCTAGTCCAGCTTCAACGTAAGGAGAGAAGCGACCAGTTTTCCATTCGTAACCGACACGTCCTTGATGAACAGCCTTGCTGTAGTCATCATCGGTGCCTTTAAATTCGTGTTTGGACTCAACATAGGGTCCTGCAAAGGCAGGTGTCGCCAGGGCAGACAGTGCCAGTGCGGCAAGAGCGGTTGCTTTCATTTGTTTGGAATTCCTTTGTGAAAAAATAGATCAACGACGTTTGATCCAAAAGTAATTTAGCACGGGTTAACCGTCATGTAAACTAACGTTAGGTTAACCTTTAAGTAAAGGTCATTAAAAAGGATCTCGGTTAGGAGATCCTAGTTAAGTTACTTGTCTTCTAGTTTGACACGATACACAGTGCGTCGTGCAAACCGTTGATCAATTTTGAGTTTACCCCAATACAGACCCACGATCCAGACGGTGAAGAGGAAACCCTCAAACCATCCCATCGTGTTCCATGCTTCTACTGCATGTTCCATATCACTCCTCCGCAAGTTTAGCGAAGTAGGACAGGGCATCGTCATCATCAACGACTGCCTCTTCCTTGACGGGAGAGGGAGCACTCATCTGCTGACGGAACGAAGACTGAGGTGTGATGTCAGCATCGTTGAACCCACCAGTAGCAGCGACTGGTTCGTACTCTTCGTCATCGACAGAAGGACGAGCAGGAGGACGCTGACTGATACCAAGTACCATGTTCAGGCGACGCTCAAGATCCTCATAGGACTTGAACTGATCCTTGTTAGTGAACGATTCAAGCGAGTGCTCAGTCTTCCAGATACCTTCAAGTTCAGTATCGTCTGCGCTGAGAGCAGAGACAGAATCAAACTCAGAAGAATCATAGTTCCAGTAACCTGCAACCTTTTTGATCTTCAGTTTGAAGTTAGCACCTTCCCAAAGATCAAAGACGTTCACAGGGGTCTCGTCTTGGAACTCAGGTTGCATAGCAGCGAGGATCTTGTCATGGATCTTCTTGCCATACTTGTAGAGGAACACCTTGCCCTCATTCTCAGGGTGCTTGGGGTCCTTCACGACATAGATGTTGCTGTAATACTGGAGCTTACGCTTCTGCTTACGTGCAGTCTCTTTGTCTTCATCACTACCGCTGTTCCAGAGACGGCGGTTCACCTCACCAACAGGGTCTTTCTCACCCAGTGTGGTCAGGGAGTTCTCGATGTACCAACCACCAGGACCTTGGAAGGCGTGGGAGTACAGTTTTGCCCAGGGGATAGTCTCACCTTCAGGGGCGGGGAGGAAACGGATAACAGCATACCCGTTGCCAGAAGCGTCAACCTCTGGTTTCCAGAAACGATCATCAACATTCTTATTGCTGGATGACTTTTCAAGTTCCTTCTGGAGGAAGTCAAAGTTGTTCTGGGATTTACGCTTCAGATCTGCGAAAGACATTGGATTACCTCGGATTGTTTTGGATTTGGTTTGTGTGATGCCCTATCACTCAGTCATAATAACAGGCAAAGGAGCGGGCGTCAACCCTTTGCCTCTAGTTGTTGTCGCATGATCACGACCTTCTCAAGCAGTTCATCAAACATCTCTTCGATAGTCATGTCAGGGGTAGCACCCAGCATGACGATGCCCTGCTTCATGGATTCTAGCACAGACTTTGCTTCAGGATCGTCACTGAGTTTGATTCTGAAATAAAACAATTTCTGTTTCTCAATCAGTTGCTCAAGTTTGTCAATGTAATCCATCTTTCGTTCGTCATCTAGAAGAACGAAGTTCATAGCAGATCTAAAACAGAACTGCTGCAGTTCAATCATCTCTTGGATGTCTCCCCGCACTAATTCAGACTTAAAGAAACTCATACTAGCATTAACTTGGCACGACTTGTTTTCTTGATAAAGTTTAACTTCTGTGCCTCATGCTTAAGTTTTTCCTTAAGAGGTTTAGAAATTAATTTACCAACACTATCTAGTTCAATTTCGTTTAACTCACAGTAGTGGATAACCGAATCAATATAATTCATATCTGGATTGTGTAAAGCAATCTTCTCCACTTCCTGCGAGAACTTCGCAGCGGTCATAAATTTATCCTCTAATAATTGTTTTTTGTCCATATCGTTCTTGGTACTCCTCGATGTAACCCATTAGCTTCATAAAGAATTCTTTTTTAGGTGGAAGCACCACGACTTGTGTTTCTCCGTTCTCACAAGCAACGATCGTTACGAGTTGCTTTACACTCAACCCGTAGTTCTCTTGCAACATACATGCGTATGCAGTTTCTTGAACAAAGTAGTCGTACAAGTATTTCTCACGCTTGGGTTCTTCTGCTGTCTTGAAGTCAATGATAGACAACACGCCGTCGAACTCAGCGATACAATCTACGCGCCCTGCTAGCTCTAAATGTTTAGAATATAGTGCCGCTTCCTGTAGGTATATGTTATTTATACGGTCCAAAGTATCCCTACTGTGGTGGAACATCAGGACAGGAAGTGGAAACTTACTATACTTTTTTAGGTCAAGGTTGTTGTTGAAGTAATCCTCAGCAATAGAGTGATACTTTGTACCTCTTCCTGTAGCACGAGCAGACTTAGCATTTGCTTTCTTTTCACCGACGCGAGCACGCCACCTAGCAATGCCCGCCATCTTTTCTTTGTTGTTACTAATCACGGTAGTGACAGACGGAAACTTGAAACCTTCTGGTGTCATGTACATACGTTTGCCTTCCACCATCTCGGCAACCATTTCAATAGGTTCTATGTCACCTACATGATTAAACAACTTCATAGACCCAGATTGATTTTATTGATAAGGTAAGACTTGACCAGACCCGAACGGACAATATCCTCAATACCAAACTCTACGAGCTGGAACTCAGGCATGTTTTGTAGGATCTTTTGGAAGTCAATGATGCCAGTACGCTCACTGATCTTTTGCAAGTCAGTCTGTGCTGCGTCACCACAGAAAACAATTTTACTATCCTGACCGATACGAGTGATAATCGAATCGAGTTCGTGGAAGTTCAGGTTCTGGCACTCGTCAATGATAACGATTGCATTGTCCAGTGTAGTACCACGGATGAAACTGGTGGACCAGAACGAGATAGTTTCCTGTTGCTTCAGATTATCATACAACATTTCGTATGAATTGTCATCTGGCATTTCAAACATGGACTGAACCATGTTCTTGTATGGGATCTGATAGAGAGAAGACTTATCCTCATGGTCTCCAGGGAGGAAACCAATTTCCCGAGTGGCGACTAGGGAGCGGACAATATAGATCTTTTCGTATGGCGTATAGTCATTCAGCACATCCTTAAGTGCTTTGTACAGTGCCACAAAGGTCTTACCTGTACCTGCTACGCCATAGGCATAGACCATCTTACCCTCATCCCAGGCATCAAACATGACCTTCTGGTTGTCAGTAAGTGGTTCAATGGGGAGCATGTAGTCCTCACCAATGGGCTTGCGACGCTTGCGTTGCTTCGCAGTCATACCCTCTCCAGGTGCTTTAGTAGTCTTCTTTCTTGCAGGCATATCAGTAGTTGTACTTGTCAGTAATAGTTTTGTTGCGTGGTGCTTTGGGGATCACCTTGTTCTTCATGATGTCTGCCCATCCAGGATGAGTCTTTGACATTTTAGTACGCCAATCACCAGTCTCACCAGAGTTAGGGCATGTAGAGGGATCACTCCAGTCTCGTGTCCATTCTGGGTTGTCATCCTTCCACTGGTCCCAATCATGAACGCTGAGTACAACATTCTTTTGTTCACCAGTCTTGGTATTAACAACTGGATAAGTCGCCATCTTCTTTCTCCTTTTTATTGAATCCAAATGGTCCTGCTAGTTTTTCTTCTAGTGCTGCCTTCAGTGCGACACCACCAATCGCTTCCATAACTTTGAGGACTTGCTCTGGTTTGGCATCCTCCCCCAGTTCTTTAGCGATGTACCAATACTTAGGCCAGAAAGTTTCACCTGCTCTCTGGTAATCATCTAGTGTAAGTAATTTCATAACCAATCAAGTGCCTCCGCACAAATAGGGAACTGTTCTGCGAACACACGTCTTGCATCTAGTGCAATGTCCATGTGTTCTTTCTGCGTACCATTAGCGGAACGCAATTCAATATAGTGGATCCATGAACGAACTGATCCCGTCATGTAAATCCTGGTGGGAACTGCTAGGGGAAGCACAAATCTTGCACACTCCTTTGCAATTCCCATCTCAAGCATGTGCTTGTAGATATCCATACCACTCTGGAAGTGTCGCTTAAGTGTGATCTCAAGTTCTTGCTTCAAGAAAGGGTCAACATCATCAATAGAATTCTGGCGGTTCTTATGATCTTGAGAACGAAGATCAAACAAAGGGATTTCATCTGCCAACATAGAACTGTCAGCATACCGCTGGGAAAACTCTTGGAATGTGAACGAACGGTGACGCAAAATTTGAGCTGCGATTCCTCTGGTAGTTTCAACCTCCAGGGTCATGTGTGCTTGCTCAAACACAGACCAGTGGTTGTGCTTGATACAGTATTTAAGCAGTCCAGAAACCTTAGGATTCTCCTGGTTGTTCGGATTGCTCACCCTCGCTACGTACCCCATCGTCTTCTCTGCGTCTGGGGTTACTGTTACCAACTTCACTGAATTCATTACTAAATCCTTTCTCCTGTTTGCGTCGTAGTTGTTTTTCTCTCAGTGCTATTTTAGCACGTCTAAGCGCGATTGCCATGTACAACAGTTCTTCTTCTGTGTACAAGTTAGGTTTTTTCTTTGCTTCTTTGATTGCTTTTTTTGCTAATCTAATTTGATCTTTTAGTCGGGTCATAGTACGCTTTGTAGTAGGCAACGATGCCATCGGTTCTCATGTTTCCTTGAGATACCCAATCATGGATGCATTCATAAATGCTTTGATTGCTGTAGCGTGGTGATCCATCAGAGCAAATCTCTGATCCAAATTTTTTCAGAAGAATGTTTAGTCCTTGTGTTCTTACATCCATACGTTCGTCACTGTAGCGCCAATCAGTCTGGGTATCCATCATCGTCTCCTTCGTCATAGTTAAATCCAAAGTGTGGTCCACCTTGCTGTAACTGAATCTTGTAAGCATCAGTGTCAGAATAAACCTCACTCTCCAACGCATTTGTCAGAGACTTAAGGTTCTTGACGATGAGTTTAAGTTTTTCTCTATCCATATTTAGATAACAGATGTCAGCATTGTAGCATAAAAAAAGAGGGGTCGCAACCCCTCTGGTTTATTTGAGGATGTAGCTACAAATCCTCTTGCATTGTCCTTGGTCTAATGAATCGCACTCGATTAGACATTCAAAGTAGTCGTTAAGTTTTTGATTTTCTACCTCCAAGTCGTCGAGTGTGTCTTCAAAGTGTCGCCACTCATCTAATTGTGAGCGTGATAGTAGATTGTGCATCGTTCGCCCTCATGCAATGAACCATAATGTAGAGGAGGGTAAGGGTTCATTTTTTCACCTCGCATAATTCTACTACTATCTAGGCAAGACACTAGCAAATTTTGACAAAATCGGTACGACTAACAACAACTCTTATTTTCTGTATATGTTGCTACACACTATATGTAAAGAAAAAAGAGAGGTCATAGACCTCTCTTAGTTGAATATGCTGGCGATGAATACTTTTCATCTAACCAGTCTCGCAAGTGAACTCGATAGCAAGACCAGTATGTTACCCCTCTATACTTGAGTTGGTAACAACTTGGTGGTCTACTATCTTTATCCATATCATCGTAATGATATGTGTAATTCTCCATCAGTTCCTCTGTAGTAGTAGGATCTCTCCATACAAAAGTCCGATGAAACCAGCACAAAGGAGGGATCCGATCCCAGCTACTTGTAATGCTAGCATATCTATCACTTGCTGTAAGTGCGACCACGATAGCAGAAGGTGCCATGTGGTTCGGTCATCTCAACACAACGTGTGTCATACGCTACGCCACGATATGCAGCGTGAGTAATCTGAGCGTCATGAAGTGCAGCAGCTTTTTTGATCTGCTTTTTGATGAGGTTTAAAGTGTTCATTGTAGGTCTCCTAAAGGATGGGTTTTTTAGTCCCCGTTCCTTCAGTCGTTTGCGTCCCAATAGAAATCACATTGTGGTACATAGTCCTTAATGGTCTCGACCAACTCTAACTTGTACTCTGGCTCCAGATACTCATTCTTTCTAATGCGAAGCATTATAGTATCAGCATCTGAACATGCCATTGTAGCTGAGAGTAGTAATTCTACCATGGGATGAACGCTCCGTTCCGCGACTTACTTGCGTCTTATGTATACGTCCCCTCACACTGACCTTCCACCTTTGTCTTGAGATACCCAATTAGATTCAACTTCGACCGTAGGTCTAGGTTTGGATCTGCTTGGATCTCTACTCGTCTCTGGAGGAACCTTTCACATGACATGTGCCACCCGTAGGGGGAACTGTCTTGATGATGGGCAAGGGTCAATGCCAGCAGGATGCTGAGCATAAGATGAACGATATGGTTATTATACCATAACTATATAGTGTGTGCAAACCGTAACATAGGATACAGTTTATACTAACTTAATTTTCTGGTAAATAAAGTTCAGACAGTGCCTTGACTTGTACATCATAGACACCGCCATCTTGAATTTTTCTACCTAACGCTACTGCGTGTTGGAATCTGAATAGTTGCACTTCCTTTTTATTTTTTGCTGCAACCAAAACACCGTCACTACGATGGAGCTTCATAATCTTCCATTTCGTAGGGTCTTTTAAATTGCAATAAAAAATACAGTAGATCATTTTTTCTTTTTACTAGGGTCATTCCACAACTTGGGATTTGTCTTCCCGTCAGTCTGCTTCATACTCAAAACACCTCGGTATTTATCCCAATAGTGGTCGAAAATATCTACCTTCTTAGAAGACACAGCAATGTCATACTGTACACTACCACCAGTCTCATACTCTATAAGGTATGCGGTGTATGGTAAAGAAGTATCTTTCGCTAAAGAAGCATCACAATTCTCATGGATAATTTTAATCTTCAAGAACGATTCCCCCACTGAATTTGCGGGAACGCTTGCTCAACACATTGCTTGGTAATCTTCCAACGCTTACCAATCTTTCTGTCCTTCATTAGAGTAAGAACTTCTGCTTCACCCTGGTGTAGACCCTCCAGGAGTTGAATGAATAGCATTTCACGACGGTTCTGTGAAATGTTTGCGCCACCTTTAAAGAAAAGATAGAGCTTACGATACTCATGTACAAGTTTCGTATGCTCTGTATCTTCTGGGGCGTCGTTCTTTTCATAAGGAACTTCCCCCTCTGGCAACATAGACACAACACTTTCGTCAAAGTTAGCAATCAGAATTGCTCTAAGTGCTGGCGAGTTGTACTCTTGCAGTAGTTTGATTTTCTGCGCTTTTGTTTTGGCATTGCTAACTTTCTGCAACACTTCATTCATTAATAACTTCATGATTTTTCGCGTACCGTAATTAGTATTTATTCGTCATCAATTTCGTCCTCATCGACAAACCTGACAGACAATAGTTCTTCATTAATCCATTGACCTTCGCCATCAAGCATTTCTGGGTGTACATTTTCTGATGTTGCGGCATACATGTACTCATGTAGTTTTTCATTGACGGTCCAACCAGCAAAGACACCAACACATAAGAAAATAAATGATGCTGTTGCCGAAATGTAGACGAATAAAGTTTCAGTCATTGTTCAACTCCGAACTAAGTTTCTTCCTTGTCCCACCAAAGTTCTAAGTTGAAGTAGACTCGTCGCTTTAGGAGGGTGAATAATTTGGTGATAGTGAAACCCTTTTTAGGTGGTTCCTCTTCTGGGTCCTTCGGTTTTGCCCTCCTGAGCATGAGCTCTATGCCTTTATTTATTTTAAATTCTTTCACTTTTGTCGTTCGTTACTAAACCAATTTTCAAAAAGTGTCGGGCAGTCTCAACTAGTCCACCAATCTCTACGCCATCAATGATAACCCAAGGATATGATGCAGCGTTTGGGTAGTCATCAAGCATCTCCCAATTCTCATTACAGACCTTTTCCTCATACTCAGTAATGTTTGCTCGCTCAAATAATTTCTTTAGTTGAATACAATACTTACATCCAGGAGAACTATAAACTTTGATATCCATGAAAAAGGGGGCGTTAACCCCCCAAGTATATCACAGAGCATTGCCTCTTGGCAATACCTCTTCAGGAAATACAAAGTTTTCATGTGGTTGGTCAACTGTTGCCATCCAGTTACGCAGACCTTCATTCAATAGAATGTTCTTCGTGTAGAACGTCTCGAACTCAGGATCCTCTGCGGCTCTAAGTTCTTGAGAGACGAAATCGTAAGCGCGTAGATTGAGAGCAAGACCAATGATCCCAATGCTGGAAGTCCAGAGCCCCATAACGGGTACAAACAACATAAAGAAATGAAGCCAACGCTTATTAGAAAAAGCAATCCCGAAGATCTGAGACCAGTAGCGGTTTGCCGTAACCATTGAATAGGTTTCTTCTTCCTGTGTAGGTTCAAACGATTTGAATGTGTTTGCTGTTTCACCATCTTGATATAGCGTGTTCTCTACTGTAACACCATGAATGGCAGAAAGCAATGCTCCACCAAGAATACCTGCAACACCCATCATATGAAAGGGGTTGAGCGTCCAGTTATGAAATCCTTGTAGAAAAAGTAGGAATCGGAAGATTGCCGCGACACCAAAGCTCGGCGCAAAGAACCAACTGGATTGTCCAAGTGGGTAGATGAGAAATACAGAAGTGAATACGGCAATAGGACCTGAAAAAGCAATCGCATTGTATGGTCTAATCCCTACGAGACGGCTGATCTCAAACTGCCTGAGCATGAAACCTATGAGAGCAAAGGCTCCGTGGAGCGCCACAAAAGGCCAGAGTCCCCCAAGCTGGATCCAGCGGACGAAATCTCCCTGAGACTCAGGACCCCAAAGTAGAAGAAGAGAATGACCCATAGCATCAGCAGGCGTTGACACAGCCGCTGTAAGAAAATTAGCACCCTCAAGGTAACTACTTGCGAGTCCGTGGGTGTACCAGCTTGTAGCAAACGTCGTGCCAGTAAGCCAGCCACCAATTGCGAGATAAGCAGTGGGAAAAAGAAGTAGTCCAGACCAGCCCACAAATACAAAGCGGTCGCGTTTAAGCCAGTCATCAAGGACATCGAACCACCCCCTATTTGTCTGTGGAATATTTAGTGTGCTTGTCGTCATTTTTTGTTTCCTTTTTTTGATCTTTTAACCAGTAAAGTTGAGGCCAAGTATCCATGATTATCTCCCTCAACTTTGATGGAGTATCCTTATTAATCATGTGACTATTTGGGTAAAAAAATTGGCGGGAAAATTTTTTCCCCGCCAACGAAATCAATTATTGATTTTGTATCAACCGATTGCAGGTGCGGTGAGTGCTACAGGGGTAGACTCAGCAGCAGCAAGGTCGAGAGGGAAGTTGTGAGCATTACGCTCGTGCATTACTTCCATGCCCAGACCAGCACGGTTGAGAACGTCCGCCCAGGTGTTCAAGACTTTGCCTTGACCATCCATGATGGACTGGTTGAAGTTGAAACCGTTGAGGTTGAATGCCATGGTGCTAACACCAAGAGCAGTGAACCAGATGCCTACAACAGGCCATGCTGCGAGGAAGAAGTGCAGCGAACGGGAGTTGTTGAAGGATGCGTATTGGAAGATCAGGCGACC
>Ga0213858_10001343_pt1 | contig 11759 bp, 9 predicted proteins | sample PICome_FD_160122 | JGI IMG/M metagenome (GOLD analysis project Ga0213858, IMG submission 160122) | Coastal seawater microbial communities near Pivers Island, North Carolina, United States - PICO245 | ecosystem: Environmental > Aquatic > Marine > Coastal | place: USA: North Carolina | collected... | reverse complement strand
GGCGCGTCTGGAGTGGAGTGATGATATAGCAAAAAAGGAAATGGATGTTGAGATAGAAGACTTGCTCAACGACGACTACTATTTAGGCAGTTACAATGCATGGCCATCTGTCAAAGAAGAGATTGCTGATATATGGCATAAGCGATGTGATTTTGATGTTGTTTTTAAGCGCGGAGATAAAGTTATAAAAAAGGATTCTGTGTATGCTTTATCGTTTGCACATGCGAAAGAAAAGGCAATTGAGAAATGGCAGAAAAAGGCAAATGAAGCGGATGGCATACATGTTTTTCGCAGTAATAATATTCACACTGTTTGTTTAGAGTTGCCAAAAGGAACTGGCAAAGATTTCCAGATGTCGCTTATGATCTGGCTGCTTACTAGAGAGTTTCTTATACAGCCAAGAAGTGAGTTCTTTGCGCCATACAACTTGGATGCGGACACAACTATAGCCATCATTTTACTAAACAGAACAGAAAGCCAAGCCAAAGACGTAACATTTAAAGAAATACTGCCCAGGATACGATCCCCTTTCTTTCTTGATTACTTCCCGCCGCAAATCAACTTAGAAGAGATTGAAGAGACGCGTCGATATCCCAGAGAACTCAGATTTCCAAGGAATGTCGTTATCTTCCCGGGCAGTGGGTCTGCCGCTAGTGCTTTAGGGTATTGTATAGCCGCATCATGCGTAGATGAAGCCAACTTTATGGCTAGATCTTCTACCAGCAAACAGTCAATCTTTGGCTCTGAAAGTTATGATGCCGCAGCTGAGTCTTATGCAGACCTTTTTCAACGTATGGAATCTCGCTTTGGCGCTATACAAAACGGTCAGATGACCTACGCAGGGTTGAGTATTGTGATTTCATCGAGTCGCACTACAAATGATTTTACGCAAGTATTGGGCCGCAGGTCGCAAAAGAACAAAGGCATCTACTATAAGAGAATGCCATATTGGGAGAGAAAGCCCTTAGATCTATGTGGGAAGGTGTTTCAATTCGATGTGACAAACCAGAGCATCTTAGACCCTAAGAAAGCCCAAGCTGACTATGAATGGCTACAGGGCCAAGCTACGGCAGATCAATTTGAAGTATTTGAGGAGGCGTAATGGACAAGGAAAAGATGTTGGAAACCCCCATAGAGCTTGTGTGCTTGTCGGCATACAGCCAAGAAGAGATGTCATACAAGATTGGGGTTTTCCTGACAGAGAACCCTGAGGGGGAAATGTTTGATGAAGATCCAGTAGAGACGCTTGGGTATTGGACTTGCTGGATGATGCGTCCGCCTACAAAACCTATACCAGAATGGGCTAAGCCGTCTCTCAAAGAGAAATGGAAGCAATGGGAAAAGGTTGTAGAGCGTCGAGAGCGAGAAGACCGGTAGATTTTTTTTAGCATCTTATATGTCAAATGACAAGTAAAAGGATGTAAAATGAGTAAGAATGTTGTGTGTCCTCATTGTGGATCGCTAGATGTCCGAGTTAAAGCGACCAGAACCAATTCGATTAGTTACCAGTGTAAAGGGTGTAAAGGCTATTTCTCATCGCAGATAGAGAATGCGACTGAAGACTACCTAGATCAAAAATCGACTACAGAGGCTGTTGTAAAAAGAACATTCAAGTCTACCAACGGGATGCCCCCTTCTGCCAATGATATATGTAAACACTTCGGGTTTGATGGAGATGAATGGTCGGTAAGTAGGTATAGCTACAAGGAGTCCGAACGGCATACAGCCAAAGAGGGCTACTTCACCCTATACCAGATCAGCGCAACGCTAAACAGGACTAAGCCTGTAAAGACGCAGATGCCGGCGCTTAGTCAAATACGATTTGAAAAAAGGATAAATCGTGACACATACGGCTTTACGGAAAGCAAGCCGCTCAAGAAGGCTATTCTGCTACCAGAGGCCCACATAGGGTTCAGTAGAGACCCTGTCACAGGCAAGCTTATGCCCTACCATGACCGAAGCGTCTGGGACATCGCTTTTCAGATTGTAGAGCAAGAACAGTTTGATGAAATAATAATACAGGGTGATATGCTAGACTTGCCGGAATGGTCGGACAAGTTTGTGCGGACTCCTGATATGTATGCAACGACACAGCCAGCTCTTATTGAGACTGCTTGGATACTTAGAAAGCTTAGAGTCCTATCGCCCAAGTCTAGAATAAGATACTTGGAGGGAAACCATGAACAAAGAATATCACGCCTTTTGGCAACTCATTTGGCGGTTGCCTATGGTGTTCATTCCGTACGAGATACTGTACGCATGCCTGCCATATCTATTGGATCGCTACTGGACTTAGATGCTTCTGACATAGAATGGGTAGGAGACTACCCCAACAATATGATATGGCTCAATAACAACCTCAGGGTCATACATGGCGATAAATCCAAAAGTAGGTCAGGACAGACCGCAGACGGGTATCTAGATAACGCTCGATCCAGTGTGATCTTCGCTCACATACATAGACGCGAAAGAGCTTGCCGAACGCTGCACCATATGAACGGCCCTCGCATATATGAAAGCGCATGCTCAGGTATGATGGGCAACCCTGCAAGGACGCCGGCCTCCACTAAAGAACATGACTGGCAACAGGGGTTTACAGTCGTCGAATACCAAGAAGGAGATGGCGGATTTGATATACAGCAGGTCGCTGTCCATGAAGGCATGGAAGCACTCTATGGCGGCAAGGTCTGGGTTGGTGGGGATTACAAGAGCCAAATGGTGTCAGAAACAGGATGGGAGTCTCTCTCTTGAATCAAAACATCATAGTAGACAAGGCCTACAATGATCGTAGAAAGCTATCTAAGGGCTTTGTGTGGCAAAGCTACAGAGTGGGCGCTGTTCGACGCATAACTAAAGAACAGCTGCAAACAATATTTAGCGGCAAGCACTCGCTAGTAGAGCAAGCGTATGATGAATGGGAGAGACTGGTTAACGCGTATGTTAACAAGCGATGTGCCACATTGGGACTTTGGGTTGGCGGATGCGTAGGCCAGTTAGTAGAAGAACCGAATGAATCTAAGCTTGTAGAAAAGTATATATGGGAATCTAAAGATACCCACTGCGTATTCTCGCTCTACGGACTTATAAAGGGAGCCGTCAAAGCGAATGAGTACCAGGACAACGTATTGCCTTTGTTTTCATTCTGGCCTTGGGAGCTAAACAATTTAGGGGACGTTCCCGAAATCGTTGACGCTGAAAAGCTGACAATGCGAGAGCAGGGCATTCTATGATTGTCGAAGTCCCCATCGAATACTATACGGCGTTTCTAGAGCAGCCAGAGAGGGCTTGCATTGAACTCCTGTCTATCCCATCGGGGTCAGTAAATCCCTTTTTCAGAAACAGCGAAAAGATACAAATAGCCGTTGAGAAGGGCAGAAGAAATCCCAACCCGCTCGATGAAAGTACGTATCAGTTTTCCGCAGACTTTAAATCGGAGGACGACGCCGAGCGATATATGCATATCGACTTGGCGATCAATGGGGACTCTGTAGGTATTGCTATGTGTCATGCGACAGATTTTGAGACAAGACTCATACGCATGCCCGGAGAAGATGAAGCTAAGGAAGTCCCTCTGCCAATCCTCAAGTTTGACTTTATGGGTAGGCTGTCTCCAAGAGTTGAGTATGGCGAACACAATATGTCGTATACCGCCATTGAAGAAATGATATCTGACCTATCGTACAACAGGGGGTTCAACCTTTTTGAGGGGCTGATCACCTTTGACCGATTCCAGTCACATCAACTCTCGCAGACCATACAGGGGATGGGCATACCGTGTGGCCTTCTATCTGTTGACCACACCACAAGCAAGGTCATAGTGGATTTCAGTAAGCCTGGATACATCTCAAAGGTAGGCACTCCAAGAGAACCTGCCGCAGCTATGGTCTCTCTTAGAGATGCAATATACCGAGAGGCTGTCACATTTAGCGACGTAGAGATGTATGACGACTATCGAAACTGGATAGAGAAAGAGCTGGATGAGTGTCAATGGGACGGGCAAAAGGGGAAAGCTATAAAAATGGACGGAGGAACAGACGACCTCCTACAGGCTGTAGCCGGTGCGGCGTTCAATTGCATCAATAATGCTAAGCCATCAGTGAGTATCCCTAAGCAAGACTTAGGAAGTGATATGGCGGAGGAAGAGTTCTACGACTCAGTGTATGAGTCTAAAGGCATAACTAATAGTGATGGATACGTAGAAGATCACTTTGGCGCATACAACCGCAGCTCCACCGACTACATATATAACAGAGACAGCAAGGATTTGACATGACTGAAGAAACGCAAGAAGGACAAGAAAACAGTGACTTGGCAAAAGAGATAAACATGCTAGCCAAGTCTCATGTAGAAGCATTGGAAGACCGCATACGACAACAGGTCGAACAGGATCAAGAAGAAAAGATCAATAGAGCCGTTGACGATGCGCTCGCATTTTTCATGCCGAAACAACAGCAACGGGTAGGAGAAGAAGGTGGCGTTCTGCCGCTTGACGGAGACCACTCTCTGGCTAGCAGAGCACAGCTACTAATGTCAGAAACTTGGACTCCTATTCGCATTGAGACCACTAAAGAAGGAAAGGTCAACGAAGAGAAGATCAAAGCAGCGCTATTGGAACTCTACGCAGGTGCGCCTATATCACGCCATCTGATCGGCGGAGATGAAGAGGGCAGTGTGCTTATCGGCGTAATGGAGTCTTGTGAGCAGAAGTATATGCTAGACCCACACGCACGATCAATCGTTGACAACTTGACCAACTACACGATAGGCACAGGCGCTGAGTTTGGATGCACGGTAGGTGAGGTTGATCAAGTCATTAAAGATTTCGCCAGTAGGAATAATCTACGCCGAAGGGTAAGAGATGCCGCTCGACGAAAGTTTAAGATGGGCGAGCATTACTTCTTCTATTATATAGATCGCAATACGGGCGATATCTATTTACGAGACCGAACAAAGTCGTACGAAATAAAAGCAGTGCATGTCCATCCAGAAGATGCTGAGACGCGCCTTGCTTATGGACGTAGTAAGTTCATAAAGGACTCTCGCGTTCTGAAGGGCAATGAGCCGCAGCATGAATGGTTTGCCGACATAAACTACTTTGAGCAAAAGCAAAAGCCTGGAGGTCAAACCGCGCACGGGGTTGGCCGACTGTCTCGATCCAAGCTTGTTCAGATGTGTAAGATCGGTGATAGCTCACAGGTACGTGGAACGCCTGTCTTGTATCCGGCATTGAGATTTCTGCGCTATTACGAAGACTTCATTCTAGATCGAATCGTGCTAAATCATGAGCGATCAAAGGTTGTTTGGGTTCGTAAAATTAGCGGCAATCGCAATATCCCCGGAGGAAGAGCACAGCGTGGCCCTGTAGGTGGGCAGATCCTAACTGAGACTCCACAGATAGAATGGCGATGCATCAATCCAGAGATCCACGGAGACGACGCTGAGCCAGATGGCCGCTTGATCAGGATGGCTATCGCATCTGCTGTAAATATTCCAGAGCATATCCTTTTTCAAGATCCGTCCAATCAGGTCTATGCTAGTATCCGACAGCAAGACACTCCGTTCTCTTACAACATCAGAGGATATCAGCAAGACTGGGTAGACGATCTAAAGATGATGTTCCGCACAGTGATTCGCGAAAAGGTAGACGCTCAACAACTGCCTCTTCAGTCTGATGTAGAAGTCTTTACTACAGAGTCTTATCAGAAGATGTATGACGAGGTAGCCCCAATGATAAGAGAGTCTGCTCCCAAAAGCGATGTAGCCGCAGCTCTCGAAGCTCTTTCTGATGAAGAGCCTACCAAGATGACCAAGGTCAACACAGTGGATGTGCAGATGGATGTATCCCTCCCAGACGTTGTACAGGAAGACGGCTTAAAAATGGCACAGACCAGTGAAGTGCTAAGCCGTGTAGGAATCGTTTCTAAGACAGAGCTCGCAATGCGCCACGGATACAATTATAAGCGCACGGCCCTTCTCAAATCTATTGAGAATAAGTGGACGCCCTCGGAAGAGGATATGGAAACTGGAAATGGTCGTCCCACATACGGCAAGAGCAGCGATATACCTTCGGAGGGGTCTTCCCCTAGAGAGGACTAAGTGAGATGGAAAAGATAGATCCGACAGCCATTATAGACGCAGAAGTAACGGAAGCAGTAGAGGAACAAGGACTGGCCTTACTGTTTAAAGACGGCGAATGGAAAGCGATGCCGCTTGACGGTGTTAAGCCGTGTAGCGAAGAGGCATTGTGGGAATTTGCTTGGCAGTATATAGGCTTGCGCCTAAAGCCTGAGTTCCCAGAAGAAGAATAGTCTGATGGAGGATTACATAGGATTCAATATCCAAGAAGTAGCCAAAGCTCAACCTCTAACTAACGAGGAAGAGTTTTGGCTCTTTGGGAGACTGCGTGACATTGAGTCAAAGATTGAACGAGAGGATGACGATGATCAAGCTCTTGAAAAAGAGCGACAAGAAATCGTTACAGAGATCTTGGTTCATAACATCCCTTTTTCCGTGCAAGTAGCGAAAGAAATGTCTAAAGGCTCATCAGAACCTTTAGAAGATCTTATAAGCTACTGTAACATTGGTATGCTTAATGCCATACAGACATTTGATCGATCAACTGGATATAGGTTTATAACCTATGCCGTATGGAGGATGAAAGAGCAGGTTTTTATGGCACTTGCCAAAGAGCGCGATACGAGTTCCTACTTTTTTAACTTGGTAGGCAAAGCGTATAAGAAGCTCAACAAAAACCCGCAGGGAGGTAAGGGTGGAGAGAGCTTTTTCGATGTACAAGATGTCCTAAAGGATGTTGGGATCAAGAACAATCTTATAGAATCGTATGAGTTTGTTTCAGGACAACATATCCCTCTAGATTCTCCAGTTGGTGATGATTCTAATCAGACTGTAGGGGAAGTTATACCGTGCCAAAATCCAACCGCTCAAGAGGCGATAGAAAGAGAGGAGATGGCTCAAGTTATACTGGAAGAAATTGAATCTATTCTACGTGAAAAGCAGGCGTATATTGTCAAATCTTATTTCGGGATTGGCGATAATGAACCTACTAGCTTGCGTGTAATAGCCGATGGCATAGGATATTCAAGGCAGGGCGTAGAACGTGTGTTGAATAACAGCTTGAAATTGCTTTCTGAAAGCGAGTTGCTAGCTGACTATTTCAACGATATCAAGATCTCCAAATAGCATATATATTTTTGGCTTATTTGATTTAAGCCAAAATTTAAGCCAAAAAATCAGGGCAGATACCGTGTATAATTGCGGTATCCGCCCTTTTTTTATACCTTACAGCTTCAACGGAAAGCTACGTAAGGTGCTGTTTTTAAGCAGCTTTTAGTTGGTACGCCCAGTAGGACTCGAACCTACGACCCGCTGATTAAGAGTCAGCCGCTCAAAAGAAAAAAGATAGCTACATATCTGTATGTATAAACAAGCACTTACGAAGCTTTGCAAACTCAAATAAAAGGTCTTTTTGTGCCATAAAATGGCTATGAGCCAAAATTTAAGCCAAAAGTTTAGACCTAATATAGCAAGGAGAAATTGCTATGGCAAAAAAGCAAAGCAAAACCAAAGTGTTCTCGCTCCCAAACACAACGCTATATGAGAGGAGATACGAAGGAGTCACCAAGGCATCGTACTTCGTATACTTTAATCACCCAGAAAAGAAATACTGCCAAGTAGGACTGCATACGAGCAAGATTGAAGATGCAACCGAAAAAGCCAAACAGGTAGAAGCTGCGCTATTGGTTGGTACGCCCCTAAGCCAAATAAAAGAAATGGTATCTTCGCGTAGTAAATCCAACGAGAATCAATCATCAGAAAGCAAATCTGTGAATAGGCCAACTATCGGTGAGGTGATTGATAAATTCAGTAACACGTATAGGAACTGGTCTAAAGAGACACACTACAGGAATAGAAGAAAGCTGTCTGATCTTATATGTGCAGTGGGGGGATCATCAGCCATTGCAGCGGAGATAAATAAGACAGATGTGATCGAATTGCTAGACAAAAAAGAGCAAGCTGGTATGACCTCATACAACAGATATCTAGCGGCCTACAGAACGCTCTTTAAATGGGCTATAGAGCGGTCTTATATGGATACTAACCCCGTAGAGGCTCTTAGCTTAAAAAGGGTCTCACAAGCCATCCCAGAGGCTCTGGCAGACAATGAGATAAAGGCTCTATTGGCAGAACTCTCGCCCTACAACAAGCACGTAGCTTTGCTTCTTTTGCACACGGGCATGAGGTGGGGAGAAGCCTCTTCCTTGCTGTGGGAAAATGTAGACTGGAAAAATAGAGTGATAAAACTTCCCATAACCAAATCAAAGACATTTAGGTCTATACCTATCAACAATACAGCCCTGTCTGCGCTTACATGGCTCAGGGATGTCACAGATGATCAAGTGCATACAATCAATAAGAACATCAAATCTTCTTTCTTAGATAGATCAAAGGTCATACTGTGCAAGGATATAAAGAAGGGGCTAGCTCAAGCGTCAAAAAGGGCAGGTATAAAGCATGTGCATGCTCATATGCTGCGACACACATTTGCTACAAACCTCTTTGAGAAAACGGGGAATCTAAACATACTGATGAACGTATTAGGTCACTCAACCCCTCAAATGTCTCTGCGGTATGCAAAGCTTCGAGGGGTTGGGTATGAAGCCCTAGATCAGCTAGAGGGATATACTGAGGAATAAAGTATTAGCTGCTATATAGGGCTAGTTGACCTAGCGGTTAATCTGACCATTGCCCTGGCTTGTGGATCAAGGGTCATCTGTGTTATGTATGCGTCCATCTTAAACTGGTCTGATGACGGCAGTATGCTCTGTCCCTCTATGGATATAATTGAATCGAAATCAATCCAAGGGGTAAATATTGTGTCCAATACAAACGTATACTTGGGAAAAGCATATTCGTTCAGATCTCTTAGGGCAGACCAATACGCTTGGTTTACATTCATAAACTTACTGTTCTGAACGCTTTTACGTTGCTTCTCGCCAAACTGCGCTATGGATCGCAAATTGCGAACGGTTTGTATTGAGCCATTGTCTGCCACAAGTGCCAGTCCCGCAGATTCAATGACAATCCTATCCCCCACAGAGAACGAATGATTGGGAAATTTATTCTCATCCTCGGTTGATGTGAAAGTTATGCCGACTCCAGTGGAGTATGGCCCTTGCTTCCCACCAATCCAATTAGGAGCATTCAAAGTCATAGCAAATGTTGCATATTCACTGGTAACTGCCGAGCTAAATGGATCTGCCTTTAAGTTTACGCTATCACCCGACCAGGGTACGATGATGCGAACAAGAGATGCCGAATCAAATACATCATCATTAGAGGAGGAAAGGGCGGCGTTGAGATACAGCTTAGTATTGTTCTTTATTACATAAACTTCTGATCCCCTAGATAGCCTAAACGCAGGGAAATTGGTGTAGTGCGCTCGATTGACCACTACTGTATCATTTTGATCATCAGTCGTTGCTATACGCTCAACTGCCATATATTCGACCCGATCACTATCTCCACTCGTATCTCTCACGCAAATAACTGTGCCTCTGCCAATAGGCTCACTAATAGGTGAGTCTAAATTAGTTGATAAATTGGCAGCAGACCCATCTGACTTTTCTAATACTATATGTGTTTGGCCTTCTTCTATGTGCGTGAGATTTGTATCTGTTTTGACGCGCAGGTTTAGACCTATAGATGCACGAGCTCCAACCTTTGCAGTTCTTGTTATTGAGGGGTCTAATACTGAAAGATCGTTATTCAGTGTCTGCGATACGCCGACAACAGATACCGTGCTCCCCAAGTGAACCTCATCCAGCTCTCTTAAGATCAACTCTTGGTCGCTTGTGGTATATGAAGAGACAGTCTCTGTTTCTGAATATTGCGTTATATACTTATATGAGAATTTTGCTATCTCAGCTTCATTTTCTTGTTCTGTTGTCTCTCTTAATCTTCCGCCAGACACACAAGAAATTATTATCTTAGCGGCATCATTCCCTGTTGAAATCGGTGTAATTATGTGCTGCGTTGGCTTATCTAAGTCTGCATCATTGTCAGGTATTTTCCCATAAGGAGAGTCATTGCTCAGCACCAAGCTCGCCTTGGTATCATTTATCTGCGTTTTATAGGGCGTCTTAGATATAACATTGGCAATCTCTGAATACCCAGATGCCTTATCGAATTGCACCACTTGGCCATTGGTAGGATTATCACTAAACGTATAGGCTGAAAATTGGCTTCGTGGCTTGCGCTTGAAAAAGAATGTCCCATCTGGGTTAAACCCATACCTACAGTTAGATAGTTCAGCTAAATTTTTTAACGCATCCCAACAAGACATTGATTCAAAGTCGGCTAACTCTACGCGCACTGCCGCCATACATGACCACTTGGTCAGATTGTACTTGCCATATCCTTCTGTTAGAAACAAAGAGTGGGGAACATCACTGCTTATCCAATAAAGCTCTCTTGAGTTGGTGAAATGTGCTGGCCTGCAATATTGATAGGTGTCCACACCTGTCTCTGGTAGCTGAGTTAGTTGCACGTTTTCAAAATTATATGACCCCGATGTGTCCGTGTAGGCATCAACAGCCTTCATTAGACTGTCTCCGGCATCCCAGTAACCCATCTTAATCCCAGACGATGTTCCATTTATTCTAATAGGCGTTAACCCTTGTATAAATCCAGAGGATGTAGCCAATGTATTTGCGGTTAGGTTATCAGACGACTCATCCCAATCATATCTAAGAAGCTCGTGTTTAGATGTAGAATACCCGTGCGCCGGAGAGTCATGCTCAGCCGAGTTGCCTACCCTGCTTAGATTGTAGAGAGATACATAAATCAATTGGCCACTACTGGGCGTTGCCCCAGAGTTTGTTATAGGCGTAGTACTTATTTCGTAAGGGACTTTGGCATTAATGAATGTGTTTCCCGAACCATTCGCTTCGTCAGCTTGTGCATCATTTAGGACAGTTCTTTGGTCTATAACCTTTATGGCATACGAAGTGACAGAATACGTGGAGGTATTCATTGTGAGGTCTATAGCTACGACAGCCCAGTTGTATCTTCTATCTGTTTCTTTTGTATTACCATAGGTGCTGTCTTCAAGCCTATTTCCAAGAACTGGCGGCGTGTTATTAGATCCATTAAAGGATGTAGCTCTACCTTCTCCTCCAAACCTCACGAGCCCCAAATAAATTCTACCGTCAGAATCTACATGAGAACACACTGGAGTATAGTCTTCAAAGGTTTTATGCGTCACGCCCGTTGTGCTGTTCCCAGTGTCGCAGGTAATTCGATCCAGATCCCACGAATACCAACTACCTGTCGATGAAGAAGGCTCAGGAGCGATTAGCACATACCATTGACTCTGAGAGGCATAAGGCGGATATGTATGACCCCTAAATTCAGAACCCCCAGTGGGATGATCTCCTAGCATGGCGAAGGAATACTTGTTAAAGTATTTTGACCCTGCATAAAAGTAGACTTCAGACTTAGTGCTTGATACGCTGTGATTGATAGGAACGCGCTCAAATGCGCCTCTTCCTCCAGCAGCATGCATTAATAGCAAGTATCCATCATATATAGTTTGACCAGCTGCCATAGTAGCATTGTATCCTTGCCCATATTTAACAGAGTCGTAAACACCTTCTTCTAAGTAGGGCGATATCCTATAGCTAGCTGTTTCTGAAGTTTCATTTGTTCCACTGAATAAAACATTAGATCCTTATGTTTCG
>Ga0213858_10001341_pt1 | contig 11763 bp, 6 predicted proteins | sample PICome_FD_160122 | JGI IMG/M metagenome (GOLD analysis project Ga0213858, IMG submission 160122) | Coastal seawater microbial communities near Pivers Island, North Carolina, United States - PICO245 | ecosystem: Environmental > Aquatic > Marine > Coastal | place: USA: North Carolina | collected... | reverse complement strand
CAGTGAAAGAGTAAACAGTGTCAGAGCCAACAGTAGCTGAGCTAGATGTAAGTCCAGCACCAATAGTTACTCCAGCAGAAGTTGGTACACGGATAATGACAATGCCATCACCACCTTTGCCTCCAACAGCGCCACCGCCTCCACCAAGCCCGTCAGTGCCAGCGCGGTTGGCTGAGGCGTTGCCACCATTTCCACCGCCGCCTGAACCACCAGTGCCATTGCCACCAAGGCTTGTGGTAGTTCCAGCAGCACCACCACCTGCATAAGTAACTGAAGTGCCAGTAATGTCGTCAGCTAGGCCATCACCGCCATTGCGTGTGTCACTACCGGCTGAACCAGCACCGCCACCGCCACCAGCGATGTAAGTACCATTCCAAGTGCTAGAACTACCGCCACCAGCATTACCTTGTCCGGCTGTACCAGTGTTGTTTCCATAAGTATTTGCTTGTGAACCATGTCCACCACCAGAACCACCTGGCTGTCCTTGAGCAGCGTCGGAGCCTGCGTAGTCAGTACCACCGCCACCTCCACCAATAGCAACTTCGTTAATTGAATAATCGCCAGTTTTGACAACAGAGCTATTGCTGCCATTTGCGCCAGCCGTTCTATTTCCAAGGCTAGTGTCAGCAGGACCGCCAGCGCCAACGGTAACCGTGTAGGCACCGAGCATTTGCTGGCTTGCAATAGCAATCATGCCGCCAGCACCGCCACCGCCAGCAGAACCACCACCTGCATTCATGTCACCACCAGCTCCACCACCTGCAACAATCAACAGACGTGCTGTGATTGGTTCTACTGGTGCGCGAGTAATTTCACGCCAACCAGGCGTAGCGCTAGTTGAAGACCAATACTCAAATTGACCAGTCGTAGTGTTAAAACGCATTTGACCAGCTTGACCACTAGCAGGGCGATCAGCTGTTGAACCCGAGGGCAGAATAATTCCAGCAGTACTGTTACCGCCTTCAGCGGGCGCATCTATTTCTGTATAACCGGATGTTGATCCGTTAATTCTAATTCCCATTACTCAGCCTCCGGTTTTGGATATTTAGTTTTGACTGCATCACACGCTGCGACATAAGCGGTCATCTTTGTATCGTCACCTTTTTGTGACCAGTAATAAGCATCTGCAAACTCTGTAAGAGAGGGGTATTCCGGTTGACGATCACGTTGGTATTGTTTAGAGTTGTACGCAGCTTCTAATTCTTGAGCCTTAGCAATTGCAGCGTCACGATCAAAAACAACTGGGTCTTCAGGATCAGCACTTTTAACTACAAAGTTGTCATAAGTGGTGCCTGTTACTTGAAAACTTTTGCCGTTGCCAAGTTGAGCAATAGCCTGACAAAGAAAATGTTGAATCATTATGCGACCTCCATAAAAACAATGGTAGACACGCAAGTAGTGGTGAAACCGTTTGTTTGTCTTGGCACGTTTAGCTGTGTGTCGTTTTGAGCCTTAAAATGATGCTCATAAGTAATTACATCACCAGCTGTGTGACCGGGTGTATCTAAAAATGAATATGAAAAGCGGTCACCTTCGTTTGGTTGAAGACCTCTAAAGTTTGGAAACACACCCGAAACGCTTCCGCTCTTTGGACTTGGATTGACTAAAATTTCAGTTGCACTGCCAGAATTAATTTTTCTAAATAACTTAATTCCTGTATCAGCAGTAGCGCCATAATTAAACAGCGCCCAGTTAAAAGAGACAAAGATTTTGCCAGCAACAGTTGTTGTGTAACTAGCATCCATTTCTGGAAAACGTGCGTAACTGCTAGGTGCGCTTTGAGCGGCTGTACTGTCAATTATTACTTGTGCAACATTGACAATCTTGCCGCCAGTACCAGAAGGCAAAGTAACAGTTTTACTAGAAAGATCTAGTGAAGAAGCAAGATCAGCATCAGTAACTGATCCATCAGGATAACCGCCTGCACTAATGCCGGTGATTGTACCGGCTCCATTAATTGTAATAGCCATAATTAAACAATCACCCAAGTTGAACCAGAAGGAACAGTCACGACAACGGGCGTAACATTGTCGGGTTCCAAAGCATTGATAGTCACAGGACCAGCACTAACAACGTTTTTACCAGTGCTAATCGTGTAGCTAGTGGTAACAGTGTTGTCGTGTTCTAAAGCCCAAGCATCACCGCCTGCACCTGTAGCACCACCACCAATAGCACCCCAAGCTGTTCCGTTGTGCCCTTCAAAACTGCTGTCAGTTGTGTTGTACCGGATGTAACCAGTTAGGTTTGCAGGGGTTGGGTCGGTATCACGTTGTAAGGTAGTACCAACAGGAAGCTTGGCAGAACCAGTAGTAGAAGTACGGGGTACTTTCTCTGTGTCTAGTTCAGCAATAGCATCTTGTACGTTAGTAGCAGCTACATCACCAGTTGCTGTAGAGGTAATGTTTGCAGCGTCACCAGGGACGTATGCAATTACCCAGGCAGAACCTGTGTACACCTTCATTACACCAAGAGTGCTATCGAAGTACAGGTCACCAGCATTCAGAGGATCACCGTCATTATCAGTAGCAGGATCTCCGGGTTTTTCACCTAGATAAGTATCATCAAAGTTATCAAATGCAGCAAGTGCAGATGCAGCAGAACTAGCAGCACTGGTAGCGCTTGTAGACGCAGCAGTGGCTGAAGTAGCAGCATTGGTTTCACTTGTAGCTGCATTAGTTTCAGACGTTGCAGCAGCCGTTGCAGAGGCAGCAGAAGCTGTTGCAGAAGTTGCAGAGTTAGTGGCTGACGTTGCAGAGTTAGTTGCACTCGTAGCCGCATTAGTTTCAGATGTAGCAGCGTTTGTTTCGCTGGTACCTGCAGCAGTTTCAGACGCCAAAGCAGCAGCAGCACTTGCAGCAGCAGCTGAGGCATAACCACCAGCAAGACCAACAGTGCTATCTACATAGGCTTTAGTCGATGCGTCAGCGTTAGCCGTGGGTGTACCAAGGTTGACGATTTTGTTGGTCTGCATGTCCAACTCGCCAGTCATGGAACCACCACTTGCATCGACTGCTCGATTCTTCCGTTCCTGTGCAGAGAACAACACCTGATCATTGTTCCTGTTCAGGTCTTGTGCACGAATAGCCGAACCGGCAAAGAATGTAGCTTGTGCTGTATCAGTCGCAGTGTCGCGGAAGATACGAATAGCTACACCTGTGCCGGGTGCCGTGTTGAACGAAATAGTGGTAGCGTTGGCGAACGTATAGTCTGTAGTTACGGTCTTGAGAACGCCGTCAAGGGATACCTTAACGTCTGTCTCCTCTAGATATTCAAATGTAATGGAATAATTCGTTGTAGTATTATTTCCAGTGTATGTATTTTGGGTTGTTGCCATTGCTTACATTGTGTTAGCGGTTTACCAGGTTAAGCAGTTCATCTGCTTGATCCATCAATTCATTGCTACGTTCTGGGTCAGTAATTCTGAATCCTCTTGCAGCTTGTTGTAGGCTTTCCGCACGCTTAAGTGCATACACTTCTGGATCACTACTAATAGAAGCCCAGGCTTGCTCACGTGCGCTGTCAAACAACTGTTTAATTAAAACATTATGGCGATATGTCATAGGATCGATACGTTTGTCACCACGTGCAATGTCTCGTTCCATTTGTTCCATAGAATCCAACACTAAAGGATTTCTAGACAACTCATCTAGTTTAGTACCTAGACCAGTCATACCAATAGCTTGTTGGAATTTAGAACGTACACTAGGGTTCTGCCGTAAAGAAGTACCATCAGGCGCTGACATGGTAGACAGACGCATATCATAGTTACTCTTAAACAACAGTTGCCGTCCTTCGCTTTGATCTAAATTAAACTGAATTGGGCTGATAGCGTTAAACATTCTAGTCAAAGGATTCCAGTTTTTAATTGGTTCTCCAGTAAGAATGTCATATTTAATAGGGAGTGGATCGGTGGTAATCTGTTCAGTCATTAAATTGCGGTTTCTGATGCTATCAATAAAACCAGACTGCAATTCACGTTGATAAGGTGTAATAACTTTACCGATTTCGTTTCTAAGTGAAGCCAGTGGTAAAGTGTTATTCATTAGACCAGCAGCAACTTTTTCAAGTTTTTTAGGATCGTTACCAAACAAGTCCATCAGTTGCTGAATACCTTGTAGGTAAGTTTTACTGACCATGCCTTTAGCCAAGATAAAACCTTCAGCAGCAAGAGTGCGTTCAACGTATTGATCACCCATCAACCGTTGGTTATCACCTGCATCTGCAATAGTTGCAAGGATGTTAGAGAACGGTTCTAGAGAATCGTAACTAACCCAAACATTACCTAGTTTAATGGAACGAGGTACCCATCCAGCATCTTCCCAAACTTTACGTTGTTGAAAATCTGTTGGACCATTACCAGTAATACCGCCATTCAAGTAATGCTGGCTGGCAGCAAAGATAACAGCACTACCAAGCATCAAACGACCATTCTGCAAAGCTTTAGCATTTGCCAAATCCTCTGCGGTCTCAATGCCATACTTCATTACTGCTTCTAGATTGTCAGGTCTTGCCAGTGCAATCTCGTTAAACTCTTTTACAGCAAAGTTTAAACCAGGTGTAAATTTAAAAGAAAACTGCAGACCATTGATACCAGTACGTGCAAACAAATAGAAAGGCTTGAGAAGCGGTTGCTTATCAAACAAGTCATCTAGTGCTTTCCCGAAACCACCAATATCTTTAGTTAGAGTTGCCTCTTGTTTAGCGTTAGAGAGGAACGAATCTTTTACAGAACCATCGACAGGATCGAAAATTTCATTATAAAATTCATTCTCGTATTCACCCATTGTTTTAGGTGTTACTTTGATGTTAGCAGGATCAGCTTGATTACCAAGAACTTTTGCCATTGCCTTTTCTTTAGCCCTTGCACGAGCAAGAATCATAGTAAAGGCATCATCAGTAGCTGCCATTAGTTTCGTTGAGTATGTCAAGAAACTGTTTTGGTTAGCAGACCGAGCTAGGTTAGCAATACGATAAGCTGCTTTATCACCGTCTGTGCCACGGGTTTCAGCCCATTGACCCATCAGTTTCCATTGCTCATCAGCATTGGTAATTTCTGCATACCGGCTACGAGTGGTGTGGATCTCGTTAGACATATATCCATTGACTCGTTTAAAGAAGTAGAACATTGCTTCTGGTACAGCTTGCACCATAGCATTAGCAGATGCTAAAGAAGTTCTCAATGTAGATGCATCACCAGTACCCATAAACTTTACCAGACCACCAAGCGATTGAGCCATAGGTCGTGTAAACACTGCAGTAGAAGTACCCATAATAGCACGCAAAGCAGTCTTAGGACCACTCAACACACTGTTAATAAATACACCTTGCAGTTCTTTGATGGTCATACCTTGTGAAGGGTTACGCAACTTACGCTTCATAAAAGCGTCAAAGTCATCAAAGTTACGGATGTCATTAGACATAGAGAAAACTTCTAACACAGCTTTCATCATGTCATCATCTGGAGAGTTCTTAACGAGTTCAATCATCGTATCGACTTGATCTCGTGTAGCTTGCTGCATGTCAGCTAAACGGGCTTCCATGTCTGCAGACTTAGCACCCTGTGCTTTTAGCTTATTAAATTCTTTACTAAGCAAGAAACGTGAACGTTTTACATTGTACATACCTAGGATAAGGTTATCACGTACACGATCCAAAGGACCGCCAACGTCACGTAGGTTTGCAGCCTCTCCAACTTCCAACGCAGCACGAGCTAGATCACGCACACGAGGGAACAAAACTGCGTTGACAATATCAGCAGTCAACACGTTTTCTACAGTCCATGCTTGACGTTGATCTTTACCAAGAATCATTGGGTTATCATTCAAGATCTGTTCCCAATAATCTTGTGGAGCTAAGTCTTCTGGATTCCTACCATTAATAATACGATAGGCAGATTCAAACGAATCTTTAAATACTTCATCCAACTCGTAACCATTATCTTGCAGTTCTTTAACAAGATACTGCATTTTAGTATTACCAAACAGTTCGGTAGCTTTTTCTTTATAGAAACTTTCAGGCATACCGCCTGCATTAGCCATACGAATCAGCTGAGCTTGAGTTGTGATGTGATCTGTAGAGCCACCTTCTGCGTTAGGATCAGTGTGAATACGTTTTGTCTGCTTAGACAACTCGTACATATCTGCAGTAGAGTTAGGGTTACCCTGCCAATCTTCAGCAAGGTCAGGGTTTTTATGCACACCCATCCCAGGATCTTTTAGCTCTTCTTTTGCTTGCTCAATAATTTGATCGTCGATGTCCTTGTTACGTTCATCAATTTTACGATCAATATATTCTTTGTTAGTTTCAACTGTAGGATCTGCTTTTGCTTCAGCAGCACCACGAACCTGTTCAACAGGATCTTCTGGGTTAGCTGCACGCAAAGCTTTGTTGTCTGGAGCGTCTGGTCCCTTTGGACGTGGCATACCTGCTTGTACGCCTTTTTCCAAACCCTTCATGCTGACATCAAACACCAAACCAATACCCATTCCTTCAAGGGTATTTTTCATGGTTTTGACCCAAGGAGAGTCAGTGTCTAGTGTAGTAAGAGGTGTTTCATACCAACCAGCTTTCTTATGTAGTTCTCCAAGAATGTTATGTTCCTGAGATCGCTCATTAATCAAGTCATGAGCAGCACCCATAGCAGCGCCAGGTACAACTACTTTAGCAATTCTACCAGCAGTAGTTCCACCTTTACCTGCAAGACCTAAACCTTTAGCAGCTTTACCAGCCAAACCAACAGACTTCGCAACACCACCAACGGGGATAGCAAAGGCAGCATAACCTAGAGCACCTCTAAGAATGTTACCCCATTTAGTTTTAGTTTCAGGGTTGTAGTCACCAAGAGGATTCCAGTCAGGTTCATAGTTTTCCCCTTCCCTTTCCATCTCTCCAGAAAACATATCAAAGATACGTTCTGGTGCAGTGAGTACGCTACTTACTTCATCACGTACAGCGCCAGTAACTACATTAGCAGCTTCCTGCAGGTTTTCTTTTAAACCAAAATCTGCTGCATCTTTTGCTTTGTGTGTATCATCTTCACCAATGCGTTGACCACTGGCAAGTCGAAACTCTTCTTCAGCGTCTTTATCGATTTGTCCAGAAGCTTCTTGGTTTGCGTCCAAAAATGCTTGACGTTCTTCTGCTGAAATCATTTGTTACCTCCGGTAGTTTGCAGCAACGCCGGGTGTAAATACGCCGGATCATTAAATGGTGAGCCTTCAAAATACTCTACCCCATCAAGAATAGATTGTTCAGAAGCATGGTGTAGACCTTGCCACTCATCACGAAGACCTTGAACAATGCCACTCTTACCAGAGTGTACACTCAAGCGCCACCGTACTTGAGAAGCAAATAAAAAGTCTTGGGTGTTTTTATCAAATTTAGCATCAAGAGGAATACCTTCTCGCTCAACCACCCAACGAAGTGTTTTAGGAATAAACTGATAACGACCAGCAGCAAAGACAAAATCTGGATGGCTATAGTGTAAGCTACCCCGACGCAGTACTTCACCAACTGTCATTTCTTGTAAACCAATTCCAAACTCTTCTTTACTGTTAGCAGAACCAACAGCTCTGTTATTAACACCACGACCAGAACCACCCCGATTCATAGCATCATACCCACCATGAGCAGATGATTCATGGAAACCTACAAGGTCAGCAAACTTATTCATACCACCAGACATTAGTGCAGCACGTGTAGTGCGGGCAGGAGTTGGTGTTTCAGTTAACAGCAACCGTGTGCCAGGAGGTAATCTACGGATATTTTCTTCTACCTTAGGAATAGAAAGTTTTTTACCTGTATGCATTTCATACTGTGCTGAAGCTACATCCCAAGCACTAATACCCTCCACACCACTTGCAATAGCTAAGCTTCTAAAGATGGGAGGGAGACTGCCTTTCCCGCCGTCTGCAACCCATTGTTGGAGAGCGGCCATAGGAGTATTGGCACCCATGAAAGTAGTCCCAGCGAGACTGTCAACTTTTTGGGTAAGGACATTTTTTCCACGTGCATCATTTAAAATAGCTGTTCTATTACTTATATCTTGTGATTTAGTATTGAGTGCGTTTTTACGGTAAACTTGAGAATCAATAACAGCCTGGCTAGTTTTTACACCATTTACATCAACTGTTTGTCCAGCATAAGTTTTAGTTAATTCTATTGCTCTTCGGTATGCCTCTTCATTTGTAACATCAGCACCCGATTGTAGTGCAAGCTTATACTGTTGGAAGAAGTAACGCTCAAGTGCTTGATTAAATTCTAAACCTTGTTGAGTGAAATCAGATGCACCTGTAATACCTTGACCTTTTAGCTGGGATTGAGTCATTGCTTTCAACTCAACCTTCAAGCTATTTAACTGACCAGTGCTCAAACCCTGTTCAGTGTCACGTACTTCAATTTTACCATACTTCCGTTTTAATTCAACTTGTGCTTTCAAAGACAAGTCTGCAAACTCAGATGCTGTTAAATATTCTACATCTCCTTTAGCAGCCATACGTTGTTCAGCCAGTATGACTTCATCTCGAACACTAGCATCCTCATCATTAAGACGACCTTGAAGACGTGGGTGCATTTGCTTACCAGTAAGCTGGTAATACCGCTCATTGATATTCTTCATAACACCAACAGGAAGATCGCCTTCAGCGTCTTCATATTGACTCACAAGAGCTTTTACCCGATCATCTAGTTCTGCTATTTCAGCCTGTGTTTCAATGTTTTCACGATTCAAACGAGTTTTAGTGGCATCACTATAGGCACCTTCAAAATCAAGCAACGCAATTTTACGTCCAAAGATATTAGCTAAAGTATCTTCTTTACCGTTATCAAATCTAGTAGTTGTAGTAGATAAGATTGCGTTTACATCATCTCTACTGATAATACCTAATTGAGCCATTTCATGCAGTTTAGTTAAACCTGCTTCAATAGCCAACCTACGACCACCCAGTGAACTGGCATGTAGATTAATAGTGTCTAGAAATTGCTGGCCATTTCGAGCAACAGCAGCAGAGTAAACGTCATCATTTAACTGAGCCTTTTTTTCTTTTTCAAAGTTATCACGCTGTCGCTCTGCAAATTCTAAATCATCAGACTGCTCCCACTTTTTCATAGCAGGGAACAAATACTTGTTCAACAGTCCAGGGCTCATACCCTTGTATTGACTTAAAAATGCTTCAGCAATAGCAGCTTTAGCAGCAGCCCTTTCAGGACCAGTGTTAGCTTCAGCCAAGGTAAACTCACGTCCACCTGCATTTACTTTTAAAGTAGTCGATGCGTTTGTAAAAAACGTACCATAGTTAGCTCCACCTTGTTCAGCAAGACCACGCATGTAACCATACTTAGCCCAGCCAGAAAGGTTTCTAACTTTATCTACAACGTCAACTGATAGTCCACCAGCTTCAAGCTTAGCAGCCTCATCATACACAACGTTGGTGCCATCTTGCAGCGCCTTTTCTTGTGCATCAAATGTGGCTGATTCTTCTTGCGACAGACCATCAGTATATGCTTGCATCATATAGAACTGTTCTACTTGTTCGTTACGCAGTTTAGCACCCGCAACGAGGGTTTCAGACAGTGTGCTAGAGAAATCAGCAAGACGTTCTACTTGTTCGTTTTCTAGTAATTCTTGATATTTAAGAGCTTGTTCTTCAAGTTTAAGATCAGACATACGCGCATCAGCGAATGCTTTTGCTTCTTGAAGTCGAGCTTGATTGTTCTGCCTTAGCAGTCCAGTTACATCCGGTGCTTGTACGGGCGCAAAGCCTTGGCTCTGTGCAGCAGGTTGGAATGCAATCTGTTCTTCAAATCGTTTCATTGGTTAGTAAAGTTTCGGTAAGCCGAATCCTTGCACACCACCTGTAAACTGTCCCATATTTGGAACTGTTGTAGGTGCAGCAGCGAAGTTAAAATTAGAATTAAATGCTAAGTTAGTGTTATTAGTAGCTTTATTCATATCAAAACCACCACCAGATGATGGTAAGCTACCTGCAGCTGGTGCTGCAAGTGAAGCATAAGTACCAATACCACCAACCAAAGACTGGCCAATCTGCAACGCAGTGTTGAAACCAGAACTACGTTGTTGTGGAATCTGCATTGGTGCAGGTAGTTGCCTTTGCATGTATGGCTGCATAGCTACATTAGAATAGCCTGCAAGATCTTGTGCATATTGTTGTTGAGCAACCCGTCGCAACGCTGTACCACTTTGTCGTTGTTGTGCACGTAGGCTTTCCCCTAGTCGAGCAGAAGTACGGCCAAATGCACCAGTAGTACCTAGAGCAGCGGCACGTTCAAACGAACGTCCTCTACCCTCACCCATAGCAACGTTAGCACCAACAGCTTCTAACAGCTGTCTCTGCATTCCTTGCCGTTGAAATGCAGCTTGCTGTATTGTTTCATTTAACCGCTGCTGTTCTGCAGTATAAGCAAGGTCAGCAGCCTGTTGATTAAATGCTTTTTGTTGGTTGTATAGATTTACTCGTGTTTGATACTCTTGAGCTGCATAACGATTGCGATCAGCAATCATTAGATTTTGCAGTCGTGTGCTTTCACGTGCTTGCCTGTTTTGAAGGCGTATAGCACGGTTACGAGCACTAAGGGCTTGCTGGCTTTTCTGTTGCTCACCGAAGAAACCTAGACCAGCAGATACAGCAGCTACACCTAAACTAAATGGATCAATAACTACCATTATCCCCTCCTATAGAAACGCTTGTTGTACTTACCTTCCCAATCTAAACTCAGCAGCGATACAGGGAACGGAGTGTTACCGATAATACGAACAGCTAAGTTCTCGTTGCGTTGATAGATAGGTACAACGTGAATAGAGCTTGCTTGCATGTTTACGTTGTTGAGGTTATATTGACTGGGTTGAGTAACACTAATCGTATCCGTCCAGTCAGGGATACCAGTGATGCTGATCTTGTAGTCTACAGGACCACTAAGACCAGTCTTAACTTTCAGTCGATGGATGATCAGACTAGATACATCATCGTTATTGACACTTCTGTCAGCTACATTGTAAACGTAAATCTTAGGTAGATCAATAATCATCTCATAGATATACCCAATAACCAAATCACGTCCTCTGTAGTCACCATCAATGTCTACATATTGTGCACCTGCACTGCCTGCAATTGTAGGCTTAAGTACAGCGCCAACTGATTCAGCTGAGGTTGTAGCGCCGTCTCCAATGAAACCACCCAACACAACCACATTAAGTTCTTTTCCAGTAACACTATCATAAGGCAAGAACACACGGGTTTGATCTGTAGTGCTATTATAGGTACGATGTGGGTTTGTATTGAACAAGTCAAGACACACATCAGTTTTCTCACCAGTAGGTAGTGTCAGGAAACCCTGCTCACTAGACTGGGTAACGTCAAACTTCTGTACATATACATCTGTACCATTCTTAACTACAGCATACCACGTGCTGCTATCGAAGAACTGAGTCAGCAGTGTGCCAGTCAAGGTCCACTTATACCAGGAGTTTACGATACGCCGTTCCCGTGATTCTGTCAAAAAACGATACTGGAAGATGTCAGAGCTGCCAATAGTGCCCAACGAAACGATGGACAAAGCAGGTGATGATACCAGGCTATCGATTGATTGCGGAATCAGTTCCGGTACAAGGTTTGTGATGTCAGCCATCAGCGGAGGCTGCTCAGTGTTGATCTCGTTTAGCTCAAACAGCCTTGTGTAAAGCGGTGTCTTACTGATAAACGCTTGTGAGGTGCCAAGAGGCACAGACACTACAGTATCGTCACACTC
>Ga0213858_10001339_pt1 | contig 11765 bp, 1 predicted proteins | sample PICome_FD_160122 | JGI IMG/M metagenome (GOLD analysis project Ga0213858, IMG submission 160122) | Coastal seawater microbial communities near Pivers Island, North Carolina, United States - PICO245 | ecosystem: Environmental > Aquatic > Marine > Coastal | place: USA: North Carolina | collected... | reverse complement strand
GACTCTGTTTCCAATTTGAGTAATTTATTTTTAGTGGAATTTTTTAAAAACCAGAAAACTCTTTACGCACCTGGATTTGAAGAAGTAGATTTTCACCCAAATATAAATCCACAGAATTTTTTAAGCAAAGTAAAAACATTTTATCAGTCTAAAGGAACTGATGAAGCATATAAAATTTTATTTAAAGTTTTGTATGATGAAAATGTAAAAATTATCAGACCTAGAGAATATTGTTTTACTTCTTCTGATGATAGATGGATTGTATCTGAAACTTTTATTTGCAGTCTAGTTAGTGGAGATCCATTTAAAATTGAAGGACAAACTCTATATCAACCCAATGATCCTTTTAATGATTCAGTGTCTGATGCTAATGGATCAATATATGCTGTAGACTCTTTTATTCTTAATGGAGAAACTTATTATAAGATAAGAATTTTTGCTGGATATTCTAATAACTTGAATCCTAAGGGATCAATATCTGGAAATTTTGTACCAACATTTAAAACTTATTGCGTAGAAAATGTTTCTATTGGTGGAAATACAATCTTTGTTGATAGCACTGTAGGATTTCCTAAAGAGGGACTTCTGTATATTGGAGAAAATACATACACTTACACAAATAAAACCAATAATCAGTTTTTAAATGTAAAGACTCAGAATCAGGAAACCATTACTGAAACTATTTCTCAGAAGTCTTTAATTTACTCAACTAATTACGTACTTTCATATGAAGATGGAGATGTTGGATCTCCAGTTATCATGAGAGTTAATAATGTTCTCTCATCAGTAGAATCTCCAAACACACTTTTTGCTACAGAAGGAGATCCAATTATAATTGATAATCTTGGAAGAACTGAAGATACTGTTTTTACAGATTCATTAAAGTTTAACTTACCAGTTTCAATTTATGGTGGAAAGGCTGTAACTGAAATTGATGCTGGAGTTAGATCTTTTGATAAACAAGGATTTTCTATTACTAATGGATTGGTTCTATCTAAATTTGACCACAAGTTAAAAGATGGTGATTTACTTGATCTTTATGTAAAAGATATTGGTCAATATCAATTAAATGCGGAAAATCTTCAGGTTACTGCATTTTTATCAAAAGAATTTAGTGTTCAAAAACCTGAAGATGAAACTATTTTAGGAAAAGAAGTACTATTTAAAAGAAAACTTAAAAAAACAAAAGCAGTTCCATTTACAAAACTGTTTAATAACATTCAAGACAGATATACAGCAAATATTCAAGATGCTTATTCTGATAACAATTACAATTATATTACTTCAAATGGACTCCCAGATTATGAAGTAAATCCATATGTAAAAGAGTTTTCATTCTCTGCATCAGAATTAAATGATGCCACTTTAATTGGTGGACATAATTTTTACACTGGAGAGGCAGTAAAAGTTGTTGGATATGCAGTTTCTGGATCTTTTACAAATAGTGTAGGATTTAATACTGGAGATACTTATTTTGTATTCAGAAAAAGTCCTACAGTAATTGTTCTTTCTGAAACTAGAGAGGCTGTAGGAATAACTTCTACAAATTTAATTGAAATTGATATAAACAACAACATAAGTGGAAAGTTGGAAGAGATAGTCCTTTCAAGCTCTCCAATTTATGGTAATGAATTTACCACATCAAAATCTTTTAAAAAAATACCAAAAGTTCCTCAGTTTGAAAAACAAAGAGTAGTAACTGAATCTGGTCCTGTTGGCATTTTTGTTAATGGGGTAGAAATTCAAAACTATAAGTCTTTTGATAAAATTCATTATGGACAAATTGAAACTGTAGATGTTTTGAATGGTGGTGAGAATTATAACTTGCTAAATCCACCAGAATTCAGAATATTCAATACAAATGAAGATGAAGATACTGAAACTTTCTTACTTCCAGAAATGGAAGGAGAATTAACTGAATTAAGAATTATAAATCCTGGATATGATTATGAAGACACTCCTTCTGTAAGAGTTGTTGGGGGAGATAGAAAGGATGTTCCCACTACAGTAAAAATGAGGAGCATTGATAAACTTAAAGTATTCAATGCTACTACAAGAGACACTGTAGTAAGAACTACTGATAACTATTTTAATTTTGGAGATATTCATCCTTTCATACCAGGAGAAGCAATAGTTTATGAAACTCTTGGAACTTTTCCAATTGGAGTTGGAACTATAGTTGATGATGGAACTCTATTAGATCAAGGTGTTTATTATGTTTCTACAGTTGGATCAGCAACATCTTTTAGAATTGCAAACAGTAGATCAGAGGCATTAGCAGGAACTAATTTAGTTGATATTAGAACTACAGGTGGTGGTATTCAAAGATTTAGATCATTAGATAAAGTACAGATTATTGATGAGGTTTCTTTTATAGGTGAACAGAAAGGATTTAAATATAAAAAACTTTCATTTGGACCAGATGATTTAAATGTTTTTGATAATGTATTTTATTTTGACAATCATGGATATAAAGATGGTGATATTGTTGAAGTAACTGAAGAAGGAACTCCACTTACTGGTATTAATGCTGGTCAACTTTATTACATTGATAGACTTGATAATAATTCATTTAGATTAAGTGAGGATGAAGAAAAAACTACTATAGTCAATTTTTCAGGCACTGACTTTGCAACAACTTATTTCGTTCAATATCCACAAATTCAAGTTATAGTAGAAGGAAAAATAAAAGAAACTTCATCTGCAGTCACTGGATATGGTGCTACAGTGGTTCCAGTAGTTAGAGGTTCTGTAAAATCAGTAGAAGTTCAAAGAGGTTTATCAAAACCAGCAAAACAACTTTTGGGTGTTGATGATGTTGTTAATTATCATAGAAGACCTTTAATTCAAGTTAGGGAAGGTGTTGATGGTGAATTTCAACCTCTGGTTGAGGATGGAAAAATTATTGACGTCATTGTCAAAAATTCTGGTTCTGACTATGTAAATGATTTTGATTTAGTAGTAGATGGTGAAGGATATGGTGCAGAACTATCTGCAGTGGTTAGCAATGGTGAAATTTATAATGGGACAGTTTCATACAATCAAATCATAGATGTAAAAATTATCAATGCTGGAGTTGGATATGCATCCTCAAATACAACTGTAAAAGTTGTACCAAAGGGTTCAAATTTAAAGGTAAAAGCAAATCTTTCTAATTGGACTTTAAATGAAGTAACAAAACTAGGATTAACTAATTTACAAAATGGAAATTTGTTTGGGGCAAAATATTCAAAATTTGGAAATACTTTTGGAACTTTCTTTTTGGATTCAAATTTAATTGATGCATTTAGAATTACTAGTACAGCACACTCACCAATTGTTGGTTGGGCTTACGATGGTGCTCCAATTTATGGTCCATATGCATATGAGTTTACTAATGGAACTGGAAGTATAGTTAGGATGACTAGTGGGTATACTAGAAACAAGTTAAGTCCAAATCCAGATATTGAATGCATTGAAGACTTTACATTTACTAATACTGGATCACTAGATGAAAATAATGGAAGATTTGCTGTAACTCCAGAATATCCAAAAGGTGTATATGCATATTATTGTACTGTTGATGAAAATGATGTTCCAGTATTCCCATATGTCATTGGAAATACTTACAATTATGTTCCAGAAAAATCAAATTTTGATTTAAATCAAACTCAAGATTTAGATTTCAATCAATTAGGAATAGTTAAGTATACCTCACCATATAGAGTTGCAGATAAAGAAAATTACTATGAATATTTTGAGTTAATCACAAAAGATCCAAATGCTGATGCTATTGTAAACTCAACTTCAGGTGGAAGCATAACTGGATTTGAAATTGTTGATGGTGGATTTGATTATGAAGTTGGTGATAGGGTTGAACTTGACGATGAGTCTGATGGTGGTATTGGTGCTTTTGCTATTGTAGATTCTATTGCAGGAAATACAATATCTACAATTACATCTGGAATTTCTAGTTTTTCTGATGTAATATTCCTTACTGAAAATGGTAGAGTTGTTGGTGTTGCAACAACTGCTCATGGATATAAAGATTCTACTTTTATTAACATCTCTGGAGTATCCACTGATTATTCAGATATTGAAGGATTTGTAAAAATTAATGTTACACAAACATCTACAGAACTTACTGAGGCACTTCCAGATGCCTCTGTAACAGGTCTAGTAACCAGTATAAAGGTCAAATCACCTGTAAGAGAATACAAGGTTGATGATGAGGTCCAAATTGGAGATGAAACTTTAAAAATTATTGGTTTAGATACATTAAATTCAAGATTAAATGTATTAAGATATTCTGGATCTCCAGGATATGGAGTTTCTGCAATTGTCTCTGATGTTGTTAAAAAATTTAGTTTAGATAATCTTAATTATGATAAGTCTATTACACAATTTGATGACTCTTTCTATTTTAATCCAAATGATGCTGTCTCAGTTGGAATTACAACTCTTCCAGGTCAAGGCAACAATTTAACAAATTATCCACTGGGAATTGGAGTTTCTATTACTAGATTTGTTGAGTATGGACAAATTTTCTTACTAAATCATAAATTTAAAACTGGAGATAAAGTTACATATACTCCAACATCTGGATCATCAATAAACACAAATGCTGGATTACTTTCAGATTTACCCAATTTATTTGTAATAAAAACATCAGAGTATACTATTGCTTTAGTTCAAGATATTAGAGATATTAATGATCTTACTAAGATATTAAGATATAACTCTGTTGGAACTGGAATACTACACAAACTTAAAACTCAAAGACCAAATATAGTTACTGGAGAAATATCTCAAGTAACTGTAAATGTATCAACAGCATCTTCTCACGGATTAGATATTGGAAAAACTGTAGATGTTAATGTTGTTTCTGGAATCACTACAACTTTTGTTGTTTCTTATGGAGTAACAGAGAAAAGACTTCTAATTAATGGAGAAGATAATCCACAACTTAATGTAATTTCAAATGATGTTGTTAAATTTGATCTTTCAGATAGTAGTATTTCTGGAAAAGATTTTAATTTATATGCTGATGATGTCTTTAGAAATCCTTATTTTGGAAATGATAATACTGGAATTGAAGTTATTAAAACAACAGAAAATCTAATTTTAAATATTAGTAATTCCACACCTAAAATACTATACTACAATTTAACTGACATTACAAGTGGGGAAGAAATATTTACAGACTTTACTGTAAAAAATAATAATCAATTAAAAATTCAACCTAGTGTTTTCAATAGAAAAGCAACACTTGTTGGAGTAACTTCATCAACTTTTGATTATAATTTGCCAGTTTTTCCAGAAAGAACTAGATATACAAGTGAATTATCAACTCTGTCATATTCATTAGTAGATAAAGGAATTAAAGGTCCAGTAAATTCATTAAAATTAATTTATGGTGGTTATAACTATAAAAGACTGCCAGACGTTAAAACCATTACAACAAGTTCAGGAAAAGGTCTAGATATTATTCCAAAAACTTCAACTATTGGTTCTATAAAATCTGTAAAGATTTTAAATACTGAAAGTGTTTATCCAAGTGATAAAACTTTATCACCAGTATCAGATACTTTCTCAGCACTGAAAACCAAAGATAGTTTTACAGTTTTGAGGGTTAATGTTCTTGATGGAGGGAGAAACTATAGAACTCCACCAACATTAAAACTCTACAACAAATTACTTGATGAAATTGATGAAACATTTACAGCATCTGCATTACTATCAGCAAATAATGTTGAATCTGTTGTAGTTACAAATTCATCATCCAGATTAAAATCAACTGATGATTTAATAGTATCTGTTGATAATTCTAATGGAATTAGAATTCTTAACGCCACAGCAACAGGTTCTGACCCATATTTAGTTGAATTGACTTTAGAAACTCCACTTTCTGGATTTACTACATCAAATCCAATGCCATTTAAAGTTGGTGATGAAATTTTTGTAGAAAACATTATTGCAACTGCAGGATCTGGATATAACAGTTCTGATTACAAATATAAAACATTTACTCTTGTATATGTTGATCAAAATTTAAATTCACCAAATGCTGCTTTAATAAGATATGAATTGGATGAATATCCTGGAGTCTTTAGTGTTAACACTTTTAATGCAACTGTATCCAAATTTGATGATTTGGCAAAATTTGAACCAATTTTAGGTAAAAGTGAATTTTTAAATTCAGAAACTATAACATCTAATGATAAAATTATAGATAATGTAGATAATGAACCAATTACAAATTTAGTCAAAGTAAATAAAGTTGACAATATTAAAGTTGGTGATGAAATTATTGGTAAGACCTCAAAAGCAGCTGCTGAAATTTCTGAAATATTAACTTTTGAATCAAAATTACTTATAAATTCTAGTGTTTCAGAAAACATTGGTTGGAAAGACTTTAGGGGAAATCTTTCTTCAATTCTACAAAAACTTCAAGATAGTGATTACTATCAAAATTTCTCTTACAGTTTAAAGAGCAGAAAATCATATACTGAATGGCAACCTATTGTTTCAGACTTATCTCATGTTTCTGGATACAAACAATTTGGAGATCTATCAGTAGAATCTGAATTACCTGTATCTATTGCATCAACATTAACAGTAATATCTGATCAAACTTCACAGATTAATGTTGCAGTTGTATCTGAGCAAGATGTTGATGCAGTATCAAACTTTGATTTAGTAATTGAAGAAGATATTGATGACAGTGAAGGACTTTACTCTGAGTTTGTTAAATTTGGAACTAAAAAACTATCAGACTTTTTACTATCTAGAAATAATAGAGTTCTTAAATTAGATGACATTTCTAATCTATTTGATACTGATAATTCACCATTCTTAACTGTACCTGTAGATACAGTTGATAATACTGATGAAATTACTTTAAAATATTTCTTCTTTATTGGATCTACAGTATCATTCTTTGGAGACTTTGAGTTAGCTCAGACCATGGATGTCATGGTAACTAGAGTTGATGATGTTATTAACATACAGTCATATGCATATTATTATGATGCATATACTGCATCAGGACAAGCTCAAAAACCACTGGGAGAAATTGAGGGTAAATTAAGTGGAACTAATAATGATGAAATTAGCATAGAATTTGTTCCAAAGAATATTTTCAATAGTTATGCAATAACTGCAGTTAAAGAAACTGCATCATTAATTCCAGGAATAACTTCTACTTCATATGGATATGTTGATCAGATAGAATCTACTGTTGGAATTGCCACAACCAACACTGGATCTACTGAAGTAATTTACAGTTATCCTTTAGCAGATTTCCAATCAGCAGTTGGATTTATTGGTGCTTCTTCAACACCACTCCAACTTGAAGCTGGATTTGAGTTTTCTATGATAAAAAATGTTGATAATGTTATAGATTTAAACATATTCACAGAAACTGACCTTTCTAATTTGGGTGTAGTTGGTGTTACAACTACTGCTGGTGCAACTCCATCTGTTGATATTACCTTTACTCCAGTGGCAGGGATTGGAGTTACAGTATTTACCAACATTCAAATTATTAATGAGTATGATGCTGCTCCATATCAGACAACCACAGATTTAACTGTAAATACTAGTGAAAACTATGATTTTACTGGATCCTCTCAAGTTGGATTGACAACAACATCTTCAATATTTGCTGCTACAAAAAATATTATTCAAGTGGAGAAAACTGTAGGTCTTACAACAGAAAGATCTATATTCATAGTTAATGCACTCAACTTCCAAGATTATAATGATTTGGTATCTTATGGATTTGCTGGAAATCTCCCTGTGGATGAATTCCAAATTGATAATGTATTTGATGCTGGAGCAAGTGCTTACATACTGTCATTAACACCAAGTGTATCAGCAACATACAACTTTAAAATAATTAAAAAGGCAATTCTGTCCCCTAATATCTAATAAATATTTCAAAAAATGCCTGTTTCAGATATTGGTGCAATTTATACACCTTCCATTTATGGAAGGACTTCTTTTCCCTTGTTACATCAAGGGGATCCTGTATTCAAAAAGACTTTTGATGGAGCAAGCGACGAATTTGTTGGAGTATCTTCAGACAAAATTTTTGTAGCAAATCATTTTTTTAAGACAGGAGAAAAATTACAATATATCCCAGGAACTGGAACTTCTATTGGAATTACAACCACTAGTCCAGGAAACATTGGATTTTCTAGTTATTTGCCTGGTGAAGTATATCCAATTGTAGTGGATAAAGATAATATTAGAATTGCTTTAGCATCTTCTTTAGCACTTTCAAATGATTATGTTGGAATATCTACTCTAGGTTTTGGAACAGTACATACTTTAATTGCAGAAAAACAAAATTCTAAGTGTTTAATAGCTATTGATAACATAATTCAATCTCCAATTTCAGTTGGTGGAACTGTTGGAATTATTACATTTACAAACACATCTTTTACATTAGATACTTTACAGGGAGTAGATCTTGGTACAGTATTGAGAGTGTACAAAGGAGATGAAAATGAGATTGTTAAAGTAGCAGCTATAAACTATACAAATAAAGAAGTTTCAGTTTCAAGAGGAGTTGGTGTTTTAGGAACTCCACAAATAGTCTTTACTGGAATTATTACAGATACTGCTGCTGAAATTTTATCTGGAGGTTACAATATAGTAGAAGATAAAATATTTTTTACAGATGCTCCTTTAGAAGGAACTAAGATAAATTTAACCATACCAACATCTGAAATAAATTTCCCAAATTCATCCTTTACATATTTTACTGGTGCAGATGAAACTAATATTATAACAGGATCTCAATGTGTATTCTACTCAGAGAATCCACCAATTCAATTGATAAATGGAAACGTATATTACTTAATTAGAAGTGCAAACAATACTTTTCAATTTGCAGAAACTTTATTTGATGCATTTAATGATAATTTCATACAATTTACTACAGATACTGGTAATGAATTCCCTCCAGGATCTTTTCAATTATTCTTAGTTTTACCAACAGATAATAGTAGTTTTGATGGTAGAGTATTCTTAAGATCAAATTATGATGGAAATTATGTGTTTGATGATATATCACCACAATTCACTGGAATTACCAGTGAATTTGAACTTACAGTTGCTGGAGTTAGCACAATAGGTATATCTTCAGATAATGGAATTGTCCTTATCAATAATACATTTCAGTATCCAGAATCTGAAGAGGCTTTTGAATATAATGAAGTTGGTATTGGAAGCACAGGTCAAACATTCATAGAATTCCAAGGATCTACAGACACAAAAACTTATGATGTGAATGTTGGTGGACTACCAAGAGGTGGAATTATTGTTTCTTATGGGGTGACAAGTGGATCACTATACGTTCCACAGAAGCCAGCAAATGGCGTTGTTGTTGTATCTGCTGCTGGTACTGTATCTGACATTGTAATTGGAAGTCCAGGTGCTGGTTATAGAACTGGTATTACTTCTTATTTTGTTGATATTTACAATGCAGAAGTTGCTGGTAGTGGTGCTATTGCAATTGCGTATCCAAGTGCAACTACTGGAATTATCACTGGAGTTGATGTTCTTAATGGTGGTTCAGATTTCTTATATAATGGAGCATCATCAACCACTGATACAACTTTAAATCTTTTAGATCCAGATGGAACTCCAATTGGAGTTGCAGTTACTTCCATATTTGAAACTTTCAGAGGTCAAATAGTTGGAACAAATAATCCTGGATATGTTTTAATTGGATCTGAAATTATCAAGTATACTGGAATAGATGCAGTTGCAGAAACATTAACTGGAACTGTAAGGGGTCAACTAAACACTGTAGGTGCATTACACAACTCTGGATCAACCATCACTAAGTATGAATATCATTATATTGCAAAATTTGATGATCCAGCACCATATGATGATATCCCCCTAACTGGATCTGCTGCTGGTATAGGTGCTTCTGTAAGCTTATTTGTAAATGAATTTGGAGAAATTGGTGATATTAAATTTACAAATAGAGGTTATAATTATAAAACTGGAGAAGTTTTATCACCTTCTGGAGTTTTAGGTTTATCAACTCAAACTAGTGCAGATGAATTGAAAATTACCATCAATGAAGTAGCAAAAGATGATTTTTCTGCTTGGAATATTGGTAAATTGAGAAAATTAGAAGATTTAACTAGTAAGGTTAATGGAAAAAGGACAATTTTTACTTTGTTAGAAAAGGCAATTGTTAATGGTGCACTAGTAACCAGAAGAACTAGTTTGGAATCTGATTTAGCTTCTGGAATAGATCTATCACAAAATCTCTTAGTTTTTGTTAATGATATACTCCAAAGACCTGATGATTCTTATGTATTCTTAGGTGGATCTCAATTAGAATTTACAGAAGCTCCACCTCTTGGTAGTGAAATAAAAGTTTATTTCTATGAAGGATTTGATGGAGATGCTGAGTTCTTCCAAAATCAAACTGACGTTGAAGAGGGAGATCTTTTAATCCTTCAAAAAGATATATTTGGTTCTGAACCAATTGAACAAAAACAAAGAACAATTCAAAGAATTGAAAGTTCTGATACTGTGAGAACTGAAGTTTACTATGACAGAGGATTATCTGAATCTTCATCTCAAAGAAGAGCAGTTGAATGGACTAAGCAAAAAGCAGATTCTATTGTCAATGGAGAATTTATATCTAAAGTTAGAGACAAATTGAGTTCTGGTATTGGCAGCATCACTGTTTTATCTTTTGACCTTGATGTTAATCCTGGAATTCAAACCATTGGAATTACCACAACAGATGGTACTTTTAATGGATTTGCAACATCAATCATTGGAATTAATACCACTGCAGGTATTGGATCCTTTGTTCAAGTTGGAGATTATGTAGAATCTCAATATACAATAGATGGAACTAAAGTTGTCTCTATTGGTGCCAGCACCATAAACATTGGAACACTTTCTTCAGGTATTTCAACTATATTTGGTCCTAATGCATATCTTGGTATTACTTCATACTCAACATCACCTGTTGGGATAAATACAATACCACTGACATTCTATAGATTCAACTAATAAATAGCAGTAAAGTAGCAAAATCACATGCCAGCGCTAGTAACTGATAAATTAAGACTATTGAATTGCAGCAATTTTATAGAAGAGGTTGCTGCTGGTGATTATTATGTTTTTGTAGGACTTCCAAATGCAACTGCATTTGATTCTGAATGGGATACTACACAACCAAATCCAATTGATAATGATCTCTATACTAATTCATATAGAGACACTATTTTGGGTGTTAAAAGAATAAACACATCTGATGTTATTAGAGTTATCCCAAAACTACAGTGGGTAACTGGAAGAAAATATGACATGTATAGACATGATTATAGTGTCTATAACACATCTCCTGTTGCTTCAGCAACTAGATTGTATGATGCACAATATTATATCATAAATCAAGACTTTAGAGTTTATATTTGTCTTAATAATGGATCTGCACCATCAAATCAAAATGAAGGTGTAATCTCTACAGTAGAACCACTACATACTGACGTTTCCCCAAGAAAGGAAAATGATGGGTATGTTTGGAAATATCTGTACACTTTAAGTCCAGCAGATGTTTTAAAATTTGACTCCACAAGTTATGTTTCTGTTCCAAATGATTGGACTACAACAACTAATGCAGAAATATCAAGAATTAGAGATAACGCATTCAATGGACAAATTCAAACCATCTTAATTGAAAGTCAAGCACAATATAATTTTGTTGGAACTCTTGCTGGAGTTCCAATTAAGGGTGATGG
>Ga0213858_10001337_pt1 | contig 11781 bp, 11 predicted proteins | sample PICome_FD_160122 | JGI IMG/M metagenome (GOLD analysis project Ga0213858, IMG submission 160122) | Coastal seawater microbial communities near Pivers Island, North Carolina, United States - PICO245 | ecosystem: Environmental > Aquatic > Marine > Coastal | place: USA: North Carolina | collected... | reverse complement strand
AAGGACAGATCATCGCTGAGTTGATCAACTTTGACAATGTGGTTGCCAATTAAACGCTTCATCATGCCATTTTTTTGGTCACGCCAGGACCTGAGTGTTACAGAATCCACTTTTTCAAAAGCCTCATTTGTCGGGGCAAATAACAGTATTGGTCCAGAATCCTTGCCAAACAGATCAGAATAATCATTGGCCACGGCAAAGGCAGATAAGGTCTCTATTCTGCTATCGGCGATAAGACCAAACAACATACTTCTTCTCATTTTTTCTTGCTCTGCCTTATTTTGATCGGTTTGTTCGCTCTGCTCGACGCGCTGTCCAGATTGGGCGCAGCTGAGCATCAAAAACACAAAACCCAATAAAAATGACATTTTAAGGGATGGAAACATTCTGTATTTCATGATTAAAAAATTAAAAAGCATCACTCAATCAGCGGTAAGACCAGATCGACCTGAGCGCTGGAAATCAATGCCAAAGCATGGTTTAAAATTAAAAATTCTTGCCAAATTTATTGGCTTTATTGTAATTTTGTCTCATGAAATTATTGCTACTCACCATCGGTCTTTTGGTATTGGCTTTTGCTGGTATCGCCATTAAAATATGGGGTAAAAAAGACGGGGAATTTGCAGGGACCTGTGCCTCGCAAAGCCCATTTTTAAATGAAGAAGGAGAATCCTGCAGCTTTTGTGGTAAGTCACCCGATCAATTTTCGGAATGTAACGGCACAGAACGCGCCTAATGGTTTGGGACTGCGGTTTGCTCTTTGGCATCACAGCCGCTTTTTTGATCCACCTATTTTTTATATTCAGAATGGGGCGTGTGGGTCGAATTCAACGGACTAAACACAACAGCCCTTCACATATCACCGGAGTTTCAGTCATTGTTTGTGCCCAGAACGCGGCAGACCAGCTCACTACGCTTATTCCCGAATTACTCGATCAGAATCACAAGAATTATGAAGTGATCGTGGTTAATGATCACTCAAACGATCATAGCCTCGAAGTTCTAAGCCGCATAAAATCATCAGATGATCGACTCCGGGTTATTGATTTTAAGGGGGTAGACAATAAAATTCCCGGCAAAAAACAAGCCCTAAAATTAGGGATTGAGGCCTCTAAATTTGATTTATTGCTGCTCACGGATGCGGACTGCCGCCCCGCCTCGAAAGATTGGGTTCAGCTTATGACCGCTCCACTGACTAAACGTAAATTATTGGTGTTGGGCTACGGCGGTCTCGATAAAAAACCTGGGGTGCTCAACGCCCTAATTCGTTACGAGACAGCCATGACGGCCTCACTATATTTAGGCCAAGCCATGGCCCATTTTCCCTATATGGGCGTAGGGCGAAATTTGGCCTATCACAAATCACTGCTTGAGGGCTATACTCAATCCGAAGAGCACGCGAGGTTTCCATCGGGCGACGACGATTTACTGGTAAATCATTGCGCCACAGCCCAAAATACAAGTTGGATGATCGAGCCCGATTCATTTACCTGGTCCTTGCCTAAAACCACTTGGACCGAGTGGATTCGCCAAAAAAGAAGACACATCACTGCGGCCCATCACTACAGAAGACAGACACAACTCACCCTTGGGCTATACGCAGGCAGCATTGTGGTTTTCTATGCACTCAGCCTATTGGGTATTTTTCTGAATTCTTCAAATTCAATTCATTTTAAGATCATAATGGGACTGTTCATGTTACGCGCAGTGATTGTGATTTGGCAACTCAAACCGGGTTTCAAACGCCTTAAAACATCTGATCTCATCCTTTGGACCCCCCTTCTGGAACCCATTTTAATTTGCGCTCAAATGGTTATATTTGTTTGGAATCGATTTTCAAAACCAAGCCATTGGAACTGAGTCAAAAGGAAGTCCTTAGTGTCATTGCCAAAGCCAAGCAAGGCGATCAAATGGCCTTCAAGAAATTGTTGGATCACTGCTGGAACATGGTATTTGGTTTTCAATTAAAACGGGTTCAAAACGAATCTGAGGCTGAGGACATCACCATAGAAGCCTTTGCCAAAGCTTTTGATAAAATTGATCAATTTGATCCTCAATATACTTTTAGCACGTGGGTGATCACCATTTCTAAAAACATTCAAATTGATCGTTATCGCAAAAGGAAGAATTCCATCTTTGTTGAACCACTAGAAGACAATAAATCACAAGGTGCCGCGATTGCCGATGGCAGCCCGACCCGTGAAGATGCACTAATACAAGAGCAAAACCTGCTTCAATTGCAGGGGATGATGAAATCGCTTAAGCCCATTTATCGCGAGGTTCTGCAACTCAGGTATTTTCAAGAATTGTCTTACAAGGACATCGCCCAGCAGTTGAATGAACCCATGACCAACATCAAGGTACGTCTGCTCCGCGCTAAAAAACTCATGGCAGAGCTCATCGATCAATCGCCAAATCGATGAAAAATCTGTTTCAAAAACTTGGGCCAGGTTTGATGTTCGCGGGTGCGGCCATCGGGGTGTCCCATTTGGTTCAATCGACAAGGGCTGGTGCAGATTTTGGTTTTGGCTTGATTTGGGCCTTGTTGTTAATCAACCTAATCAAATATCCATTTTTTGCTTTTGGCGTTCATTACACAAGCAAAACAGGACAGGATTTATTGACGGGTTTCCAGACTCTTGGCCGCTGGGTTCTGGTGACCTACTTCCTACTGAGTTTAATGACCATGTTCACCTTTCAAACAGCAGTAACCATTGTAACGGCTGGCATTGCCACCTCACTAACCGGCCTTGGATCCCCATTAATCTGGGCTGGAATCATTTTATTGCTTTGTTTTTTGATTTTAATTCGGGGGCGATTTTCGCTGCTGGATCAAGTGATGAAATGGGTGGTTATTGCCCTGACCTTGAGTACAATTTTGGCGGTGATTTTAGCGTGGTCGGCCCATGAGGGACGTTCAGATTGGACCCAGGTAATTCCTCAAACTGGTTTAGGCATTGCTTTTTTAATCGCTTTTATGGGCTGGATGCCAGCGCCCTTGGATTTAGCCATTTGGCAATCCCTTTGGGCGGTAGAAAAAAAACAATTGAACCCCGATCTAAGCGAGCAACAAGTGCGCTTAGATTTTAATATTGGCTACCTGGCGACGGTGGTAATCGGTCTGAGCTTTATATTGTTGGGCGGACTGGTCATGTTTGATCAAGGTGAGGAGTTTTCAAATCAAGGGGCTGTTTTTGCCAGTCAGCTCATCAATATGTACACCGATAGTTTGGGATCATCAGCCAAAGGTTTCATTGGGCTGGCGGCGCTCACCACCATGTTCAGCACCTCTTTGACCACTTTGGACGGTTCGCCTCGTGTAATGGCCAAAATCAGTGAACTGCTCTTTCCCAGAGCTTATCGATTGAATTACATGACCTGGTTAGTGATTTTAGTCATCGGTAGTGTGGCGGTATACTTGGGACTGACGGATCAGATGGGTACTTTGATTGCCATTGGCACCATACTTTCGTTTGTCTCAGCACCATTTTATGCCATTGTGATCTACAAACTGGTCAATGGAACTTCTATGGCTGAGGAACATCGTCCCGGAATTGTAATCCGTACGCTAAGTGTACTGTCCATTTTATTGTTGATCGGATTTAGTCTATGGTACTTATCCATCCTCTAAATTCACCTTAATGTTCTGGGTTGATTCTGGTCCATTTAAGCACAAGATTATCCTGAATATTGGATGGGGTAAAAGACAGAATATACTATCTTTGTACGGTCAAATGAAGGCAGTGAATCATGAGTGAAACCCAGACAATCTTGACAAAACCGGAACCGAAACCCAAATGGTTGCGGGTAAAACTCCCAACTGGAAAAAAATACACCGAATTACGCGGTCTTGTAGACCAGTATAAACTGCACACCATTTGTACTTCAGGGAGCTGTCCAAACATGGGAGAATGTTGGACAGAAGGGACAGCAACCTTCATGATTTTGGGTAATGTTTGTACCCGTTCATGTGGTTTTTGCGGCGTAAAAACAGGTCGTCCACAAGACGTGGATTGGGACGAACCAGAAAAAGTTGCTCGATCCATCAAAATCATGAAAATCAAGCACGCGGTAATTACCTCCGTAGATCGGGACGACCTCAAGGACATGGGATCCATTCTTTGGGCCGAGACGGTCAAGGCCATTCGCCGCATGAATCCTGAAACCACCCTCGAAACCTTGATTCCAGATTTTCAAGGCCAAACCAAACCTCTGGACCGCATTGTCAAAGTAGCTCCTGAGGTAGTTTCACACAATATGGAAACCGTGCGAAGACTCACCAGAGAAGTGCGGATTCAAGCCCAGTACGACCGAAGTCTTGAGGTTTTAACCTATCTCAAAGACCAAGGCATCAACCGGACCAAAAGTGGCATCATGCTCGGGTTGGGAGAGCGTGAGGATGAAGTCATTCAAACCTTAGAAGATTTGCGTCAAGCGAAGGTTGATGTCGTGACTTTAGGGCAGTATTTACAACCCTCCAAGCGGCACTTACCAGTCAAAGAATTCATAACGCCAGAACAGTTCAAAACCTATGAAACAATTGGCTTGTCTCTGGGATTCCGTCATGTAGAAAGCGGCGCATTGGTTCGGTCTTCCTATAAAGCCCAAAAGCATATTCTCTAGGATCCTGCATTGTTTTTTTAAACACTCCTGGAGCCTCCTAGCCATTGGTCATTGGTCTATAATAATGCGAAAGCCCGTCTTGTTAGGTCCAAATTAATTATCTTTATGGACCAAGTAGAATGCAACTATGCCTAACCCCATGTTCATAATGCGGCTTTTGTTCCTACTGCTCTTGTTGGTGCCCCATAAAGCAAAACTCATTGCTCAAGACCAAAGGACAGATAACGCCAGCGTACAACATGAATTGGGTCTACAATATTTAGCGCAAAATGAATTCGAGTCCGCTCTTGTTACCCTAGAGGAGGCCATAACTCGTGCCGAACAACAAAAGGATGAGGTGGCAAAGGCTTCAATACAGCTGAGTTTAGCCCGTTTGCACTACACGGTTCACAATTTTGATCGCGCCGCTTTAGAAGCATTGAATGCTCTTGAGGCATTGCGCCAAAAGGATCAAGCTGAACTCATTGCCCAGGGACAAACCCTTTTGGGGTTCATTTACACCGAAAATGGAAAATGGGAAGAAGCCGACATTTTTCTCCATCTGGCCGATCAGTATTATTCAATGGAAAACGCCACCCAAAAACGTGCTAAGGTTCTTTTGGGTTATGGAGCGCTAGCGATCAAACAAAAAGAATTCGGTCAAGCGATCAATTATCTTCAGGCCGCCAAAGCCGTGTTTAACGATCAACAAGATCTAAAGCATTTAGCCCAAGCAGAGCTCTATTTGGCTGAGGCGTATATCAAAATAAACCCGGAGTCCGTCTCAAATGCTTTGATTAAAGCCCGCAAAGCCCTAAGTCAGGCCAAGAGCATTGCAGCATCAATGAGTCTGGCCCCAATTCAGATCGAAGGCCTGAGATTAGACTCTTATCTCGCACTCAGGGCCAATGAATTCAATGAGGCGGAAGCGTTTTTAATGCGTTATGAGCAAAAAAATGACTCACTCTATCAAAAATATCTCAGCACCATCGCTCAAACCCAATCAGCCACGGGCGATTTAGCCAGTTTGAATGAGATCATCGATCAGCAAAAAAGTGATCTAGACCGTCAGCAACGCTCGATTAGTTTCAGTAAAATAACCACGGGTCTGAGCATCGCGCTGATCGTGATTTTATCTCTACTTACCCTATCCCTTTACAAAAACAACAACCTCAGGGCCAAAGCCAACACACTGCTTCAAGACAAAAACACCGAGTTACAAATGGCCAAAGAAAAGGCCGAAAAAGCCTCCATGGTCAAAGCCGAGTTTTTATCCACCATTACTCACGAATTGAGGACACCGATGTACGCCGTGACCGGATTGACCCATTTACTCTTAGAGGAAAACCCTAAACCAGAGCAAAAAGAGCACTTACGTTCGCTTCAATTTTCGGGCGAATACCTGCTCAATCTGATCAACAACATATTGGACCTAAATAAACTAGAGGCCAATAAGGTGGAGATAGAAAAAACGACCTTCAATTTGAGAAAGCGTCTGAATGATGTGCTGATCGCCCTCAAAAAATCGGCAGACGACCGAAAAAACAGCCTAAAATTAGAATTTGACCCCGATATTCCGGACAAACTCGATGGGGATTCGGTCAAACTCTCCCAAGTCTTGATCAACCTGATTGGGAACTCTTTAAAATTTACCCAAAATGGAGATGTGGTCATCCGGGTGAGCAAATTGGCTGAAAAAAACAACAAGATTACCCTGCATTTTGAGATTGAAGACAACGGTGTAGGGATTTCCAAGAAGAAACAGAAAAGTATTTTCGAATCCTTTTCTCAGGCCTCACTTCAAATCAATCGAAAGTTTGGCGGAACTGGATTAGGCCTTTCTATTGTCAAAAGCCTTTTGGAACTCATGGGCAGTCGCATACAACTGGAGAGTCAGCTGGGTAAGGGATCTAAATTTTGGTTCGATTTAGTCTTGGAAGTTTCTGCCCAAGACGCTACTGAAGAAAAAGGTCAAAAGCATTTGGATGAAAATGAATATGGCCTTTTTGAAAATAAGCACATTTTAGTGGTTGAAGACAATAAAATCAACCAAATGATTACGCGAAAAATACTGGAAAAACGAAACATCAAATGTCAGGTTGCCGACAACGGCATGGATGCCATAAAATTAGTTGAGACCAACGACTTTGATGTCGTACTCATGGACATCCATATGCCGGGCATCAGCGGTATCGAGGCCACCCAGGAAATAAGAAAATTCAAACCTCAACTTCCAATCATCGCCCTGACTGCGGTAACAATTGAAGAAAACCTGGATGAATTTTACCGCGTTGGATTCAATGAAATTATTCCTAAACCCTTCAAAACAGAAGAGTTTTTTGAGAAAATTCACCGCAGCCTAACTCAAGATATTTCAGCTGAATAAAGCCCTGTGATGGGCCACACGTCGAAGGATCTCCAAATCGAAAGCCTCCTGGGTTTGATGCACGAACTTCATCTTTATTGGCCAATAGTAAATGGCGTGTTTGTCTAAGGCCTGGCCCAATCGCTGATAATCCTTTTCTGTGGTCAAAATGACCTCTTGTTGGCCTAGAACCTCAAGTTCTTGAGGCTTAAAATTATGATGGTCTGGGTAGTTAAAATGTTTGAAATGAGCCCCGAGTCGCTGGAGCTCCTTTACCATCGGGTCTGGGTTGGCAATTCCCGTAACCAAAACAAAAGGCAGGGACAAAAATGACTGCATTTGGGGTTGATCATTGGCCGAGATACAGTATTCTGCATAGTCAATGGTACTGGCGTAATGACTTTGATGTGGTTGAAGTTGAAGCTCGTGTTGTCGCTGATTTAACTCAGCATAGGACAGTTCTGACGGGCATTTTGTCGTCACGATAAGATCAGCGCGGCGGGCTCCAGAGGGCCATTCTCTTAAACGACCCCACGGTAGGACCTGATCTCTGTGATAAGACCCATTATAGGGGTTCAACAAAATGTTGATTGCGGGTTTAACGTATCGGTGCTGAAAAGCATCATCGAGTAAAATAACTTCGCACTGGTCTTCAATGGCCTTTATGGCCTTGACTCGGTCAGCACAAACCACCACCATCGCCTGAGGAAATTTTCGCTTGAATTGTAACGGCTCGTCACCCACCTGATGCGCTGAATGTTCTGGGCTTACCTGAATCATTCCCTTGGTCGATCGTCCATACCCCCGGCTGATTACCCCCACGACATATTCTCTGGCCAACAACTCAATGAGGTATTCGATCATCGGTGATTTTCCGGTACCACCAACGCTTAAATTCCCAACCGAAATAACAGGAGTTTCAAAAGACTCAGAGGTCAATATACCACGATCAAAGGCCAAATTACGCAGGGCCAGTATGCTGCCGTAGAGTTGTGAAAAAGGGGCCAAAAGTCGCTTCATGTTTGGTCTTGACATCCCTAAATTAACGGGGCCGAGTACAACGAAAGTATACTTTTTTATCTTTACGGTAAAATTTAACCCATGCAGGTAGCTGACGTACTGAATTTATTGGATCAGTGGGCCCCTTTGGCATACAGTGAAGAATTTGACAATACTGGACTTTTGGTAGGATCCCCGAATGCAGAAGTCACAGGAATCATGGTATGCCTTGACGCTTTAGAATCCGTTGTGCAGGAGGCCATCGATAAGGATTGTAATTTGATCGTGAGCTTTCATCCGATCATCTTTTCCGGTCTAAAATCACTCAGTCCGAATGACCATGTCACTCGATCAGTAACTAAAGCCGTCATTCATGACATCGCCATCATCGCAGTGCATACAGCTCTGGACAATTTACCTACAGGGGTGTCAGGCACCATGGCTAAAGTTTTAGGACTGCAAAACACTCAAGTCCTTTTGCCAAAAACAGGAGTCATGCACAAACTTGTGACCTACGCGCCATCAAAGGTAGCAGATCAGGTGCGAGAGGCTCTATTTTCGGCTGGCGCCGGAGCACTTGGCCTGTACGAACAATGCAGCTTTAACACAGAAGGTTTAGGTACATTTTTTCCTAAAGATGGCGCAAAGCCTGCTGTAGGTGAAACGGGCCAAAGGCATACTGAACCGGAGACCCAAATACAGGTCAGTTTTTTGAGTCATCAAAAATCGGCAGTCCTCAAAGCCCTAAAAACAGTACATCCATATCAGGAAGTGGCTTTTGACCTGATTGAATTGAGTCAAGGTTGTCCAGAGATCGGTATGGGCTTAATCGGGGATCTGCCCAAATCAATCTCTGTGGACGGATTACTGGCCCAGCTAAAAAAGGACTTTAATTGTGGCAGCATCAAACACAGCGCAAATAACGGTCAACAAATATCTAAGATCGCCGTTTTGGGCGGCAGCGGCAGCTTCGCCATCGATCGAGCCAAACAATTAGGGGCCCAAGCATACATCACGGCTGATTTGAAATATCACGATTTTTTTAAAGCATCTGAGGATTTCATCTTAATGGACATTGGCCATTACGAAAGTGAACAATTCACAAAAGACCTAATAGTTGAGTACCTTAGCAAAAAAATTACTAATTTTGCACCCGCATTGCCCACCATCAAGGTGCTTAAATCGAACGTAAAGACCAATCCTATAAGTTACTACTAATTCTATGGCGAAGAAAACTGAAACGACGGTAGAAGAAAAGCTCAGAGCACTTTTTGATCTCCAACTCATCGATTCTCGAGTAGACGAAATCCGTAATGTTCGCGGAGAATTGCCGCTTGAAGTGGAAGATTTAACCGATGAAGTGGCTGGATTAAATACCCGTTTAGAAAAATTAAACGCCGATCTTGAAATGATCGAAGAAGGCATTAAGGACCGAAAAAACTTGATCGAGGAGTCTAAAGCCTTAATCAAAAAATATACGGGTCAGCAAGATAAAGTGCGTAACAATCGCGAATACAGCAGTTTGAGTAAGGAAATTGAATTTCAAGAGTTAGAAATTCAGTTGGCCGAAAAACAAATTCGCGAACATCAAGCTCAAATTGAGCAAAAGAATTTAGTCATTGAGGAAACAAAGGAACGCCTCTCCAAAAGAGAAGAACACCTCAACCACAAACAAGGTGAACTCAACGAAATTTTGGCAGAAACTGAAAAAGAAGAGCAAGCGCTCCTCAAGGAATCAGAAAAATTTGCCAAAAACATTGAAGAACGCCTTTACAGCGCCTACAAACGAATTCGAGGCAATGTAAAAAACGGTTTAGCCGTCGTGGCCATCGAGCGCGGGGCTTCAGGTGGATCCTTTTTCACCATTCCTCCGCAGGTACAAATGGAAATCGCCTCTCGAAAAAAAATCATCACGGATGAACACAGTGGTCGTATACTGGTCGATCCAAATCTCGCAGATGAAGAACGAGAGAAAATGGAAGCCTTGTTTACCAAGTTAAAATAATCCCAAAACGCCCTGATATCAGGGCGTTTTTTTTGTCCTTCGCTCTGAGCCCGTTAAATTTACACCACCAAAACCTCAAGGATGAAGCTCAAAGCATTGTGGAACTATCTATTTGCGTTAACGCTATTGATTCAAACCACTGGCAGTTGCCAAGAAAAAATCAACATGAATACGGGCTACCGAGCCACTGACTTTAGCCAGAGCATTGCACAGATCAAGACCATGGATGAAACCGGCTTGAGCAAAGCCTATTTTGCCAGCGGGTGCTTTTGGTGCGTAGAGGCAATTTACGAGCGATTAAGCGGTGTTAAAGAAGTGATTTCTGGTTACGCCGGCGGACACACCCCCTACCCGACCTATGGAGCCAGCAATACAGGACTCACCGGTCATGCCGAAGCTGTAGTGGTTTATTACGACGCTGAAAAAATAAGTTTTGAAACCTTAATCACGGTATATTTTGCGTCACAAAATATCAGTCAATTCAACGGTCAAGGGCCCGATAATGGTTCTCAATACCGCAGCATTTTATTCTATCAAAATCAAAAAGAAGCTGAGATCATCGCCCAAAAAATAGACGCTCTTGAGGCCCAATTAGGCCAGGGTAAAGTTGCAGCCGAGGTTCAGGCCTTTAAGACCTTCTGGCCCGCCGAGGATTATCACCAAGACTACGAGGCCAATCATCCTTATCACCCCTACATCCAGAATGTTTCCATTCCTCGATTGAAACGGGTGAAAGCTCAACTGCCAGACTTATTTGTCGGGCATTAGTTTTTATGACTTCCGTCACACATGGGCATGCTGCTGCTTTTGCCACAGCGGCAAAATGAACTACGACGCTCACGGCGCTCGACACTTCCATCAGGATGATGAACTTCTACCGCGCCAACGACGACGACAGGACCATTTTCGATAAGATTGACTTGAGTTACATTTTCTTCAGACATCGCTTTAATTTTTTTATGAGCACCCAAGGTGCCTTTAAGATTAATTTTTTCTTGAGTTAAAAATAGTAAATTTAGGAGGACAAGCCCATATTGCTTATTTTTAGGCTTGAGTATTTTGAGCTTGACCAATAAGCTTATCACGACCAAAAGTTCATGAGTTCCACAAATTTAGAAACGGCCAAACATTTAGATCGCGAGGATGCGCTCTCCGAATACCGGGAATGTTTTGAACGCCCAACAGACGATCAAGGCCAACCACTAATCTACCTCTGTGGCAATTCATTAGGTCTGCAACCCAAGCAAACCAAAAAATACCTCGAACTCGAACTTGAACACTGGGCTAAATGGGGTGTCGACGGTCACACCGAGGGGAAAAATGCTTGGTTGCCTTATCACGAACTTTTGACGCATCAAATGGCTGAAGTAGTGGGAGGTAAACCCCAGGAAGTCGTTGTCATGAACACGCTAACGGTCAACCTTCACCTGATGATGGTCTCTTTTTATCGCCCGACTAAAGAGCGATTTAAAGTAATTATCGAGGCGGATGCCTTTCCGAGTGATCGCTACGCCGTAGAGAGTCAAATCAAATTTCATGGCTTTGATCCAAAAGAGGCCTTAATCCTTTGGCAACCCAATCCAGAAGACGGACTCTGCCATTTTTCTGACTTTGAGCAGCTGATGCAAGAACACGGTCAGAGCACAGCACTGGTTATGTTAGGCAACTCGAATTATTATTCGGGACAAGTCTACCCAATCAGGGCGATCACCGACATCAGTCACCACTACGGAGCAACGGTCGGCTTTAATTTGGCTCACGGAGCGGGAAATATCCTCTGTGATCTTCACGAAAACCAGGTCGATTTCGC
>Ga0213858_10001335_pt1 | contig 11785 bp, 18 predicted proteins | sample PICome_FD_160122 | JGI IMG/M metagenome (GOLD analysis project Ga0213858, IMG submission 160122) | Coastal seawater microbial communities near Pivers Island, North Carolina, United States - PICO245 | ecosystem: Environmental > Aquatic > Marine > Coastal | place: USA: North Carolina | collected... | reverse complement strand
GAGCGGGAGCGTGAGCGAGAGCGTTAGCTGGAGCGGGAGCGGGAGCGGGAGCGGGAGCGTGAGCGAGAGCGTTAGCTGGAGCGGGAGCGGGAGCGTGAGCGTGAGCGAGAGCGTTAGCGTTAGCGGTAGCTGGAGCGGTAGCTGGAGCGGTAGCGGGAGCTTGAGTTGGAGCAGATAATGAACGCAGCAATAGCAAGAATAGGATATAGCGGGAGCGGGAGCGGGAGCGGGAGCTTGAGTCGGAGCAAGAGCGTGAGCGGGAACGGGAGCGTGAGCGTGAGCGTGAGCTTGAGTCGGGGCGGAAGTTGGAGTTGCAGTTGGGGCGGAAGTTGGAGTTGCAGTTGGAGTGTGAGCAGGAGCGTGAGCGGGAACGGGAGCGTGAGCGTGAGCGTGAGCGTGAGCGTGAGCGTTAGCGAGAGTCGGAGCTTGAGTCGGGGCGGAAGTTGGAGTTGCAGTTGGAGCAGATAAATGAGGTAAAATATTAATAGAAATTAATAGATAAGTAGATAATGATTCTCCTATAATTTCCCTTTTTCTTACAAATACATACCGTTAGTATGTAAAACAAGAGTTATTCAATGTATGAAAAACAATAAAACATCACAAAATACATCAACACATAACGCCAAAATACAATTTACAATATCCAAAATATACCAAAATACAACAAAACATTAAAGAATACTTAAAAATAGAATAGATAATACATATAAAGTAATAAGTAATAAGATAAGATATAAAGTATATCATAATAAGAAAAAGTAAATTATAATAAGAAATAAAAGAATTTTAATAAGAAATAAAGGGATTATGTATTACGCCCCCTAAATTTTTAAAAAATATTCTATCAACCCAAAATTTTATTAAATTTTTTTTAAAATTTCAAACAACCCAAAATTTTTTAAAATTTGAATGAATTTATTACATTCTTTAATTGACAAAAACATAATGATAATATTGAATATATTATTGTTACTTGCTTTGTATGCAGGTAAAGTAAATATATTAATATCAATAACAATTTATTGTATATGGTTTATTTCTACTTTTATTTCGTTCAAAAAAGGATATGAACAAAAAATAGATGAAGAAATAATCTTGTACTATAGACAAAAAATAGATAAAAACTATAATAAAATAGATGAAATCAGTAACAATTAAACTCGGAGATTATGACCTTGAAATTTTGAAGAAAATATTTGCTAACGAGCCTGACTTCAAACCTAAAGATCCTCGTGACGAATTAATTATTAATATTATGCGTCAGGTACTTGACAATCCAAAGGTTGATTTGGGAAGCGACGATCAGCCAGAACTTAAATTATGAACAAAATATTGCTAAATATGAATAAAAATATGCTAAATAATACATAAAATTTTTTAAAATTTAAAGCGCAAAATTTTTTTAAAATATTTTTTAAAATTTGCCGCCAATTATGAACGATATTTTGCTAAATAATAAGTAAATAATTTTACCGTGTATTTCACGAAGTAAATACAAAAAGTGTATTTTAGCTTCTAAATACAGGTATATTGATCGTGTGCTTCATGCTGTAAATACAAAAAGTGTATTTTAGAGTCTAAGCACAGACATATTGATTGTATGTTTCAGCACGTAAATACAAAAAGTGTATTTTAAACTCTAAACATAAATCCATTTCCTTGTCTTTCGGGGCAAGGAAATTTTTTTAAATTTTGCCCCAATTATGAACAATATTTTGCTTAATATAGTAAGTAAAATTTTTTAAAATTTTGAGGCATTAAATTAAATTTTTTAAAATTTTTTAAAATTATGAACGATATTTTGTTAAATATAAGCACTAAAATTATTAATAATAATGTATTAAATAAATATTAACGGCCCAATTTTTTTAAAATTTGTGAAAGCTTTTTGGCGAAATAAGTAATTTTTTCTTCGTCAGTGCCCCAGAAAAATGCGTGACTTAATTCGTGAATTAAAGTTTCATTATAATCCTCATTACTTTGGTGAGGATTAACTAGAATTTTGGCGCAACCTCCATCTTTAGGAGGATAACAAATTCCATCAGCCTCAATTTCTTTTCTTGGTTTGCGTATTTTAACTTCATATTTTTGCCCCTCGTAGTTGGTGAATTTAAGACTTGACATACTATATACAATATACATTTAAAAAAAGAATATTTAAAAAAATATTTTAAAAAAGGTTGACATTACATATTGACTGATATAGATTGTTGGCATGGCGAAAGTCACATTGAATAAAGATGGCACTCCTCGTAAAAAAGGCAGTGGTAGAAAAAAGGGAAGCGTCAGTTTAGTAACTGTTAAATTGCGCGATTTAATTGAAGTTGGTCTTGACAATGATGATGACATTGTTATTGGTAAAAAGTTCAACGACGAAATTTTTAAAAAAAATGTTGACACTCCTGCTCCAATACAGGAAACTACCAAACAACAAAATACTGCTGCTGACGCAGTTCAAGAAAAGATTGCTTATAAATTAACTACATTTGATTGATATGACAGAACCATTTGCTGAATTATTTGGACAAAGTAATGTTAAAAAACGCTTAAAATTTTATTTAAAAGCATTTGAGAATACAAGTGTTTGTCCATTTTTGCTATTAGTTGGTGCGAAAGGATTAGGTAAAACAGAATTTTCGCGGCAATTTGCAGGTAACTTAAAGAATCAGGACGGTAAGTCTCGCCCATTTCTTGAACTTAACTGCTCTACAATTAAAAATTTGGAAGGATTTTTCGACCAGATTTACATTCCGCTCATCATGGATAACGAGATTACTGTGTTGTTCGATGAAGCACACGAGCTGCCCAAAGATGTAACGAATGCATTTTTAACAGTATTCAACACTGAGCGTGGTCATACCAGGGAATTTCGTTGGCGCGACGGTGCATATCCATTCGATTTTAAAAAGCAAACCTTTTTGTTTGCAACAACCGAGTCGGACAAACTATTTCCACCACTCAAAGATAGGCTTACATTGGTTGATTTTGAAGATTATGTTGCACCTGAATTGGCGCAAATTTTAGAATCTCTGTGTGAAGACATATCGTTCGAGAAGTCTGCGCTTGTCAAGCTGGCTGAAACATCTCGTGGAAATGCAAGAGATTGCGTTAAACGAGCAAAAGATATTGAGTTATTTTGTTCTGCAAAGCAGACAAGCATATTCATGGAATCTCATTTTGATGAATTTTGTGATGAGTTGGGCATCAATCCTTTGGGAGTAAGTCATATTGAAAAGAAAGTTTTAAAGATTTTGCGCGAAGAAGGTCAAGCTTCATTGCAAGAATTGTCCGCTAAAACTGGCGAAAGTCGCACCGCCATTCAACGTGATATTGAACTTTATTTGATGAAAAGAAATCTTATTAAGATCGACGGCAAGCGATACATCACAAAAGCAGGCAGCGACTACATTGATGCAGAAGTCAAGCAAAAAAGATAATATAATAATATGAAGTACGAAAATTCATTCAACGAAGGCATCGTTATTGAAAGAGATAAGAAAGTTATCTTTCGATGCTGTTCTTGCAAATACCCAGATAGCCCAAAAGTAAAAGTCAATACAATAAACAATATTGCTCATATTTTTTATGACAATAGAAAAAGATATTCTTTAATGTTTGACAAGATCGATTTTTGGACAGACTTCAAATAACAAAAACCTAAATAAGTAAAACCTAAATAAATAAAAGCTAAATAAGTAAATAATATAATTACAAATAAGTGAATTGTAAATAACTTAATAACAAATAAAGTATATAATATAATATGTAATTATTAAATGTATTAAAGTTTCTAATCTAACGTGAGGCGCCGACCCCGTGAACCGTTAGATACCAAAAAAAAGTTAACATCTAACGTTTGGCGGCGTGCCCGCGGGCCGTTAGATGTCAAGAAGAAAGTGAGCCTTCGCTCACTTTCTTCTTTGAGAGGACAGGAAAAGGGGAAAATCCCCCTTGTGTCAAGTCTCTTCTCTCATAAGATTAGTGAGGTTTGTAATCAATATTTTGGACGTTTTGATCCCAACATGCGCGGCAATCACCGCATTTGTTACCTTGTTTTGACGATGGGCAATTAAAACTATTTTTTGAGACTCCGCTTGTCACCAAGCCCAGCCTTTCGGCTAGTTTTGTTGGAGGCTGGCCGTTTATCATGTAAGCCGACAATCGGATTGTGAGATTAGCCGGTATCTTGTGGCGGCCTTTTGATTTGTTGCAAGTTATCAACCAATCCGATACCATTTTATATTCTCTAGTGGGTAGCCAGAAATTTATTGTGGGCAGACGCCTTGCGACTTCAGCAATCTTTTCAAGATGCCAGACGCCTTGCAAATCGCCGCTGTCATGCCAGCGGAAATATCCGCTTTTCTCTTTCCTGATAATTAGCTGCACCATTGATTCGATCCAATCTAATCGCTCCAAAGAATCAAGCCTTTTCTTCATGGCGTTTTGTACGTTCGGGAAAACGTACCGCCCTTTCCTAGCGTAACAGATGGAGCAAATCGAATCTTTTACTTTTGCAAGCTTGCTGCCTGTGATACAATCGTCGGCAGATGTTGAGTAGCCATAACCGGGCATTTTGGATGGTGTAGAAAGTGAGCCAACCTTGTCCTGCAACTGCTTTAGTGTTTCTTTCATGACCTGGCTAGTGTTACATATCAGGGTGTGATCGTCAACAAAAATTTAAAAAAATTTTTTTTAAAGTTTTTCATTGACATCTAACGCTCGGCGGGGCGCCCGCGGGCCGTTAGATGTCAAGCATAAAATTGAAAAGAAATCAAAAAAAACCTATCCGCTTCGCGGATAGGTTTTTATGCGGTAGCCAACCCTCTTATAGAGGGTTGGACCCTCCCCGCAGGGAGGGTCACGCAAGTCAAGCTTCTAAAACGATTTCTTCCGAGCGGTCGAATTTGATTCCGCAATGCCCATCCATAAAACCGTGAAGAGCTTGTGTTCTCTTGGGTAGTTCGTTAAGATTACCCTTCAAAACCTCGGTGAAGGCGTTGAAGAGTGACCATGCGTTGCGCGGTTTGAACTCAGGGTGATTCGGAGCGTGCCATTGGTCTACGACCTTTTTGATCTGAGTGCTTGTGCAAGCACCAGCGCGGAAAGCCTCTATGATAACGTCATGCGCTTCGGAGCGAGATAGCCCGTGGTCGCGGTATGCATTAAAGCGTTGTTTTTGCAAGCCCCAAGCATCACCCAATTTGCCAATGGTGCGAGATACTAATTGTGGTAAGTCTCGCATGATGTGAACCGTATGTTTACGGCCCAACTTGACCTCTCCATTAAAAGAGAGGTTGTCACAGACGAAAACATTCGCACCGAACGCGAGCGCACCTGGAAAAGTTTTGTCATGTGAGTTTCGCAGTCCCATCACTGCGCCATAGTCTTCAGACTCGTTGGATTCGCTGCCTGTGCCGATGCGAAACAAGCCAAAGTATCGGTTCGCGTCGTGAGTAAGGGCATGGCTTTCTTCAAGGATTGCCATGTTTGCACGCTCCAAACCATCCCGAACCAAGTTGACGAGATGAGCGTGAGGAATCGGAGTGTGGCTCCGAGTTGCTTCGGGAGTGTGAGATTCTTCGACTTCCGCAAAATCGACGCGAGATGCGCCACAATGTAACATTAGACCTTTCATAGTTTTTTTCAATAGAGTGTCGGCTTCATTACCAACAAAAAGATAATGAGGTATGTTCTCTTTATTTGCAACAAAAAAAACACAATAATTAAAAAAACTTTTTGCTTGCATTGTTGAATTTTGTTTCTTGACCTTTTGCTAGTAATGCGTTTGTATTAAGGGCGATGTATTTAATGTTTATTGTATTAGGTGGTTTATTGTTTGCTATTACATTGCATGCAAAATCTCAAAAATAAATCGAATAAAAGAGTTGACATTATGAATTATATACAACATGTTCACAAAGCGCTCAATACATAAAGGAGTATTGATGTGTCGGCCACGAGGCCTTAAGTATTAACTTCGTAAAGAAAGGTATATTCAATTGAAATTGACTAAGACTCAACTTACTAAAATTGTCAATGCAGTAATCGATGCTTTGACCGAGAGCTCGTCTCGACGTCGCGTTTCAGCTGTTAGTGATCGCAACAAGAATATTCGAACAGCCATTCGCTCTGGCAAGAGCAAAAGTGCTGTTAGGCGTCAATTCAGGTTGACAGATTACGAATATCGCGGCCACAAGGGCACTGTTACCCGGATGGCTAAGCATAATTAGCTGAAGAGCGGTTGGTGTGTATTTCAGTTTGTAAATACAAAAAGTGTATTTCATGGCCTAAATACAACCAATGTAAACCTCAGTCCGAATCACCTTCCGCCCTTCGGGGCGGAAGGTCCCGGTCCTCAACGTAGGAGTTATTAACTTTCATTTTATCTTTTTGTAGGTAGTAGTAGGGGATGAATAGCAAGACCCCTTCCGAAGGAAGGGGTCTTGCTTTGTTGCTAATAGTAAACTCTGAAACAGTAAATAACAAATAAGTAAATAGCAAATAAGAGAAGTTTTCGATTGACTTTCGTAAGTCGTTGATTATCAACGTCTAACAGCTCGCGGCCACCCCGCGGGTCGTTAGATGTCAAGAAGAAAGTGAGCTTTCGCTCACTTTCTTCTTTGAGGAGGTAGGGCTTAAGTTTTCCTAAGTCGCCCAAATGTCATTATTTGAAGTGCAAGCGGGTCTTCTGAATCTGTAAGGTTCGTGAATCATTTCAGATCCTTCTCCATTTCCACGCTCGCCTTTATTCCTGTGCGCCCAAGCTTGGGCTTGAGCTTTTCTTTTTGGCTCAAGCTCTTTTGCAATCTGTTCAAGCAAATCGTATCCGTTTTGATTTATTTTCTTGACGTTGTATCTTTTCAATGCAGTCATGATTCAACTAATGGATATTTTTTTTAAAATTTCTTTATCTGTAGAAATGGCGATATGAGCAAGACGATTGGTCAAGCTTGTGGTTGTGATTATGTTTTTAAGATAGCAGCGCAAAATTAATTTTTCGTGCTGATCAAGTTCAGGCAATTTGTTTTTCATAAAAAAAAATCCCCTTGCGCTTTCGCGCAAGAGGTTGTAAGACTTTAGGTCAATTCTAGAGAGTTGATGCGATCAAAGTTGAATCGTCGGATTCCGCAGCTTTCGTTATTTTTGAACTTGTAGCCCACGATATGATCCGCATTGCGTTCTGTGATTGCCACGACGTAATCATTTGTTGACCCGTCTTCACGGGTATAATTGATTTTGTGGCGAGGCAAGTTGACTAGGTTGCGTAGTATTTCTGCCGGAGTCATTTTCATTACTGTGTCTTTCATTGTGTTTAATGTATCAGAAAAAGGTTAAGGTTGCAAGTAAAACTTTTACTATTTTAACTTTACTGAGTAGTTGCGGCTTTCGTTAAGTAAATGCCTCGCTTCATTCAAAGAAGAAACTATTTCATTTAATTGTTGCGCAAAGAACTCTGGCGTGACAAGATTTAAATCTTCCTTTACCAAGCCTTCGGAATATGCCTGAAGTCTACCAGAAACTGCGGCCAAGTAAGATGTGGTTTCAAATTTTTGTTTGTCGTTTGAAGTGAAGCGTTCAACAAGATTCTCTTTCATGTTTATAATGTGCCAAAAAATGCCGCGCAGGTCAACAGGTTTTTCCCAAAAAAACAAAAAATTTTTTTTGTTTTTTTTGCTTGACACCTAACGCTCGGCGGCGACCCCGCGGGCCGTTAGATGTCAACAATTTAATTTTAAAAAAAACACCCCGCAAACGCGGGGTGTTTTGTATTATGAACAATAAGAGTAGATGGTAAGCACACAAACCGGTCTACACATTTTGAGTTGCTACTGTTCCAACAGTAAGATGAAATACAACTCAAAAATTGTCGGGGTTATTTTACATCTGCCCCGTCAGATGGTCAACATTTTTGTTTCATGAGGTATAAACCAACGAGGCACAAACTAGCCTTCAAAACAACCTGTTCCAGAATCTCTCTGGACACCATTCAATGTTGACGCTTCTTTGATAAAGTTATTTTACCACCTTGTCTCGGTGAGTTTTCTCTAAAAGATGATTCAATTCTTTTATTCTTTTTGTGAAGTATTTGCTAGGAAACTTTTCAGAAAGTTGTTCTAAATCATCTAATTTTTGCCTAACGCAGCAGCGCATTTCGATGTATTCATCAACGGAAAGCTCTATTTTCATTTTCATAACATTAATTTACCATACTTCAACGTTGGTGTCAACTTCTTTTTTTGAATAATTTGGTCATGAATGTTTCAAAAGCATGTTGCTTGTCTTGGTCTGAATTTTCATTTATTTTTTCATTTAAGAAAGCAAAAAGCGCAAGTATATTCGCGTCTTGATCCATGCCCAAGTAAACCTTGCATTTGCCTGGGCTTTCCAGCATAGCGCGATAGGCTATTTCTTCACAATAATTTATCATGTTATTCATATTGAGTTAGCGTTCATTTGCGATTTTTCCGCAATGAAGACAAGTATTTGGATATATCCAAACAACTTGTATCATATCGTTAGGGTATCGGCATTCAACTCTTGAGCGAAGCGCATTAGCGCGACGAATGGCAGCATTCAACCCTCTTTTTGTAGGTGTGTATTTTTTGTTTAAACCGGGAATGAAGTAGTATTTACTTTTCATAAGAAAAATATACTAACGAATTGAATGCAATGCAACAAAAAATTTAAAAAAATTTTGTAGGCTAGCGACAAGGAACGCTAGGAAAGACTCGACCCTTTCCGAAGGAAAGGGTCTTTTTTTATTTTTTTGCATTTTAAGCTTGACGTCTAACGCTTCGCGGGGGCCGCGCCGACCGTTAGATGTCAAGAAAAAAGCGAGCTTCGCTCGCTTTTTTTGTTAAACGAAAAGACCCCTTTCGGGGCCTTTTCTCTCTGAAAAACAAATGCTCTTAAACGTAAAACTTAATCTCCGTTCTTTTCCTTTCTCTTTAAGGGTTATTTATTTGTTTATTTTGGGGCTTTATTGCTCCAAATTTTTGTTTTTATTATAGGTCGCTTGTGCGGCCTCTTGGCTATGTATTTGCCCAAAACTTAAAAAAAGATTAGACCTGTCTACCGGAACGCCGTAGATATTGTGCTTTCTACTAGCGAATCTTTTGAATGCCGCTACCCATTCTTCGTGGCGACCATAGGTTTCAAAATCCAGAACTTTCGGATCATCAATTTGTGCGCTATGCATATTTATACCTTATTGTTTTGTGTTTGAATTGTCAATGCTTTTTAGACCTAGACCAAGACCCAGAACAAGTCTCAGACCCAGACCAAGACCAAGACCAAGTCCTAGACCAAGACCAAGACCCAGACCCAGAACTAGACCCAGACCAAGTCCTAGACCAAGTCCTAGACCAAGACCCAGAACTAGACCCAGACCTAGACCTAGACCTATTGTCAATATTGGTGAGTAGGGCGAACGGAGCGATCATAATTTTTAATTAGACGCAGACATAGACTTAGACCAAGACCCAGAACAAGTCCCAGACCCAGACCCAGACCAAGGCCCAAACTCAGACCAAGACTTAGACCTAGACCTAAACCTAGGCCTAGGCCTAAACCTAGACCAAGGCCCAGACCTAGACCAAGACCTAGACCAAGACCCAGACCAAGACCCAGACCAAGACCTAGGCCTACGTCCAACAAGGAGCTGAGTAATCATTACTTTTGTTTGGTGGGAATACTGGTGATTTTGTTTGCATCAATCATACTGCTTCGGTTCAAGATGACCTTGGTATCTGCTGGGTATACCTCTACTTCGTTGAATTCACCCGTCTTCATCGCTTCTGTGAATCGGCCCGTATCAGCGATCCAAGCCGCCTCTTTGAGAATGATTTCTTTATCCGTTACAGACACCAACACTCCCGTATAGTATAGGGTGACCGTCCGCAAGAAATATTTCTCTCCGATTTCCCAGGCTGATTCAGTTTGTGAAGGTTGGGCGGGTTGTGAAGAGCGTGCAAACATGTTTGCAATTTCGCGAGCCTCTTTGATCGTCATGTTTTCAATATTCATATTAGTATTTTTCCTTTTTTGTTATTAACTTTTAGTGTTGCTTTTCTTGCGTATCTCACAGGAGATTTATCCTGCTCGAATACAAAAGTCTTGTATTTATAAGGGTTATATATTACTTCCCTGCCATTGTCAACAGGAAAAGGATCAATTTTTCCAATAACATAGGCATGGACATTTTTCCTCTTTTCCTTTAAAACTCTTTGACGCCCAGCTTCGGACACCTTGAAAGTTACATCTCTCAAAGTTACATCATCTGCGTATCGCGCGACACGCCTCGTTTTCAAATCCATAATTGAAAACGTTTTTTTGTGCAGATTGAAGTAAACTTTAACTTTCATACTTTAAAGTGTAATAAACTTATTTATTAAATGCAAGTTTTTTTTAAAAAATTTTTTAATCTTGACATACATACTTAATTACCAAATAGTAAATAGTAAATGAATAAATAATAAATAATGAAATTTTGTAATTGACTTTTGTAAGTTGTTGATTATCAACGTCTAACAGCTCGCGGCCACCCCGCGGGCCGTTAGATGTCAAGAAAAAAAGTGAGCTTTCGCTCACTTTTTTTATTCTTCGTGGGAGCCGAAGAGCTGCGTCCAACCTTTGGGGCTGGTGCCGGTCATAACGAACTCGCGATCGTCAGCATCCAAACCAAGGTCCATGACGCTGTTGGTTTGGCGGAAACGGAACAGGTTTGGGCCTGCCACCGTAACGGAGTATTCCTCTCCTGTCACGGCGCAAGGTCCGGTGAACGTGTAGGTGTGTTCAGGAGAATAGTTCTCCTCGACGCGTACGTTAGGTGTATCGATATATCGCATAAAAACTTACAAGTAAAAGGTTAAAAGAGGGCTAATCCCCCATGTCAAAACGGCTCTCGTAAAATGAGTCTACGTCGTCTTCCTTGAGCCTGTTTTGGTCGAGGTACGCGCAGTAAGCCTCGTGGTCGAACGAGGTGTAGTCCACGGCGCACATTTCTTCGGAGGTTGGTTCAAAGTGATGCATTTCATCTTTCATGATCTTAAGATACCAAAAGATTTTGGCTTGGTCAACAGATTTTTTTAAAAAAATAAGAAAACTTTTTTTATTTTTTCGCTTGACACCTAACGCTCGGCGGCGACCCCGCGGGCCGTTAGATGTCAAGTAAAAAGTGAGCTTTTTTTAGGCTCCGGTGGCTGTTAACTTGTGAAAAGTTTTTCTAGTTTCGCGAACATCTCGCGGAATTCTCGCAGCGTGTCCGCGTCGTTGCCATAGAAGCTCAATATTAAGTTTATAATCTTGACGTCTTCAACATCAAGTTTCAAGTACTTGACGATTGGAGATCCTTCCTGTTTAAGGGACTTCATGACTTCGTCATGCGTTTTGAAGAGTTGCACTCTTTGCGATGACGTCATTTCGTCGTGGAAGGGTCCGCGAAGGAGAGATACTAGAGTTAGGACGTCTTCTGTTTTAAGTTCGATCGTTTTCATGGTTATAATGTGCCACAGAATACCTCGGAAGTCAACAGGTTTTTTTAAAAAAATAAAAAAAACTTTTTTTATTTTTTCGCTTGACACCTAACGCTCGGCGGCGACCCCGCGGGCCGTTAGATGTCAACTACTTTTTTGTAAAAAAACACAAAAAAAAGGGGGGCTAATCCCCCATGTCAAAACGGCTCTCGTAAAATGAGTCTACGTCGTCTTCCTTGAGCCTGTTTTGGTCGAGGTACGCGCAGTAAGCCTCGTGGTCGAACGAGGTGTAGTCCACGGCGCACATT
>Ga0213858_10001333_pt1 | contig 11791 bp, 10 predicted proteins | sample PICome_FD_160122 | JGI IMG/M metagenome (GOLD analysis project Ga0213858, IMG submission 160122) | Coastal seawater microbial communities near Pivers Island, North Carolina, United States - PICO245 | ecosystem: Environmental > Aquatic > Marine > Coastal | place: USA: North Carolina | collected... | reverse complement strand
CTGGTTCCGTTTCCGGCTCAGGCGCAGGTTCAGGTTCTGGTTCAGGTTCAGGCGCAGGTTCGGTTTCCGGCTGTTCTTCATCAACTTCAGGCTCTGGCTCGGGTTCTGGTTCTGGCTCAGGTTCGGGTTCTGGTTCCGGCTCAGGTTCGGGTTCCGGTTCTGGTTCTGGCTCAGGTTCGGGTTGAGCCTCTACAAAATCATCGATATCTACTACTCGTGAAGTATCTCCTGAGCTTAACCAATCATCTAATTCAGTTTCGGCGTAATATACGGGGCGTCCGTACTCATCAAACTCGCCAAATTCAGTACCACCCGACAAGAGTCCTTGCTCTCGCATATAGTCTGTAATTTCTTGGTCTGATGCACCTGATTCTTGTAGTGCAGATATAGCTTCGGCTTGTTCCTGAGATATCGCTTTATACCTACCGTCTTGCAGGACAACGAAATAGCTATCTTCATCTTGGTTTATCGTGTAGGCAGAATCGGGATTAGCCCATCGGCCTGTGTTTTCCCACTCGTAAACAAACTCACCTACTTCTGGTTGTGCACGATTATCTAGATAATCTTGAATCTGCTCATCGGTGTATCCAGCACGCTCCATGTACTCCCGAGCTTGCTCGTCGGTGTATCTATCATAAGTGCTAGTGTCTAATGCATCTGTTAAGTTGCCCGGCTGAGGGTCGTCATCAGGTGGTAACAAGCTACCGTATTCTTCATACCACGCATCGTAACCGCCAGCTTCTTGTATCTGCCTAGCAATCTCCGATAGATCTTCGTCACTAGCCCCTTCAATTAATCTTCTAAGGGAGTCATAAGTGCTATTAGACATACCAGCGATTTCAACTGAGTCACCACCCAGTGCAATATCGCGTAGAACATCTAATATGGTTTCTTGAGAAAAAGGACTAGCACTAACAGCTTCTTCGCCAGACTCTAAGAATTCTTCGTAGGTTTCGTACCCTGTACTTGCCGCGTAGTATGTGTTCCAGCAACCCTCTATTATTTCACCAAGTTTTGTTCGTTCAGCGGGAGAAAGTCTTGATGAAGTATTACCAGTTAAAAAGTCTTCTATGACACCAAAATTAGTAGAGCTTTGTTTCAACCAATCAACAAATGCGGCATTAAAACCTGCCGAACCCATAGCGATAGCCAAGTCTTCAGGATTTACTTCTCCGGTAAGTATTAATTGGTTCATTGTTGAAACGACGGCGGCAGAAGAAATGCTGGCACCTATAGCGCCCATTCCAAATGTCCCCCCCGCCGTCACCGGAGTAGAAAAAGCGGCGGCTAATTCTGGCCCTACTATGAAAGACAGACCAACAACAACAGCTAACTGCCCCCATTGATCACCGGTCATATAGTCTACAACTTCAAAAACTTCTACTGGATAGCCACCATTAAAAGCAAAGTAATCTCCGTCTCCGTTTCTGATAAGATCATTTAGACCATATAACTCATTTAGCTCTTGATAAGATCCGTTACCGACCATCCCAAGAAATTGACTTCTACGAGTGTCTGACTGAAAAGCCATCCAATCGTCATATGCTTGACCACGCAGAGAATCGGGATTATCTATATCCTCTTCGCGCTCCAACATCATTGCTTGGTAGTCGCCATCCCAAATATTTCGCGCCCAATCATCAAAACCAGTGTTAACTTCCCACCACTTAAAGGTTTCTGGATCTTCTTGTTGGAGGTCGTACATCTGATCCATGTAATCGATAAAGTTATCGACGGAACCAAATATCTGAGAGTATTCTCTGCGGCTGTTGTACAGGTCTGTAAGGCCAGCGTGACCTGTTACTGTATTAAGTTGTACGGCATCCCAGACATTTCTAGAGTTTCCACTCGGACCTAGATCATACGATTCTCTTACATACGTATAAGTTCTTTCTTCAGGCGCTGGTTCAGGCTGTGGCGCTGGTTCCGGTGCAGGAGTCTGGTTCTGCTCTTCGGGTAGATTGCCGTCTTCGCCAATATTCTGTCTAGGCATTGCTGTTCCTTACACGTTACTTACGAACGTCACATCAATTGACGCGGCTGGAATACCGGGATGCGGCGACGAAGCTGTTTCTGTATGCAAGTTTACGTCAGTATCATCAGTCGCCCAGTAAATCTCTAAGTAGTCATTGGCTTCTAGACTGCACATAAACTCCCAGTTTACCGCTTCGTAGTCGTTACCTTTTATATGGAATTGGTGTCCTGAATAAGACACCGAACTACCGTTTTTCTCTTCGTAAATCGTTATTTGAGCATCACTCGCGTTGTTGTGCTCTAACTGCAACGTCACGTTAAACTGATACACGCCCGTGTTTGCTACATTAATACGGCTGTTGTTAGATAGCGTTACACCACTGTTCAAATTAGTGGTGTTGAACGTAACCGCATAGCCTGTGTTCACAACAGCGGCAGACTGATCTTGAGTGCTATAAAACGAACCGACAGGTTTGTATAGAAACTTACCGCCGTTATCTGTGCTGATCAGGTTGTCAAAGGCATTAACTAGGCGTGTAAAAAACAACCGCAGAACATTACTGTTCTGATCCATAAACGGGCGGTCATATATCTCAGGTGCAAGAGGTAAGGCTGGGGGAGCTGGGCGCTCTAACTCGTTTGCCACTAGCGCCTCCCGTCAGGCCGCAAATCAATCCTAGGTGAACCTAACTGCCACTTCACTCCTACATCTTCAGACTCGATCTTTATTGACATCTGCCGTCCCCGGACACGCGTGTTCACTTGTCCTGTAAACTTCTCAATAGGTAACGTAGCGGTACGTGTCACAGTGCCGGAGCTATTGCCCCCCTGTGAATTCGGCGTAGTGTACCCTGCACCCGAGTTAGTCAGTGGTAAAAGACTCATAGTGGCAGAGGGAGAATCAATGGTAGACCCGTCGAACGTCATATCCGGCATGACGCGCCAGACAAAAGCAAATCGATCACCATCCTCGATATCAAACTGACCCGAAGTAATCGTTGCTGTAATAGCAATGGTGGTGTCCGATTCTTTGTCGTCCACACCAATTTCATGGTCTACAAGGTTGTTACTGTACGTTGCCGCGATAGGAAAGTTTCTTGTACCAGAGTCTAACCACGCACTGCGTGCCATATTGCCGTAGTACCAAGTCTTTTCTAGATAGTTGTAGATAACGTAGCGATCAACAGTCGTATTGTTTTCTGAGCAGTAGAACCACCAGACTTCGTGGAAGGCTTCATTAGTACCAGCAAAAACTTGGTCTATCTGGCTGTAGTTAAAGTCTTCAAAGACATACCGACGCACTGCACAAGGTAATGTTTGTGCTCGTCCATCATAGGCATAGAACTTGTCTTTACCCATCCAGAAAGCGGCACCTGAAGAGAACGCCACAGCGTTTTGAGACGCGATAGATATGTTGTCGCCTACCAACTGTGTAGACCATACGATCGGAGCACCTTGGTATTGGAACGAATAAAGTGACGAATCGGTCCACACCAGTATCTCTTGGCGCGACTGCTTTGCGGTAATGATTTCAGAGCCGCGGGATAACCGGATAGACCCCGCTTGGTTTGTTGATGCGGGGGACCAATTAGCAGGATCTTCTTGGTCAGACCATCTGACCAGCATGGGATCAAAAGTTCCAGAGCCTTGCAGATTTACACCGAAACAAAAGACAAATCGGCTGACGTCAGATACGAGAATAAAATTCTGCTTGGTGGGCACGTCGGACGCACTGCCGGAGAACTTAGCGCTTAACTCCAATGCTCTAGTAGAGGTACCGTTAGTAACATCCCAGTAGTATATTTCCCCACCGCGAGGTCCAAAAATTAAGTCTTCACCGAAGTTAGACTGACTCCACAACCGTAACTGTTTGTCAGAAGTGCCTCCAGTACCCCATACACCAGAACTCCACGTACCAGCACTCCAACCAGTCAGTGGTATCTGGATGTCCTCGCCCGTGTAAATCTCGTAAGCACCGACTACCGAGGTACCGCCATTCCCCGTATCGCTGGCGTTAGCAGTAACCGTAGCACCAGTCGTATCTTTAGCAGTTATGGTGTAAGTATTTACCGTAGGGACTGTCTGTACTTCGTAGTTTTGATTGAGTACATCAGCCGTTATGTTACCACCAAGTGTTACCGCGCCACTAAAAGTAACAAAATTACCCTCTAGTGCGGCATGAGAATTGTCGGTAACAGTAATAGTAGAGCTACCGTCTGTCGCAGAAAACGTCACGTCTCCAGCCGCGGTATTATTCCGAATCGGCGTAATATCGTAATATTCGCCGCCTTCTTCTATATAGAACTTTAGGTGTGTGCCAAGGCCAACTAAGTTAACTTCGCCGAGGGTAATGAAGTTGGATATAGAACGAGCGACACCTAAGAACGTATTAGTAGATATACGCTCCCAACCACCAATCTTTTCGGGGTAGCCCTGCCTAAAACGAACTTTATCGCAGTCATACCAACCGTTCTCGTTAGTGTATCGGGTTACTTCACGGTTAATACCCGGCTTGAAAACCAGCTTTTTTAGAGCCATAGCGCACCTACATAGTGTCGCCGAATACAGATGGCAACGTCGTTACTTGTATTGATACGCTCTCTTTAAGGTTCAGAGGTTGACCACAATCTGAACAAGTGTCGGCTTCTAGCTCTGCTTCGTCAAGGTCATACTCGCAGTTTGCACAGACAACTTCTATTGTGTGCGTAGGCTCAACATCCCCATTCGCATTGGTATTGGCATCTACAGTGTTACGCATATCCTTCTCCATAACGTCCAGTACGTATCATATCAGTAACTTCAATCGCTCGGTCACCGACTTGCGTTGCCCAACGAGAATCTAAAAACTCATCTGCCGCTTGGTCGTAGTCTCCTACAGCCATTGCCGCCATCGCGTTCTTAAATCCTAGCAAGCGTGTCATACCTAGATTAAAACACAAATTTATGAGCGCATCTTGTCGTACAGGGTCTATATCTATAAACCAAGACAATCCGATAAGCTCTTGTTTGCACCGCTTAATGTCATTTTCCAACAAGTAATCGATCTCGTCGTCTGATAATCCCAAGCCAGATTCGGCAATGTTTCTACCAACTCCAATAGTTTCGTATCCTGCTGGGCACAGATAGACGTGACTTCGCACGCCTTCGTGACGTCGTAGTTGTTTTACTAGTTTACTCATGGTTCCCCGCTTGTTTTAGTTGTGGTCGCCACCCCGGACCAACGACGTGGCGTATTGTGTATCCTTCTTCAGCCAACCCAATTATTCTGAGTTTGCGGTATAGCGCTGGTAAGCGGTTCCAATCTTTTACTTCCCACTCTGCACGCCCACACCCTCGGCACCGATCATCCCCAAACTGACGTGTCGTGCACCAGCCGATACAAGGGCTGTCAACTACTGAATTGACCTCTCCATCTAAAAGCATATTCGCTCACTTGTTTGTTTTTTGAGACGCTCCGAAATAGAAGCTAACTACGGCGGACACAATGCCACCAAGATATCCTAGGACAAGATTTACAATTCCGTCATCAGCAGGAGGGTCCAGAGTAACGGCAAAGACATAAGAACCAAACAGAGCCACACTGATAAGAGCGATGGCACGGGCCGTCCAGTCTTCCTTAAAGGCATCTCGTGCGTGCTGTTTGTCTTGGGCTTCCAACGCGAAGATGTCAACGTCTAACTCCTTCATACGAGCTTCAAAGTTAAGCTCTGCTTTTTTGATTTCTGCGATCTGCTCCGGTGTTGCTTGTTGAAGCGCACGCTCAAGTTTTTGTGGTGTGGGGTCGCATCCTAACACTTCTGCCAGCATTGTAGCCGCCGCACCGCCAACTGGACCGCCTAAAGCGGAACCTAAAGTAGGGGCTAAACCCCCTATAACACCTTTAATTTTATCAAAGTTCATTCTTTGCCGTCCTGTTGATAAAGTGATTCGATTGTGCCGATGCGGATAGTGAGATCATGCACCTCGTTCTGTATTTCACGTAGCTCTTGGACGTTAAGGTGCAATCCTTCGATCATCATGTCTTGACGTGCGTCATCAGGAAGAGAGCCGAGTTCGCCACGAGGCCAGAGTATTCTGAACTCAGTGTTTCGTTCAATCTCCATCTGAGACTTGTCGAGCGAATGCTCTAAGGTATTTAGGCGTTCTTGAATGCCAAAGTAGGCCATGGTTGCTATAGCGGTAGCCGCTACCATAGCGATAAGATTACGAATAGGGATGGTTACATCAGTTGATTCGTTAATATTCATAGCCGCCCCCAATATCAATTATGAGATTGCGATTCGGCTTCTTGCTCTTCCCAAAGCACACAATAGTAGTGTGTAACTTCTTCCCCTAAACAAATCATGTTGCCATAAAGGGGCGTACAATTCTCTTCAACTATTGTGTAGTAATCCCAATCTAAACACTTACCTCGATCAACCGTCGTACAACTTATGAGGGTGCAGAGAAACGCTATTGCCAGTAATAGAAATGCGGTCCTTAAAAATTTACCGCAGGTACTCAATGAGAGCTACCGCCAAAGCTACGACACTTCCTGTCATACCAAAGCCTTGGAGCATCAATTTTTCGAGCCTATCGAACCGAGAATTCTGTTGGTCTAGTTGCCGTTGTATAGCCTCGTACCTAACAGAACACTCTTTTTCGTGGGCTTCTAACTTTAGTAGTGCCTCTTCTGCAACGTTCATCTCAACTACTCACCGACGATTACCGTTATCTACATTCTAGCTACGCAAAAACAGCGTTGCAAACAGTTTGCACATTTGACGGCTCTGATGTCCAGTCGTCACCAGAATGAATAACATGACGTTGGTAGTTTTGCGAAATGACTTCTCCGTCTTCAGATACTGTGACTGTAGTTCGTACTTGCACGATTTTAATTGGGTTGTTGTCTGCATCACGCCCATTGACAACTTCTATTTTATCTGCGCTGGTTGATTTAGTTAATGCCATTACTTGCTCCCATTAAGCGGCCATATAAGAAATTTGAAGGAATAAATAAGGTTGGGATCCTGATAAATCACTTACTAGCATAAACTCTGGCTGTCCTGTTGACGCTCCAGTATTTGCCCTAAAGGTAATAATTGTACTGTTGTGGGTAAGCGTAGGTATCCATGAACCTGAATTAGTTGCATCCGGGTTAGATACTGCACCCACATAAACTTTTCCGGGAATTAATGCAAAGTTAGTATTGTCTACAGCGGTAAAAGGTAGGTTACGAAGTCTAACACTATTACCGGAAGTCATACCTGATTCATCAATTTGGTTAAGCATTACTTCTACAAAAACTTGACTACCAACCTTACGATACCTTCCGCTAGAGTTACCAAAAGTAGCTTGATTGCCACCAGTATCTGCATCGGCAAGTTGAGGATTAAACGTACCTTCCTCGTAATCGTCGAGCTTGTTAACCGCCGCATTAGGATCAAAATAAACTCCGCCCGACAAGTAAAGATCTTTCCATCTAGAGCTAGATCCGCCTAAATCTACTGTACCGTTGCTGGGTTGCCCCGATCCTAGTCCAGCAACCTGTGCCGGATTAACAGTGGAGCTAGTAAGCACAATGCCCGATCCGCTGGGGCTGTACATATAGGCTACATTATCTCTAATCCCTACTAGCCCTCTAATAGTAGTGCCTTCTGAAAGGCGTATCATCTCACCTTGATTAGTAGTTCGACTAAGTGATAGAGGTCTAGTACTATCCGCTGTTATGGAGGTAACACCTCCAACATCAAGTGCGCCACTAATACTAGAGATCCCCTCCTCTACGTTAGTTCCGTCGCAAAACAACAACGCATTCCTACCGTCAGGCACAACAATGCCTGTACCAGAAGATGTTTTGACAGTGATGTCTTCTCCAGTACCGTTCTCAACGATATAAACCTTAGAGGCCGCGGGGCAAATGACAGTGCCTGCACCAGTAAGCGCCGATCCAGTGTCAGTCAGCGACAGAATTGCCGCACGAGATTCCGATGTGGTGCCGTCAGCGGTAGTTAGAGTGTGTGAGTTAGTAGTCCATGTGTTGATAACTTTTCGACCCGCGATGGCTTCTTCTACCATCGACGTGATATTGTCGTTTACGACATCGCCCCAAGTACCACTTAGCTCTCCTTGAACAGGAAGTGCTAGTTTAAGTATATCGGTGTACTGTGTTGCCATTCTTTTGTCCTCAAGCGGCTATTTCGTCCCAATTAGGTGTTTGCGCTGTACCTACATCTTCCCATGAAGAAGTTTGTGTGTCATCAATATCTTGCCAGTCTGGAGACTGATTTGTAGGTACGTCTGTCCAATCTGGTGTTTGTCCATCATTTACTGCTTGCCAATCTGGTGTTTGATCAGTGGGTACTTGACCCCATACAAGCACGTTGCCGATTCTACCGACCGCTTGTACACCGATTACTGCTATTGGCGTACTGACAGTTACTGTACCTAAACTTCCGGTACTTTCAACTCCTGTTACTTCTTCTACGATACCAACGGCGATTGATACGGTGCCGACCTCGCCCGTAGCTGATACGCCGGTTACGTCTATGTCTGCATTAGCGGCAACGGTAACAGTGCCTACAGCACCGGTAGCTTCAAGTCCTGAAGTGGAAATATTGGCATCGCCAACGACAGTAGCAGAGCCAATCTCGCCTGTAGCAGATACTCCGGTAGCAACTACAATAGCCTCAGCAACTACCGTAACAATACCGACTTCACCTGTAGCTTCTACTCCAGTTACAGAGACGTTAGCATCGGCGGCAACGGTGACAGTACCTATCGCGCCGGTAGCTTGAAGACCGGATGGGGATACGTTTGCATCGCCAGTAACTGTAACTGAACCAACAGCACCTGTAGCTTCTAATCCAGATGGGGATACATCAGCACCAGCAACTACCGTAACAGTACCGACTTCACCTGTAGCTTCTACTCCAGTTACAGAGACATTGGCGTCGGAGTTAACAGTGACAGTACCTACAGCACCGGTAGCTTGAAGGCCGGATGGGGATACATTAGCGTCTGCTGTGATTGAGGCGTCACCTACCTCACCAGTGCCTGCCAGTGCGGGGTCACCAAACCCACCCCATAACTGATCACCCCAAGCGTCTACACCCCAACCTGTAGCACCAACTACTACAGTTGTGCCGAACTGAACATCGACTGAACCAACAGCACCGGAAGCGGATACGCCGGTTACGTCTATATCGGCGTCAGAATTAACAGTAACAGAACCAACAGCACCGGTAGCGGCTACACCCGTCTCAACAACAACGGCATCGCCAGTAACTGTGACCGAGCCAATAGACCCAGTTGCAGATAAGCCAGATGGTGCTACAACCGCACCAGCAGATACAGTGACAGACCCAACAGATCCAGTAGCCGATACGCCGGTTACATCGACGTCAGCATTGGAATTAACAGTGACTGATCCAACAGCACCGGTAGCGGATACACCTGTTTCAACAACGATGGCGTCACCAATAACGGTGACAGACCCAATAGACCCAGTAGCCGCAATACCCGACGGAGACACATCTGCACCGGCAAACACGGTGACAGATCCTTCGGATACGGTAGCCGATACGCCGGTTACATTAACATCAGCATTGGAGTTAACAGTAACCGAACCAACGGCACCGGTAGCGGCTAGTGCGGGATCACCAAACCCACCCCACGCTTGATCTCCCCAAGCACCGGCATTCCAGCTTGTCGCACCTACTTTTACATTTACGTCAGTAACTACCGTAGTAGACCCGACAGACCCGGTAGCTGATACGCCGGTTACGTCTATATTAGCGTTAGAGTTAATAGTAACGGTGCCTATCGCACCGGTAGCTTCTACACCAGTCTCGACAACAACGGCATCGCCGGTAACGGTAACCGACCCAACCGAACCAGTTGCAGATAAGCCAGATGGGGATACATCTGCGCCCGCAGATACAGTGACAGAGCCTTCGGATACAGTAGCTGATACGCCGGTTACATCGACGTCAGCATTGGAACTAACAGTGACTGTACCAACAGCACCGGTCGCAGAAATGCCGGTTACGCTCGTATTAGCATCGCCAGTGACCGTAACAGACCCAATAGACCCAGTAGCCGCAATGCCTGACGGAGTTACATTAGCCTCGCCAGTGACCGTAACTGAACCAACTGATCCCGATGCAGAAAGCCCTGTGATGGATACGTTAGCGTCAGAGTTGACAGTAACCGAACCAATCGAACCAGTAGCTTCTAAACCAGATTCAACAACGACAGCGTCACCGGTAACAGTGACAGAACCAACAGCACCGGTAGCTTCAAGACCAGATTCAACGACAACAGCATTACCGGTAACGGTGACATCCGCACCGAAATCGGTCAGTTGTCCTCCGCTGTAATATCTTAAGTCGGAAACAATGTTGCCAGACCACGCAGTTAAGGCTTGGTATTGAGTAGCTCCGCCATCCGTAACACTCTTACCGCCCGCTACAGCACTGTGACCTGACCCCCAACCACCGGGGTTTGTACCACCCCATACGGGAAAGGCTTCACCTGCTTCTGTATCTATAACTAGACGCTGGTCAATCCAAAGACGTATGCGCCCATTACCTACTCCAGAACCACTACGTATTTCAAACGCAACGGTATGCGTGTTCCCGTCGAATTCTGGAATGTCTGATATGGCGACATTCTGTAGGGCAATACTTGCAGGAGTGTTGTCTTGTACGAGTACACTGCCATTTCTAGCCCTAAATCGTAGGTAGTAAGTATTAGATATCTTAGAGACACCTAACCAAGAACCGACACTTTCTCCACCGTGCTCCCATAGCGTTTGCGTATAAGTAAACGAGGAAGGAAGCTGAGCTTCACCAGCAAAAACAATGCTATTAACACGGTCAGTAAATGTTCCGTTTACTTCACCTTCAGGTAGGACTCCAGATAGAGTTAGACCGTATTCAGGACTAAAGTTAGTGGCGGCTTGCACACCACTTAGTGTTGCATTGGAGTCAGCAACTATAGATACTGAACCAATCTCTCCAGTGCTCTCCAGTGCAGGATCACCAAGACCACCCCATAACTGATCGCCCCACGCATCTACACCCCAACCTGTAGTGCCAGCAAACGCAGTTACACCTGTAGCCGTAGTAACAGAACCTACAGAACCAGTAGCAGAAACCCCTGTGGGAGTGACTATTACAGACGTGCCTGTGTCTACAGTAACGGTGCCTATATCACCAGTAGCAGACTCTCCTGTTACAGTTGCATTAGCGCCAGCATTGGCGGTGACGGAACCGACAGATCCAGTAGCGGAGACACCTGTTTCAACAACAATAGCGTCACCAGTGACAGTAACAGAGCCTACAGAGCCTGTAGCAGATATCCCAGATGGAGATACGTCGGCACCGGCAAATACGGTAACAGAGCCTTCAGATACGGTAGCTGATAGCCCAGTTACGCTTACATTAGCGTCGGAATTAACAGTAACAGTGCCTACAGCACCGGTAGCGGATACGCCCGTTTCTATAACTAATGCATCACCAGTAACGGTGACGGAGCCAACAGCGCCGGTAGCAAACAATCCGGTTTCTACAACAACGGCATCACCAGTAACTGTGACTGAACCAACAGCACCTGTAGCGGAAACACCTGTTTCTACAACTAACGCATCGCCAGTAACTGTGACAGAACCGACAGAGCCAGTGGCAGATACACCGGTTACACTTATATTAGCGCCGGAATTAACAGTAACAGTACCTACAGCGCCGGTAGCGGATAGCCCCGATGGAGATACATTAGCTTCGCCGGTAACCGTGACAGAGCCGACAGCGCCGGTAGCGGATACTCCTGTTTCTAT
>Ga0213858_10001329_pt1 | contig 11810 bp, 8 predicted proteins | sample PICome_FD_160122 | JGI IMG/M metagenome (GOLD analysis project Ga0213858, IMG submission 160122) | Coastal seawater microbial communities near Pivers Island, North Carolina, United States - PICO245 | ecosystem: Environmental > Aquatic > Marine > Coastal | place: USA: North Carolina | collected... | reverse complement strand
GGCGGCGTTTCGACCGTTGCCGGTTCACCGGCTGCACAGGACTTTTCAAGCGAAGGCACAGGCCTGACTCATGTTGTTCAAACGTCTGGGTGATCTCACAGCACAGCGAGCTGCTCTGATTGTCGGAGCGTGGATCTGTGTTGTCGCAGCCAGCCGTTTCATGGCTCCCGCCTGGAACGATGTGGTTAAGAACGGAGAGTTTGCGTTTTTGCCGGCAAACTCACCCAGCCGACGGGCGAACGACGCCTTCCTCGATGCATTCCCCAACGAGCAGAAACGCAGCAGTCTGGTTTTAATTGCCCGGCGCGAAAGCGGCGACGAGGGATTACTGCAAACGGATTTCGAGTTTCTTGCCAGCCAGGTGGTCCCGGAATTGCACAAGCTCGCGGGTATTCCGCATCCGGATGAGGACGGGGACCCTTTCGACGACACAGCAGTTGCTGAAGCTTCGCCTCCCGGTGTGATCCAGGAGATCATCTGGTTTGAAGACCGCAAGATCGGCGATCTGCTGAACAGTGAGGACGGTCAGGCGACTTCAATCATGCTGTGGCTGACCACCGAGTTTCTTGACCAGGCCAACGAGGCGGTGGTGGATGAGGTGGAGTCCTTTGTGCAGGAACTGTCGCGAACGTCATCAGGCGAAGATCATTCGATGCCGGCGGGACTTGAGATTGCGCTCACCGGGAGTGCCACGTTCGGTCGCGACATGATGCGGGAGTCACGCAGGAGTGCCAGGAAAACGGAAGACTGGACCATCATTCTGGTGGTGATTCTGCTGGTGACAATCTACCGGGCACCAATGCTCGCGATCATTCCGCTGCTGACTGTGGGCGTTGCTACCGCGGTCTCTCGCAGTCTGCTGGCCATCGCCGCGGATTATGGCATTGTCAGTCTGTTCAACGGAATTGAAACCTACGTGACGGTTCTGGTGTATGGCGCCGGGGTGGACTACTGCCTGTTTCTGATTGCGCGTTATCGGGAGGAACTGGATGCCGGCCAGACAATCGAAGAATCAATTTCCAGTACGCTGCAGCGAATTGGAGCGGCACTGACAGCCAGTGCCGGGACCGTGATGTGCGGAATCGGCATGATGTATTTTGCTGAATTCGGCAAGTTCAGTCAGGCTGGAGTCGCGATCACGTTTGGGCTGGCCGTTTGTTTGGCGGCAAGTTTGACGTTGACTCCTGCTATTCTTCGGCTGAGCGGGAAGTGGGCGTTCTGGCCGATGCTGCCTTCCACATTCGGGGGATCCACTGACAGTTTTCCGGCTGGTCGCAGCGTGCTGTCCCGGATCAAGAAGATGAATCTTCTGACACAGGTATGGACCCGCATGGGAATACTGCTGGAGACTCGTCCCTGGGCAACGTGGATCGGAAGCATTGCGTTGCTGCTGCCATTTGCCGCGACCGGAGTACTGTTCTTTGGCGATCTAAGTTACGGGCTGCTATCGGAACTGCCGGAGACGTCATCGAGTGTCTATGGTGCAGAGGCGGCACAGAAGCACTTTCCGGCCGGGGAAGTTTCGCCGATCACGCTGATGCTGGAGGCCGAGGGACTGGACTTCAGTCCCGCCCAGGGGCCTGAGTTTAACGCGATTCGTGAATTCACGGCGGAACTTGTCGGTTGCAGGGACGAGTTGGGGCTGGATTCCGTACGATCGCTTTCAGCCCCGCGAGGCCAGCGTCCGGCAACCGGTCGCGGCATTGCCTATCGGCAGGCACAGAAGATGCATGCCCGCGAACACTTTGTCAGTCCCACGAATCCCAGCATTACTCGAATTGAACTGATTCCAAAGAATGACCCGTTCGGACGCAGCAGCATTGCGGAGTTCAGGGTACTGCAGGAACGGATACGGGATCATTTACCGGATGCACTTCAGGATGCGCGGCTTTGGTTTGTCGGAAACACGACAGAAATCAGTGACCTGAAGTCAGTGACAGACCGCGACCAGATTCGGATCGACGCGCTGGTGATGATTGGAGTCTACCTGATTCTGGTGACGCTTCTGCGGAAGCCGGGAATCTGTCTGTATCTGATGTTCACTGTGCTCTACAGCTACTTTGCAACGCTTGGATTCACATGGCTGGTCTTCCGCCTGTCAAACCCGGAGGGATTTACGGGACTGGACTGGAAAGTCCCGATGTTTCTGTTCACGATTCTGATTGCCGTGGGTGAAGATTACAACATTTTCCTGATGGCTCGAATCGAAGAGGAGCAGGAGAAGCATGGGCCACTGCGAGGCATCACTGTGGCTCTGGAACGCACCGGCAGCATTATTTCCAGTTGCGGTATCATCATGGCGGGGACATTTTCTTCGCTGATGGCCGGCAGTCTGATGGGGATGGACCAGCTGGGGCTGGCGCTGGCTACGGGCGTCATTGTGGATACGTTCATCATCCGTCCGATTATGGTCCCGGCATTCCTGGTTTTGCTGACCACCAGTCGTCTGGGACCCATTAGCCGCATTGCCGGCTATACTGAGACAGGCAACATGGCTGAGGCTGCCTGATTCGGCAGGCTCAACCTGTCGGCGGCCCCTGGCTTCTCACCAGCCGCCTTCAGCTACGGAGGCAACCTGAACGGGCGCCACGGTTATTTGGCGCCAGTCGGACTTCAGCTACGCTGTTTGTTTCTGGCACCTCTGTTCTGATCCTGCCTGATTGTCTTCGGCCTGGAATGGACCAACGGGCTTCACACTTAGCCGTCCGCTGCGGACGAATTGAATCGCGATATGCTCCAGCTGCTTCCTGCAATCGACCTGCTTGACGGTCGTTGTGTGCGTCTTCGACAGGGAAATTACGACGACAGCACAGTCTTCTCGGACGATCCGGTGGAGATGGCACTGCGATGGCAGTCTGAGGGGGCGGAGCGACTGCATCTGGTCGACCTCGATGGGGCCAGGGCGGGACATCCAGTGAATCAGGACGTCGTCCACCGGATTGTCGAAGCGACGGGGCTGCCCTGCCAGCTTGGAGGCGGAATTCGCGATGAGGAAGCGATTGTGCAGACGCTGTCCGAAGCCGGCGTGGACCGCGTAATTATCGGTACGAAAGCGCTGCGTGAACCGGATTGGTTTGCAGATGTCTGTCAGCGATTTCCGGGGCAGTTAGCGCTCGGACTGGATGCTCGTGACTCAAAAGTTGCAACTGACGGGTGGCTGGAGGTTTCGGAAGTTTCCGTCATGGAACTTGCGTCGCGGTTTGTGGGGCTTCCTTTGGCAGGAGTGATCTACACGAATATCGCCAACGACGGGATGATGCAGGGGATCGACGAGGCAACTTTGCGGGATTTTCGTGAGTTGGCTGCAATGGGACTCAATGTGATCGCGTCCGGTGGAGTGACAACGATGCAGGACATCATCGCGCTGAAACAGATTGCTGCAGAACAGTCCGGGCTTGTGGGTGTCATTACCGGCCGGGCAATCTATGAAGGAACCATCAGCGTTCGGGAAGCGGTCGAGTATCTGCAGGAGCCCGGCTGATGAAGGAACTTGCTGCTGCCTGCTCAGATTCCCGGGAAGACTTCCGCAACGACGGATATCTGATTGTGCGTAATCTGCTTGATTCTTCAGAGACTGATCTGTTGCGTCAGGTGGCCCGTACGGATATGGCAATCACGGCCGGTCGATCGGCGCGTGCGGACGGTGAAGGCGGAGCGGTTGAATTGGTGGTCGAAAACGAGCTGCAGCAGGATGATCTGCTGTCAGCAATCGTACGAGCTGAACCGCTGGTGAAGATGATGGAGTGGCTGCTGGAGGATGAGGTCTATCACTACCACCACAAGTTGATCCTGAAAGAGCCGCGTACCGGCGGGGCATGGGCGTGGCATCAGGATTACGGCTACTGGTACAACAACGGATGTTTATTCCCACACATGGCCAGCTGCATGATCGCTGTCGATCGGGCCACTCCGCAGAATGGGTGTTTACAGGTTCTGCGTGGGTCTCACCACATGGGACGAATTGATCACATGAAGTGTGGTGATCAGACTGGTGCGGACCCGGAGCGAGTGTCCGCCGCTGTTCAACGTCTGGAGTTGGTGCCGGTAGAGCTTGCTCCCGGTGACGGTGTGATCTTTCATGGAAATCTGTTGCATCGGTCCGATCAGAATCGCAGTTCGGATCCGCGCTGGGCCTTCATTTGCTGCTACAATACTCGCAGCAACAGCCCGATACGGGAAGGTCGGCATCCTCTGTATTCCCGGCTTGATCGCATCCCTGCCAGTGAAGTGGCGGCTTGTGGCAGAAGACATTTGGAGCGGGCTGGGGGGGCCTGATCAGAGGGCTGTTCCGATCGTTGGTTGCCGGTCCACGATGATGTGCGGCTGGTTCTCGCAGCAACAGGTGTTTACTCAGCAGGACGGGGAGTGAAGTGCAGCATCGCGAGGAGTTGTCCGACACTCTCAGGAAGGTCGCTGCGGGGCAGGGCATCACCAGTCTCGGTATCGCTCCGGCTGTGACGCCTGCAGGATATCACCGTCTGCTGGACTGGTTGAGCCGGGGATATCACGGCGAGATGCACTGGATGGAACGTCGGCGTTCCACATCCAGGCATCCGAATTCGATGTTAAACGGAACTCGCAGTGTCATTATGGCTGCGGTCAATTATCACACACCACCACCGCAGACAACAGCGGGCAGAATGTCAGCCTATGTTCGAGGAACGGAAGACTATCACACCGTTTTGAAGCGTCGCCTGCAGCCACTTGCACGCCTCATTCAGGAAGCGATGCCCGAAGAGAGGACAAGAATCGTGGTCGATTCCGCTCCACTTCTGGAACGTGATTTTGGCCAGTTGGCCGGGATTGGCTGGACAGGTCGAAACACAATGCTGATCAGTCGGGGATTTGGCAGCTGGTTTTTTCTGGCAGCGATCCTGACAACGGCAGAATTGAGTTATGACGAGCCGGAGCATCAGAATTTCTGCGGCACCTGCACCCGCTGCCTCGACGCCTGTCCGACAGATGCATTTCCGGAACCGTACGTTCTCGACGCGCGGCGTTGCATCAGCTACTTCAATATTGAGCTGAGGGATCGGATGGTTCCCGCTGAATTTCGCAGTGGAATTGGAGACTGGCTGTTTGGTTGCGATATCTGCCAGGAAGTCTGTCCGTGGAATCGATTTGCGGTTCCCACTGAGCTTTCAGAATTCGCTGCACCAACTTCGGCAGCTTTGCTCGATGCGAGGACAATTCTGCAGATGAGCGACGAAGAATTCACTCGGATTTTTCAGGGCACACCCATGCAGCGAACGGGGGCGGAGGTCCTGCGACGCAATGCCGCTCTGGTCCTCGGCAATATCCGGGATCACGCTGCTGCGGCAGAATTGACAACCGGTTTGCGGGATCCGTTCCCGCAGGTACGCATGGCCTGTGCCTGGTCACTCTGTCAGTTCGGCAAACCGGAGGGGCTGGAGGCAGTTCGGACTGCAATCACCGCAGAAGCCAGCGAGGATGTTCGAGCAGACATGATCCGGTCCCTGGAAGAGACTCCGTTCGGCTCCCTACCTGCGTGACGGAACGTTTTTGCTGAACAGATCGTTGTTCCGGGGGGGGAAATCGTTCGAACCGAAGTTGCACTGTGGCGTGTTCACGGATTGATGTGCTAGCATTAGCCGAACTTCGGCAGCGTTGGCCCCCGACAGCTTCTCAGCAGATTTTCGTTGTCTGTACGAAGACATGTTGTCAGTTGATGTTGTCTCTGATTTTTTCAATTCACATTGAGTCACTGGCGGTTCAGGGTTATGGGACGCGACTTCGAAAACAGAAAACACGCAATCTTTAAAACGGCGGCGCAGAAGTCGAAGCTGTATTCGCGGTATGGCAAACAGCTGTACGTCGTGGCAAAAAATGGTGGGGCCAGTCCGGAGAACAACCCGGCACTGAAGCACCTGATTGAGCGAGCCAAAAAGGATCAGGTTCCTGCTCACGTGATCGAAAAGGCCTGTGAAAAGGCAGCCGGCGTTGGCGGGGAAGATTTCGTCACCGTGCGATACGAGGGTTTTGGTCCCGGTGGCTGCTCGGTTATTGTGGACTGTCTGACAGACAATAATAACCGCACGATCACCGACGTTCGCAGCGCATTCACGAAGGCCGGCGCTCGCCTGGGTGCTTCCGGTTCTGTGGCTCACATGTTTGATCATCTGGCCGTTCTGGGATTTGCGGGTGACGATGGAGATGCAATCCTGGAATTGATGCTGGAATCAGACATTGATGTCGAGGATGTCGAGTGTGAGGATGGAAAGGTCCGGGTGTTTGCGAAAGCGGTTGACTTTTACCGTGCCCGAACTGCTCTCGAACAGGCCTTTCCGGAGCAGGAACTGGATGTCGCGGAAGTCACGTTTATTCCTCAGGATTATCGAGACCTGGTTGGTGAGGATGCGGAAGTTTTCGAAAAACTGCTCGCGCTGTTGAATGACTGTGATGATGTTCAGGAGATTTATCACAACGCTCGAATTCGCTCGGACGCCAGTCAAGGCCAGTGAATCCCTGTCGGCTCCCGGTCTGTGAGGTTGCTGATGTATTCCATCGACTACAAGGTGTTTGGCACAATTTCTCGGCTGAAGTTCCTGTTGCTGCTGGCGGTCAGTTTGTTCAGGCTGCCATTCGGGGAAGCGGCCACTCCAATCGCGGAGGATACGGGTCCGGTCGCGGTTCTCACTGCCTCTGAAACCGCAGCAAAGATTGATCAGATCTTCAGCGAAACCTGGGCGCGATCGGGTGTGCAACCTGCTGAGATTGCCAGTGACGCGGTATTTGTTCGCCGTTTATATCTTGATCTGGCTGGCCGAATTCCTTCGGTTGCGGAGGTGCGCAGGTTCCATGACGATCCTTCGACAGACCGTCGAACAAAGCTGGTTGATCAGCTGCTGGACAGTCCGGCATTTGTCCGCCACTTTACCATACTCTGGCGGAACACCCTGATTCCTCAGGCCCGCACGACGCCCGAACTACGGATCCTGCTGCCTGGTTTTGAGGCATGGTTGTGGACACGTTTTTCTCAGCAGATTCCTTACGACGAAATGGTGCGGGAACTTGTGACCAGCCCGGTGGGAGTGGGCGAAGCGACCGGCCCCGTCCTTCGCAGAGCCAGTTCACCGTCAGCATTTTATCTGGCCCGACAATTGCAGCCGGAGAATCTCGCCACCGGCATGGCTCGCGCATTTCTCGGGGTGCGACTGGATTGTGCTCAGTGTCACGACCATCCCTTTGACAGCTGGAAGCAGGAGCAATTTTGGGGGATGGCAGCTTTCTTTGCCGGGTTTCAAAGTCCACAGAATGATGATGCCGCGATGATGGTTCGAGTGGAGCGGACTGGAGTGCGACAGATTCTGATCCCGACTACCGGCAGAACAGTCACCGCGATGTTTCCTGGAGAAACCAGTCCTGCCGCGAAGACCCGCCTGGCTCCTCGGGCCCAGTTGGCGGAATGGATGACTGCCGCTGAGAATCCCTGGTTTGCGAAGATGGCTGCGAACAGCGTCTGGTCCATTTTCATGGGACGGGGCATCGTGCACCCGGTCGATGACTTTGCGGAGGCCAATCCTCCGGCTCACCCACAGATTTTGGAACTGCTTGCCGACCAGTTTGTGGCGCACGATTTTGATCTGCAGTTTCTGGTCCGAACGATTACATCCGCACAGGTTTACCAGCGCAGCAGTCTGCAGACTCACGACAGCCAGTCAGATCCCGCCATGTTTGCACGAGCTACTCTGCGTGGCCTGACCCCCGAGCAGTTATTTGACAGTTTGGCAGAGGCCGTTGGTTTTTATCAGCCGTATCGCACTGAGAATCCGTTTGTGATCAGCACAGACAGCCCGCGGGGCCGGTTTCTCGAGTTGTTCTCGGACGAAGCCAGCTCAACTCAGGAAAAAGAGACGACCATCCTGCAGGCACTGGCAATGATGAATGGAGACTTTGTTGCCGAGGCGGTGGATCCGGCCAGAGGGAAGACATTGATTGCGGCGATCAAATTCCCGCTGTTCGAGGATATGGAACGCATCGAGATGCTGTACATGGCATCGCTGAGCCGCATCCCGGATGCAGAGGAGGCAGCGGAACTGCAGTCCCTGCTGCAGCAGGCGGCTGATCGGCAGCAGAAAGAACAGTTGCTCGCAGACATTTTCTGGGCCCTGCTGAACTCATCCGAGTTTTTGCTGAACCACTAATTGTTCTGCAGTCTGGAACTGCAGTCAGTGGAATACAGGAGCATCTCATGGGAATCGGTCGCCGAAGATTATTGCAGCAGTCCGGTCTTGCGATGTGCGGAGCATCATCATCGGGATGGTTTCCGCTGTTGGCCAATCAGGTGCTGCAGAACCACGGGACGCCACCACGAGCCTGTATTTTGTTGTGGATGTCGGGCGGGCCCAGCCAGATGGAGACATTTGATCCGAAGCCTGATCACGAAAACGGTGGTCCCGGGGCAGCGATTCAGACGTCTGTCCCGGGGATTGAGATTTCCGAGAATCTGCCGAAGCTCGCGGGCGAGATGCAGGAACTGGCGGTGATCCGTTCCATGAGTACGAAGGAGGGGGATCACAGTCGCGCGACTTATTTCCTGCGTACCGGTTACCTGCCTCAGGGACCGATTCGTTATCCGACGATGGGGTCATTTCTGGCGAAAGAGCTGGCGCGGGAGTCATCCGACCTCCCACCCTACATCAGTATCAATCCGTTTCGTGGCGTGAGCTCGGATGCGTGGTCACCCGGGTTTCTCGGCCCCGCCTGGTCGCCGCTCATCGTGACCGGCGAAAACCGCGAAGAAGCACCAGCGGTGTTTGAAGTCCGCAATCTCAGAAGCGCGGAGGCGATTCCGGAGTCTCGAATTGCCAAACGGCTCAACGTACTCAACAGTCTTGAAGATCGTTTTTTGAGGAATCGTCCGGACGCACCAGGAACAAGTCATCGTCAGGCGTATCAGTCTGCTGTACGGATGATGAGCTCGAGGTCAGTGCGGGCATTCGATCTTGATGAGGAGTCGGCATCGCTGCGGGAATCGTATGGTCGATCCGCTTTCGGGCAGGGGTGTCTGCTGGCCCGGCGACTGGTGGAAAGTGGCGTCCCATTTGTCGAAGTATCTCTTGGCGGCCCTGACGGAGGCGGTGGTGCAGGCTGGGATACCCACGCAGAGAACTTTTCCGCGGTTTCGAGTCTTTGCGGAGTGCTTGATCCGGCATGGTCAACTTTGATGCGGGATTTGCGTGAGCGCGGTATGCTGGAATCAACGCTTGTCGTCTGGATGGGGGAATTTGGCCGTACGCCTCTGATCAATGAGTCTGCGGGACGGGATCACTGGCCAGGCAGCTGGTCTGCTGTCGTTGGCGGCGGTGGGATTCGCGGAGGGCAGGTTTACGGCAGCACTGCTGCGGATGGCGTGGAGATTCAGGACAACCCGATGAACGCTCCACAATTGCTCGCCACGATTTGTGGTGGTTTGGGAATTGATTCCGCAACGACAAATTTCAGTAATGTTGGCCGCCCAATTCCACTCGCTGACCACGATGCTGAACCGGTGAGTGCTTTGTTGCGATGAAGTCCATTCCGTAACTGGACGAGGTTTCCACGACGAATTAGGCTGGGGCGATGCACGCGACTGAAATCCTGTCCGGAAAAGCTTCCATCGAATCTGTGAGAGTCATTGCGCTGGTTGGTCCCGAGCGTTTTTTTCGGCTGCCCGTGCTGAAGGCGATACCTGGGTTGACCGACGATTCCGGGGAACTGGCGATCGCGCGAGTTTCCGGACCGGATGCAGATATTCGCGACGTTTTGGGCGATTTGCGAACTGTTTCCATGTTTGGTGATCGGCGCAGCGTGCTGGTCGAGGATGCCGAGGCATTCATTTCAAACCACCGGTCTGATCTGGAGGCATGGGTGGAAAAGCCATCCCCAGGTTCACTGCTGGTTCTGGATCTGCAGAAGTGGACAAAGACCGAGCGGCTGTACAAACGCGTCGCCGCCAGCGGAATGATCATTGAATGTTCGCAGCTCAAGGGAGCTGCATTGTCACGGTGGATGCAGCAACAGGCTCGTGATCACTTTGGTAAGAAGCTGGATTCCGAGAACGCATCGCTGATTGCCAGTCTCGCAGGCGAAAGTCTCAGCCTGCTGCAGCAGGAACTTGACAAGTTGGCATCACTGGTCGGTGATGCGGAAGAGATTACGCGTGACGACATCGCGCGAGTTGTCGGCGGCTGGAAGACTGAAACGACCTGGAACATGCTGAATGCGATTCGTGACGGTCACCCTGCCAACGCTCTGGCAAATCTCGAGAAGTTGATTCAGGGGGGGGAAGCTCCTCAGAAGATACTGGGCGGTCTGGTTTTCGTCTTTCGAAAATACGCGGAAGCGACGGAAAGGGCTCGACAGGGAATGCCTTTGCGCCGGGCGCTGCAGGAATCCGGCGTGTTTCACAAGGAACATGACGCCGGCGAGCGTTATCTAAAGCGGCTGGGTTTTGAGCAGGCCAGCCGCATACTGTCGTTGTTAATGGAAGCAGATCGCGACATGAAGGGAGGCAGTCGAGTGAGTCCTGTGCTGCTCCTCGAACGACTGTTCGTACGCCTCGCGGGCTCTCCCGTGAAATATGCGGTTCCTGCTGACTTGCCGGCGAACAGGAGTCAGCCGGGGTAATTGCCTTCAGCAACGCAGCAGGCTGGCATTCAGAAACTGTCCCGGGGTGACCTCAGCCTGCTCCACCTGTTCTGTTGGTTGTTCCGAAGTTGGTTCCGGCGTCTGTGATTGTCCAGCCGGACCGGGACCGATCAGCCAATAGAAGCAGATCGCTGTGGCTGTGGGAAACAACGCCCCCAGGAGCAGCTTGACTGGATTCACGCCCTGGCCGCCGAACGCTGGCGACGACTGCAGAATTCCAACACCAGCGGGGTTGGGAGCGTTGGCAATAACCGTCAGTCCACCACCACTGACCGCCCCGGCCACCAGTGCATACTTCATCGTGGCTGACAGTCCATCAACCTTGCTTCCCAGGAGAGTCAGGGCGGCATTGTCTGTGATCGCGGTGAGTGCAGTGGCTCCGAAGTAAAGCGACGCATCATTCAGACTGCCAATGAGAGGAGAGAGCCACCAACGCTGCATACTGCCAAAGGTCACGAGGCCGGCAAGGAAAAACCCGACCAACAGGCCTTCCTTCAGCTTGAGCGAATCCTGATATTCCTTTGTCGCAGTGACCAGTCCCAGAAACAGCATGAAGACGCCGAAGAAAATGTCCTCATGATGAGAGAAGAACACCACTGCAGCAAGAAATGCCATATGCAGCCCGGTCAGCCAGTTTGGGATATACCCATCTTTCACCGGAGGTGGTTGAATCGCAGCAATCTGGCGGCGAAAGACCAGCATGATCACAAAGGTGGACACGATACAGGAGAGGACGGCGCGCCAGCCAAAATTGGTCAGCATAAAGCCGGTTCCCCATTTCCATGTGGAGGCGACCATCAGGACCGGAGGGGCGGCGAAGTGTGTGAGAGTTCCACCGATGGAGACATTGACAAACAGCAGTCCCATCATGGCGTATGTGAGAGTGCGGCTGATCCCCCGATCGAAGTAGCGTTCCTTCAGCAGCAGTGCCAGCAGTGTCATCGCTGCAGGCTCAGTGATGAAGGAGCCAAGCAACGGACCGATGGCAAGGCTGGAAAAAAAGAATGCGGTGCTTTCACCGAAGGGCAGCAGTCGGGAAATCGCAAGAATTGTTGTTTCAGCCAGTTTGACCACCGGGCGGGTGGCAGCGACCACCATCACCACCAGCACGAACTTGGGCTCGGTAAAGTTCTGCGCTTCGATATATTCAATGGCTTTTA
>Ga0213858_10001328_pt1 | contig 11811 bp, 15 predicted proteins | sample PICome_FD_160122 | JGI IMG/M metagenome (GOLD analysis project Ga0213858, IMG submission 160122) | Coastal seawater microbial communities near Pivers Island, North Carolina, United States - PICO245 | ecosystem: Environmental > Aquatic > Marine > Coastal | place: USA: North Carolina | collected... | reverse complement strand
GTTTTGATTAGTGAAAACGGAAATTTATAATTAAAAAATTAACCCGTCCAAGTCGACAATTTCCAATAATTTATTTATGGCATTTTTAATGTAGATTTTTTCTTCCCACTCAAATTATTAATTTTTTCTTTTAAATCATTTAATCCCAGGAGTACGGACAAATAATAACATTCTTCAATTTGTTTCGCCTGCAATTCACCGAAAATATATTTACTTATTTCTCCTTTGAAAGGATATAATTTTAACAAATATCTACTCGAATCAGTTTTCATATAATTATTTATTGTTTTAGTAATAATTTATTCTGTTAATTCAGTAACAATAAGCAAAAAAGACTTGTCAAGACGATGTAACTTAACGTTATTTTTTTCCATTTGATAGTGTAAATATTGAGAAGTCGTACTCTTTATTGATAGTCAAATTCCATCGCGTAAAAAAATAAACACATCGATAACGCCATTTTTGACATCGTCAATTCGAATTAAATCTTCTAGACTAATTTTAGGTTCATTTTTTTTAAATTTCTTTTACTGTCTTTATTTGTTAGTTGATTGTGGACCTTTTGAACCTTTAACTGTCTTAGTTTTTGGTTTCTTTATTTTTTGTTTTGGTTTTATCGTTATTTATTTAATTTAGTAAATTAAATACATAACGATAAGAATTGACACTAACGAAATTACACTGTTAAGCTAAATTAACCCAGGAATTATTTAATGATCAAATTGTTAACTTGATAACTTTTCGGATTTTTGAACCTCTTTAAACAGTTTTTGCACTGATTCATAAAATTCTTCTTTTTCTTTCTCAGGGAAAAGTCCACCATCTTCTTCTTTCAAAGCTTTATTACGAATGAGTTCATTTAGAGTCTGAAATTCATTTGAAATCAATTCAAACTTTAATTCACATTTACAAATTGTTAAAAGTTGTAAATTTTTTAATTCTCTAAGTTCCGACCTACATTTCTTCTTCGTCTCCGAGAAACTTTCGCAAAACGTTCGATATTCACGACAAAATCCATGAATCTCTATTTTTTTATCCAAAAATCTGTTAATAATGATAAACAATTGGTTTCGATTCCTAAAAATAAGGTCGTTATATATTATCAGATCATAACTAAAAGATTTTTGTGCGAACTCTAAAGCTACGTCATCCCTATTCTTTATATTACTATCTAGGGGTTCTTCAAAAATTTTCTTATATTCGTTTACATCAATAATGTATGGATTTTTCATTTTTTTGCAATTTCAAAACTATTTTTATTATTTATTAGAATGGGGACCAAGACCAGGGAATAAATGCATTTTTCCCTGTTCATTTTCATCTCCAAATAGTAAACGATTCATTTGGTTATCGCTTAATTTGACGCTAACGTTAATATAACCGTTACGATTCCTATAAACAACAATTCCTTCTTCTTGATCGATATAAAGTGTGCCACCAGTTTGTTTGCCAGCACCAGATCCCATTGAACCAGGGCCGTACAAAAATGTATCTTTGTTTGTTTTTTGTGTTATTTTTGTACAGAATTTTATTATTCGTTGGGCATAGATATGTAAAGCTTTATCCGGCATATTGTTGGAATCTGAAAAATATTGGTCACGTGCTTCTTCCCAATTTCGTTTATCAATATAGTTTTCATGTTTACTTTTTTTATGATCCCATTGATATCCCTTCTCATACATACGCACTGCATCGACATCAACCTCTAATTCTATTAGCTCTTCGTCAGTCAGAAACGTTAAAATATGATAAGCTTTTTTACGGAGGTCACTAATATCAATTTTAAGCATTCGACCAGACTTATCCACTACCAGATAATCTACTGAATTAAAATCGGGATCTACATTCTCATTCTTATGGCCTAATTCCCAAGGTTTCAAATTATCTTCCCCGTCGGACCCACCATCTGAATCGGGCGCATCAAATCCTCCTGGAGATTCTTTTAAACCACTATCATATTGTTCATTTTTACAAGTGGGAGGGCGTCTTGGATTTCTATCAGTTGAAAACGCATCAGCACCAATAGAACCACCACCTCCCCGTTTTTCAAGCAATGTTTGAAGAACACGACCATCTTCTACGCTTAATCGTGAATCTTCATCTTGGTTTTCGATTGAAAGTGAGCTATCTATTTTTTTGGTTTCAGTTTGACTTCTTTCATCACGAAAATTTTTGGATGTTATCAACAAAAAAGCCACAAAAATATGAATAATTTTATCCTTAATTCGCAATTTTCGACCTCCTTAGGTAGTAATTAGTAACACAGCCTAAATAAAATATTTACGCTGTTTTACTTACAATTATAAGACAGAAATTCGACTTTGACGAAAATTTGAATAATTTTTCTAATAATTGCTCCTGTTAATTTTTTTACAATTATAAAAGAGAATCCTGGCTCAATAAAATTGACTTTATCTTTACTCATTAGCCATGTTAAATACTTTGGTGTTAAAATGGTAATATCATATGTAAAATTATTTTCTAATGTTACGAAGACTTCAACCATATCCTCATACGGATTTCCATTTTTTTCAATAGCACTAATGAATTTGATTTTTTTTATCTTCATAATATTTAAAACAATTAAATTGTTATTCCTAAAGTTTCCAAATAATTATTAAAAAGTTTATTGAAATTTGAAATAAAAAAAGAATATTAATATTCTTTTTTACCAAAAAGGATTATAATAACTATAGTAATATATTACTTTTTCTATTTTTCAATTCTTATAAAGGATAACTATTTATGGATACTCGTTTATTAGTAATTGCTGCGCCTTTATTAGTAGCTGCGTCATGGGCGTTATTCAACATTGGTCGTTTATTAATTCAACAAGTACAACGATTAGGATCATAATGTTTAAAACTCTTTAGATTTGATTCGCTAATCTTAATCTTTTGAAAAAAATTCTCAAAACTATTGCTAAACAAAAATAACTAAAATGAAGCAAATTGTTTTAACAAAAATTAATTGTTATAAATTAGTGTTAATGAACTACAATTAATAGTGTAGTAATAAAAACTAAATTAATAACCAAAAAACTTAATTCATTATGTCTCATACAGTTAAAATTTATGATACTTGTATCGGTTGTACTCAATGTGTTCGTGCATGTCCAACAGATGTATTAGAAATGGTACCATGGGATGGTTGTAAAGCTGGTGCAATCGCTTCATCGCCTCGAGTAGAAGATTGTGTAGGTTGTAAACGTTGTGAAACAGCATGTCCAACGGATTTCTTAAGCGTACGTGTTTACTTAGGTGCAGAAACAACTCGTAGTTTAGGATTAGCTTACTAAGAACGATCTGAGATTTCGTCGATCCATGAATTATCCTTTTTCTTAAAAAAAAGGTCTAATCGACGAAATCTTACATGTTAATTTTCTTCTTCTAAAGTATATAACTCGTTACAAATTTCATTAACTTTATTTGTATATTCTTGCCATTCACGATTTGTAATTTTTATTTCATTTTGATATTCTTTCTCATCAACTTCAATTGCTAATTCAACAATTTGATAAAGAAGGTGTTTAAACTGAGATGCTTTTTCCTCAAATCTCTCTTTTTCAAATTCTTGTAAATTTAACTCTGTAGTTATTCGAACAGTTTCACTAGCTTTATTTTCACATTCTATCCAACTCTGTTGAACCCAATATAAAACGATGTCAACATCGATACCTTCTTGTAAAGAATTTAAATGTTCATAAAATTCAAATCGATTATTATAAAAAATTTGTGATTTTAATGGAAACACATAATTTTCCCAATCTACAGACTTCCAGTCAAATTTTGATACCATTATAATATTTGATTTTTTTATTTTATATTGTAATTTATATTAGCTATAATACGTTTGTTAATTTTGGCGTTCGGTAGAAAATTCTAATTTAGTATTTGATTTTTTCGAAATTTTGGTGTATATTTGTTTTATACAGATTTAAAATCTATACATTAATTTAAAAAATTTATGGCAGTACCTAAAAAACGAACATCAAGAGCAAAAAAGAACGCTCGCAAGAGTGTTTGGAAGAAAAAAGCTGATAAAGCTGCTCAAAAATCTTTATCATTAGCTAAATCAGTATTACAAGGTCAATCAACAAGTTTTATTTATAGCTTATATGTAGAAGAGTAAATTGTTAAATCAAAAAGTAAGATTTAACAATTTACTTTTTATATTTATCTAAATATAATTAAATCAAAGCGGATGTGGCGAAATTGGTATACGCGCCAGGTTTAGGTTCTGGTAACTTTTGTTGTGAGGGTTCAAGTCCCTCCATCCGCACTCAAGAATAATTTTATCGATGTATAATATATAGTAAATACAATGTAAATGAAAAATGACTCTTCCTTTTACTTTACAACAGTTACGCATTTTAAAAGCGATTGCATCTGAAAAAAGCTTTACACGAGCCGCCGATATATTGTTTGTTTCACAACCCTCTTTAAGTAAACAAATTAAAGCTCTAGAGAATCGCTTAAATATTTCATTAATAAATCGAGAAAATAATAGTGTTTCATTAACAGAAGCAGGAAAGTTATTTTTGGATTATGCTGAAAGAATTTTGGCTTTATGTGAAGAAAGTTGTCGTGCTTTGAATGATTTAAAAACTGGTGACCGCGGTAATTTAACTGTTGGCGCTAGTCAAACCATTGGGACATATTTAATGCCACGTGTTTTAGCGTTATTTGCACAAAATTATCCTCAAATGAATATTAAAGTTCAAGTTGATTCAACCCGAATAATTGCAAAAAATGTCATGGATAAAGAAATTGATATTGCGGTCGTTGGGGGTAATGTACCAGAGGAACTTCAAAAAAATTTAGAAATTGAAGATTTTGTAAATGATGAATTAATATTAATTATACCAAAATCTCACCCTTTTGCTTTAAGAAAGAAAATTAATAAAGAAGATTTATATCATTTAAATTTTATTACATTAAACTCGAATTCAACTATTCGAAAACTAATCGATAATATTTTAATTCAAAACAATATTCGAACAAAACAATTTCATATTATTATGCAATTAAATTCGATTGAGGCAATAAAAACAGCAGTTAGTTTAGGTTTAGGAGCTGCCTTTATTTCATCTTCGGCTATTGAAAAAGAAATTGAGCTTGAAACGATTGAAATTGTAACAATTGAAAATATCAAGATTACAAGGACTTTATCAATTATCACGAATCCTGATTGTTATCGATCAAAAGCGGTCGATTTTTTTTACAATGAACTATGGGCTTTAAAGAATGCCAGTGATTAATTACTTAGTTCTAAACATATTGACGCTAAAGTAAAAAATTTTGTACTATAACATTGTGTAAATATAACATTTTAATAAAGTATGAAATACGCAATTGTTGAAATCAGTGGTCGACAATTCTGGATTGAAACCGGAAAATACTACGACTTTAATCGAATCCCTACTGAATTAGGGAAAGAAATTACTTTAAATCGCGTTTTATTAGTAAATAATGAAGGTGATATTTTAGTAGGTAAACCTTATTTAGATAGTGTAAAAATTAAGGGTAAAATTTTAGAACATTTACGTGGTCGTAAAAAAATTGTTTATAAAATGCGTCCAAAGAAAAAAACACGTAAAAAACAAGGTCATCGTCAAGAATTAACACGAGTTTTAATTGAAGATATTAATATTAATTAAAGAACTTAAGGAGTAAACTATAATGGCTCATAAAAAAGGTGCAGGTAGTACAAAAAATGGTCGTGATTCAAACGCTAAAAGATTAGGCGTGAAACGATTTGGTGGTGAAACAGTAAAAGCGGGAAATATTTTAGTTCGTCAACGTGGTATGAAATTTCATCCGGGTGCGAACGTAGGATGTGGTAAAGATTTTACTTTGTTCGCTTTAACAGATGGTACTGTTAAGTTTGATTACAAAGATGCAAGACATAAACGTGTAAATATTATTGGTTAATTTAAAGTTTAGAACTTTGAAATGTTAAAAAATCCATTCAAAAAGAAGTCAATTGCAGACAAATATAAAAATGTAATAAATGAGATTAATGCATTAGAAAGTAGTGTTCAAATGCTAACGGATAGTGAGATTCGCAATAAAACTGTTGAACTCAAGAAACGTTATAAAGAAGAACAGGATCTTAATGCTTTAATTACTGAAGCATTTGCTTTAACACGAGAAGCAAGTGTTCGAACCTTAGGTTTACGTCATTTTGATGTGCAATTAATTGGCGGATTAGTTTTAAATAGTGGTAAAATTGCTGAAATGCGAACAGGGGAAGGGAAAACCTTAGTTGCAACTGCACCTGCCTATTTAAATGCTTTAACAACCAAAGGTGTTCATATCGTTACTGTAAATGAATATTTAGCAAATCGTGATCAAACGACAATGGGGCAACTCTATCGTTTTCTAGGCTTGAGTACTGGTTTAATTCAAGAAAAGATGCAGACACCTGAACGTCAGCAGAATTACGATGCCGATATTACGTATGTAACAAATACAGAACTTGGATTTGATTACTTACGCGATAACATGGCGTTAAATATTCGCGAAGTAGTGTTACGTCCTTTTAATTACTGTATCGTCGATGAAGTTGATTCCGTTTTAATTGACGAAGCACAAACACCATTAGTTATTGCTAATTCCGTTAAAACATCAGTTGATAAATATGTTATTGCATCAGAAATAACAGATTACCTAGAAGTAAATAAACATTTTGAGATTGATGAAAAAAACCAGAATGTTATTTTAACAACACAGGGAACATTACAAGTTGAACAAATTTTAGGAATTCAAGATTTGTATAATCCACGTGATCCATGGATTCCGTATATTATTAATGCAGTTCGTGCTTCAGCATTATTCTTTAATGATGTTCACTATATTGTCCAAAATAATCAAATTGTAATCGTTGATGAATTTACAGGACGAATTATGCCGGATCGACGATGGAGTGATGGTTTACATCAAGCTGTTGAAGCTAAAGAAAATGTTCCAATTCGTCAAGCAAGTGAAACTACAGCATCGATTACTTATCAAAACTTCTTCTTAGTTTATCCTAAATTATCAGGGATGACAGGAACAGCCAAAACAGCTGAAGTCGAATTTGATAAAATTTATAATTTACCTGTTGAAGAAATTCCAACGGCTCGACCAAACTTGCGAAAAGATTTACCAGATCGAATTTATAAAGATGAATTCTCAAAATGGAATGCGATCGCAAATGAATGTCGCTCTCTTTCACCAATTGGACAACCAATTTTAATCGGAACAACAACAGTTGATAAATCAGAAATGTTAGGAGAATTACTGAATCAATATCAATTGGGTTATCAAATTTTAAATGCAAAACCAGAAAATGTCCGACGAGAGTCAGAAATTGTTGCACAAGCCGGGAAAAAGGGTAGTATCACAATTGCGACAAACATGGCTGGTCGAGGTACTGATATTATTTTAGGTGGGAATATTCAATTTAAAGTACAAAAAGATTTATATAATATTTTAGTTGCAGCAAAATACCAAAAACAGCAAAACAAAAATATTAACATTGTACAACTTTCTAAACAATTTAAAGGTACATCTTTAAAGTTTTTAAGTGTTTTAAGTTCACTTATTCAAGATGAAGAATTTTTAAAATTATCGGATGTTGAAGTTTTACAAATTTTAAATGCAAGTGAACTCATTCGAATTCCTAAAATCGATTATCAATGCTCAATAAAATTTTTAATTAATGAGTTAACGAATTCTGCCAAGAAAACTCAACAATTAGAAAACGCTGTTGTTAAAAATTTAGGTGGATTATATATTATCGGTACAGAACGAAATGATTCGAGACGAATCGATAATCAATTACGGGGACGATGTGCTCGTCAAGGTGACCCTGGTATATCACGTTTCTTCTTAAGTATTGAAGATAAATTAATTCGTTTATTTGGTGATGCAAAACTTGAAAACGTTTTAAAAAGTCAGCTTTTAGATGATTTACCTCTGGAATCAAGGTTAGTAACTAAAGTTTTAGATTCAGCTCAAAAACGTATCGAAGAAAGAAACTATGAGCAGAGAAAAAATCTATTCGAATATGACGATGTTTTAAATAAACAACGAAATGTCGTTTATTTTGAACGACGGACAATTTTGCGAAGTGAATCTGTACGCGCTCGAATATTAGCATATGGTGAACAAGTTATTTCTGAAATTGTTGAAGCTTTGCGTAAACAGCCTGCTAGTGTTAATCAAGTTCTTTTTAGACTCGAAAATTTCTTAGGAACTAATTTATTACTAAATTTAGAAACGAAGTTACAAATAGTAGACAATAATATTGATTGGGATTCACTAAAACTTTATTTATTCCAAGAGTTCTGGTTATCATATGAGGCGACAATTGTTGCTTTAGAAATTTATGAACCGGGGTTAATTCGAGAATTACAGCGAACACTTATTTTAACTTATATAGATCGTGAGTGGAAAGACCATTTACAAAAAATGTCATTATTACGCGATGCAGTAGGATGGCGACGATATGGACAACGTAATCCATTATATGAATATAAAGAAGAGGCGTATAGTCTTTTCAAATGTCGAGGACTAGTTACACGACATTTAGTAATTTATGAACTTTTACGTTCAGCAATATTATAAATTTGAATTTTAGTTTTTAGTTATGACAAAACGAACATTATCAAACAAATCACGATACTCAATTTTAAAATTATCGGGTTTCCGTGCACGTATGGCAACGACGCAAGGTCGCAAAACAATTAAATCACGTCGCCGAAAAGGACGTAAACGATTAGCTATTAATAGTTAATATTGAAAAATTATTCAAGTCAATCTATTAATTGACTTGAATAATACATAATTTTTTCGTTATTATGACTATAATATTAAGCTAAAAAACTAACATGTTAATTAACTAGTGTATGAAATTTAATGATGAATTGATTCTTTTATTAAAAGCTAGATATCCAATTATATATATTAATACAATTGAAGAAGATCGAGTTGAATATGTTATTCGTAAAAATATAAAAGCAAGCTTAAATCGTAGTATTTATAGTTGGGACTTCGTTGATGGCTATACAAATAACCCAAATAATGAAGGGTTTGCAAAACGAAATCCTTTACAGGCGCTCGAACTTATCGAACGTTTAACGTCCGAGACTCCTGCTTTGTTCTTGCTAAAGGATTTTAATCGATTCCTAACAGATATTTCGATTTCTCGAAAATTAAAAAATGTTAGTCGAATCTTGAAGCTACAGCCAAAAACAATTATTATAATTGGCTCAGAATTTCAAATTCCTAAAGAACTACAAGATTTAATTACGGTTCTGCAATTTAATTTACCTTTAGAAAGTGAAATTAATCAAGAATTAACACGTTTAGTAACATCTTTAAATTTAAAAATTGACCAGCAGTTATTTGAAAGTCTAACTCGGGCTTGCCAAGGTTTATCACTTGAGCGAATTCGAAGAGTTTTATCAAAAATTATTGCTACCCATAAAACTATTGATGAAAAAAGTATTGATGTTCTTTTAAGTGAAAAAAAACAAATTATTAGTCAAACCGAAATTCTAGAATATTGGGCCGTCAATGAAGGGATTGATGACATCGGCGGTGTTGATAAACTGAAGGAGTGGCTAAAAAAACGAAAAACTTCTTTTGGTTTAAAAGCATCTAATTACGGGTTACCAACACCTCGAGGATTACTATTAGTTGGTATTCAAGGAACTGGAAAATCTTTGACGGCTAAAGCTATTGCCAGTGAATGGCAATTACCACTTTTAAAATTAGACGTGGGAAAATTATTTGGTGGTATTGTCGGCGAATCGGAATCTCGGCTTCGTCAAATGATTGATGTTGCTGAAACTTTAGCCCCATGCATTTTATGGATTGATGAAATTGATAAGGCATTTAGTAATAGTGACAATCAAGGCGATAGTGGGACAAGTAATCGAGTTTTAGCAACATTTATTAGTTGGTTATCTGAGAAAACAAAACCTGTTTTTGTTGTAGCAACCGCAAATAATGTTGATATGTTACCATTAGAAATTATTCGAAAAGGAAGATTTGATGAAATTTTCTTTTTAGACTTACCAGAATTCAATGAACGAGAACAAATTTTTAAAATCCATATTCAAGAATTTCGACCAAACAGTTGGAAATTATTCGATTATACAAAACTGGCACAGTTATCGGAAACATTTTCTGGTGCAGAAATTCGTCAAAGTGTTATTGAAGCCATGTATCATGCATTTGACGAAGAACGTGAATTTACCACTGACGATATCTGTTTAGCCTTAAATGAATTAATTCCTTTAGCTCAATTAGAAAATAATCAAACTCTTAAACTTCAAAATTGGGCTTCATCTGGACGGATTCGATTAGCATCTTCAAAAACTAATACGACTAATTAAAATTATTAATGAGACAAAGTATTTTTAAAATTATTGCAGATTTACGGTTTGCAATTACAATCCTTCTGATTATCGCATCCGCTAGTATTATTGGAACAGTTATTGAACAAGACCAATCTATTGAAACATATAAATTAAATTACCCTTTGACAAATCGAGTTTTTGGTTTTTTATCGTGGGATATTATACTCAAATTTGGGTTTGATCATGTTTATACAACATGGTGGTTTATCACATTCATTATATTGTTTGGGATTAGTTTGTTAACATGTACGTTTTTACAACAACTGCCATCTTTAAAAATTGCTAAACGGTGTCAATTTTTCCGTTTAACAAATCAATTCCGTTTACTAAATATTTCAACTAAATTACAGAATTTATCACTGACGAAATTACTTTTTCGAATCAAAGAAAGTCAGTATTCAATTTTTCAACAGAAAGACATCGCGTATTGTTATAAAGGTTTAATTGGGCGAATTGCTCCAATTATTGTTCACTTTAGTATGATTCTTATTTTGTTAGGAGCTGTCTTTGGTTCATTAAATGGATTTAAGGCACAAGAAATTGTTCCAAAAACTGAAACATTTCATATTCAAAATGTATTAAGTAATGGTCAATTAACAAAAATACCAAATGTATCTGCACGAGTTAATGATTTTTGGATTACATATACAAAACAAACTACCGTCTCGCAATTTTATTCAGATATTTCGATTTTAAATGTTGATGGAAGTGAGATTGAGCGAAAAACAATTTTTGTAAATTCGCCTATTAAATATGAAGGCGTTGATTATTATCAAACTGATTGGAATTTAATTGGTTTACGTGTTCAAACAAATGATGAAACCCCATTTCAATACCCATTAGTTAGTGTATTAAATAATAGAAGTAAAGTTTGGTTAACTTGGATTCCATTCGATTCGGAATTGAAAACAGGCATTACTGTATTAGTCGATAATTTAGAAGGTTATGCATCGGTTTATGACGATACCGGAACATTCTTAGGTAATCTTGAATTAAATGAAACTTTTAATTCGAACGTTCCAATTACGTTAACAGATATAATTAGCTCAACAGGACTTCAAATTAAATCAGATCCCGGTATTCCACTTATCTATGCTGGGTTTTTTTTACTAATGGTTAGTACATTAATTAGTTATATTACTTATTCACAAATTTGGATTATTCAATACAATAGGCAGGTTTTTGTTGGTGGAACAACAAATCGTGCAACTTTCGATTTTGAACTCGAATTTTTTGAACTTATTAAATAATAAAATATTTTCAAAAGTTTTCGTCAAAGTCTAATTGTTGTTTTATAATTGTAAGTAACAAGTACTTTTACTTGGGAAGAATTTAAATTATAAAAATATTATTATGACAGCAACTTTAGAAAGACGCGAAGGCGTATCATTATGGGAGCG
>Ga0213858_10001326_pt1 | contig 11815 bp, 13 predicted proteins | sample PICome_FD_160122 | JGI IMG/M metagenome (GOLD analysis project Ga0213858, IMG submission 160122) | Coastal seawater microbial communities near Pivers Island, North Carolina, United States - PICO245 | ecosystem: Environmental > Aquatic > Marine > Coastal | place: USA: North Carolina | collected... | reverse complement strand
TGAAAGGAATCCATACACCTTCATTAATCCTGATCTAAATGAAGATAAGTATCTAGATCAACTTCTCAAGTCTGGTGAAGATAAAAAGTTCTTCCCAGTTCCATGTGAAGAGAACAACTATGCCTTTGACAAAAAACTAGAGGTAGTCAAGTTTAGATACTATAGTAGTTTTCCATTTCCTCTGCTGTCACAATATTATTCTATCTACAAAGCAAATGAATTGAAAAAGATTTATGAGCAGATGAATGATTTCAAATATGACTGTGCTGTCAGAATGAGATCTGATTTTGTTTGTGAACCAATTAACTTTGAGGACTATAATTTACAAGCAATCAATCTTCCCAAGTCACCTCTCCATAGAGGAACTGATTTGACAGTGAATGATCACTTTGCTTTTTCGTCCTCTGAAATGATGGATATATATTCTGAGTGCTTCCTCTTTATCCCAACCTATTACTACATCTATAAGGTTGATCTTATTCAGGAATTACTTTTAGGCAAACATTTAAGAGTCAACAACTTAGATATTGATAGAATACAATTACAATCTTCACTAGTCAGAGAAGGTGTCAACACATCATTAGAAACGTGACAATTATGATAACAAAAAGCATTGAGATTTTAGACTCTTTAGGTCAACACTTTTACGATAGTTTTAACGACTTTATTATCAGTCCTGATTTAAAAGTATTTGGAAAACTTCTGGCAAGGTTTCAATTATTTGAAATGGTCAAAGATGTTCCTGGGGACATTGTTGAGTGTGGCGTATTCAAGGGAACTGGAATATTCACTTTCTTAAAACTGAAGAGACACTATTTTCCTAATAGTGTCAAGAAGGTTATTGGATTCGACTTCTTTAATACAGATGCTCTGGTAAAAAGTCTTTCCAATCAAGACAAAGATACGATGAGTGCTTTGTTTTCTGGTAGAGATTTCAAACATGAAGAATCTTTTAAAGAAGCACTGGAGTATACAATCCTCAAGAATGGATTTCAGGATCATGAGTTTGAATTGATTGCTGGAAACATTTCTGAAACTGTTGTAGAGTTTACAAAGACTAAACCAGGTGCTAAAATATCATTGCTATACATGGATCTTGATGTAGAAGATCCAACCTACGATACTTTGAACGCTCTTTGGGACAGAGTAAGTAGTGGTGGTGTAGTTGTTTTTGACGAATATGCTTATCACTGTTGGTCAGAATCAGTTGGAGTAGATAAATTTTTTAAAGATAAAAACATCAAAATTCATTCTATGAATTTTATAGCACCATCTGCTTACGTTATCAAACCATGATTGATTGTAATAGATTTGTACGTATTTCTGACTTAGAGGAAGCAGAAAAGATTATTGAAGATAATGAGTGGATGCAAAAGTATCCACATAAAACTTCTCTGGGTAATCACTGGAAGAGACCTGAGGCACTTCTAAAGTGGGTGTTCGCTCTGGTTAATTTTGGTATTGGAACCAAAGGTAAAAGGATTGTAGATCTTGGTGCCAACAATGGATGTGTTCCTCATGTCGTTGCTGACTGGGGAAATGAATCGTATGCTTTGGATTACCTCCCATCTGATTTTGAACAAGTAAAATCTAGTTGTGAGATTGTAATCGAAGATGCTTATGTTTGGTTAGCAGAAGAAGAGGAAGAGAGTTTTGATGTAGTGTTTGACATTTGTGCCACCCATTTGTTTGACACCACACATGATGATGAGATTGGTAACTATGGTTTGTTGAAAATTGGCAAAGCAGTTCATCGAGTCTTGAAGACTGGTGGCAAGTTTATTGTTTCTAGTGATGTTGGTGATCTAAACTATGGCATGTTTACAGATGCTAATACTTTTATTGATTTGATTGAGAGATCTGGTCTTCGACTCACCACTCCCTTTGATGATACGGTGAACTCTAATACGTTTTATAATAACGAATATAAAGTTGTGTCTTTGGTATTTGAAAAACCATGAATAAATTAGTAATCTTTGATCTTGATGGTGTTCTGATTGACAGCAGGGACATGCATTATGAAGCACTCAATCGTGCTTTGGGTAATATAGATGAGAAGTATGTAATCAATCGAGAAGAACATCTTAGTATCTATGATGGTCTTCCCACATCTAGAAAACTTAATCTTCTTACTGAAAGAAAAGGATTGCCTGTTGATAAACATCAACAAGTGTGGGAAGATAAGCAAGTTGAAACACTCAACATCTTTGGTAGACTATCCAATGATTATGAGTTGATGCATTATTTCAAACAACTTAAGGATAAAGGATATCAAGTTGCCGTAGCTAGCAATAGCATTCGTAACACTGTTAAACTTGTTCTTCTTAAGTTGGGGCTGCTTGAATTCATTGATTACTACATTAGTAATGAAGATGTTCATAGAAACAAACCCTTCCCCGAAATGTATTGGCAGTGTATGACTGCCTGTAATGCTCTCCCTAAAGATACTGTCATCCTTGAAGACAGTCACATTGGTAGACAAGGTGCTCTTGATAGTGGATCTCATTTGGTTGCTATCGAAAATCGTGATCATTTGAATCAAGATAAGATTGATAAGATAATCGATATTTTGGATAGCAAAACTTTAACACACATCCCCTGGAAGTCTGAAAAAATGAATGTTCTTATTCCAATGGCAGGTCGTGGAAGTCGATTTGCTGACGTTGGTTATACGTTCCCCAAACCATTGATTGAAGTCAATGGCAAACCAATGATTCAGGTCGTCTTGGAGAACCTGAACATTGAAGCAAACTATACTTTTGTTGTTCGTAAGGAGCATTATGAAAAGTACAGTCTTCAGTATCTACTCACACTGATCGCTCCTGGTTGTAACATTGTTCAGGTTGATGAACTGACAGAAGGGTCTGCCTGTACCACCCTCCTGGCGAAAGAGTTTATTGATAACGATGATCCACTTTTACTTGCTAACTCTGACCAATTTATGGAGTGGAATAGTAATGAGTGTCTCTATGCTTTCAATGCTGATGGTATTGATGGTGGCATCTTGACCTTTAAGGCAACCCACCCCAAGTGGTCTTATGCTAAAGTCGGTGAAGATGGATTTGTATCGGAAGTTGCTGAGAAGAAACCTATCAGTAATGATGCTACCGTTGGTGTTTACTTCTGGAAGAAAGGTTCTGACTACGTTAAGTATTCTGAGCAAATGATTCAGAAGGACATTAGAACTAATGGAGAGTTCTATATCTGCCCAGCATTTAATGAAGCAATTGCTGATGGTAAGAAGTTTAGAATTAAAGAAGTTGATAGGATGTGGGGTATCGGAACTCCAGAAGATCTGACTTATTTCTTGGAGCATTACAAACCATGAAACTAATTGCTCATCGTGGCAACACGGAAGGTACTAATCCAGAACTTGAAAATAATCCATCTCAGATTGACAAATGTATTAAGGAGGGGTATGATGTTGAGGTAGATCTTAGGATTGATCATACTACTAATACTGTATGGTTGGGTCATGATGAACCACAGCACATGGTAACATGGTGGTGGTTGGCAGGAAGAGCAAAGAATTTGTGGATTCATTGCAAGACCCTAGACACTCTACACTATATGTCCAAAGAAACTTCTGGGTATAATTTTTTCTGGCATCAAGAAGATGATTATACACTGACAAGTAAAAACTTTATCTGGGCATATCCTGGGAAACCATACACCTCTAACACCGTAATGGTAATGCCAGAGTGGAAGAATGTAAGTTGGGATACACTGAGAGTTACTAATTGCTATGGTATTTGTTCAGACTACGTAAAGAAATTAAAATGACAAATGTTTTTCGTCGGGATTTGAATGATCCCATGGGTCCTGTTCCCCAAATGATCAAGGAAAAATTTATCGAAGTCACTGAATTAGATCTGACTGACAAAGCATCTTGGCACGCTTACGAAGAAGCATATCCATTTTTGTTGGAAAAATTTGTTGGGAAGAAGTGTAACATTTGTGAGGTTGGTACTGCCTTTGGTGGTGGTATGAAAATTCTCTCTGATATTTTTCCAGAGTCAACAATCTATGGTGTGGATCAAAGTTTTGACATACTAAAAATTAAACAAGACTCTCTATCCAATGCTGTCTGGATTCAATCCGATCAGTGTGATCCTGCTTTGGCAGATAAACTTCCCAAGTTGGACTTTGTGACAGAAGATGCTTCTCATCAATTGCCACTTTCATTGAAGACATTTGAAATTCTTGAACCACTGCTGAATCCTGGTGGTGTATATGTCATTGAGGATGTGTATCCAGAGTTTCTTGATTACTATATGTCTGATCCTAGGTTTGATATCTATGATCTTAGGGATATCAAAGATCGTGGTGATGACGTTCTTGCTGTTTATACAAAACCAGAATGAAAATTGCAGCATGTTTTGCTGGGCAACCAAGATTTATCAATGAGTGTGCCCCTAGTATCCTAGAGAATGTCTTCAAAGATCAGGACGTAGATGTGTTTGCTCACCTCTGGTTTGGTGAAGATCTTACTTCTAAAGAAGCAGATGCTTTTAAGTATGGTGGAGCAGGTGGTTGGGAGAGTTACAGAATTCCAGATACTGCCATTGATGATTTTGTAAAATATTACAATCCTATCGAATTGAAGACAGAACCAAGTGTTCACTTCTATGATAAGTATATGGAGGATGGATATGACATTCCTCTTCATAAGTATTGGCCAGGTTCTATCGGTGAACCAAACCATATGGAAAGGCAGATAGATAGAACGTTATCCAATTTCTTCAGTCAAAGTGAAGTAAATAGGATGAAACTGATTCACGAGTACAAGAATAATTTTAAGTATGATTGGGTGTTTAAGTTCAGACCAGATGTTCAGGTACATACCAGAATTGATCTAGAGAACTACACTCCACATTCTTTCAATTGCATGTATCATACAAGTGGATTCCCTAGTCATATCAATGACTGGTTTGGATTTGCTGGTTCAGATATAATGGATGTATTCATGGGTGTATTCCCTATGTTTCAGAGGGTCTTTGACCTAACAAAATATCATCATGAAGGAGCATGGGATAATGAAACATTACATGCTCAGATTCTTGATCAACTGAATATCGAAGTAGCAAGACATCCCTTCCATCTGACTGTTCCAAGGTTATGAAAAAAATTATTATTTGGGGATACCCATTACATTCTCACACTCATTCTTACATTCATGCTGCTTTTTATAAAGCATTTACACATCTAGGATACGAGACCTATTGGTTTCATGATGGCAACTATCCTGATGATTTCGATTGGAATGATTGTCTGTTTTGGACTGAGGGATTTGCCGATAAGAATATTCCACTGAATAAAACCAGTGTGTATTTTGTGCATGTTGCTCAAGATCCCTCGAAGTACATTGGCAATGTAAAAAAGTTTGTCGATGTTAGATACAATCATCTCTGGCATAAAGACCATGTGTATGATTACACTCTAGACAAATCAAAAGTAAAGAAGGTTGGTCCTTGTTGCTATCTCCAAGAGAAGACAGATGGACAGACTCGTGTGGTTAATGATTATCATGACTACATGATTGAAGACTATGATAAGTTCTATGTGACATGGGCGACTAACTATCTCCCAAATGAGTTTGACTTTAGTGATATCTATTATCCTAGAGACAATAAAATTTACTTCTGTGGTAATATTTCTAACTCAGGTAGATGTGAAAACTATAGTGTCTTCAAACCATTTGTTGAAGAGTGTCAGAGAAATGGTATTGGGTTTGTCCATAACGACCCCTTTGCCAATCCTTTGGATGAAGCCGAAGTTATTGAAAGAACAAAGAGATCTATTCTTGGTGTTGATCTCAGAGGACCAGAACATCTTCGTAATGGATATGTTCCATGTAGAACCTTTAAGTCTATGAGTTGGGGTCATCTTGGCATGACTAATTCCCCAGAGGTTTTTAAAGAACTGGATGAGATGTGTGTCTTTAATGAACATCCTGCTCAATTGTTGTACGATGGATTGTCGAAGAGAGTTGACTATAAGTTTATCGAAGCAGGCATGAAATATGTACAGGAATATCACACTTATGTGAACAGAATTAATTCTATTTTGGAGGTTGTATGAACGATTTTGTTTTTGTTACGGCACTGTATGATTTCAGTGAGATGAAGAGATCTGATGAGAGATCTTGGGAGGACTATCTTGCCTGGTTTAAAGAGACCTTGAAAATTAATTCTCCAATGATCATCTTCACTGAGGATAGTCTAGTTGATTTTATCAAAGAAAATAGAGAGTATGATACTCACATCATTACTGATACAGCATTGCCTCTGTTGGATTTGAAAGATCAGTTTGCTGATGTATTTGCTTCTGATGAATTTCAGAAAAAAATGCAAGATAAGAAGAGAGTCGAGTGTACAGATCCTTTCTATCTCATAGTTCAGTATTCAAAATTCAAATGGTTGAAGCAAGCAACAGAAATCAATCCATTTGATTCTAAATATTTTTTCTGGTTGGATGCTGGAGTTAGCAGGTTTGTTGAACCATCTGTTGATCCATACCCATCTCAGGATGCCTTGAAACAATTAGAAGGTATTGAAGATACATTACTTTTACAATTTAATCCAGAGTATTATCCAGATCTTGTTGAGGCAAAAACTCTCACTCTAGATTATCTCTGGGATAATAGATCAATTACATGTGGTTCAATGTTTGGTGGAAACATTATTGCCATCAAGAAAATTGATCTTGTGATGGATGAGATGATGGACATGATGCTTGATAAAAAGTGTCTTAACAATGAACAAATTGTTCTTGGATATCTTACAAAGTCTCAACCAGAATTGTTCTCACTGTATTGGAGACAAGATCCTCGCCAACATCTAGATCTGTTTCAGGAGTTGTCATGAAGATTGGTTTGATTGGACCAGGTATTATGCCCATTCCCCCTAAGGGGTGGGGTGGTGTAGAACATCTCATTTGGAATTTCTATCAGCAACTTAAAAAGGTTGGTGATGAAGTTGTTATTATCAATACCCCAGATGTAAACAATATTGTTTCCACAGTTAATGGTGGAGACTTTGATGCTGTTCATTTACATTATGACCAGTTTGCTGGTGTGATGCCATATCTTTCCTGTGGGAAGAAGATGATTACCAGTCACTATCCCTACCTGGAAAATCCTGAACCACAATATGTTTTTCTTTATGACCTACTGAAGAACTCTGGAAGTCATATTGTTTCTCTGTCTGACAGAATTAGGGATGAGTTTGTCCGTAGAGACATTCCTGAGAATCAAATCTCTATCCTGCCATGTGGAATTGATACTGATCTGTATTCTATTGACATGGATGATGTTGTACATCCCGATAGATCAATTGTTGTGGGGAAGATTGAACCAAGGAAACGTCAAGCACACTTACAGAAACGTGGATTGAATATTGATTTCATTGGTAATTGTGTCGATCCTAATTTTGATCAAAGTGATCCATACTATCTTGGTGAACAAAGTAAGCAGGATATCATGGACAATCTCACTGCTTATGCAAACATGGTTCTGTTGAGTTCTGGAGAAGCACATCCATTTGTATGTTTAGAGGCTATGGTTGCTGGACTTGGATTGGTCTTATCAGAACAGAGCACTGCTAATCTTGACTTGTCTCAACCTTTTATCACAGTTATTCCTGATGATAAGATTGATGACTTTGAATATCTTGATGAAAAGATTCAGGAGAATAGAGAAATATCTTTGGGTATGAGAAAAGAGATTAGAGAATACTGCTATAATAATTTTGATTGGGTGAATGTAATTAAGAAGTACAAAAGTATTATTGAATCGATATGATCGTAGCATCTTGCCCTCTTAGAGTATCTTTATTTGGTGGATCCACTGACAATCCATACTTTGTCAAGGAGTATGGATATGGATCTGTAATTAGTTTTACATCTGACTTGAAAACTTATGTAACTCTTAGTCAGGATAAGTTTGGTTTCAATAAAAAGGAACACAAATACATTATTAATTACTCTAAGAGAGAGGAAGTTGTATGTGTTGATGACATACAGAATGAGGTAGTCAGAGTGGTACTGGATTACTTTGACATGCCTCCCGTTCATGTAATGTTGACTAGTGATTCGTATTCTCAGGGTAGTGGACTTGCTTCATCTTCATCTTACATTATAAGTTTGATCAAAGCTTGTTGTTTGTTCCATGGCAATCAGATGTCTGACACTGACATTTGTAAATTGGCACATCAACTTGAGGTAAAGTTCAATCCATATTGTGGATATCAAGATCCATATGGGTGTGGCATTGGTGGATTTAAAAGAATTGAATTCATGGATGACTATCGTGTAAAGTATGAATATCTCCCACAAGAATTTCTTGATGACTATGACATGCATCTTATCTTTACTGGAGTCACTAGAAACTCTAAAAAAATTCTGAAAAATATAACTTGTAATCTCAACAAAGTACAACCAATGTTGGAGATTGTAGATGAAGCACATGAATCCATCGTTGATTGTGATACATCTAAGTTCTTCAAACTGATGAATGAAGGATGGAAACAGAAGAAAGCAACTAGTTTTGCTATCACAGAGAATGAAAGAATAAAAGAGATTGATACTATATTACACATGAATCCACATGTTCTGGCACATAAACTATGTGGTGCTGGAAATGGTGGGTTCTTTCTTACGTTTTCTAAAAGGGATTCATTGACTATGACCCTTGATAATGTTAGAATAAGATCGATTCCATATGGTGTAACAGGAGATGTTATATGAAGAATCCGTTTGCTGAATACGTTGAAACTCTACTGACTGCTAACACCCTTGAAGAGTTTAGTAAATTCAAGAAAGTATTTGATGAACATCCTAGGATTATGATTCTGGGTAACGGTGGAAGTAACTCTGTTGCTTCTCACATCTCACAAGATTATATGAAGTTTCACCAGAAGAAGGTATCTGTATTTTCGGATCCTTCTATGTTGACTATGCTTGCCAATGATTACGGATACGAGAACGCTTATCTAGAGTTCTTGAAGTATCATGTGGAAGATGACACGTTAGTTATTTTGATGAGTTCTGGTGGAGAGTCAGAAAACATTATCAAGTGCCAGAGGTATTGTGAAGAGTATGGTATTCATTATGGTGTTCTCACAGGATTCTCTCTAGTTAATCGATTGAGAACTCGATCTAAGTCAGCACTGTTTAACTATCATATTGAAAGTGACTCCTATGGTGTTGTGGAATGCTGCCATCAAATCTTCCTTCATGGTGTGGTATGATAGAGCATTCAAAATATTATTACGACTATGATCGTAATGATATCAACAGAAAAAATCCATTTAAGCAGAAATCTAAAATGAGATATTGTTTCGATATTGATGGAACGATTTGTAATACTCCATGCAATCCCGATGGGCATGGAGTGAGGTATTGGGATGCAACTCCCATTGACATGATGGTTGATAAGATCAATCGTCTGTATGATGAAGGACATTATATTATTCTCATGACTGCCCGTGGTCGTGGATCAGGTAAAGATTGGACAGAGTTCACTGCCCAACAGATGAAAGATTGGGGTCTCAAGTATCATGAGATTGAACCAATGTTTCACAAACCAAATGCTGATATCTTCATCGATGATAAAGGTATCAATGTAGAGGACTGGAAACGACTTAACATTGGTAAGAAGGGAATTGTAGCAGGTGCTTTTGATGTCATTCATCCTGGATATATAAGGTTGTTCAAGGAAGCTAAAGATCACTGTTCACATTTGACAGTGGCACTCCATGAGAACCCTGCTATGGCACGTCCATATAAGATTGAACCATCACAATCTGTGGAAGATCGGAAGGAGATATTGAAAGCAATCAAGTACGTTGATGATGTGGTTGTTTATCAGTCTGAAGATACATTCCTCAGTTATCTTGACGATTACGACGTAAGATTCTTGGGTGAAGATTATAGTGATGGATCTTTTACTGGTAAGGATAATCCTATTGAAATTGTTTTCATCAATAGAGATCATGGATATTCATCTACAAAACTAAAACAACAAATTGCCAAAGGAGTAGAACAATGCCTAAGAGTTTAGTAACTGGTGGGGCAGGATTTATTGGATCTAATCTTGTAGAATACCTTCAGAAGCAAGGACATCAAGTTTCTATCATTGATAACGAAAGTGCTAACAATGATAATTTCTATTGGGCAGAGGGAAATGTTGGTGCTCACGTAGCAGACATTACTGACTATGGTTCAATCCGTCCTCTCTTTGAGGGAGTTGACTATGTGTTTCACTTGGCAGCAGAGTCTAGACTACAACCAGCAATTGAAAATCCAATCAATGCTGTAACTAAAAATTGTGTAGGAACAACAACAGTTTTACAGTGTGCCCGAGAGGCAAACGTACAACGTTTTGTTTATTCCTCCACATCTTCTGGATACGGTAATAACCCTTATCCTAATGTAGAGACTCAACCAGATGATTGTTTGAATCCATACTCAGCATCTAAGGTTGCTGGGGAAAAGTTCTGCAAGATGTACAATGACCTGTATGGTTTAGAAACTGTTGTCCTGAGGTACTTCAACGTCTTTGGCAATAGATCTCCTTCCAGGGGTCAGTATGCTCCTGTGATTAGTATCTTTCAGAGACAAAAAGAAGCAGGTGAATCATTGACAATTGTTGGTGATGGATCTCAACGTCGTGATTTTGTTCACGTTGAAGATGTTGCTAGGGCAAATTATCTTGCTGCTATCCTTCCTATCAAGGAACATGGTGGAGAAGTATTCAATGTTGGTAGTGGTAAATGCTACTCTATTCAGAGTATTGCTGATGCCATAGATAGTAATCAGGTTTACATTCCATCTAGATCTGGTGAAATGGATACCACTTTTGCTGACATAACTAAGATAGGCAAAGTCTTAGGATGGACACCTGAAATTGATGTATTGGAATGGCTTAAGGAATGAAGATAGCAATTATAGGACCACACTCACACATTCCACCAATTGGATGGGGTGCTGTTGAGACTCTTATCTGGGACATGAAACTATCCCTGGAAGAGTTGGAACATGAGGTAGAGATTATCAATATTGGAGATCCTCAAGAAATTATTCGTAGAGTAAATTCATTCAGTCCAGATTTCGTTCATATTAATTATGATGATTGGGTATTCTTATATCCATACATTCAATATCCTTGTGCTGTCACAACACACTTTGCTTATATTGAAAGACCTGACATGATGAATGGGTACAGTCAGATCTTTAATGCCTTTGGAACTATCAAACCAAATGTGTTTGGATTGTCAGAAAGCATCAACAAGGTGTATAATATCATGTCTGGGATTCCAAAGGAGAAACTGTATCTCAATCGTAATGGTGTGAATACAAAGGCATTTGCTTTTACTACCACACCCGATCATCCCGATGCAAGTATCTACTTGGCAAAGATTGATTATAGAAAGAGACAGCACCTGTTCCAGAGTATTGATAGTCTTTGGTTTGCTGGCAATGTTGCTGACAACCGATTCAATCAAAACAAAAACTACATGGGTGAATGGACAAAGCAACGTTTGTATGCTAACCTTACCCAGTATGGGAACCTAGTTCTCTTGTCCGATGGTGAGGCACATAGTCTTGTCATCATGGAAGCTCTTGCTGCTGGTCTAGGTGTGGTGGTGAGTGAATTTGCCACTGCTAACCTAGATTTGGATAAGGAGTTTATTACTGTTATTCCAGAGAAGAAGATCTCTGATATTGCTTTTGTGGAAGAACAAATTATTAAGAATAGAGAATACTCTATTCAACATAGAGAAGAAATTAGAGAGTATGGTATGCAGTTCGATTG
>Ga0213858_10001325_pt1 | contig 11816 bp, 3 predicted proteins | sample PICome_FD_160122 | JGI IMG/M metagenome (GOLD analysis project Ga0213858, IMG submission 160122) | Coastal seawater microbial communities near Pivers Island, North Carolina, United States - PICO245 | ecosystem: Environmental > Aquatic > Marine > Coastal | place: USA: North Carolina | collected... | reverse complement strand
CTATTTATGTGGGAAGTGATTATCTCGCCACCTCTAGAGATTAGCTCTCTTACGCCAGAAAAATCACCCGTTTTGTCAAACCCAAGAGATAAAGCAAGCTTTCCAGATGTATCTAGTAGAATATTACCTCTAACTTCTTCTTTACCTAAATTGTTTGACTTAGGTATTACAAGCGGTTTAGATTCTAAGCTTTTTTCTGGATTTGAACGCCCCTCCGCTAAGACGTCTCCTTCCCCCTTTTCAAACCCAGTAAACACGTCTGAGTGTGCATCAATTGTAACCGTTCCGTTTCCGTTGTTTCTCACCGTAAAGGCGAAGTCAGCTTCTTGAGTTGTTGGAATCAAGAATTGAAGGTTATCTCCAAAGTCTATTCCTAGCTGATCAAGCTGATCTACATTGAGCCCCTCAACAAAGAATGTCTCACTGTACGCTACAGGAAGTTCAGACTGGGAGTCTTGTTCCAACAGCATGTTGTCATTGTAGAACGCAAGCTCCCCTGTCTTATCAATCTTGCGAATCTTCCCCACAGCAAACTTCAGAGCATCGCCTGCGTTTTTTCTGATGTCTACATACCTGAGATACCTCTTCCTACGGGCCATAGAAGCTTCGGCTTTCTCAATTTTTCTTTGCTGAGGAGTTCTCAGTCGTGGCTCCATGTCGATTATCTCCCCTGTCTCTCTGTCGCGCTTTGGCTTAGGCGGGTTAATTTTCTTGATGGTTCCGTCGTCACCTGTATAGGTGAACCCTCCAATATTAGCGGCCATCTTACCGTTACCTGTTTCTCTCAGGTACCAGTTTCTGAAGTGCCAGTAGTCATTGAAACGCAACCCATTGGTCTGATAAGACTGCTGTCCGCCCATCTTGTCTAGGTAGTAAACCCTGTAGTTCACCACCTTGTTGATGAGGTCTGGGTATGCTCTAGATGGCTGGCGCATACCAAGGTCTCTTGATTCCGTTTCTGCCGCTCCCTCGGTGGGTATTTCTTCTCTCTTAAACTCAGCCCCTTCGTCTCTAGCCTGCTTAAACTCCTTGATGAAGTTCAGGAAGTCTGTGGATGTTGCCTGCTCCCCCATAACAGATTTTTCTAAACCGAACACACGGAGGAAAGATCTAAAGGCTCTTTCTATAAATCCTGGTTTTCTTGTTTCGGGCAGAGCATTGATTAAGCGCTCAAGAGCATTAGTAAGCTGTTCGTTTAGTATATCCGCATCAGACTCACCCTTGTAAGCCTCTTCTACTCGATCAAATATTTCTTGAGCTTCCGCCTCTAATCCAACTTGTCTTGCCAGTGCAAGCAACTCTACCTTATACTTCTTCAGGGTGGCTACGTCAGCAGTGGTAAACGCCAAGTGCATAAACTCATGGGCAGGAGTGTCGTAAACCCCAAAAAGCCCTTCAGCCTCCTTGCCAGTAGCCATCTTCTCAAGATCCATGTGAATGGTCTTGTTTGACTTGTCTCTGTGGAATACACCTCTACCTGTTTTTCCAGTAGCTTTAAAGTAGCTGTCAGATGTTTTGTGCAAAACAACCTTAATTCCAAACTTTTTAAAAGCCTGCATCAGGTTGTTTACAGTGCCAATTACATCTCTGTACTTACTCTTCACTCTGTCGTCTACCTCTGCATCCTCGTCGATAGATGGGGCAAACTGATTGTCCCCGTCGCCCTCAACGCTGTTGTCTTCTGCGGCCTCTCTTTTTGCTTGCGCATCCCCCTCGGTTTCACCTTGTTGATCCTGGGCATCGTCGTCAGCGTTTTGATCTGGAGAGTTTACTTCCTGTGCGGCTTCTAGCGAAGCTCTTTGAGCATCCAACTCCTCCTCGACTATTCTTTCTGCTTCGGCCTCTGGACTGTTTTGTCTCTCGCTTGTGTAGCTTTTCGCTTTCTCTTTATTTTGTTGAGCTAATGCTTCTACCTCCTGTTTGATAAAGTCGTCAAACGATTCAGCACCATCCTCTCGTGCAATCGCGTCTTCAGCATCTCTCTTTTGCTGAATGAGCTCTTCGAGAACTCTTTTCTGGGTTTCCTGAGCTTCAGGATCTCCATCTGCTTTTTTGTAACGATGAACAGCCTCGTTTATCTTTTCTTGAAGCCCTACGATCTCTTCAAACGCCTCTGGGTTTAAGCCAGCGAGCCTGTAGTACGCTCTCGCTATAGACGTTTTAGCGCCTGCGTGTTTCTCAATTATGCTGCTCAATCTTTGTGCCGCCTTTTCTTTCTCTTCCTTCGTGTTAGCGTTACGGACAGCATCTCTTGCCTTCTCTATCTCTTTATTCCCCTTTACTCCATTTGGGTGAAAGGCAGATACGTAAGCGGAAATTCCAGCACGAGTCAAGCCGCCTACCCCTCCAGTGAATCCACCCATCGCCATACCAGCTAGTCCCGCGTCAATCGTTCTGTCCCAAAACTCAGGCCAATTAAACACAGCTGTTTCGTCTCCCCCTGCCTGTCTTGCGTATATCTCACTAGCGTATTGCCAAGCAGCTGTACCTGCCTCAGCTGCACCCTCGATTCCCATGGACGGGAAAAACGATTGAGCGAAGGTTTTGCCAAACTCTTTTACGAAATTTCTTTTAGCCTTAGATCCCGTATGAGTCATAAGGGCTTTTTGGATTCCACCGAACCCACGCGCCAACACCCTTTCAAAAGCAATAGCACTTATAGTTTCGGCTGTTGACTGGTTGGCTAAGTAGAAAAATCTTTCCTGTGGAGAGAGGTTTTGATACCACTCTTCCTGAGAGTTTTGAGCGTGAATGTGACCAGACATTATAATGTCCGCCGCACCTACTGTTCCAGCTCCGTAAAGAAAGTTTATGTAGTTTTCAGTTTGCTTCTGTATCTTGCCTACCGCGTCCTTAGACATAAATCTGCCAGTTTTAGGGTCGGCAAACCTCCCGCTTTTTCTTACGGCGTATTTAGAAGCACCTTTTTTAGCAACCCTTTTTGCTGCTCCTTTCAGTGCTGTTTTAGCCACACCTTTAGCGGCCATAAGGTCCGCAATAATTACAGCAGAATCTAAAGTGCTATCTAAAGATGCGTTTAAGAAGTCACCAAGTTCGTGTTCTGCGCCGTCGGCAATGGCTTGAAAATCTATTGTTGAAACTGATCTTCTAGATCTGATGTATTTATCTCTGGCTTCTGGAACGTACATCGCTCTCCAAAAACCCTCTCCCGACGGCTCAAGAACGTCTTCTTTTTTAATTCGTTCAGCAACCTCCTCTTGGGTGTCCAACAATCTAAAGGGGGCGGCACTCGCACTAAGTGGATTAGCCGTTGAGACGTCGTATAAAGCTTGACCGAGCTCCATGGTCCCTTCAACCAAGCCATACCACGTTCTGTTAATCTTTTCTCCAGCGTATCTAAAGGCGTTGCCTATCATGCTGTCGGTGCGGACGTCACCGATACCCCCAGATTCATTAAAATCAAGCTTCAGTCCGTACTGTTGAAAAACAGCCTTTTCAAAATCAGCCTGACGCTCTGGATTTTTTGAGATGCTCTCTGGTATATATTGATTTAGATCAGCGCCAAATCCTGGAAGGATCTTAGTAGATTCAAACTTGGTCTCGTATTGCTTATTCAGCTTTTCTATACCCTTGTTTCTAGCTAAATCTGAACTAAAGGTGTCCTCACCTTCGTAAAACTTTCTTCTGTCGGCATAACCATCATAGTTGGTTTCCAACATTACATCTATGGTGCTGGCGTTAGGTTTAGACTGGAAAAAACTCTCTGGGTCTTTTCCTGCTTCTTGAAGCATCTTTGTCATGGCCGCACGTTCGCTCCTGCTGTAGGCGTCCTGAAAAGCCGACCCGCCTAGCAGCCTTTGAATCTCTGGCCTGTAACTAGAAAGCGGAGGGCGTTCGTCCTCCTCTACTTCTGGTAATGGTAGGTCAAATCTTCTGTCGTACAACGACGAGTAAGCGCCCAGCATACTGCGCTGAAACTCGCTTAATTCTGGTTTTTTTTCCGCCATGTTATCTAGTGCTTCCTGGGTCTCTTACGCTCAAAGCAGATATAGTCTCCCACTCTTCCTTGGTCAAAAGGTCGGCTTGAACTCTGTTAGCCCCCATAAACAGCTCAATAGGGTATCTAGTAATATTAAGGTTGTCGTCTTGATTTCCTCCGAAGATCTTAAAGTGAGTCACTTCTCCTTCATCGTTTGTTTCAAATCCAGCAAACACCCCTACGTGTCCAATTGAGGTTTGGTTCTTTTTTGTCCTTTTGAATACAATGTCTCCTTCCTCCACTTTGTTGTACAATTCTTGAAGACCTGCCTGTCTGTCTTTTTTCCTGGCTTTTAGTGCTTTCAAATGCTCGTCTGCCGTAACAACTTGAGTGCCCACGCTCACCATATCCTTTGCGCCAATTGCATCATACATGCTTAGGCCGTAGGTCTTTCTGAAGTTTTCATCTTGTCGAAGCAATAAGTTACTTACAAAAGCTGCACACCAAGCAGCTACAGCGCCTTTGTTTTCGGGGTACACCTCATCAAACCATGCTCCACCATCTCCCATAGCCTTCGCAACAAGGTTTCTTATCTTGCTGTACATCTCCCCCTCCATGGTTTCTAGCGGTATCCCTATTATAGAGGAAACCTCTTCAGTGGTTGCATCAACCATCTCGTCTGTAGAAGCAGTCTCATCAAGAGGCTGCCCTGTGTTTGGGTTTGTTATTGTGCCTCCACTACCAAGATTTTCTATTGCTGCGGCGGTTTGTGGAGCTTCTTCAGCAAGCTCTGGGCTAATGTTAGGCAGTCCGACCATAAACGGACCAGCATTAGTTTCGGTGTTGTTTCTACCCAAAGCTGTGTTTATGTCCGCGAGCTCTTGACGCAGATCTTTCAACTTAGCGGCGTCGGTTATCGCTTCCGTTGAAATACCCTGAGTTAATGCACCCTCAAGTGTACCAGCTTCTTTAATTGCAGCCTCAGCTTCTTCTGCGTTTTGGATTCTAACCTGCATCTCAGCGGCCTCTATTTCAAGATCGGCGCGTTGGTCTTCTTCGCTTCTTTGTTCTGTCTCAGCGGGCTCACCGCCACCTGCGGGGTCTGTTCCAGCATCGGCATCGCCACCGCCTTGCGCTGCCATTGGGTCGAAGCCCTGGCTTATTGCAAGTTGAGTCAGCCCCTCTTGCCCCAGACCTCTGATGAGAGATCTAAACTCATCTGGATTTTCTGTAGGGCTCAAAGTGATCGGCTCGCTAATTTTACCGTTGCCTCTATCGAATTGCACCATTATGTTGTACGCTGGGTTTCCGTCAATCGTTTGCATCTCATCTACAGGGATGTTGATTTGAGAATCATCAAACCTAATAGCGAAAACCTTTCCAGCAAGCTCTTCGTTGCTGCTGTTTATTGTAAACTGTTGATCTTCAGAAACTCGGAAAAATCCGCCTGGAGCGGGTCGACTCAAATCAAATACAGGAGGAGCAACCAAGGCGGCATCCCTAGCGTCAATACCGCTCTTGTAAGCTCTCTCTATGGCAGCCTTTACTGCGTCATTGCTCACCCTAGGATCGTTTTTGGCTATCATCTCTTCAAGCGAGGCATCAACTTGGGGATCGGCAAAACCCTCATAAATCTCTCTTCTTATGTCCTCGACAACAGCTTCGCTTAATCCGCCGAACTTAACGTTAACATATTCGCTAAGATTGTTTGAGTTTACTTCCCCAGCGGGCAACCCCATGGCGACTTCCGCCATTTGAGCTAAGCGATCAGGAGGCGGCAAGAGCTCTGGTCTCCAAAGGTTGCCGTCAGTTAGCAACGTGTTTTCAAAAAAGTCAACCTGTTGACCAGGTACGTAACCTTCTGCGCCAGGAACCATCGCGATACCAGTAATAGTTCTTTCTCCAGCTTTTCCCCCAACAACAATATCTCCAGAAAAACCGCCTGCGTCCCACAACGCTCTCTTTGCGTCTAGGTCCTCCATTGTTCCGACCATCTGGCCTCCGCTTCCTGTTGTAACCCCTCCGCTTGCTACCAGCTCCGCATAGGCTGGAAGCCCAGAGCTGTAGGCAGACTTGGCTGCCTCGGCAACCCCAAATATATTGTTTAGCTGAGCTAAGTCGGCTACAAGTTGAGATGAGCTGGTGTACCTGTCTTCTGAATTAGGGTCTAAAGACGAGGCCATAAGTTTTTGCATGTCTGATATCGCCTTGATGTGCGCAGGTGACATACCAGAAATGTCAAAGTCATAGATGTTCTGAAGCTGTTGTTGCCTGAACTCCCTATTTTTTTCTTGTTGAGCAACCCTTTTATCTAGGTTTTCTTGACGCTGCTTTTGAATAAAAGCAAGCTGCTCATTTAGCATATCAGAGTAGGTCTTTCCCTGACCTATTCTTGTAGGGGCTACTCTTCCTGGAAGGTATCTATCTGCCATTACGCTTCGTTAAATTGTGGCTGGCTGAAGACGCTCTGAACAGCCTCGTACAGAGCCATAAGCTGATCCATAGTTGGTTCTTCTCCTGACTCCACAATTTGCTCCACGCCTTTGTACGCCATGTGAATTTCTTCTCCCTGCTCTGGGTTGAGGATGTACTCGCCACCTGTAGCTTCGGCTTCTTTTACGCCTGTTTCCTCGTCTACGATAGCCTTCTTGTTCGTGTCGTGATTAAACTCACCTTCAGTCTTCTGAACAGGCTGTCTTCTAAGAATTTCTTCTACTACGCCGCCAGCTTCGTAATTTATCCTACCGCCATTTTCTTTTGGGGAATACAATCCAGCTGTAGCAACACTGAGCCCCCCTCCGATAATATTCGAAATAGCTTCTCTTTTAGCTTGCTTTGCGGCCTCAATGTTTTGCTGAGCCATAGCTCTATCCATAAGACCCATCTCGTAGTCTTGCTGCTGCAAACCAAGCTGCAAGTCTTGTTTCTTATCTAATGCTGACTGCTCTAAGTCTGCCAACCCTTGCATCGCTCCAAGTTCCCTTTTCAAATCAGCTTGCTGTGCGGCTTGAGTAGCCGCTTGAGTCCTCATGGTTGAAGCGCCAAGGCCACCCATAAGAGCCCTAGGGTCAGAGGCAAGTGCAGAAAGCTCAGTGGCCTGAATCGCCTGCATGGGCGACAAGTCTGTTGGGCGAATACCTGCTGTAGCCAAGTCCCTTTGGGCTTGAGATATATCAAAGCTAAAATCATCTAGCTTCCCCCTTGCGGCTTTGGCTCTTTTTTGCGCTTCGCCTTTTAGTTTTCGCTGTCTATCTATTTCTTTTCTGCTGCCAATAAGGTCGAGAATACCACCACCAATTTGCGCGGCCCCAGACAACGCGCCTCCACCAGGAATCAAAGACTGAATAGGATTCCCAAATTCGTCGTATCCGCCGCCAGATGGGTTTATGCCAGTTAAAATAGCTCTGAGTCTGTCGTTCATGTTTGCAAATTTAAGAGTTTTGAGTTAAACGCGCCGCAGAGCTAGAAAACTCGTAGTCTACGTTTACCGCATGAAGCTCTAAGGGTTCAGCTGTTATACACTGAAGTTTAGAATTTAGGTATGGCCCTCTCATCTGATCTCCGTTTACAGCGGGGTTAGAACCCACGAACAGAGGAAAAGATAAAAAAGAATTAAGAACATCCATAAAGGCAGGAACATCTAAAATAGCTGTGTCCCAGGAGTCTATACTGACTGAAGCAATCCCGTCAGAAAGACTAGATAAAGACAAGTTTGATAGCTCGTTTCCTTCATAAAATTCATCCAGTCCTTTTAGCTGCCCGTTGTGAGCGCACAGGATCCTTCCGCTAGGAACCGACACCGATTGAGAAGAAGCATCAAAAAAAAGAGAAAAGCTTAACACGCCTGCGCCGATCTGATCATTTATTTGATCTTCTGTATTAGGAAATAAAAACAAACTGGGAGAAACAGTCGAGAGGTTGGGACAGACTATAACGTTAGCGGTAGAGTTTTTTATTGACCTTGGGAGTTCTAGATATTTAAACCCTTCTTTGTCTTCAAACTCATAAACAACCTCTGAAAACTGATTGTTTTCGTCGCTGTACTCCTCGTTTGTAGAAAAAAAAGCTGACCAATTTTCTTGATTAGACTCTAGAGAAAGGCTTTTAAAAACCTTGACCATAGATGGACCGTCATTAAAGGCAACCTCTAAAAAGGACGGATATGGCCCCGATTCATAAAAAGTATTTCTGGACGGGTTTGAGTCATGCAGCCAAGCCTTACCCTGACCGTTCTTAACCTTAAACGATATAAGATGATCAGAACAGTTTGCATAGCAAGTCGAAACGAAAGAATATCTTGTCGTCCAAGCCTCTTGTTTTTTTGAAAACGCAAACGTTACTTGTGTGTTTTGGGCCATAATTAAAGAAGATCAGGATTGGCGGCGAGACCCTCAAGCGTAATTCCGTTATCAGCTCCGTATTGACTCAAGAAAAACAGCAACGTTGGGGTAGAACAAGTGTAGTCAAAATCAGCACCGAAGTAACCACTATATGCGCCTGAAGAGGCTATCATAGCTGCTACGGAATCGATTCCGCTAGTTGAAACACCAGTATTTGGGTTTGGGTACTGGTCGTTTAATATTCTGTGATATTGCTCCACTGTAATTGTGTCGATGAAATCTGTTACGATTTGATCTATAACCTGAGAGCCAGTGTACTCGGCAGTATCATAGTCTGTAGGCTGACTTCCGTAGGGGGAGTCCATTCCATTCATGGTGCTTCCGAACGCCGACAAGACAGCGAGAAGGTCCTGAGAGTTAATAATTTGAATTCCGAACCTATCCACCGTGTTGAGAACGATATTTGGGTTTGAGTACTTATTTAGACGAACAACATCGTGAAGCCTCAAGACTCTGTTTTGCTCAAGGTACTGTACAGCCTCTTCTGCGGTCTCGAAGTTTGGAGGTGGATTATTAGATACAGGGGGAGGGATAAGACCTGTTTGGACTTCGTTGTCTTGAAAAATAGACAAGCCTGGATCAAACGTGTCTCCAAGAACTCCATTAGGCCCTATCAGACCCAGGAAATCTTGGCTATCCGTAGTGTCTGAAACAGCATTATTATTGTCTCCATACGTGTCCAGCACCAATCTTTTCATCGAGTTTTCGTTGACCGAATTCAAAAGCTGTTTGATCTGATTGCCAGTAGGCTGATCCTCCGAGGGAGAGAAAGCCAGGGCTTGTAAATATTCTATTGCTAATTGTGCGCTCATGTCTTCTGCGGTATATGTACTTCCAGGATAAAAATTATTAAGTGCCTCGGCTAAATCATACGCTTCAGTCGGCAGGTTTGAAGATTCATCTTCGTCTTCTTCGGAATCGTCGTCTTCTTCGGCTTGTTTTATTGGTTGAAGTGCCTCTACTGCGTTTTGAGTATTTAGAACAGCAGGGTTATCAAGGGTAAACAAGTACTCATCTTTTATTGGGTCAAAGCCACCAATTATTCTGAGCTGTCCCGACTCCTGGGCTCTTTGGATTGCCGCTCTAATCACAGATGAAATTCCCTTTTCTGATATCTCTTCGACACCGCTATTTCTTGTCCAGCGATAAATCTTAGAAAAGGTCTTGTTGCAGAAATAAACCTCCTCTCCAGAATCATACACAGAAGACGGGTCGTCATCACATCCAGAAACCCCAGGATATAGAATAGCTTCATTTAGCACCGAGGTAGAAGCAAATACTTGTTGCGACCCATCAGCGTTTGCTAATATGTTTTTGTTTACGGGTACAATGCTAATTTTTTCCTTCTGAATAACAACAAGATACTCGTTATGATCAGACATGTACTGTATAGGGCCGTACTTCTCCGAAAGGTCTTTAAAGTTTGCAAGAGAAGCGTTAAAGGAAGAATAGTTAAGTTTTTTCCCTTCTGGGTTAGTTGGGTCAGAGTAAGTAACTGTAGCCTCCCTAACGGTTTCGATCGAATCTTTAGAGATAATATTTGGTCTGCCTAAACCTATGTTGTCCCCTCTGAAAAGATCTGTTGCCGTCATTGACTCAAGGTAAAGATTCTTGAAGTTAGGATCGGCTTTAGGTTCGTCCCCCTGGGGGTCCCCTATCAGATCATTAAATACACCGCCCTCAAATTCCCTAGCGTTGACAGCAACGGGCCTAAAAAACACATCCCCATTCTTAAGGTACAGCTCGGTTTCTTCGTGATAAAAACCATCGTCATCTCTAACTACTCGATAGAATTCTGGAAGCTCATAAAAAATAGTCTGTTCTGCATCTACGTCTTTTTTTGGCGTTCTTAACTCTATGATACAGTTGTTATCCCAAAAGGAAGCGCCGCTAAGAACTTCCCCGTGAGTAAAACCAAAAGCGTCGGGATTGTTTTTGATTACAACAAAGTCACCCTTTTTGAAGTCAGGGACAGACTCGTTATCATTGACTAGAGGGTTGTCTGTATCCCCTAGCTTAACTAAATCCACGACGTCAAACTCATAGCTTTTGTACTCTCTGTCTGACCCTTCAAAATAAGAAATAACCCTTAGTTTATCGCCTTCTTGATATTTATATAGATTTAGCCCCCCTTCTGGGCTTCTTGCCCCAAAAGAACTAACATATGAGATGGGGTTTCCCTGCAAGTAATTTAAAGATATGTATATATTGCTAAATCCAGAAATATCTTGGTCAATGTCTGAATTTTTTACAAATGCCCCACCCGAAGAGTACTGTATAAAATCAGAGACGCTTGTATTTTTTGAGTAAGCTATTTTATACCCGTGCGCCCATTCGGGCGGACTATGCTCAAGCTTTATGTAAATCTCAACAGGTCCTTTGCCCCCTTCAGGTCTTTCGGAGTCAGAATAACCCTCAACAAAAACAGACTTTAATGGGTTCACAAATCCGTGGCGACCTCTTTGATCGTAGTAAATTATGCCAAAATCGTGATTTGCCTCTGTTTTAAATGACATTTGATAATCGTCAAAAACATTTGAATTAAAATAAGCTGACGATATCTCTGCCGTAGAGTGAACCCTACTTAAATTAGGCCCAGCAGGGGTTATAAAGCCTGTTGGTAGACCTGAGTCGTTTAACTCTGGGGTTGGCTCTAAATACTCGTATTCAGCCCCGACGCTGGCGCCGACAGCGCCGCTTGTCTTGAACAAAAGAGGAAGAACGGTAGGGTGAGGTCTGTCCTGAGAGGCAGTATTTACCCCAGAAGGGCCTTTCAGTGTATTGATCCTGCCAGTGTAAAACACAGTCTCATCATACGCATATTCGTCACCATCGGTAGAAGGGTTTACTGTTATAGAGCCCTGATAATACAGTCTATTGTAATCGTATGGGTTTTGGTCATTTCCGTAAGAATTTGAAGGCCCGCCACCTGGACCTCCCTCTCCGTCCATAAAACAATACTGATTTAAAAATTCAGTCGTCCCGATGGTGTACGGCTCAAAATCAAGCAAATTTGGAGAAACTAGATAACCTATTTGCTTTGACACTGTGTTTATAGCGATGCCCGTGGCGTTTCCAAATTCTTCGGGGACGTTATGAAACTCTAAAGTTGGAGGTAGACTTTTTGACTCCAACCATGAGGAAATAGATCCAGGACCCCCACCGCCGTAAAAAGACTCAAGATCTTCTTTTGATATTGCAATCCAAGGTTGGTATTGATCCTCAGAAAAGCTTGAACTAGTGTCGTGTATACAGGTATATACATCTGGATATTCCTCTTCGCCAACTCCAGAAACAGAGTCTAGCTTAATTCTAAACCTAGCAACAAGAGGGTTCACGTCGTCACCTGGGCGTAAGCTTGTAGAGACGTTTGCTTTGTTTACAATGAAGTAACCGCCAGGAGGCACGGGACCGTCAATGACTTTTACAGCGGAAATTAGCTTCGCCGCAGAATCAGTTGTTGATTCCTGGCTTCT
>Ga0213858_10001324_pt1 | contig 11820 bp, 6 predicted proteins | sample PICome_FD_160122 | JGI IMG/M metagenome (GOLD analysis project Ga0213858, IMG submission 160122) | Coastal seawater microbial communities near Pivers Island, North Carolina, United States - PICO245 | ecosystem: Environmental > Aquatic > Marine > Coastal | place: USA: North Carolina | collected... | reverse complement strand
GTGGGCAAGAGCTGCCGCTGGGATGGCCGCCGCCGACGCTGAGATGCAGGCGGAAGCTGCGGCGTTGATCACGCGGGGGCAGTTACCATGAGTGGGCACGGTGAACCGTCTGCTGGACTGCTGCGGTTTCCAGTCCTCAGTCTGCTTCGACTGAATCTCGCCGGTCTGCAGCTTCTGATTATGTGCGGTTGTACTCAACAGCCATCCGGCGACAGTGGAATTGGCGGAAACGAGGATGCGAACAGGGATATTCCGGCTGCAGTGATCGCCGCCCGCGATGGTGCAAAGCGTGGTGGCGGAGAAACTGCACCGGAGTCGCCGGCGGCTGTGACGGCGATGCCTTTCGAGCGACTGTCTGCAGAACTGGTTCCGGAGGTGATTCCCGCCAACGGATCAGAACGAGACTACTCCACCATTCTCGAATCTCTCGGCAGCGGACTGGCCGCCATTGACGTGGATCGTGACGGCTGGGATGACCTGGTGATTGCCGGCGGCGGTGACTTCGGGAATCGGAGTGTTCTATCACGGCCGATCAGCTTGTTGCGAAACAGAAGCGACCGGTTTGATCTTATCGCGGCAGCCACTGTACTTCCTGAAACAGAACTGTATCACCATGGAGTTTCAGCCGCGGATCTGAACAGTGACGGCTTTACTGATTTTGTTCTTTGCGGGTACGGTGGTGCAGAGGTTTATCTGAATGCGGGTGACGGAACGTGGTATTCAGCGGGGCGTTTGGCGTCCTGCGACGGCCTGTGGTGTGTTTCGGCGGCGAGTGCAGATTGCAGTGGTGACGGAGCTGCGGACATCTTTATCGCGACCTACGTGGACTGGTCGTTTGAGAACGATCCGCCGTGCTATGCCGAAGACGGGGTCACTCGAGATAACTGTTCCCCTCGACTGTTTAACGGACAGCCGGATCAATTGCTGCTGAGCGACGGGCAGGGGGGATACCGGGATGCAGCTGATCACTGGGGCGTCAATAGTCACAGTAAGGCGCTGGGGGTGGTGGCTGCGGATCTGGACCTGGACGGGGATGTCGATCTTTACGTCGGTAATGACGTCATGACCAATCATCTTTACCGCAACGAGGAGGGGCGATCTTTCGAAGATGTCACAGTTCGCAGTGGTGCGGGTGTCAGCAGTCGTGGAACTCCTGACGCCAGTATGGGTGTCGACGTCTGCGACTTCAACGGGGATGGTCGGCCGGATCTCTGGTCAGCGAATTTTGAACATGAGAGTTTTGCAATTTACCGCAACCAGGGGGATTGGCTGTTCCGTAACGTGCGCGAGGTAACCGGCGTTGCGTCGATCCCTGCGTTATATGTGGGCTGGGGGACAGCATTCCAGGACTTCGATCGGGATGGGGATTCTGATGTTGTCGTCGCGAACGGAAATGTTGTCAAACACCCGGCACACTCCGCGGTGCGGCAACGCATGTTGCTGCTGGAGAACCAGAACCAAACGTGGTTTGAGGAAACAGGTGGTGATCCGCGGTCACCGTTTTCTGAGTCTCGAGAAGGCCGCGGGCTGGTCGTTCTGGACTGGAATCATGACGGTCGCGCTGACATTGGGATCTCTCCTGTGAATACTCCGGTGGAACTGTTGGAGAATCGTTGTTCGGGCGAATCCAACTGGCTGAGCTTCAGATTAATTGGAACAGCCGCATCCAGACACCCGGTGGGAGCTGTTGTCGAACTGCAGCTCAGGAAACACAGCATGACACGACAGGTCAAAGGTGGTGGAAGTTACGCCTCAACATCGTCGGAGTTGTTGCTGTTTGGGATTCCGGCCGATGCTGAAGTGCAGCGTTTGGTTGTACACTGGCCGGGAGGCACCAGGACGGAGTTTCCTGTTCCCGAGTTCAATTCGATTTTGACACTGATTGAAGGTCGGGCAACGGCCACAGCAATTCCCGATTAGGCAATCGCAGCGAACCCGGCTGGGGGCGGTTCCGCGGTGTCGAGGCCTCCCGCCGAACAACTCAGGGGGCAGCCATCTCAATCGTCACCAGCAGAGCTCGATGATCTGAAGCCAGTGCCTCCGGAAGAACTTCTGCCGAAACCTGCTTCCAATCATTCCGGATTCCGGTCAGGACATAATCAATCTGGCGAGTGGGATGATCGACCGGAACGGTTGGCAGGGAAGGTTGCTGCTGAGCGGGCTTCCATGCTTCGTTCAGCCGCTGCAGTACTGCACTGTCAGGAACCGCATTCAGATCCCCTGCCAGTAGTGCAGGCGTCTGAGCTGACTCCACCAACCCATTGATGAATGCTGCGGAAGCTATCCGTTCAGAGTCGTTGGGGCGGTGATCCAGGTGAGTGGCCAGGAAGAGAATGGGGCGGTCCTGACTGGTCACGGCGATGCTGGCCTGCAGTACGCCGCGTTGCTCACCGTTGCGGTGATTGGGCAGCAGGTGGTTTCTGACCGTCGTGATCGGGAATCGCGACAGAATCACATTTCCGTAGCGGCCTCCCTGAAGCGGGATGTTGTCACCGAAGGCCATTTGTAACCCGGTCAGTCGAGCCAGCTCCGCCGGCTGGTCCGTGGAGTTACTGCGGGTTGCGAGCTGGTCTACCTCCTGCAGCGCAACCAAGTCCGGCCGACATTCCAGAATGCCGTTTGCAATTCGGGCAAGATCCAGTTTCCCGTCTACTCCAAGGCCATGGTGAATATTCCATGTGAGAACCCGCAGCCGAAGAGGTGGTTCGGCGCCGTGGCTGTCGCTGCATGAGAACACGATCAACAGCAGGCAGATTCGAACGGTCACGCGGCTCGCCGCATTGATCAGTCGTGTGTGGTGCATCACCATTTTTCTTTGCCGGACAAGGTCATTGAACAAGTGCTATCCTGTCATTGTGCGACGTCCAGCTCAACTGCGCCGGACTGGAAAAAGGAGGGATTTCCTGCTGTCATGATGTTTCCATCGACGTTATGTCGGGGGCTCTGGAATCGCACGGAAGAAGGCGAAGAAAAATTGATCTGGACAGGATGGGGGGGAATTCGTTAGATCTTCGGCAAAAGTTGCCGATCATTGGCTCCCTGTTGCAGGGACTGCCGAATTCTGCTGGTGAGGATGCTGGCGGAATGACTCGGGAACCCACGCAAACTTCTGGCAGGAAACCGACAGGATGTTCAGGTTTTACTTGCGTTGTGCAGCAGCCATGCTGATCTCGTTTTCAATCGGCTGCTATCCGATGATGCACCAGCAATATCCTGCTCCGGGAACTTATGGAGTTCCGGGCGGTTATATGGGGCAGCCCGGCGCCGTAGTGCAACCGCTGGATTCGCAACCTGCACAGGATGATGCCGTGAAAACCTTTGACGAGAACACGACACCTGACGACGACTTCAACAGAGGTCAGTTCTACGATAGTCAGGGCGGAGTTCCCAATCCTCAGGACCCGATGGACGGAATGTTCCAGCCTGAGTAGTCCGCGGAGAAGACGCTGGTTGTCCGCGAAGTCTGAGTTGACTGTTCCTGTGCGAATGCGAGGCCGTTGAAGCCACCGGACGCTGTTGAAGCCAGCGGGTCATGTCGCAAAGGGACTGATGCGCGTCGCATTCCTGAGCCCCGATGCACGGGGATGATCAACGGCGCAGCGATCGACAAAGCGTGGAGCCTGGCGCGCTTCGTTACGCTGCGAAGGTTCTTACACCGTTGGCAAAACGCTGCAACCAGGACTCTGCTCACAGTCCTGAGACGGCGAATGCCTGAGCCATTTCTGCGGCGGATCGTCCGTAAACTTTTTGCAGGGCCTGTTGCGGATTCGGGGTGGTCCGTAGTTCCGCGGCAAAGCTGGCGAGTCGTCGAGGGCCACCCTGTGAAAGCAGGAAGCGGACAAGCAGATATCCCACATCGGTAATTTCTTCGGGTGCGAAGGTTCCATTGGAGAACAGCCGGGGCGGATCCGTGAGTGTGGCCAGTGCCGCACGAGCACGATCCGGGATCCCTTTGGCGTAGTCTGATCCATTGTCGAGTCCGGACTCCAGCAATCCGAAACCGTGCTTCAGCCAGTCCGGCAGATTCCCGCCGCTGCGTCCAACATAAGCCTGGCTGATCAGCGACCGGAGCAGGGTTGGGGCATCAACAGAGTCGGCGGAGACCTGATCCCCGACATCGTGCATTGCGACATAAGCGGATTCAAACCCGGCATTGACCAGCGCATGTCCGGACATGGAACGCGGGGTTCTGCGGTTGCTGAGGACCGTGTTGAATTCCTGGTAGTCAAATCGTTCGTCTGCAACGAACAGGATCAGCCTGCCGCGGAAGGGTTTTTCCTGTCCCGGCAAAGGATATTTGCCGGTGAGTCCGCTGAGGTGTGATTCGGCCAGATCGGCAAGTTCCTGCATTCTGTCAGGAGACGCTGTTCCATGAAGGTGGAAGTTATCGGTTGTCAGGCTGTTCGGTTCGGTCCGCGGAGCGACGCGTTTCCAGATATCTTTCGCCTGCTGGATTCTTCGCTCTGCAAAGTCGCTGTCTGACATCGCTGCAAGTCGGGCAGCTTCCAGTTCCTCCGGAGTGGGGACGAGTGATCGAATGGGGGCTTTGGGATCGGTGCCATCAAATTTGGCGCCTTCGCGAACCCAGGTTTCAAGAGCTTTGGCCTGAGACAATTTCAGCTGTGCCTGCCCGGCCGGCATTTTCAGAGGGTCCTGACGCAGTACCAGATCGACGATGTAACTTTCGTCGGGTTTGCCGGGCACGATGGTGTTTCCCGTGGGACCACCGGAAAGCAACTGTTCGAATGTGGCAAACGCGTAACCGCCGCGAGGATTATTTCCGGAGTGACAGTTGATGCACAGGTTGGACATCCAGGGGGCGACATCTTTCGAGAAAGAAACTTTTTCTGAGCCGTCCGCCATCGTGACCTTCACGGGAGGTTTCTTTTCAACCAATGAGTCACCGATGGGAGCGGTCGGGTCTTCGCCGTCGAAGGGAGCGCCCTGATCGATCCAGCGGGCGATCACGAGGATTTCCTCATCCTTCAGTTTGGCTGCACCTTTGGGCATCCGACGGTCCTCGTCCGGCAGGATCAGTTTCAGGGCCATGGGGCTGCGATTTGCCGCGCCCGCGAAAACAGAGGGACCGTTGCTTCCACCTTTGGCGATGGCGGCATAGCTGTCGAGGCGGAATCCTCCTGAAGACCTTGCTTCGTTGTGACAGCGGAGGCAGTTGGACTTTAAGACCTCCGCAACCTCCGCTTCGAAACTGACAGGCAGTGAATACTGCGCTTTTTGCAGCGCCGTTTTGAACAACGTGTAAGACCGATCCCGCTCACCGTCAGGGATCTCCAGCTCTTTCAGGCGAGCCTCCGCACGTTCCACGATCTCGGTCGCCTTTTCCACTTCCTGTTTGCGAAGCAGGCTGGAGACCGTCTTCAGTTCTTTCTGAAGTTCGGTCAGTTCCTTGCGAACTTCCGGAGGGAGAGTTGCCTGAGACTGCCTGGCCAGCGGGATGGACAGCAGCACTGCGAGGATCACCAGAGTTCGTAATGATCGCAGCATATTGATCTTCCTGAGATTTCAAAGTTGAGAGCCGAGTGACGGGCTTTCAGACTGTCGGCAATCGTGATCCCCGTCCCCTAATTCTGTATTTCCACACTGCCGAATGTCAAACGTGGTATCGGGCATCTGTACTTCGATACTGGAAGTAAGGGCTTTCACATCGCGTCCTGATCCCCGACTCTGTTTGGAGATTCTCAAGCCAACGGCATCTGTGGAAATCGGAAACCGCGCTGGATCGCATTGCACCGACTGCACCGGGTGGCGGAAACGGCGGGAAAATCCCACAGCTTTCGCGGGTCTGAAACTGCTGTTTCACTTTGACGAGCCGGATCGGGGACCATAGACTTGGGACTTGCCTGTGCGTATACCAACGCGCCTTCCCAGCCATATCTTCTCTGAAAACCCACCACAATGGCTGATTCCTTACCAAAAACTGATTCGCTGCGTCGGTTCTTCGGCAGGAGCATCATTGCTTGCCTGCTGCTCGTACGGTTCGTCACACCGAATGCGTCTGGCCAGGACCCGGTCATCAATCGCATCGACTGTGCGGGGTGGGTTCCGGGAACAACGGTTACGGCCACCGTTCGGGGCAGCAGTCTGCAGTCTGCTTTGGCTCTGTGGACACCGCTGGGAGTGTTGCGGCCGGTCGAGGGCAGCGACTTATCCAAAGATCAGCCGGTTTCATTCTCGGGTGCTCTGAGTGCTGATGCGGTCCCCGGCATCTATCCGGCCCGAATGGTAACCAGCCACGGCGTTTCGGAATCCTCATGGATTGTGGCCGAAGATCTTCCTGTCGTGGCACTAACCGCAGCCGCAGATGCCCGCGATCCGGGGCAGGAACTCACATTGCCCTGTGCTGTTTCGGGGCATCTGACAGCAGTGACATCGCGATTTTTTCGCGTGCAACTGGAGGCTGGGCAGACATTAAGCGGTGAGGTCTACGCGCGCCGTCTCGGTTCCAGCCTGGACCCGGTGCTGCGATTGCTCGGCCCGGATGGAGGAGAAGTTCTCTACAGTGATGATCAGCCTGGCGCAGAAGGTGATTCCGGATTTTTGTGGATCGCAAAGCAGACCGGCAGTCATTTGCTGGAACTGCGCGACGTCCGGTATTCGGGCGGGGAGCGGCATCATTTTCATCTGCGGCTGGCGCATGCGGCTCTGGAGATCAATGCAGTTCATCCTGTGATTGGCACTGGTCAGTCGGCCGCAGTTGTCCTGCAGAACGGCGCTGCTGCGGGGGACGCCGTCGTTGCAGCCTCAGCCGGCCACGAACTGGTGCCGGTTTCATCGCCGATTCCGGACGCTCAGGGGAGTCGCATCACAGCGGTTGTTGTCGTTGACGGAATTGTCGCTGCCGAGCAGGAACCGAATCAGACCGCGGAAACCGCAACGCCGATTTCTGCAGATGCGGTGGCTCTTGCCGGAGGATTTTCGGAAGCTGGCGACGAAGACTGGTTTCGACTGAGTGCGGCGGGTGCGGGAAAGCTGCTGCTGACTGCGCGAACTCGCGACGCAGGCAGTCCGGTGGACCTGGTCGTGACGCTGTTTGATGCGGCCGGAAAACAGCTGGCGGAATCTGATGATACCGGGCCGCGGGATGCGGAGATTGAGTTTGCCGTGCCTGCTGCCGGCGACTACCTGGTTCGCGTGCGTGAGCTTGCGGGTCGAGGGGGTGCTGCGTGGACCTACGCGGTCGACCTGACACTCGATCGAGGAACCGTTGTTGTGACGACGCCGGCGGACCGTCTGAACATTCCGCGTGGCGGAAGCAGTTCCGGAGTTCTGACGGTCCGTCGAGTGGGTTATGGCGGACCGCTGAAGCTGGAAGCAGTGCAACTGCCCGCCGGCTTAACCATGCAGCCCATCGTGGTGGGCAGTCGTCAAAGTACGGTGCCGCTTACTCTCACCGCTGCTGGTTCCGGTGACGTGACCGATGCAGACTGGGGAACATTCCGCGTTCGGATTTCTGCTCCTGACAATGACGCCGTGCAACAGACCCTGCAACTGGTGCCTCCGCCACCTCCGAAGAATGCGGATGAACCATTTCGCAGTCGTCGCACGCGGGGTGACTTTTTTGCGGGGGCCGCTCCAGGACTGGAATTCTCTTTGCGTACCGAACCAACAGTCCTTAAGGTAGCCCAGGGTGAAACGGTCAGTATCAAGGTTCTGGCGACTCGTTCGGAGGGCTGGACTGTCCCGGTGGAGGTCAGCCTGGCTGCTCCTGCCGATCAGTTGAATCCTGGTGTGACCGTGACCGCTGGTTCCATGGCAGAAAATGAACTGGAAGTAAAGATTGCGGCTGCGGCAGACGCGGGGCCTGGTCCCTGCGTGGTGTTCCTGCAGGGCAAGTCGAAGAAAGACAAGACAGAACGAACCCTTCCTGTCCCGCCAATTCAGATCGAGGTGACAGAGAAGGCTGCAGCGGAGGCCGCTGCACAGGAGCAACCTGCACAACAATAGTGATCTCCGCCGGCAGCTGTGTCGGCGGGGGTGTCGTTGGGCTTCGGGGACGATCCCGAAGACAGAGTTCAAAGGAACGGATCACGATGAAGACTTCATCCATGCTGCGGCTCTTGTCGGCCGGGTTCATTGTTCTGGGTTCTGTCTACGCAGATCTGCCCGTGCGCGAGCTTACCGTTTTTCCTGCCAATGTGCAGCTGGACGGACCGCGAGGCATCCAGCAACTGCTGGTCACAGCGAATGCCGATGCGGCTGACATTCATGACGCGACAGTTCTGGCCGAGTATGCCACATCAGACGCGGCCGTTGCGGAAATCAGCGATGGCGTTATTCGTGCTCGAGGGAACGGGTCTGCCACGATTTCCATTCGCCTTGGAGAACAACAGATCAGCGTACCGGTGACAGTTTCCGGCTTCGATCAGGCTGCACCGGTTGTGTTCCATACGGAAGTCCTCGCAGCCCTGACAAAGTCCGGATGTAACATGGGGGCGTGTCATGGCAGTCCTTCCGGCAAGGGGGGCTTTCGGCTGTCGCTGCGGGGTTATGACCCGCCGCTGGACCTGGTGACCCTTCGTGGTGAATTCTTCAACCGGCGAGTAAACGTGCTGAAGCCGGACGAAAGTCTGCTGCTGCGGAAACCGCTGATGGAAGTGGCACATGGTGGCGGACGACGGCTGGACTACAACGATCCCAGTCACATGGTCCTGCGGCAGTGGATTGCCGAAGGTATGAAGGTGGAACCGGAAGGAACTCCCGAACTGCAGAGTATTAAGCTGTTTCCATCTCCGCGTGTCCTGCGGGACGGAGCGGATCGACAACAACTGGTCGTGCTGGGGACTTTCAGTGACGGTGCCGTGCGAGACGTCACGGCACTGACAGCATTTGATACCTCCGATGAGAGTATTGCGGCGATAACACCGTCGGGTGTCGTCACTCGTGAAGGGCGTGGCGAAGCGACGATTCTGGCGCGATATCTGGATCGCATGTCGACGACGCAGATCAGTTACCTGACCGAGCGGAAGGAATTTGAGTGGACCAATCCTGCAGAAGAAACACAGATTGACAAGCTGGTGTTTGCCAAACTGCGGCAGTTGCAGATTCAGCCGTCAGAATTATGCAGCGACACGGATTTCCTGCGTCGGGCGACGCTGGACCTGACCGGCCGGCTGCCCACGCCGGAGGAAGCTGCAGCCTTCGCAGCAGAACAGACCGATTCCGCTCAGAAGCGAGCACAACTTGTTGATCGTCTGCTGGATTCTGATGATCATGCGGTGTACTGGTCGATGAAATGGTCGGACCTGTTGCGTGTGAACAGCAAGCGGCTCAGCAGTACCGGTGTGCACAAGTTCCGACGCTGGCTGTTTGAGGTTGTTCGGGACGATATGCCTCTGGATCAGTTCGTACACAGACTGCTGACAGCGACCGGAAACACGCAGTTGAATCCTGCAGCGGCATACTGGAAGAGCAGTCGCGACGAGATCGATGCCGTGGAGACCACCGCTCAGCTGTTTCTGGGAGTGCGAATTCAATGTGCCAAGTGTCACAATCATCCCTTCGAGAAGTGGACACAGGACGATTACTACGGGATGGCTGCTGCATTTAAACGGGTTGGCCGCAAGCCGACCGGACTGCCTGAGGACGAGTTTATTTTTGTGCAATCTTCCGGTGAAGTCACTCAGCCACGAACCGGTCAAACCATGAAGGTCAGGTTACTGCTGGAGGGTGATGTCGATGTTGCCGCCGGCGATGACCGTCGAGTTATCTTTGCCGACTGGCTGGTCAAGCCGGAGAATCCGTTCTTTGCACGTTCGGTTGCCAATCGTATCTGGGGACATGTTGTTGGGCGTGGCATCGTTGATCCGGTTGATGACTTCCGGGATTCCAATCCTCCCTCGAATCCGGAACTGCTGAACTACCTTGCCGAGGAACTCACCGGCAGCGGATATTCCAGCCGCCATTTGCTGCGCACGATTATGGCCAGCCGTGTGTATCAGCTGAGTTCCCGCCGAAACCAGTTCAACAACGACGACGAGATTTATTTCAGCCATGCCACAACGCGGATGCTGACAGCCGAGCAGTTACTGGATGCGATCTGTTCGGTAACGGGACTTCCGGAGCAGTTTGCGGGGATGCCCGGCGGGACTCGCGCGGTCGCTCTGGTCGATCCGCCAGAGGGACATAAATTCCTGCAGGTGTTCGGTCAGCCCCAGCGAGAACTTCCGTGTGAGTGTGAGCGTTCGACAGACAGTAACCTTTCTCAGGCGCTGCAGCTGATCAACGGGCCCACGGTCCATGACAAGTTGCGATCAGACGCCGGGAACATTCACCGCTGGATTCAGGAAGGGCGCAGTGACGAGCAGATCATTGATTCCCTTTACCTGGCGGCTCTCAGTCGGCCGGTCTTACCCGGTGAGAAAGAGACAGCTCTCGCCCATATCAAAGCTGGCGAGGACCGTGTGCGATCTGTGGAAGACGTCGCCTGGGCAATTATTAACAGCAAGGAATTCCTGTTTCAGCACTAAGCATACCCCAATGCTGAAGAGGAAGCGGTCTTGAGTTTGGGCGTATCGGCAGCAGTTCGCTGGCGTCTGTTTTCATCGACCGCTCAGCTGGTTTTCAACAGGCGGAGTGGTTGCGGACCGTCGCGGAAGGTTGCGGAAGGTGTTTTGCGTTCCCACTCGTCTGCTCCACCGTGCTGCCGTGGCTGTGCTGCCGTGGCTGTGCTGCCGCGATTGTGATGCCATGATTGAAGCATAAACTGGGCGAAGCATGAACACCGTGAAAGGTTCCTCAGGGACTCTGCTTTCCCTCGCCTGCGCCATCTGGATGGCTTCCTGTCTTGTCGGTTTTCTACAGCAGCCGGTCACCGCTGATTTGAGTCGCCTGGATGTGATGGGAATGCTGCTGGATCAACTGCTGGGGATTGATCCAGGGGAAGCGAGCGGGGGTGGCCTTGCCGCCGGCCCGGAATTTTTGAGCCAGAGAATTGCCCCGGTTGCGCAGGCTGGCGCTCTGCTGGTTCTGGCCGCGAGTATGGGCATGTGCTTCGCCGGCCCGCTGCTGTCAGGTTGTGTGCTAAGGCCACTGGAATACCTGGTGATTGTGGCCGGAACCGGGCTGAGTTTGCTGTCGTCGTGGACACTTCTGCTGGGTGTGGTCGGCCAGATGAATCGCGCCGCGTTGTTTGCGCCGCTGGCGCTGACACTGCCGGTGGGAGGATTTCTGCTGCGTCGCTGGTGGCAGAGCAGACCACTGTCGATGGCGTGGGCAAGATATGAGGAGTCGGGAATTCTTCGTTGGGTGATGACTCTCGTTTCAATGCTGATGCTGGGCTGGCTGTTGCTTGGTGCCATTTCACCCCCAACTGACTTTGATGTGCGTGAATACCATTTGCAGGGACCGAAGGAGTGGCTGCAGTCCGGTTCAATCAGTTTTCTGCGGCACAATGTTTACACGAGCTTTCCATTCCTCAGCGAAATGCTGAGCCTGGCCGCGATGATCTGTGCCGGCGACTGGTACGCGGGTGTTTTGAGTGGAAAGCTGCTGCTCGCCGTATTCCAACTGTTAAGTTTCTGCAGTGTCCTGGCAATTTCTGAACGCTGGCTGGGGCGAAAAGTCTCGCCGCTTGCGGGGCTGATCTACATCACCAGTCCATGGACGCTGCGGATTTCCCTGATTGCTTACGCTGAGGGAGCACTGTCCTGTTATCTGACAATCTCATTGCTGCTGATACTAGTCCTCAACAGCAAGCTGCGGGAGCAGCAAACCGTGCTGCCGTGGCTGGTGGCCGGAGTGTTGATGGGCAGCGCAATGGCCAGCAAGTACACCGGTTTGCTGCAGGTGATCATACCGCTT
>Ga0213858_10001322_pt1 | contig 11832 bp, 8 predicted proteins | sample PICome_FD_160122 | JGI IMG/M metagenome (GOLD analysis project Ga0213858, IMG submission 160122) | Coastal seawater microbial communities near Pivers Island, North Carolina, United States - PICO245 | ecosystem: Environmental > Aquatic > Marine > Coastal | place: USA: North Carolina | collected... | reverse complement strand
GGCGGACCTGAAGTGCTCGCATGATTCTCTCCCTTTCATCTTCCGAGCACTTCAGGTCCGCCGCTCTTACGGAGCGGCCAACACCTGCCACCATCTGTTGCCCACAGATCAATTGCTGCCGAATCAATCCCGCCTTCACAGAACAATTTCAATCGGCAGTATCATGACATGCGTTCACCCGTTCGAGAAATCAGCAGAGCTGCCACCGCAGCGCCGGAAAGTTGCCGAGGCGGGCGCAGCCTGTTTTACTTGGGAAGTCATGTCTCTCTGAACACAGCGGCCTGAAGTTACGGACCTTGCGAATGGGTAATTCTGCCGAACCTGCTGCAGGCAGCGGGAGAGTTTGGGGAAAACCACCGGGCGCTGCAAATTCACTGCGGGATACCGGTTTCCAGCGGCCTGTTCTTCTCACAGCGGGATTTGGACAACGACTCCGACGTCCGATCGAACTAGAATTCGTAGTGTCGCCGAAAGACAATCCCCCCGAACAACCCTGTCACAGATCGGTCTCCCTCTCCAGAGAAAACCGCGGCAGCACACCAGCAAGGCAGTCAGATGCAGCAAAACTTCCCCCAAACTCATTCAGCAAGTGTCAAGCAAACACTGCTCATGAGTCTGGCACTGCTGTCTTTATCAGGCTTCTCTGCTTTCAGTATTCCTCCTGGCACCAGTATTCCGCGCCTGCGTCTGTCCACCGGACTCGCCATCGCATTGACGTATCGATACGGACGCTCTGCCTGGTTACCGATTCTGCTGACCAGTGCCGTCGGCACACTGTTGATCGGTACCGATTCAGCGGGTGTCCAAACTGATTTCCCGGAGTTTTTGAACGCTGTCAGCATGGCCTGCGGAGATCTGTGCCTTGCCGTTCTGAGTGTGAGTCTGCTCAGCAGATCTCAGCTGCTGCATCGGCGGTTAACTTTGTCTGTTGTCTATTCGGCCTCGGGAATTCTGGCGGTTGCGACTCTGGCGGGAAGTCTGATCAGCACAATGCCTGTGCACTTCCTGCAGGATTTCAGTGCGGTCGATATCGACAGAATACTGACGGTGTATCTCAGTAATATTCTGGGGGTTGTCGTTGTTGTGCCCCTTCTGATCGCCATCAGAATTGATCGAAAGCTGCGAACGTCACTGATTCACATTTTTGACTGTTCGGCAATTGCACTGCTGGCTGCTGCGATGACATGGCTGCTCCTGGACTTGCTCCACGTTCCCGTCTATGCCGGGCTGCTGTTTCCGCTGATCATCTGGGGAGCCATACGGGGTGGAACTCCGGGGGTCTCGTTAGCGGTATTGTCAACTGCGGTCACAGCCATGCTGGTGACAACATTCGCTTCCGCCGGATCTGCTCAACAAGGGAGCGCCCTGACACCACTCGCACTGCAATCCGGGATCATTGTGCTGGCTCAGACCGGGTTCACAGTCGTCACCGCAATTTCCGAAATCAGCCACTACGAACTCTCCTTTCGCGAGACAAAGGAACTGGCAGATTCGACAGAAACGCGTTTCCACGCATTGATTCGGCATGCCCCGGACGCCATTTTGATTCTGGACACTGACAAGAAACGGTTCATCGAGGCCAACCCGATCGCCGAGCAGATCTTCGGGCTGACACGGGAAAAACTGTTGTCACAACACCCCACAGACCTCAGCCCGGAGTTGCAACCTGACGGTACCCCCACCCAGCAAGCAGCCGAAATACGCCTCGCCGAAGTGGTGCAGAAACGTTCTACGATTTTCCAATGGACGCATCTCAGATCTTCGGGCGAGCAGTTCACTGCGGAGGTCCGACTGACAGTACTGCCGTCCCGCAACGACGAATTGATCAGAGCCAGCATTATTGACATCTCAGAACGCAAACAGTTGGAGGCACGCATCGATGCCGCCCATCAACAGGCAGAAAACGCATCCACACGACTTCGTCTGGCGATGGAATGCGGAAATGTTGGCCTCTGGGACTGGGATCTTGCCACCGATCAGGTGTTCTATTCTGTGCAGTTTCGCCGCCAGCTGGGCTATCCCGACGACATGCCCATGAGCACCTATTCGGACTGGGAGAAACTGGTGCATCCTGATGATCTGGAGGACGCCGCGCTGTGCATTTCTGAATATCTCGCCGAACGGGCAGACCACTACAGTTCGCAGTTCCGAATGCGGCATCAGGATGGCGACGACCGCTGGATCCTCTCGCAGGGAGAAGTGATCCGCGATTCGTGCGGTAACGCCACACGAATGCTCGGTGTGCACATCGATATGACTGAACGACGTCGTATCGAATCCGCCCTATTGGCTTACTCCAACGAACTGGAACAGAGAAATAAGGAACTCAGTTCTTTTGCATATGTCGCCTCGCACGATCTGAAAGCACCACTGCGCGGCATCCGTCAGCTGGCAAACTGGACAATTGAAGATCATGGAGAGCAGATGCCGGAGGAGGCGTCGGAAAACCTTGTCCAAATGATCGAGCGGATCAATAAGCTGGATCTCCTGCTTGCGGACCTGCTGACTTACTCGCGCGCCGGTCGCATACACGGTCGACGGACCCGAATTGACGTCGCTCAGCTGATTGACGACGTCATTCAAAGCCTCGCAGTCCCCCCCGGGTTCACGGTGTCCGTCGATGCGGCTGTGCCACCCATAGAAACCTACAGCACACCACTCACGCAGATCCTGACCAACCTGCTTTCAAACGCCGTCAAGCACCACGACCACGACAGCGGAATGATCTCAGTTGCAGTCGCCGAGGATCAGGATTTCTTGCGTTTTGTGATCGCGGATGATGGTCCTGGTATCCTGCCGAAACACCATGATCGCGCATTTGAGGTATTCGAGACACTATCACCAAATCCAGCCAGTGACAGCACTGGGATCGGGCTGGCGATCGTCAAAAAGGCCGTGGAATCCTATGGCGGAACAATCAGCATTTGCAGCGACGGTGGACGTGGAGCCGCATTTGAATTCACGTGGCCAATTCGAATCACCGTGGAAGAGCCCGTGTCGTCCGGGCAAACGCAGCCCGCATCTGAAATCAATACGCACTCAGAGAGCAGCAGTCAGTGACCAGCAGTCGCTGATTCCCTGGCGACGATCGCACAACATCCGAAATCAACGGCTCAGGAGGAAGACTGAGTCGCGTTGCTGCCCCCCGGTGGAAAACACGACTGATTCAGGTAGTCAGAAATCAATTGCATATTCTTCATGAATTCAATGTTGCTGTTGGATTTCAGCAAGTAGCCGGCAACATTCTTTTCGTAGGCCAGACGGCGGTCGAATTCGTTATCAGAAGTAGTCAGCACAAACACATTCGTACATCGCAAGCGGGGATCCTGCCGCAGTTCGGCCAGAAACTCGTGGCCGTTCATTCCCGTCATTCGCAAATCCAGCAGAACCATTCGCGGCTCCGGGATATCACCAATCTCGCCTCTTAATAATTGGAGTCCTTCCAGACCATCGCGTGCTTCAAAGGCCTCGTTCTTAACACCAATTGTGCGAAAAGCGCGCTTGACCGCACGACGGTCAACATCGTCGTCTTCAATGTGCAGAATTGACACGGGCGAGCCGCTATTCATTGATTTCTCCACATGGATTGCCGCTGTTGAGCTGTTTTCGTGGCCCCCAGGCGTCTGGCGAGCCGAAACAACCGCTGACAAATGGAACAATTCCGAAGAACTCGACATCACCAAAGCTAAGGCAAGCGTTAGAGTGCCCCTGAAGCAGTGCACCCGCCAAAAACTCCGGCCTCAAAAACAGTTTGGTCAAAATAACCTGACAGAGCAAACAGTTCAGTGAAATTATTCTGCCGGACGTTGCAGTTCACAAGCGCATTCAACCGGCAACGCCCCTCTCGTTGAATGGGGTTATTTCCAGTTTAAACTCGAGGGGCAAACTGCTATCATGCGTAGATAGCAGATTCTACCCTCGATGTTCACGCTATTGCGGCGCGACAGCAGCAATAATTCTCGCAGGATAATGACATCTGCAGATTTTTGTCGTCAGGAAACGGGGGTTACGACGATGACAAATCCGCTAAAAGTGCTCCTCGTGGAAGACGACGAATTCGACGAGCGGATGTTTCGCCAGCTCGTTCGTCGCAGTGACGAGCTGTCCTGCGAAGTGGTTATTGCTTCAACACTTCAGTTGGCACTGCAGAATAGTGAGCAGTCCCCGCCGGACCTGGTAGTCCTCGATCTCAATCTTCCTGACAGTCGAGGGATCACGACTTTTCAGAAGCTGCATGAAAGCTTTCCTGGTCCAATCCTCATTTACAGTGGAACAACGGATCTCGCGCTCACGCAACTCGCGCTCAAACAGGGAGCTCAGGACTTTCTTGTCAAGGGTGAAGCCGACACGATCAGACTCTCGCGAGCCATGCTGTTTGCGGCCGAGCGTGGCAAACGACTGGAAGTGGAACGATCCCTCGCGAGTCGAAATCGGGAGCTGAACCTGCTGTTCCAGGTTCATGAAATGCTGCTTCCGGAACTTTCGGCACACCAGTTCCCCGGAGGCAGTGCCGCTGCTGCGGTGTTTCCGGCGGAACGTGCCAGCGGTGACTACTGTGACCTCTTACCCCTCGACGATTCCAGACTGCTCTGCTGCGTAGCCGACGTCAGCGGACACGGGTTACGAGCATCCCAGCTGATGCTCACGGCTCGCGCCACCTTCAGGGCCCTGGCAACGACAATCCACGACCCTGCCGAACTCATGATCGCAGCCGGCGATCTGCTGGGACGTGACTTTCCGCTGGGCTCTTTTGTGACGACCTTTCTTGCTGTCATCGACAGTGAAGCTGGCAGCATGACTTATTGTGCCGCGGGCCACGAAGGCTTTCTGATTCGAGCCGCCGATGCTGACGTGATCTCACTGAGTCCGCAAACGGTCCCAATCGGATTGATGCATCTGGCTAATCTTGACGCTCCGGAAACCCAGACGGTACAGCTGAACAGAGGCGATGTGCTGTTCGTCCCCACCGATGGTGTCTTTGAAGCAATGCGGGGGGATGAGGCGATCTACGGGCAGCAGCGCATGCTGCAACGCATCACGGAACTGCGTGACCTTTCTCCGGAAGATTTAATCAGGAAGATGTGCGCGACCATCCGTGAATTCTGTGCAGGAACTCCTCTGGCAGATGACATGACCATGGTGTGTGCAAAGCCGATTCACTAATCCCTGGAGACTGTCGTGACTGACTCCCCCGCGTCTTCGGACTCAGAGCACCGTCAACCGGAATCGCACCCTCAATCTCACGGCCTTGCCGGCACGCAAGAACACTTCCGTGTTGCCGTTGAATCAGCGCCGATTGCCATGGTGATGGTCGATGAAGACGGGGTGGTCGAGCTGGCGAACATGGAAGCTCACCGCATCTTTGCTTATCCGTCGGGACAGATGATCGGGCTGAAACTGGAGCAACTGGTCCCTGAACGAATTTCCGTCTCCCACGTTCAAATGCGGCAGAGCTTTTTCGAACGACCGGAACCCCGTTCCATGGGGGTAGGGAGGGATTTGTTCGGACGACGCAGTGACGGCAGTGAATTCCCCGTCGAAATTGGACTGAACCCGGTTCGCACCCAGCGCGGGCTTTTCGTTCTGAGCGCCATTGCTGATATCTCAGAACGCCTGCGAATTAACGAAGAGCTGGAAGAAAGCCGCCGTGAGCTGGTGGACCTCGCCGAGAATTCCAATGTTCCCATGCACTGGGTTGGAACCGACGGAATTATCCAATGGGCGAACCGAGCTGAATTAGAACTGCTCGGCTACAGCGACGCAGAGTTCATCGGCCAGCCCATTGCACGATTCCATCACTGCACCACGACAGCAGCAGAGATCCACGAAAAACTGAATCGCCGCGAGGAGCTTTCAGGGTACGAAGCACAACTGATAACAGCCGACGGCTCGCTGAAAACCGTTTCCATCAACACCAGCCCATACGTGAAGAGCGACGTACTCCACCACAGTCGCTGCTTCCTGACGGATATTACTGAAAAGAAACAGGCCCAACAGCGACTATCCCAACGGGCCCGGGATGCCACACTGCTGCACCGCATCACATCTCTTGCCGCCGTTGCTCAATCTACTGAAGAAGCATTCGAACAAGCAATCACCGCAATTTGCGATATTGCAGGCTGGTCGATCGGGCATGCCCTGGTCCCTCGACATGGCGCCACCACAGAGATGGTATGCAGCGGAATCTGGCACCTTTCGGACCCGCAGGAGTTCGCGGAATTCCAGGAAGTATCGAGAACTGCAGTTTTTCCCAGTGGGGTTGGGCTTCCGGGCCGAGTACTCAAAACAGGGCAACCTGCGTGGATCGCCGACGTCGCTGCCGACACAAATTTCCCCAGAAATCAACTGCTCAAAGATCTGCCGGTACACGGTGCGTTCGCATTTCCGGTCCTCCAAAACAACAAAGTGACCGCCGTCCTCGAATTCTTCGCCAGGGAATCTCTCGCCCCGGACGAATCCGTGCTGCTGGTGGTACAGTCGATTGGCGTGCAACTGGCCCAGGCTGCTGAGCGAATAAACACGCTGCAGCAACTTGAAGATCGGGCTCAGGATCTTGAACGCAGTAACCGTGAATTACAGGAGTTCGCATATGTTGCCTCCCATGACCTCAAGTCGCCTCTGCGGGCGATTCTGCACCTGGCACAGTGGATCATTGAAGACGAAGAAAATCAGCTCAGCGAACAGTCAACGAATGACCTGCAGTCACTAATGACACGCGCCGAAGGGATGTCCCGATTACTCGACGATCTGCTGGCCTATTCCCGAGTCGGACGGAAGGCCTACGAAACGCTGCAACTGGATCTCAATAAAATCGTCACCGAGATTCTCGAAACGATCGATAAGCCAGCCGACTTCCAGATTCATATCAAAGGAAGTCTGCCCTCACTGCTGGCTCCGCCAGTCCCAATTCGCCTTGTCATGCAGAATCTGATCGAGAACGCCGTGAAGCATCACGACCATCAAACGGGCTGCGTCACCGTCTCCGCCGAAGAAACACCGACGGAGGTCATTCTCCTGATTGCTGATGACGGGCCCGGAATATCTCCGGCAGATCGCGAAAAGATCTTCGAGATCTTTGTGACCCTGGCCTCGAGCGACGAAAAGAAAAAGGACTCCAGTGGGATGGGACTGGCTCTTGTGCGCAAAACCGTGGAAGTATACGGAGGAAAAATCCGTGTCGACTGCCCTGACAGTTCCCGAGGCACGACGTTTCGAGTCGAGTGGCCAAAGACGCCAGCCGTCGTTGCTCCCAGTGACAGATAGCCCACGACAACCCCGCAAACGTCGATCAGAAGATCTGCGAAAATCCGCTTTGCCGTTGTTTGACAGCCAGTCCGCTGATCACGAAAACGTTGTCCCACCGGCAGCAATGCCGTCTCACCACTGCAATGTCCATTCGGAATCAACCACCCTGGCGGGTGTCACAGGAATTTGATCCGCGATGAAAAACACTCCTCCCTCCGCAGAACGTTGTGAACTTGTCTTCGAAAACGGTACGGCTGTTGGCACCAGTCAGAAATGGGACGGCGGACAGTACTGTTCCATCATCACGTCTTATGGAATCGTGGGCTGCGGCATCTATGACCTGAAGACGCCGGAAGAATTTGGTCAGGCAATCGCCATTGCAAAAGGAACGCCGGAATGTCCGCTGACCGAACCGGAAGACCTGTTCGAAGCCAAAATTGTCGGCATGACGGCAAAAGCAAAAGCGTGCGGAATCCAGCTGGGTGATACCGGCTTGCAGGCGGTGGAGAAAATGCTCATCGCGGCACGAACCTAGTTCTGCCTGAGCAAAAACACTCTTTGGTTTCCACGCTCACACGACCATCTGCCGCTGCCATCTGCCGCAATCACGAAATATCCTCGCGGCTCAGTGGCGTTCCTCGACTCAGATCCCGGGAAGCAACTCGCCCCAGAACCTCCGACAGATATCGCGGATGTAATCCGTTGCCCGGTCGAATCGAACGCACATTCCGTGACGTCAACAGCTCTCCGCATTTCACATCAGCGACAACAAACAAAGACCGTCGAAAATTGCGGCTCTTTTGTTCACTCTCACTCACGCCGTAGTGCACCTGACCCACAGCCTGCTCCGCCATACGGACCGCCGCAACCATGGCCCGAAACTCGTCGGGCTCAAGGGAGAACTGGCTGTCCGGTCCCGGCGTATCTCGCGAAAGCGTAAAGTGCTTCTCGATGATCGTTGCTCCCAGGGCAACAGATGCGACCGGCACGGTGATTCCCAGAGTATGATCAGACAAACCCGCCGGCACGCCGAACGCTTCTGCCAGATGGGGAATCGTTCGCAGGTTCATCGCGGACGCCGGTGCCGGATAAGAACTGACACATTTCAGCAAACCAATTTCACCCGCCCCCGAATTTCGCAGGGTCTCCATGGCTTCGGAAATCTCCGCCAGTGAAGCCATTCCTGTCGACATGATGACCGGTTTTCCGGTGGAACCAATCTTTTGCAGCAGCGGGATATCCACAATTTCAAACGAAGCGACTTTGTGTGCCGGGACATTCATCTCTTCCAGAAAGTCGACCGCCGTGGCATCAAACGGGCTGGAAAAACAATGCAGCCCGGCAGCCTCGGCCAGCGACTTCAGCCTCGGCTGCCACTCCCACGGTGTAAACGCCTCGCAGTACAGATCATGCAGATTTCGTCCCGCCCAGATGGTTCCCTCACCGATCTGAAAATATTCGTTGTCGCAGTCGATCGTCAGCGTATCGGCCGTGTATGTCTGCAACTTAATGGCGTCTGCACCGGACTCCGCAGCAACCTGCACCAGCTTTGCCGCCTGTTCAAAATCCTGATTATGATTGGCCGACAATTCGGCAATGATGTATGTGGGACGACCCGGACCGATCTCACGACCTGCGATCGTCATGCTGTTGTGGACAGCCATTCGTTCTTCTCCATTATTCAAAGCCCGGCCGGTCTCACCGAATTCTCGGCACGGAATTTCATCCCTTCGCTCCCGGCCTCCGCCGAGCCCTGCAACCTGTAACCGGCTTTGACAAACGCAGCCTGAGAGGCTTCGTTATTACTGCAAATCAAGGCGTTCACGTATCTCAGCCGCTTCTGCACAAATGCGTAGGTCGTCGCCGTCCTGATCAGTGCCGTGCCAAATCCAGCCCCTCGAAACTCCGGCGCAATGACGATACTGATGACCGCCCCATCCTCAGCGAAGTCAAGTCTCACCTGGCCCACGGATTCCCCCGCTGTATTTTCCCCAATCAGAATTTCACTCGTATCACCCGCAAGTCTGCCGGCAAACCATCGCTCGTGGTCTTCCCACGGAATTGGCTCCGCCGAAAACGAAACACGGCGAACAGCCTCGTCATTCCGCCACAGCCACAGCGTTCGGCTGTCCTGAAGCTCGGCCAGTCGCAGCGTTACGACAGGTCCCGCCAGCAGTTGGCAAACCCGTTCCGCCCCCTGACCGTCGATACCGTCCAGACAGCGCGCTGAAACTTCTGCCAGCCCGGGATGACCGTCGTGAATCTGCCGAACTGTCAGTGCCGCCTTGTCCGCCGCTCCCTCGTGCATCCAGCCACTGTTCCAGCCCAGCCCGGCCGCCTCCAGAGATTCAGCCACCCGCACCTGATTGTCTGCTGTAATCACGGCGATGACCGGTACTCCGCAGCAAACAAGTTCCCAACAGGTGGTCCCCGCTGCTGAGATTGCCAGATCGCAGTCCGCCATCAGTTCTGCCATATTCTGACAGTTGTGAATCACCTCGATGGGAAACGGCAGCGTTGCGGCCAGCGTTTGCACCTGCTGCAGCCGTTCGCTGACCCCACCCATGACGACCGTCACTCTGGAAAAACAGTCCGAGACGCCTGCCAACTTCGTCAGAATCCGGTCCACAGCACCGGTTGGATCACTGCCACCACAGGTGATTAGCAGATGTTTGGGCGATTTCCGCGGACATATCGCCTGCTGGCGCAACTTTGAAAACTCCCGTCGTAACAGCGCAAATCTCGAACCGGCCATCAACAAGGTCCGTTCATCGCAGCCCGGGTAGTCAGTCATCCCTGCATACAGATTCTGATTCACAATCGGTCCGTCCGAACCACTGCAGCCGAAGTCATCGATTGCAGCAACTCGGTGGTCGCCGATTCGCAGCCTGCGAAAATATTCATCCGCAAACTGATAACCGTCCACGACGATGACCACTGCGTTCGTCTCAGTTGCCAGCTGAAGCGTCCGTTCGGCATCATCGGGCGAACCCGGCTGGACCTCTCCGGAGCGCAGTTCGCATCCTTCCAGCTGCAATCTCTTTGCGAGGGCGTCCGGCAAGTCGCAGCTAAAAAAGATGACTCGGCCACCCGCGTCCTGCCATGCCTGCGCCAACGCCAGGCAACGCATCACGTGCCCCGTCCCTGTACGCACCCCGGCGTCTGCACGGATCAGCACCGCGCCGGGACTTCTGCTCATCACGCAGCCTTTTGCTGAATGTGGGAGTTGATCTGCTGCCAGTCAGCATTCTTCAGACAGGCCTGCAGAACATCCTTCCAGTCAAATTCGGCTGACCCGAAATGTGTGTAGATGCGTCTGGCCAGTTCCATGTCTTCCACTGTATCCACTGTCCAGCGGTAGCCGGAGCAATCTGCCGCATTAACGATGCCATGCAGCCGAAACTTGTCCGGATTGCGGTAGACCCACGGTGTGACATGCTCGCGGCAGGACGGCTCTTTGGCGTCACGCCACATTGTCTCGAGCGTTTCGAATGTCAACGCTTCCACATCCAGACCACGCGGAAACGTCCGAGGCTCCAGCGTGTTTGACGCATAATCCACCGCCGATTCCTGGCACATCACCGCCGCCACGACCTCGTCAATGATCCCGGGATCAATTACGGGACAATCCGCCGTAACCCGAACCACGATGTCGGGTTTCAGCTGCAGCGCCGCCTGATAGTAGCGGTCCAGCACATCCAAATGACTGCCTCGAATGCATCGCCAGCCAAAACGTTTCGCAGCAGCGGCAAGCTCGTCGTCGCACGGCTCAGATGAGGTCGCTACGACAACATCGTCCGGAAGCTGCGCCTGCCTCGCTCGGGAAATCACACGCCCCAGCATAGGCTGCCCGCAGATGTCCGTCAGGACCTTGCCCGGCAGACGACTGCTTCCCATCCTCGCCTGGATAATGACAACCGTTCTCATGGATCGTCTCTGGTAAATCGCACTCAAATGAGTGACCCTTCTTCCACTCTAAGCCGCCCGCGAATGCCGCCCCGCCAGCGCCTGAGTGAGTTGCTGGATCACCGTATCCTGCTGCTCCGTTGTCAACCCAGGATGAACCGGCAACGAGAGTATCTCGTCGAATGCCGCTTCGGCCTCCGGACAAATCCCGGCGCGCGTTCCAAACCGCTCCTGATAGAACGGATGCAGATGCACCGGGACATAATGGACATTCACTCCCACCCCGTTTTCACGCAGAGTCTGGAAGACCTGGTTACGACGTCCTCCGGCAACTCGCACAACATACAGATGAAATCCGTGGCGATGACCGCAATTTCGCTTCAGCAGGGTCAGATCAGCAACTGCCCCAAGATAACGATCGTACCGATCTGCAATTTGATTTCGTCGGTCAATCCAGCCGGGTAACTTCTGCATCTGCCGGATGCCAAGAGCACACTGCACATCAGAAATTCGATAATTGAATCCCAGCGACTGCATCTGGTAGAACCAGGTCCCCTGCTCTTCACGCTGACGAGCATCGGTCACAATGCCATGGTTGCGAAACACCCGCATACGTGTGGCCAGCTCTGCGTCATTTGTTGTCACCATGCCGCCTTCACCGGTAGTGACCGGCTTTACGGG
>Ga0213858_10001321_pt1 | contig 11835 bp, 16 predicted proteins | sample PICome_FD_160122 | JGI IMG/M metagenome (GOLD analysis project Ga0213858, IMG submission 160122) | Coastal seawater microbial communities near Pivers Island, North Carolina, United States - PICO245 | ecosystem: Environmental > Aquatic > Marine > Coastal | place: USA: North Carolina | collected... | reverse complement strand
GATCGGCTGCGGAACTTCCCGTGAGGCTCAAACAGAAACTGAAGCCTGTTCTTCCCGGAAGCCACTTGCCTCGCCGCCAGCCTGCTAAGTCGCGCCTCATCAGATGATGCCTAAAATAATGCCTTGGCTGGAGTGAGGCCTGTGCGCACGACCGTCAATCTCGATGATCAGCTGCTCGCGCAGGCCCAGGAGCTCTGCGGTCCTCTCGAGCGCACGCATCTGCTCAAAGAAGCCCTGCAAGCCCTGGTGGAGCGGGAGAGCGCCCGCCGCCTGGCAGCCCTGGCGGGCAGCCAGCCCGATCTGCAGCCGGTGCCTCGTCGCAGGAGCGCCGCTTGATCCTTGTGGACACCTCGATCTGGGTGGACCACCTGCGCTCCGGCATGCCGCAGCTCACAGCAGCCCTCCAGCAGAGTGCCGTCTTGATTCATCCCTGGGTGATCGGTGAACTTGCCTGCGGGAACCTTCGCGATCGCAGCCGCGTACTCGCACTCCTCCAGGGCCTGCCGGCTGCCCAAGTGGCCTGCCCGGCGGAAGTGCTGATCCTGATCGAGCAGCACCAGTTGATGGGGCGCGGCATCGGCTTTGTGGATGCCCAGCTCCTCGCCTCAGCAAAACTCTCCCACTGCACCCTCTGGACGCAGGACCGTCGCCTTGCAGACCTAGCGCGGGCCCTTGGAATCAGCCCAGCCTGAAGGCCCGATCATGACCAATGGCGGGCTGCCCCTCACTGCCGCTGTTCGCCGCTGCCGCACCGTTGTTGCTGTCGTTCCAGCTTGCGGCGCATCCGCGCTGTGATCCCCAGTTCGGCGCCCCGCCACATGCGATCGATCTCGCGGTTGAAATGCGCGGCCAGTTGGGGTGAGTGGATCACCATCAGGGTTTCGTCGTTCTGATGGGCGGCACTCGGGCTCCAGTTGAAGCTGCCCGTGATCACCGTTTTGTTGTCGATCACGGCGAGCTTGTGGTGCAGTTTGTCGCCGCGGGCCAGGCGGGGAGTGCCGACTCCCTGCAATGGCGTTTCGAACGGTTGGTTGCCGGCCTCCAGCTTGCAGAAGCGATCGGGCAGGGCCACGCCGAGCAGGTCGAGCACCTCCGAAAAGGAGCGGCTGGCGAAGCCCGGATCCGCCAGCAGCCGCACCTCCACCCCCTGCTCAACTCGCTCCTGCAGCACATCCGCCAACTGCTGGGCTGAAAACACAAACAGGGCCATGCCGATGCTCCGTTGCGCTGCCGCCAGTTGCTCCCCGATCAGCCGCAGGCCGTGGTGGGGATCGGCTTTGGCGTGGGGGGCGAAGAGCACCTCAATCCTGGTGTCGCCTACTGGCACCGTGGCCACGCCGCCGCTGTCTTTGCCGCGCCCGAAGCGGCTGTCCTGGCGACCGCCGGGGCCATCACCCCACATCCGGGTGAATTCCGCCGCAAACACCGCCGCCAGGTCTGGGCTTGCGATCTGGAGCAGATGGTTCACGTTGCCGCGCGTGCTGGCGGCACCCGCATCGCCATGCATCCCCGAGCTGGTGAAGTTGGCACTGCCGGTGATCACCACCGCCCGGTCGATCACCACAACTTTGTGGTGCATCAGGCCGCTGCCCTTGCTGCCGTCTTCGGTGTCATCGATCAGGGGCACCCCGGCCTGCGTCAGGATCGCCACCGCATCGCCATTGTGGCGTTCCTCGGCGCTGAGCACGCCGTCGTGGTTGCGATCGGCCAGCGCTTCGAGCTGCTCCAGTCGATGCCGGCCATGGGGTGCCAGATCCGCTCGATGCAGGTCGCTCCAGGGGGTGCTGTAGGTGTTTTCCAGAATCACCTGCACCCGCACGCCTCGCTCCTGGGCCCGCACCAGGGCTCTGGCAATCTCTGGCAGCGCCAGCTCCTGCACCGCCACCAGGATCTCCGTGCGGGCCGTGTCCACCGCCTCGATCACTAGCTGCTCGAGGTTGTCACCGTTGCGCCATTGGCCCGTGAGCGGGCGGCGGTAGCGGGCGCCATCGCGATGGTTGAAGGCCACGTTGATGCCCGGCGGCAGCGGTGGTTCCGCCGGTGTCTGGCCCAGCAGCTGCCCCGGCTGACTGCAGCTGGCCGTGAGCAGGGCCAGGCCCACCGCGCTGAGGCCTCCCATCAGATTCCGGTCAAGCCATCCCATGCAAGCCAGCGTGCTCTAGAGGAAGGATTCCCCTGTCTGCTGGTGCTCCTTGGCTGGAGTGATGCTCAGTGGGGCATCTCAGCGGTGCGCAACATCGCCACGAACCAGAGGCTGCTCAGCACCAACGCCACGGCGACGCCGGCGCCGATGCCGACCCGGGCCATGGTGAGGGGCACCACGATGGGAAATGCCATCGCCCCCGCCAGAGGGGTGATGGCCACGAACCAGCGCAGGGCTGTGGTGGAGTTCATGCCCACCGCCTCAGAACCACTCGGCTTTGGCTTCGCTGGCGGGATTGCTGTTGTCTTCCGGGGTGACGCGCTCAAAGTTGAGGGTGATGTTGCGCTTCTGCTCACCATCGGCCGCGGTGGCTTCGATCGCATACACCTGCTCGCCATCACGGAAGGGCACCTGGATGCGGAAGGTGCCGTCGCTGGACAGCGGCACGTCTTCACCGCCGATGGTCAGACGGGCCGAGGGATCGGTGGCGCCATACACAATCAGTTCCGCATCAGCGACGAGCCAGAAGGCACGCTGACGCGGGGCGACGCCACCCAGGCCGGAGTCGTTGCGGCCGCTGGCCCAGAGGCCGGCGCCGGATGCGTTGAGTCCGTACTGATCGGCTTCGTTGCGATCGCGCTCGTGCAGCACCTCGGAACCGACGCGACGGCTGCGGAAGTGGGTTGTGGCGCTCTGGTACAGACGCTCGTGCAGGCCGCTGTCGCTCGGCTCGATCGGTGCCACCGGCGTCGGCTCGGCCACCGGGGTGGCATCGAGGCTGAAGGGCACGAACTGATCAAGAATCTGATCGCTGGGGTGCAGAGCGGGCACCCGGGCCACTGAAGAGAAGGCGAGGGAGATCCAGGTGCTGCCCTGGCGGTAGCCCAGCTCGACGCGGTAGTCGCGATCGCAGAGAGGAACTGGCAGATACCACTCGGTGCTGTGGCTGTCGACCGGAACTTCCTGCAGGGTGTGGGGATGGGCGCTGCCGTCCTGAATGCCCGTCACATCGGCAAGACGCAGGCTCAGGTGGGCGGCACCGTCGCTCTGGGCCCGGCGGCGGTCGCTGTCGGAGATCTCCCAGAACACGTAGGCCCACTGGGGATCGCGGGGCAGGAACACCACCCGGGTGTTCGACTCCGGCTTGGAGGGCGCATGGAGCTCGGCTTCGATCGCCTTGAGGTCACCGCCGCGACGCTCCTGCTTTTCGGCAATGGCCGACACCAGGTCTTCCTTGCTCTTACGGCTGTAAAGGGTCACCCCGAGATCACTGGCCATCTGACGCAGTTGACGCAGCGTCAGGCGGGCCAGGGAGGAGAGAGCTTGCGTCACGGAGAGAATCTCCAGGTTTCTTTGGGATCAGTTTGCGGCAAAGAACCGGATTGCGATCACCGCATTCCCTTGCGGTCAGCATCTTCTGACCACCTGGCCTAGGGCGCTGATACCAAAAAAAAGCGGGGGCATGGGCCCCCGCGGATGCCATGGTCACGCCGATCAGCGGCCGACGCTGCGGTAAGGCACCTTGGCCATGTAGTCGATGCTGGCCGAAGAGGCAGCGGCTGAGCTGGTCCGCATGGCGGGAAGGCTGCGCACCCAGGCCATGTAGTCCTCGGGATAACCGCCGCGGCGCTGGGCCGCACGGGCGGGCAGCGACCTGGCCGTGCCGGTGTAGACGATCTGGGGGAAGCCGAGGATGCCGCGGTAGTAGGCGTCGTAGCGAGGTGAGGTGATGTTGAAGGGGGTTTCACCCAGTTCGCGGCCGGGGAGGACGCGATTGCGCTGGTAAGGAATGGTGTCGTAGCCGAAGGTGTCGAGGTACTCCTGGCTGTCGAGCAGAGCGTCGACCATGCCCCCTACGCCCTTGGTCGCCAGCACGATCGACCAGGAGATTTCCTCGGATTGTCCGTGGGTCTTGCGGCCCAGCACCTTCTCCACCAGATGGCGCACCACCTTGTAGTTGGAATTGAGGTTGTAGAAGCTGCGCTGGAAGGTGTTCGACAAGCACAGGCCACGAATGAAGTCGCGAACGGTGATCTGACCGTTGCGCAGCTGCGATTCGAGGAAGGGTTCCCGATCGGCCTTGAAGGCGTGGAAAAAGATCTGGCGATACGCCGACTCGATCACCGTGTCGAGATTGCTGGAATCGGCGGCGATGTCGAGTGCAACAGCCCTGGCGTCCTCATCGGAGCTCACCCGAATCGGGGCAACCCGATTGTTTTGGGTGGTGGGGGCGTAGTTCAGAAGGGGGAGGGCCAAGTGCTTACAGCTACTGACTTTGGGAATCGTAGAAGTGGCGAATGCGGCCGCTCTCTTTCGCTTCCTCAGCGATCACAGACCGTAACGTTCGTCACCAGCCCAGAGGCGAGAGCGACGCTTGCTGATGGCTCCTGCTCGAGGCGGTTCCGCTTGCCCCATCACCCCCCTCCGGCAGGCGAAGTTCCAGGCAGAAGGAGGCGTTGTTGGAGAGCCCCTCCACCGTGCTCGAACGCAGGCGCACATCCGGGCCGGCAAAGCTGAAGCGCTCCCACACGCTCATCGTTTCGTAGTCGGTGCTCAACAGCAGGCCGTCCAGCTCGTCCATCCAGAAGCGGGAGGTGGCCGGGGCTTTCTCCGCGTAGCCCAGATCCCTGAGCAACACACCGGAGCGTCCATCAACCCCGTCGGGGATCAGGCCGATCACGCTTTCGCCGTCGTGGGCCTCACCCTCCTGATCCCAGGCCATCGAGGCGCTCCAGCGCACCCGGCTGCCACCCACCAGTCGGTCGGGATCCTGCCCTTGTTGTGCCGCCATGGTGCGCAGGCGGGGATCATCGGCGCTGAGGTCGTCCACCAGGATCAGCGAGCCGCCCGCTTCGACGCGGCGATGGAGCAGGTGATGCACGCTGCGCTGGGAGCGCCAGCGGCCACTGCTCTGCTGAAAGAAGCTGAGGGCGTCGGGGATGACGAGGGTCATGGAGCGTCGCGGACGGGCATCTCGGCCATTCAGGATGATCGCAGCCGGTGGCGACGTTCCGCTTCGGCGATCAGATCCTCCAGGGTCAGTTCCAGGGGTGTGCACTGACGCTGCTCCGCCAGTTCCTCGAGTTGACGGGCGGCGCTGGCGAACTGCTTGAGCAGCAGCTGCGCGAAGCCGGGATCACCCAGCAGGGGCGGTTGGCGTTGGATCCAGGTCTGCTGTTGCTGCGCCGAGGGCAGCGGTCCCTGTGGCGTGGCGCCGGCCATGTGTTGAAAACTGGCGAGGCAATGGGCGATCAGCCGCAGGTGATGGCGCTCCCGCATCGGTAGCTGGGTGGCATCGATTCGGGCGATCGCATCGCTATCGAGAGGACTGGTCGTCCCTGCGGACGCCTCAGCCATGGTGCGGACTGATGCGGAAACCGCAGGAATGGCCCTTCTCCAGTCGCCAGTGCACCCGTTCCACGCGGCAGTCGGGGAAGGTGTGGCGGATCAGCTGGAGCTCCTGGTCGCACAGCGCCGGATATTCCTCGGCGATGCGCTGCACGGAGCAGTGAAATTCGCTCAGCAACCAGCCCTTGCTGTCGGGATCGCGGGTCAGCTCGGTGACGTAGCCCTCCTGGCGCCGCAGGTCTGCAAGGGCTGCAATGCGGTCCTTCAATGGACCTGAGCCGACCCGCTGCCGATAGCGACTCGCTTTTTCGAGCGCCTGCTGGCTGAGCAGTGACGCCATGGCTTCCGGAGAGAGGGTGGCTGCCATCGAGTTGAGCAGTCCGAGGGCGAAGTGTTCACTGCCGTCGGGGAAATGCTGCCGGCCGCGGCTTGTGAGGCACCAGAGATTGGAGGGGCGACCAGGGCCCACCGGCATCGGTTTCGACTCCACCAGGCCGTCGTCCTCAAGGCTGCGCAGGTGGCGGCGCATCGCCTGAACTGAAATCCCAAGCTGCTCGGCAAGATGGGCCGCACTCATCTCACCCTGCCGCAACAGCAGGGTGAGGGTGGTTTCACGGGTGGGAGCCTGAGCGTGTGCGCCCATGGGTCAAACGTCGTGTTCACACGATGCCACGCCATTTCGGCGGTTGACGGGTGCGGCCATGGCTGGATCAGGCGATGGTGACCTCGGGGCTCAGATACACGTCCTGCACCGCCTGGATCAGGCTGACGCCTTCGGCGCGCGGCTTCTGAAAGGCCTTACGGCCCATGATCAGACCGCTGCCGCCGGCACGCTTGTTGATGACGGCGGTGCGGATCGCTTCGTGCAGGTCATCGCTGCCTGAGGCGCCGCCGCTGTTGATCAGTCCGATCCGGCCGGCGTAGCAATTCAGCACTTGGTAGCGGCAGAGATCCACCGGGTTGTCGCTGCAGAGCTCGCTGTAAATCCGATCGTCGGTCATGCCGAACGACTGGCCCAGGGCCTTGGCGACGGCCGGGTAGCCACCGTTGTTGGCGGGCAGTTTCTGTTTGATGATGTCGGCCCCGATGGTGACGCCCAGATGCACCGCTTGGCCGGTGAGGTCAGCGGAGAGGTGGTAGTCCGCCTCAGGCTGTTTGAAAATCGGATGACGCAGGTAACACCAGAGCACCGTGGCCAGGCCCCGGTCGTGGGCGTGCTCGAACAGGGCGGCGATCTGCCACAGCGCCCATGTCCCAGGCCTGGTCGACGGAGGCGAACAGGATCTGCTCGTGCACGTTCGGAGCCGTGAGCAGCTGGTTGTGGTTCAGCTTCACCATGAAGGGAATGCGATGGGCCCAGCGCCGGGCCACCGAACCCAGCACCCCCAGCGTGAACAGACGGCTTTGCAGCCTGCCTCCACGGCCAGCTCCACAATCGCTTCGCTGTCGAAATAGTCGGGATTCGGGGCGAAGGAGTGGGCGGCGGAATGCTCGATGCCCTGATCCACCGGCAGGATCGAGAGGTAGCCGGTGTTCGCCAGGCGTCCACTGCCATAAAGCTGCTGCAGGCAGCGCAGCACCTGGGGGCTGCGATCGGAGAGGGCGAAGCGATCGACGACGTCGGGGCCGGGAAGGTGAAGGCGTTGCTGATCGACTCTGACGGGAGCCTGCAGGATCAGCTCTGCTTCGGCCCCCAGCCACTCGGTGATGGACCGGTTGGCGATGGCCATGGGGTCGGTCTTGGTCGTTCACGCCGAAACCTAGAAACGGGCTTCGCTTCCGTCAGTGCGCAGACGACATCCCATCCCCTGGCGGCAGCAGGTGAGAATGGCCCGAGCCGTCGGTGGACGGACCTTTGCCCTAGGCTCCAGAAACGAAACACGAATGTTTCGTATCTGTTGGCCGGTGGGTCGTCTCCATCGTTTTGGTTCTGCCCCTGCCATCCGCATTCCCGTTCGAGCCTCATGACCGACCCGTCCGCTGGAAACCCGGAGCCCACGGCCGAAAGCCTTGAGGTGATCCGGAAGTTCGCCGAAACCTATGCCCAGCGCACCGGCACCTACTTCTGCAGCGATCCCGGTGTGACCGCTGTGGTGCTCAAGGGTCTTGCCCGGCACAAGGACGAGCTTGGTGGTGCCCTCTGCCCTTGTCGTCACTACGAAGACAAGGAGGCGGAGGTGTCGCAGGCCTTCTGGAACTGCCCCTGTGTGCCGATGCGGGAACGCAAGGAGTGCCACTGCATGCTCTTTCTCACCGAAGACAATCCTTTCCGCGGTGATGCGCAGACCATCAGCACCGAGGAGATCCACGCTTCTGCGGGATAATCGCCATGACCAGTGTCTCAACTCGCGATCTCGTCAGTCAGCCGTATAAGTATGGTTTTGTCACTGATATTGCCACTGACAAAATTGCCAAAGGCTTGAGCGAAGATGTGGTGCGCCTCATCTCGGCAAAGAAAGGCGAGCCGGAGTTTCTGCTCAATTTCCGGCTCAAGGCCTACCGCCACTGGCTGACCCTGGAGGAGCCCGACTGGGCGGCACTGGGATACCCTGCGATCGACTATCAAGACATCGTTTACTACGCGGCGCCGAAGCAGCCTCAGGAGAAGAAGGCCAGCCTCGATGAAGTGGATCCGAAGCTTCTTGAAACCTTCGAGAAACTCGGCATTCCTCTCAATGAGCAAAAGCGTCTCAGCAATGTGGCCGTGGATGCGGTGTTCGACAGTGTGTCGATCGCCACCACCTACAAAGAGAAGCTGGCGGAGCACGGTGTTGTGTTCTGTTCCTTTGCCGAAGCCGTGAAGGAACATCCGGACTTGATTGCGCATTATCTGGGCACTGTGGTGTCCAGTAACGACAACTATTTTGCGGCGCTCAATTCCGCTGTCTTCAGTGACGGCTCCTTTGTGTTCATTCCGAAGGGTGTGGAGTGCCCCATGGAACTCTCCACCTATTTTCGGATCAATTCCGGTGATACCGGTCAGTTCGAACGCACTCTGATCGTGGCTGAAGAAGGTGCATCGGTGAGTTACCTCGAGGGTTGCACGGCGCCGATGTTCGACACCAATCAGCTGCATGCGGCTGTGGTGGAGCTTGTCGCCCTCGATGACGCCTCCATCAAATATTCCACTGTTCAAAACTGGTATGCCGGTGATGAGAACGGGGTGGGTGGTATCTACAACTTCGTGACCAAGCGTGGGCAATGTCGAGGTGCGCGCAGTCGCATCAGTTGGACTCAGGTGGAGACCGGATCAGCCATTACCTGGAAATATCCCAGTTGTGTGCTGCAGGGTGCCGACTCCGTTGGTGAGTTTTACTCCGTGGCGCTTACCAATAACTGCCAGCAAGCGGATACCGGCACCAAAATGGTTCATGTGGGGCCACGCACACGCTCCACAATCGTGAGCAAAGGCATCAGTGCTGGTCGTTCCAGCAACAGCTACCGCGGTCTGGTGCAGATGGCCCCTTCGGCCAAGGGGGCTCGCAATTACAGCCAGTGCGATTCGATGTTGATCGGCGACCAGGCGGCAGCCAACACCTATCCCTACATTCGTTCGCAGCAGCCCCAGGCGGCGATTGAGCACGAGGCCAGCACCTGCAGAATTTCAGAAGACCAGCTGTTTTATCTGCAGAGTCGCGGCATCGGCTTTGAAGAAGCGGTGTCGATGATGGTGAGTGGCTTCTGCCGCGATGTGTTCAATCAACTGCCGATGGAATTCGCCGCTGAGGCCGACAAACTTCTCGCTCTCAAGCTCGAGGGTTCGGTGGGTTGAGGCTTTGCCTGAAACCACCTGTTCTCAGTTACTTCCCCATCAGTTTCTCAATCCTTCCGCTTACCCGACGTGATCCGCCCCGACGCCGAGCTGCTTCTCGAGATCTCCGATCTTCACGCCTCCGTGGAGGATCAGCCGATCCTTAAGGGCGTCAACCTGCAGGTGCGTGCCGGTGAGATCCATGCCGTGATGGGTCGCAATGGCAGCGGCAAGAGCACCTTGTCCAAGGTGTTGGCAGGTCATCCCGCCTATCGGGTCACCGCTGGATCGGTGCGCTACCGCGGTCGCGATCTGTTTGAGCTGGAGCCGGAAGAACGCGCCCGATTGGGGGTGTTTCTCGGCTTCCAATACCCAGTGGAGATTCCCGGTGTGAGCAACCTGGAATTTCTGCGGGTGGCCACCAACGCCCGGCGTCAATCCCGGGAGCTGGACGAACTCGACACCTTCGAGTTTGAAGACCATGTGCGCGAAAAGCTCCAGGTGGTGCAGATGGATCCCGCCTTTCTGGAGCGCAGCGTCAATGAAGGCTTCTCCGGCGGTGAGAAGAAGCGCAATGAAATCCTTCAGATGGCTTTATTGGAGCCGGTGGTGGCCATTCTCGATGAAACGGATTCCGGCCTGGACATCGATGCGCTCCGCATCGTGGCGGCTGGTGTCAATCAGCTGGCCGGTCCGGATAACGCCACGCTGTTGATCACCCACTATCAGCGTTTGCTGGATGAAATCACCCCTGATTACGTCCATGTGATGGCGGCTGGTCGGATCCTCCGCACCGGTGGTCGGGAGCTGGCCCTGGAGTTGGAGCAGACCGGTTACGACTGGGTCGACCGGGAACTGGCCGCACAGGGGGTGGCCTGACCATGTCGCGCACAGTGCTCGCGCCGGTGCAGCAGCGGGGCAGGGAGGCCCTCGCAAGGATGGGGCTTCCCACCCGACGTGAGGAGGCCTGGCGACTCACAGACCTGAAGCGTTTGGAGGCGTTGAGCCGCCTGCCCCTCAGTGCCACCCCCGCCCCAACGGCGTGGCCTGCCCCGGCACCGGAGGTGTTGCGACTGGTGCTCGATGGCGTGGGGGATCCCCTGGAGGGGGTGTCCCTGCCGGAGGGCGTGCGGGTTCTCCAACCGGCTGAGCTGGAACAGGCCCTTGGCCACACGCTCGATCGCTGTGCCTGCGCGGCTGACTGGCCGGTGGAGTTCAATCATGCTTCGGCCCGTCAGGTGCTCGCCCTGGGCATTCGTGGAGCCGTGCCGCCCCTGGAGCTGGTGATGGCCGGTGGCGATGGCCTCACCGCGACCCGGGTGCTGCTGTTGCTGGAAGAGAAGGCCGAGCTGGAGCTGTTGCAGGTCTGCCCCGGGGCGGGAGCCACGGCCCACAGCCATCTGCTTGAAGTGCATCTCGGTCAGGAAGCGACGTTGCGGCACGGCCTGATCGCCTGCGCCGATGGCAACCCCTCCCTGCTCGCCCACTGCGCTGTCGAGCAGGAGCCTCGAAGCTCCTATGCCTTCAGCTCCGTGGTCAAGGGCTGGTCGTTCGCCCGGCTGGAACCCCGCGTGGTGCAGGTGGATGGAGCCGCAAGCACCACCCTGCGTGGTCTGGCGGTCACCAGTGAGGATCAGCAGCTGGCCTCCCATTCGGCCGTGCGTTTCGACGGGCCGGATGGCGGCCTCGATCAGCTGCACAAGTGCCTGGCCGGTGGTCGCTCCCACGCCATCTTCAATGGGGCGATTCAGGTGCCCCGCGAGGCTCAGCGCACCGATGCGGCCCAGCTCAGTCGCAATCTGCTGGTGTCGGATCGGGCCCGGATCGACACCAAGCCCGAACTCGAGATCGTTGCCGACGACGTGCGTTGCGCCCATGGCGCCACCGTGTCGCAGTTGCAGGACGATGAGCTCTTCTATTTGCAGAGCCGAGGGATCGCGGCTGCTGCTGCTGCTGCCCTGCTCTTGCGCGGTTACTGCCAGGAGGTGGTGGATCAGCTGCCGGCCGCGGCTTCCGTCTGGCAGGTGATGGATGGTCTGCTGGCGGAGGTGACGTCATGATCGCCAGTGCTGATCGTTCTGGTGTCGACGTCTCGGCGCAGCGGATGACTCCGGTGATCGATCTGGCCGAGCGCACGCGCCCAGATTTCCCGATCCTGGCCCAGACCACCCCGGATGGGACGCCCCTGATCTATCTCGATCACGCCGCCACCAGCCAGAAACCCCGGGTGGTGCTCGAAGCGCTTCAGCATTACTACAGCGCTGATAACGCCAATGTGCACCGCGGCGCCCATCAGCTCAGCGCCCGGGCGACCGAATCGTTTGAGGCGGCGCGCACGACCACAGCGCGTTTCATTGCCGCCGCCAGCTCCCGCGAGATCGTCTTCACGCGCAATGCCAGTGAGGCGATCAATCTGGTGGCGCGCACCTGGGGAGACGCCAATCTCGCTGAGGGCGATGAAGTGCTCCTCACCGTGATGGAGCACCACAGCAACCTGGTGCCCTGGCAGTTGCTGGCGCAGCGCACCGGTTGTGTGCTGCGCCATGTGGGTCTCACTGAAGCCGGCAGCCTTGATCTGGAGGATCTGCGCGCC
>Ga0213858_10001320_pt1 | contig 11838 bp, 7 predicted proteins | sample PICome_FD_160122 | JGI IMG/M metagenome (GOLD analysis project Ga0213858, IMG submission 160122) | Coastal seawater microbial communities near Pivers Island, North Carolina, United States - PICO245 | ecosystem: Environmental > Aquatic > Marine > Coastal | place: USA: North Carolina | collected... | reverse complement strand
CCAAGCGGCCAAGGAGGTGGCCTTCGTGAGCGGCGCCTTCAAGCGCTCGATTTCAGTTGCGGATCTGGCCTATCTGGCCGAAACCGGCAAAGCGAGAGGTCTGCTGGCCGACATCCTCCAATTAGGTCGTCAGGACCCGGGCGATGTGGCGAAGCTCCTGAACCAGAGGCTGGATCTTCCCCTGGTGCTCACCAGTCGGCTGATGTCGACCCGTATCGGTGATGTGATCATCCGACGAGTGGCCTCGATCATCTACCCACTCAAGGTGCCGGCTCCATCCGTCAGCGTTCCAGCGATCCGGGCCGGTGTCATCAACGGTTTGCAGATGGGCAGCGGCGGCCTGGATGCCATCCGCTTTCTCGAGGCTTATCCTGCCGATGTGGTGGAAGTGAATATCCCGGCCCTGTTGGCGGTGGTGCAGAAAGCTGAGTCGATCGCTGGCCTGGTGAAATTCTTCTCCGAGTCGCCCCTGGATGGGCTGAAGAACGGCAATTCCTGAAGCAAAGCGCCGACGCCACTCAACCCAGCCACATAGATTCCTGAGGCCCTATGCGATTTGCCGGTGTCTCTGCTCCAGAACCTGCGCAGACGGCTGACCAGCACACCTGTGATGCAGGACTGGCCCGGCCTGATCGAGGCCTATCGGAGCTGGCTACCGGTCAGTGATGCCACACCGGTGGTGACCTTGCGCGAAGGGGCCACCCCCCTGATTCCCGTTCCATCGATCGCCGAGCGCATCGGACGTGGGGTGAAGGTTTTCGTGAAGTACGACGGTCTCAACCCAACGGGGTCCTTCAAGGACCGGGGCATGACCATGGCGATCAGCAAGGCCAAGGAAGCGGGCTGCGAAGCGGTGATCTGCGCCAGCACCGGCAACACCTCAGCCGCTGCTGCCGCTTATGCCCGCCGCGCCGGCATGCGGGCCTTCGTGCTGATTCCCGATGGCTACGTGGCCCAGGGGAAATTGGCTCAAGCCCTGGTGTATGGCGCCGAGGTTCTGGCGATCCGGGGCAATTTCGATCGTGCGCTCGACATCGTGCGTGAGGCCTCCGACCGCTATCCGGTCACCTTGGTCAACTCCGTCAATCCGTACCGGCTGCAGGGCCAGAAAACTGCAGCGTTCGAAGTGATCGAAGCCTTGGGTGATGCGCCGGACTGGCTCTGTATCCCGATGGGCAACGCCGGCAACATCACTGCCTACTGGATGGGCTTTCAGGAGTATCACCAGGCCGGTCGCAGTCGCACCCTGCCGCGGATGATGGGCTTCCAGGCCAGCGGCTCTGCCCCCTTGGTAAGCAACACCACGGTGGAGGATCCGAATACCATCGCCACAGCGATCCGCATCGGCAATCCCGTAAACCGGGAGAAGGCGATCGCGGCCCGCTCCGCCAGCAACGGCGCCTTCCTCGATGTGACCGACCTGGAGATCGTGGCGGCCTACAAACTGCTGGGCGGCCAGGAGGGCGTGTTCTGCGAACCGGCCAGCGCCGCCTCCGTGGCCGGATTGCTCAAGCGCAAGGAGGAGGTTCCCGCCGGAGCGACCGTGGTCTGCGTGCTCACCGGCAATGGTCTGAAGGATCCCGACTGCGCCATCAACAACAACGATGCGGCCTTCCATACCGATCTGGATCCGGATCTGGGCACCGTGGCCCGCGTGATGGGCTTCTGAGCGATCCGGCCCATCTCTGATCTCCCTACCGTTCATCACCACAGCTCAACCCCTCCGCGGAGGGGTTTTTTAATGCCCGATCGCACCAACCAACCCACCAACTGGCTGCGGACAACCGCGATGAACCTGTCCTCAAAGTCGTGGAAAACGACGACAACCCGCCCTCCCGAACCGACCACACCCTCTCCACACCCTGTTGAAACTGTGCAAATCACCACCCTCTCCGCACCCGGCGCTGCAATCTGCACAGCCCTGTGAAAAGCAGAACACGCTGCTGAAGCTGGATTGACGGGGTTTTCCAAGCTTTCCCCAGCGCCTACTACGACTATTGATTTGGATTTAAAAAACAATCAATCCATCAAGCAGTAGACGAGTCAAGCGTTCAGCGCCAACCCCTCGGGTCCATTGCGCTTCGCCCTGGTCTGTGAAACCGTGAGTTGCCGCTCAGAATGGTTCGCTCGGACGTTGACGCCATGAAACTGGTCTGTTCCCAGGCTGAACTCAACGCCGCGCTACAGCTCGTCAGTCGGGCCGTTGCTTCCAGACCCACCCATCCGGTGCTGGCCAACGTGCTTCTCACCGCAGATGCCGGAACCGGACGGCTCAGCCTCACCGGTTTCGATCTCAACCTTGGAATTCAGACGTCTCTGCCCGCATCGGTTGAGAGCAGCGGTGCCGTCACCTTGCCGGCGCGTCTGTTGGGGGAAATCGTGTCGCGTCTCTCGAGTGATTCACCTGTGACCCTCGGCAGTGATGCCGCCGGCGAACAGGTGGAGCTCACCAGCCTCAGTGGCAGCTACCAGATGCGGGGCATGCCGGCTGATGAGTTTCCCGATCTGCCCCTGGTGGAAAACGGCACGGCCCTGAAGGTGGAGGCTGCTGCGTTGGCTCGCGCCTTACGCGCCACCCTGTTCGCCAGCAGCGCTGATGAGGCCAAGCAACTCCTCACAGGGGTGCATTTGCGTTTTTCCGGTTCCCACCTGGAAGCAGCTTCCACCGATGGCCATCGCCTGGCTGTGCTCGCCGTAACCGATGCCCTCCGCGAGGCTCCGACATTGGAGGGTGGGGAAGCCAGCGAAGGGGAAACCCCTGGGCTTTCCGTTACCCTCCCGGCTCGGTCTCTGCGGGAGGTGGAACGCCTTGTGACCAGCTGGAAAGTCGACGATCCAGTCACTCTGTTCTACGACCGAGGCCAGGTGGTGGTGCTCGCTGCCGATCAGATGGTGACCAGTCGCACCCTGGAGGGCACGTATCCCAACTATCGCCAGTTGATCCCCGACAGCTTCAGTCGGGTGTTTGAACTGGATCGCCGTGGTTTCGTCGCTGCCCTGGAGCGGGTGGCGGTGCTGGCGGATCAGCACAACAATGTGGTGCGCATCAGCAGCGAGCCCGAGTCGGGGCTGGTGCAGATCAGCGCTGATGCTCAGGATGTCGGTAGTGGTTCTGAGTCGTTGGCTTCTGATCTCAGCGGTGAACCCGTGCAGATCGCCTTCAACGTGCGTTATCTGCTGGATGGCCTCAAGGCTATGGAAGCCGACCGGGTCAAGTTGCGTTGCAATGCGCCGACCACGCCGGCCGTGCTCTCCGCCGCCGATGATGACTCCGGCTTCACGTATCTGGTGATGCCCGTTCAGATTCGCAGCTGAGGCCTTGTCCCGTCCTGATCAGATCCTTCTGAGCGATCTGCTGCGCCATCGCGTGCGTTGCGATCAGGGGCTCGACCACGGTCCCGGCGTGATGGCCTGGATGCACCCGCCCGTGCATCGTCTGCTAGGTTGGGTCAGTCGTCCTTCGGCGCTGCGCACCCGTCGAGCGGTCTGGCGTCTCGATCAGTGGCGCGGGCTCAGTGAGCAGGAGGTGTTCGTCAAGGGACCACCGGCTGAGGCTGATCTCGTGACGCTGGAACGGCTTCCCACGCTCCTGGAGGCCGATCTGCTCGATCGACACGGTGAACGCCTGGGGAGCATCGCCGACCTGGCGGTGGTGCCGGCCACAGGCCAGATCCTCCACTATCTGGTGTCACGCAGCGATCCGCGCCTGCCCGGCAGCAGCCGTTGGCGACTCACACCCGACCGCATCGTCGATCAGTGCCCCGGCCAGGTGTCCACGGTGCTGACGGAGCTGGATGAGCTGCCCCTGGCCCGTTCCAGTGTTCGACAGAATCTGCTGCGTCGTTCCCGCTCCTGGCGTGAGCAGCTGCAGCAGATCGGTGATCGGGCCGGAGAGCGACTGGAGGGTTGGTTGGAGGAGCCTCCCTGGGAAGAACCTCCCGATGAGGGCCCGGAAGCCTGGGAAGACGATTGGGGAGAAGCCAGTCCCAGGCGGCCGGTTCGCCCCTCCCGCTCCCCCCGTTCTGATGGGGGTGATGACGATCCGGATCCCTGGATCTGAACCGCTGTCGGCAACACTGGAGACAGCTGATCAACCTCCAGTGGCCCAGTCCCCCGATTCGGCGCCGTCGTTTGACGTGACGGCCGCTCTCCGCAAGGAGGGACTCACCGAGGAGGACTACCGCGAAATACAGCGCCGTCTCGGTCGAGATCCCAACCGGGCGGAACTCGGCATGTTCGGGGTGATGTGGTCAGAACACTGCTGTTATCGCAACTCCAGGCCGCTCCTGCGGGGTTTCCCGACGGAGGGGCCATGCATCCTGGTGGGACCCGGGGAAAACGCCGGGGTGGTGGATCTGGGCGACGGGCACCGCCTCGCTTTCAAGATCGAGAGTCACAACCATCCCTCGGCGGTGGAGCCCTTTCAGGGAGCGGCCACGGGTGTCGGTGGCATCCTGCGCGACATCTTCACCATGGGGGCCCGTCCGATCGCCCTGCTGAATGCCCTGCGCTTCGGCCCCCTGGAGGAGCCTTCCAATCGGGGACTGCTGGAGGGGGTGGTGGCCGGCATTGCTCATTACGGCAATTGTGTTGGCGTGCCCACGGTGGGCGGTGAAGTTGCCTTTGATGCCTCCTACAGCGGCAACCCGCTGGTGAACGCCATGGCCCTGGGGCTGATGGAAACGGAGGAGATTGTCAAATCCGGAGCCTCCGGCGTCGGCAATCCAGTGGTGTATGTGGGCAGCACCACCGGTCGTGACGGCATGGGGGGCGCCAGCTTCGCCAGCGCTGAACTCAGTGGCGCCTCCCTCGATGACCGCCCGGCTGTGCAGGTGGGTGACCCCTTCCTGGAGAAGGGGTTGATCGAAGCCTGTCTGGAGGCCTTCCAGAGTGGTGATGTGATCGCCGCCCAGGACATGGGTGCGGCCGGTCTCACCTGCAGCTGTGCCGAAATGGCCGCCAAGGGGCATGTGGGCGTTGAGCTCGATCTGGATCGGGTGCCCGCGCGGGAAGAGGGCATGACCGCTTACGAATTTCTTCTCTCCGAGTCGCAGGAGCGCATGCTCTTCGTGGTGCGTACCGGTCGAGGGCAGCCGCTGATGGAGCGTTTCCGCCGCTGGGGGCTGCAGGCGGCCGTGGTGGGACAGGTGTTGGCGGAGCCCGTGGTGCGGGTGTTGCAGCACGGAGCGGTGGCCGCTGAAGTTCCCGCTCGAGCCCTCGCGGAAGACACGCCGATCAATCCGCACTGCCTGTTGGCCGATCCCCCTCTCGACATCCAGCAGCATTGGCAATGGCAGGACTCCGAGCTTCCCCTCGCCGCGTCGGGGCACGACTGGGGCGCCGATCTGCTCGCACTGCTTGATGATCCGACCATTGCCAGCAAGCGCTGGATTTACCGCCAGTACGATCAGCAGGTGCTATCGAACACGGTGATCCCGGCTGGAGGCGCCGACGCCGCGGTCGTGCGTCTGCGTCCTCAGCAAGGGGAAGGGTCCTTACAGGGAACAGAGCGCGGTGTGGCTGCCACGGTGGATTGCCCGAATCGCTGGGTGGTGCTGGATCCCGAGCGCGGTGCGATGGCGGCGGTGGCGGAAGCGGCCCGCAATCTGAGCTGCGTCGGCGCCGAGCCGCTCGCGGTGACCGACAACCTGAACTTTCCCTCACCCGACACCGATCGCGGCTATTGGCAACTGGCCATGGCCTGCCGTGGCCTGGCTGAGGCCTGCCGCCGACTGAACACCCCCGTGACCGGTGGCAATGTCTCCCTCTACAACGAGACCCGCAGTGACAATGGTGCTTCGGTGCCGATCCATCCCACGCCCGTGGTTGGCATGGTCGGGGGGGTGGAGTGCATCGCCAAGGTGATCGGTCTGGGGTGGCGCCAGCCGGCTGATCCAGTGGTGCTGCTGGGGGTGCCGATCGATGCGCAGCCCGATGATCGGCTCGGGCTTGCCGGCAGTGCTTATCAGGGCGTGATCCATGGTTCCCTCACCGGCCGACCACCTCGTCCGGATCTGGATCTCGAGGCGAGAGTGCAGGCCCTGGTGCGGGCGGCGATTGCCCAAGGCCTGTTGGCGTCCGCCCACGATTGCAGCGATGGCGGCCTGGCGGTGGCGTTGGCGGAGAGTTGCCTGGCCGTGGGCCTGGGTGCCGCCATTGACCTGGGCAGCAGCGGGGGCCGGCCGGAGCAGCTGTTGTTTGCTGAGGGTGGCGCCAGGATCATCGTGTCGGTGAAGGCTGAAGCCTTTGAGGCCTGGCAGGCGCTGTTGGCTGGAGCGCTCGGCTTTGACGTTCCGTCCACGCCCCTTGGCACTGTCACGGATCAGGGGCGGCTGACGATGCGCTCGGGAGATCAGGCCTTGCTGGATCTCGATGTCGGCGCCATGCGCCTGGCTCACGACCAGGCCCTGCCCCGACGCATGGCGGCTTCGATGCATGGAGGCGATCTGAAGGCATGAGGCAAAATTGTGATGACTTCATGACGTCGAGGCGCTCTGTGCATCAGTCCGAGACGGAGCGCCCCGACCGGATGGAGGAGGCGTGCGGCGTGTACGCCGTGCTTGCCGCTGAGCAGCCGGTGGCGAACCTCACCTATTTCGGTCTCTACTCCCTGCAGCACCGCGGCCAGGAGTCGGCTGGAATTGCCGTGTTCAACCAGGGCAAGGTGCGCCTTCACAAGGACATGGGCCTTGTCAGTCAGGTGTTCGATCAGGATGTGCTCGCCCGCATGCCAGGCCTCTTGGCTGTGGGGCACAATCGCTATTCCACGACAGGCAGCAGCAGGGTCTGCAATGCCCAGCCGGTGGTGCTGATGACGCGCCTCGGCCCTTTCGCTTTGGCCCATAACGGCAATCTCGTCAACGCAGCGGAACTGAGGCAGCGCGTTGATGATGGTCAGGCCGAGTTCACCTCCACCACCGACTCCGAATTGATCGCGCTGGCGATTCAGCAGGCGGTGGAGCGCGGTCTCGATTGGCAGCCGGCGATCACGGAAGCCGTGGCGTTGTGTCGAGGCGCTTTCAGTCTGGTGATAGGCACCAATGACGCCTTATTTGCACTTCGTGACGGCTATGGCATCAGGCCCCTGGTGTATGGGCGCCTTGGCGAGGCCAGTGATGGGCACTGGGTGGTGAGCAGTGAAACCTGTGGGCTCGACATCATCGGCGCCAGTTATGAGGCGGATGTGCAACCCGGTGAGATCGTTCGGTTTCGTTGCGGTGAACCGAAGCCATCGATTCAGCGGTGGGTGGAGCCCACCACCAGAATGTGCGTGTTCGAAATGATTTATTTCGCGCGGCCAGACAGCCGCTTCTTCGGAGAATCTCTCTACAGCTACCGGCAGCGCATCGGTCAGATCCTGGCGAAGGAATCTGCGGTGGAGGCAGATCTGGTGATCGGTGTGCCTGATTCGGGCATTCCTGCCGCAATCGGTTATGCCCAGGCGAGCGGATTGGCGTTTGCAGATGGCCTGATCAAAAACCGCTACGTCGGCCGCACCTTCATCCAACCGACCCAGGCGATGCGAGAAGCGGGGATACGGGTGAAATTGAATCCCCTGCCGGATGTGCTATCTGGTCAGCGGGTGGTGGTGATTGATGACTCGATCGTGCGCGGCACCACCAGCCGCAAGCTGGTGCAGGCCCTTCGCGATGCCGGTGCCACCGAGGTGCACATGCGGATCAGTTCCCCACCGGTCACCCATCCCTGTTTTTACGGCATCGACACCGACACCCAGGATCAGCTCATCGCCGCCCGTCTCACGTTGGCGGAGATTCAGAAGCACCTCAAGGTCGACTCCCTCGCCTATCTCAGCAAAGAAGGGATGGTGGAAGCAGCGCGGGCCAGTTCGTCCCAGTTTTGCACCGCCTGTTTCGACGGTGCTTATCCGGTGCCGATGGATGAGGCGATGCGCTCCAGCAAGCTCATGCTCGAGCCGGCTGGTATGGCGGCCTCACTCCGCTGAGTCTTTCGTGCTGTTGATCAGCGGCACCAGTGCCTGAAGCGTCTCGCCCTCTCGCAGCGTCAGTTCCAGGCTTTGATCGCTGCTGATCGTTGTGCCGGCGACCCGTCCATGCCGCCACTGACTGGAGATCAAGCCCAGCAGCGGCGCGGCATGGCAGACAGACACGAGTCGATCGTCCGGCGCAGCCGTTGCGTTCAGATCGATCGCCAGATCGCCAAGGTCGCCGCGATGGCACAGCCTCAGATCACCGAGAGGGCGTCGGATCAACCGACCTTGACGCGTGGCGGCGATCAACTGGCCGGGATCGTCGGCAGGCAGGCTGACCGCTCCGATCAGCTGTTCTCCCGGCAGCAGGCGCAGCGCCACTGGCCCCTGGGCCAGCTTTCCCATCAACGGCAGCGCCGTGTCATCCACCGGCAGCCGTAGCACCCGGCCGATGTCGGTCACCAGGGCGATGGTTCCCCCCTCGGAGCAAATCACTCCAGCCTGGAGCCTCACGCCATCCTTGAGCTTCAGTACGCTGGCGGCCCGCCCTGACAGTTCCTGCATGTCCTGCAGTGGCAGACGCTTGAAACGACCGTCGCTGCTCAGCAGACCGAGGGACAGATTCCGGTTGGCGTGATCGTCGTCGGAGTTGGGGAGCGGCAGCAGGTTGATGACGGTTTCACCCTCCATGGCGGTGGGTAGAAACCGTTCGAGCGGTCCAGGTTGTTGTCCGGCGAATTCCCAGCGCACCAAGGCCACCCGGCCCTGGGCCGTGAGGGCCAGCAACCGGGGGGGTGGGGCGATCGGCAGGATCAGGCGGGCTGGTGATGGCTCATCGCCGAGTGCGGCGGCGTCTTGCAAATGCATCCGGCCCAGCACCTGGGGGTTGATCACCTTGACCTGGCCATCGGCTTGGATCAGCAGACGGGCATCGCCAGGAAGAGCTCCCAGGGCCTGCTTGCGTTGCAGTTCGGCATTCGGGCGTTGGGTGGCGGCCCGTTCGGCCATCAGATGATCGCCGCCTTCGATCAGGCGGGTACGTCGCGGCGTGGCGAATCGTTTCTTGAGCTGCTTCAGCTCATCGACCAGAGCCGCCAGCAGAACATCCCGTTGCTCGAGCAGGCGTTGCAGGCGACTGCGTTCCTGGCGCAGTTCCTCTGCTTCCTTCCGCAGGCTCTCCTGCTCCAGCCCGGTGAGTCGACGCAGCGGCATTGCCAGAACGGCATCGGCCTGTCGTTCGCTCAGGTCGAGGTGCACCATCAGGCTGGCCCTTGCGTTGGCCGCATCCCGTGATTCCTGGATCATGTTGATCACCCGTTGCAGCGCCTCGAGCGCGCGGTTGAGGCCCTCCACCACCTCGAGGCGATCTTCGGTTTTCCTCAGGGCATGGCTGGTCCGACGGATCAGGGTTTGCTCGCGGTACTCGAGGAAGGTCTGCAGCAGCTGGCGCAGGGAGAGCTGCTGGGGCTGACCTTTCACAAGAGCCAGCAGGATGGCTCCGAAGTTGCTCTGCAGCGACGTGCGTCGTTGCAGGTCGGCAAGAACCTTCTCCGGATCGGAATCTCGTCGCAATTCCACCACCACCCGCATGCCGTCGCGGTCGCTCTCATCCCGGATGTCAGCGATGCCACCGATGCGCCCATCGTTGACCTGCTCCGCCAGCTTTTCGATCCAGCCCGCTTTGCTCAGTTGAAAGGGAAGTTCCGTGATCACCACGGCATTGCGCTTGTGGCGCCCCTTGCCGGGCTGCACCTCCTCGATGTGAGCCACGCCTCGCATCGGGATGCTGCCGCGACCCGACAGGTAGGTCTCCCGGACGCCACTGCCTACCAGTACTTCGCCGCCGGTTGGAAAATCCGGGCCGGGAATCAGGGTCAGGAGCTTGTCATCGCTCAGCTCCGGTTGGCGCACCAGGGCCACGAGGGCATCCACCACTTCGCCGAGATTGTGGGGCGGGATGTTGGTGGCCATGCCCACGGCAATCCCGGCACAGCCATTGAGGAGCAGGAAGGGGAGCTGGGCCGGCAGTACGGTCGGTTCCTGCTGGGAGCCATCGAAGTTCGGAGCGAAATCAACCGTGTCGTCGCCAATCTCATCGAGCAGACCCTGATGGGCGATCGGAGCCAGGCGGGTTTCGGTGTATCGCATGGCAGCCGGCGGATCGTCATCCACTGATCCGAAGTTGCCGTGGCCATCCAGCAGAGGATGGCGGCTGGAGAAGGTCTGCACCAGCCTCACCAGAGCGTCGTAGACCGCTTGATCACCGTGCGGGTGATACTTGCCGAGCACATCGCCCACGACGCGGGCGCACTTGCGGTAGGGCCGATCCGGTGTCAGGCCCAGTTCGTGCATCGCGTAGAGGATGCGGCGCTGCACCGGCTTGAGGCCATCGCGGGCATCGGGCAGGGCCCGGCCCACGATCACGCTCATCGCGTACTCGAGGTAGGAGCGCTGCATCTCCTGATGCAGGGCAATCGGTTGAACGCGCTCCTCGGCCATCCGGATCGGAAATTCTGAGGGCGGAAGGGGCTCAGCCTACAGATCTCCCCTCGGATGAGCAGTTCGGTCAGCTGGCGCTGCTGGGATCGGCGTTGGCTTCTGCACGCTCCACCGCATCCTGGAGGGCCGGGTTCGCCAGCAGCGTGCGCGTCGCCAGCCTCAGGTTCAGCCCCCACAGCTGCTGTTTCTGATGCCCGGGGAGCACGTAATTCGGATCGTCGGCCAGGGCTTGTCGCGCCAGGGTCAGCGCCTCTGCATCACCCGGTGATTGGCTGTTCAGTGCAGCGGCCAGGGCCAGCATGGGTTCGGCGTTGCGTTGGATCGTGAGCACGCGTCGCCAGCGTTGAATCGCCTCACGGGTTTTGCCCATTTCGAACAGCACGATCGCCTGGTTGTTCACCGCTTCCCAAAAGATGGGTTTGAGTGACGATGCTTTTTCAAATGCTTTCAGCGCAGCTCTGAAGTCGGTCTGCATGATGCGGGCGTTGCCTAGGTCGAAATAGGCGCCTGGGTTGTTGGGATCGAGCTTCAGCCCTTCATCGAGCAAGGGGATGGCATCTCCCGGCCGGTTGTCGCGCAGGGCCAGGGAGGCCTCGGCAAACCAGAGTCCGGCTTTGTTGGGATTGAGTTCCTTGGCCCTGGCCAGGGAGCGGGCGGCCGCATCCAGTTGCTGGCTGCGCAGTTGGGCCTCAGCCAGCACCGACCAGAGCCGTTCATCCTCTGGCTGGAGCCGCACGGCCAGCGCCGCCAGTCGGGCGGCTTCTTCCGGTTGACCCAGCTTGAGCAACTGCGCTGCCGTGCGCCCGATTCCGATGCCGGATCCCTCGAGTTCCTGCTGGCTCGGCACGTACACCGTGGGAATGAGCGCTTTGGTTGGCAGGGGCAGAACCGCGCCGGCCAGGGCGAGCAGGGTCGCTGCACACCTGGTTGCACCGGGTTTGAAGCGAACGTTGCGACGCATCAGTTTTGATGTCGATCAGTTCAGGGTAAGAGGGCTCTCCACACGCGCTGCCTCGGCGTTGCGTCTCCACATCCAGGGCTTGATCCTGCGCAGAGCCGAACCACGCAGTTTCTCCAGCCAGGTGGCGTCATCCCAGCTCAGGGCTTGGTCGCGCTGCAGGCTGAGGATCCAGGGCCGGGGCTGCACATCGGGATCCTCACTGCAGGGCAGGGGCCCCTCATTCCAGGGGCAGACCTCCTGGCAGATGTCGCAGCCCGCCAGCCATGGACCCAGGGCGGCCTGGATCGCCTCCGGCAGTTGCGGGCTGCGGTTTTCAATCGTGTGATAAGCGAGGCAGCGGCGGGAATCCACCACAAACGGCTCCCGGATCGCGTCCGTGGGGCAGGCGTCGATGCAGCGATGACAACTTCCGCAAAGGGGTTCACCGGGG